>Ga0306923_10004191_pt1 | contig 13770 bp, 15 predicted proteins | sample sta12Can44000108_FD_203841 | JGI IMG/M metagenome (GOLD analysis project Ga0306923, IMG submission 203841) | Lab enrichment of tropical soil microbial communities from Luquillo Experimental Forest, Puerto Rico - statanox.12C.anox.44.000.108 (v2)... | ecosystem: Environmental > Terrestrial >... | reverse complement strand
GTGGAAGGCTTTGTCGCGGTTCGGCAACGTCACGTAGGGAATTCTGCGGTAGACGAACTTGCGGCGGGGGAACCAGTTGGCGGCAAACCACAGCACGCCGGGGAAGTCGAACAGCACGTTGCGCAGATGGCGGCGCAGTTGCGCCGCGTCGGGAATGGCGAGTTCGCCGTTGATGCCGCACGAGGCCAAGCGGCGCGCGTATTCCTTCTTCAGGAAATGCCGGCTGAGGTACATGGCCGACAGGATGCCGCTGCGGTGATCGGGGTCGGGGATGGCCGGATGCTCGTAACGGGCGGCGAAATTCATCAGACCGTGACGGCGCTGCGCCCGTTCGCTGATGGACAGCCGGCGGCGGACATAAACGCCGTCGCGGTCGTGGGCATAGGCGTGGGTCACCCCGGTCACCTCGGGCTTCAGCCGCACCACGCCGGCCTTGCCCTGGAGGTGACACATATAGAAGCGTCCCACCAGGTCGTTGCCGTTACCCACCCCGGCGGTCATCACGTCGTCCGACAGCAGCAACAGGCGCGCGGTTTCCAGTCCGCCTGCCGCCAGCACGTAGGCACGCGCCCGGATCGTGAAGGTGCGGCCGGGCCGCGACGCCATGTGCAGGCAGTCCACCACCTCGCCGTTGTCCGTCAGGCCGATACGCAGGCAGTTGGCGTTCAACACCACCCGGATTGTGGTCGAACCCGCCAGATCGTCGTGGTAGCGCGCGCCGAAATTCACCGGGCTGAAACGGTCGAGCCGGTGGTCGCTCAGGTCCTCGTCCCGCAGGCCAGGCACCAGCCCGCCGCCGGGATTATGGAAGGCCTGCTCGGCATGCCAGGCCGGGCGCCCCAGGTCCAGGTACGCCGACGCCATGCGGTAGTGGCGCTCCACCTCATCGCTGGAGATGGGCCAGCCGCTGTGCGGCACCCACGGGCGCGCCGCGAAGTCGATGGGGTCGAAGGGAGCGCAGCGCCCGCCCCATAGGGTGGTGGTTCCGCCCAGCGCGCGGGCACGGTAAAGGTCGGCGGGAGGGTGGCGTGGGTCGCAGACCTCGCCGCCGAACACGGCCGTGGGGTCGGCATCGGCGCGCTTTCCTCCGGCTTCGGCGAGAATGACCGAGTAGCCTGAATTCCGCATCTCCAGCGCCAGCGTCACGCCAGCGGCACCGCTGCCGATGATGCATAGGTCGGCTCTGAGGGTCTTGTCCTGGGGCAACTCGCAGGCGTCGATGAACATCGCGGCTCTCCTGAATGCCCAAACGCAACTTCAAGGATATATTCGCGCTGCAATATGCCCCTATTGAGCAAAAGGCGATGACACAGCCTCTCCCGTGAAGTCAAATTCAAATTGAATTAGCTCAGAGGGTCGATAAACATCCAAATGAGGAATCAATAATAATTCAAATTCATAATCACGATATGGTGGTTGCAAAATCTATTGGAGCGGACGTTATTGACATTCATATTCGCCGCGACTTACGCAACTTTCTAGGTGCGAGGCCACGCGAAAGGTGAAGAATGCCAACATTTACTCATGAACCAACGCAAACTACGCGCTCGATCCTGCTCACCGGAGCATCGGGAGGCATTGGCGCCGCATTGGCCGCAGCCTACGCCGCGCCGGGTGTCATGCTGCACCTTGGAGGCCTGGACGCCCGTCGGCTCGAGGCGGTGGCCGATCGCTGCCGCTCGTTGGGGGCCTCGGTTGCGACCCGCCGGCAGGACGTCGCGGATAAGAACGGCATGGCGGATTGGGTTGCCGGGGCGGATGCGGAATCCGACGGCCTCGACCTGGTAATCGCCAATGCGGGAATTTACCTGCCCGCCGACGAGGTGGGCGAAGCCACCGCCGCGGACATCCGCCGGGAATTCGAGATCAACGCGCTGGGAGTGCTCAACACCGTCCTGCCCGCCATCGAGGCCATGCGCCGCCGGCGACACGGCCACCTGGCGCTGATGAGTTCGTTGTCCAGCTTCCGCGGCATGGGTTTGATGCCAGCCTACTGCGCCAGCAAGGCTGCCGTGCGAGTGTGGGGCGAGGGTCTTCGGGACCAGCTCGCGCCCCACAACGTGCGTGTGACAATTATATGTCCCGGCCACGTGGCGACGCCCATATGCAACATGCGTGGACGTGGTGTGCTGACGCCCGACCACGCCGCCCGCCTTATTCGGGCTGGTATCGACGCCAACCGCCCGCGAATCGCCTTTCCGACGCTGCTCTATGCATATCTGCTGCTATCCTCGGCACTGCCGCCCAACATCATCGAGTTGGTGCGCCGCTTGAAGCGTCGCCGAGGCGACCGGCATGAAACCCGCGCGGGCGCGGACGGATTGGCGTGAAGGGAGGCGCCCATGAACCCCCGCATCTCGGTGGTGATTTCATCCCACCAAGGCGAGCGCGACATATCCCATGCACTGTTGTCGGTGCTCGATCAGACCTACGGTGAATTTGAAATCATCGTAGTGGATGACGGCAGCACTGATGGCACCGCCCGAATCGTCGAGGCCCATGCGTTGGTCGATCCCCGCGTCCGCCTGCTGACGTTACCGCACAATCGGGGACCTAGCGTGGGTCGCAACGCGGGCTTGGAGCAGTGCCGCGGCCAATGGGTCGCGCTGCTGGATGCCGATGACGCCTATGCCCCTCGGCGCCTGGAAGCTCTTCTTGAGTGGGCCGAGAGCACGGGGGCGGATATGGTATCGGACTCGCTGTACCTGGTTTCCTATCCAGACATGGTTCCCATGGGAACGGCACCACGGCCGCCCATTAGACCGCCGGGCAGATTCATTGGCGTCGAGGATTACCTTTACGGCAATGACTTCTCGTCAGGCTCGCTTTCTTATGGCTATCTCAAGCCAATGATCCGCCGTGATTTTCTTCGCTCACACGGCATTTGGTTCCGCGACAACCTCCGGCTTTGCGAAGACTTCCACTTTTACCTTGATTGCCTGTTCGCCGGGGCGAAGTGGTGGCTGCTGCCAGACGCTCACTACTACTATGCCGTGCGACGAAGCTCGCTATCGCGGAAGGGCTCTCCCGATGCTATTGGAGCCGCGGCCATGCACAGCGCCTTCGAGCTGACGGCTGCCGGACTTCCGAATGTCGCCCGTTATCTGCTCAAACGGCGCCACAACAATATTGAGCGCACCATTGCCTACCTGCGCGCCCGCAAACATGCCAAGCGGATGAACCTCGTCGGAGCGTTCCGCGAGTTGGCGCGAAGGCCCGACCTTGTCGCGATGGTCCGAGGCTTCATGAGCAGGATCATGCCACGGAGAATATAGGCGCCGGTGGCGAGGCCCTTTCGTTTGGGCTAGCCCATTAGCGCCGCCCCGCCGTCCGACCGGGGACGCCCCATATCCCCGTTATGACCCGGATACCCACCTGGGCGTGGCTGGTGCTTATGCTGCCCTGCGCCTGTACCTCTTATTCGTCCGAGCCCGTGACTGAGGCCCCCCTAACCGAGGCCTACGTGTACGGAGGATCGGCGGGGCCGTATTACTACGGCGAGGCCTATCCTTATTGGGAAGAACGGCGGATCTTCGTGGCGCCGCGTCATCCGCCGCCACCGTCCCCTCCCACAGCCTCCCCGCCATCGGCGGCGCGGCCGGCTCCGCACCAACCCCCACCCGCCGAGCAACAGGCCATGCGGCCCCCGGAACACCCTGCCCCGCCGGTACAAAGCTTCCGCTTCGGCCCCGGCAATGGGGCGATCATGGTTCCCCGCTCCAATGCCGGGCCGGGCGAGCCAGCCAACCGACCGGCGGTAAGCGGCAGCGTGCCGGTGCCCCACGCCACACCGGCGCAGCCATCGCAACAGACCGCGCAGCAGCCGAACAAATAGGTCAGCGGCGGATCTGCCCGGCGCGCAGGATGTCGTCGACGGAAGGAAAGGCGCGCCGCGCCGCCTCGGGCAGCGGCAGCCAGTCGGGATGGGGAGCGGGCGGGGAGCCGGGCCGGCCGACCACGATGCGGCCGACCATGCCGGCGATCTCGTGGGGCTGGCAGAAATAGTCGTACACGCCCTCGACGGCCAGGGTGGCGGCGAAGCTGGCACCCGGCAGCAGATAGCCAGAATCCCAGGGCTGCGCGCCATTGGGGATGCGCAAGGCATGGCGGCCATTGGCCGGGTGATACGCGGTGGCGGTGTGGGTGTTGGCTTGCTCGGTGCCATTGATCCAGCGCACCACCGTACCTGGCGGCATCCACAGGCCCACCGGATCGAACCACACCTCGCTGCCGTCCGGGCTGCTCATGGTGCGGATGACGGCTTCGGCCGCGGCGGCACGGCACGGCAACGCCAAGCCGGCCGCCATGGTCAAACCGCCCGCCAGCAGGCCCCGGCGGGTGCAGCGGATCATTTCAACGCGGCAGCTTCCGAGGCCGGCACATGCCACAGCACCACGTGGTAATGCGGCTTCTCCACCCCCGGATGTCCCGGATTAAAGACCAGGTCCACATGGTCGACCTTGTGGCCCGACGTCTTCAGGTCGTCGAACTTCTTGTGGGCGTTTATGTCCTCAATGGGGATCATGTAGATGGTGCTGACCAGCTTGCCCGACCGGTCATAGGCGAGGAACGGCCCGGCCGGCAGGGTCTTGGGGTCCACATACAGCGTTCCCATGCCGGGCAGGAAGTCGGGCAGCGCCACCAGCTTGGATACCGCCTGATAGGGTGCCGGCGGCGGCGATTTGTCCAGATCAGCGGCAGCAGCAGGAACAGCGGCAGCGGATAACAGGGCCAAGGCAAAGAGGGACGAAGCACGCATGGCAATCCTCCTTGGGTTCAGACGGAGATAATGCGGGCGAGGACGGCGGCGACGATGCGGTTGCAACGTTCGCCGTCGAACGTGAAGACATCGGGCATGGCGTCGCGCATGACCTCGCCCAGGCTGCGACGCAAGTGCAAACGGGCGCGGCGAAAGCGGGTCTTGATGGTCTCCTCGGGAATGTCGAGCGCCTCGGCGGTTTCCCGTACCGACAATTGCTCCACGGCCCGCAGCACGAAGACGCTGCGGAAGTTGGGGGGCAGTTGGTCGATGGCATGTTCCAGCAGCAGGCGCATCTCGGCACGGGCGGCCAGTTCCTCCGGGCCGACCGTGTCCGACGCCGAAGACTGCCCCAGGGCCTGGGACAGTTCGGTCTCGGCCACGTCGGCCAGGCTGGCGAGGTTGCGCCGCTGCCGCAGGCGACCGCGCGCTTCATTCAAGGCGATGGTGGTGAGCCAGGTGGTGAAGCTGCTGCGGCCGGCGAAGGATTTCAGGTTGGCGAAGGCGCGGATGTAGGTTTCCTGCACCGCATCCTCGGCCTCGGCGTCGTCGCCCAGCAGGGCCCGCACCAGACGGAACAGGCGCCGGTTATGCCGACGCATCAGCGCCTCGCACGCGGCCGGATCGGCATTGCGCGCGAGGGGGACCAGGGATTCGTCGCTTGGCAGTATCGTCATGGGAGAATCCTCTCGCTCATGACGATTAGATGGGGAGTCGAGGAAAAAGGTTCCCGCCGGCGGCTCAGCCCACCAGCCGCTGCTCCGAACCCTCGTCCACCCCGCGCGAAACGCCCATTTGTTCCAGCGCCCGGCGCATGGCGGTCACCGAGGGAATGACCACGTGGCGGCGCGAGAAGTGGACCAGGTTTTCCGCCTCAAGGCCGCGGATGCAGCGGCACAGGCTTTCCGGCGTCATCCCGGCCAGCGCCGCCATGTCGATGCGGCTCAACGGCGGCGCTACCACCATGGTGGGGCCATCGCACAGGGTACAGAAATCCCGCGACAGCTGGGCCAGCAGGATCAGCAGGCGGTCGCGCACCGACAGGGTCGTGACCTGCAGCATGCGCTCGCGCCGGTCGGTGAGTTCGCGCGCCAGGCGGGCGATGAGCAGGCGTTCCAGCGGCCGGCTGGATTCGACGGTGGACACCGGGATGCGCCAGACCATGGATTCCAACGAGCATTGCGCCGCGATGGCATGGGTGCCGCCCCCGATGAAGGCGCGAAAACCCATGATGCCGCCACGGCCCGCCAGGTCGATGGCCACCAGCTCGCCGCAGATGTCGGGGCGGCGGAACACCACGGCGCCGCTTTCCACCACCAGGATATGGCTGACCGCGTCGCCCAACTGGAACAGCCAGGAGTTCTTGGCCGCCGGCAGGCATTCCATAGGCGCGCCGCCGGCCTGCGCCTGGCGAAGGAAGGCCAGCAGGCCTTCGGCGTCATCCGCCTGCCCCCTGGCCGACAGCCCGTATCCGGCGGGTCTCGCCGCGGTCATGGTCCCCTCCGCGCTCGCAAAGAACGTCCGATGATGAACCCACGAAGTCGCCCAAAACTTGACCTCGGTTAAGTTCCGGGCCCCGCCGATATTAATAGTTTTCTTCTTGAAACGCACGCGCGGCGCTAAACTAGAGACTCTTTTTCCAGCGGACTGGCGATCGTGGCTTTCGCTTGGCAGCATGAGCTTGAGATTGGCGCCACCGTCGTCGACGCCGACCATCGCGCCCTGGCCGAGCTGCTGGCCCGCGCCCAGGATGTCTATGCCAAGGGCGATGCCCGCGCCGCGGTAAAGCTGCTTCGCCTGTTCCTGGCCAAGTTCACCCGCCATTTCGAGGACGAGACCGGCTTCCTGGGGCGCCGGGGCTGCGGCGACATGGCCGCGCGGCGCTCGGAATACTGGACGGCGCACGCCATTTTCTCGGCCCACTCGCTGGAGGCCGACGACGTCGAGATCATCGGCCAGATGATCGCCTTTGCCGAGGCCTGGCTGATCGACCACATCGTCCGCCAGGATACCCCACAGCGCGCCCACTTCCTTGACGGCCGCACCGAATCGCGCCACTCGGGGTGGCGCCTCGGCTTCGACGTCATCAAGCTGCGCTGGCGCATCGCGCTGCTGGCGCTGGTGCCGCTGGTGGTGCTGGCGGGGGTGGCCGTCGCCACCTTCACCGTGCTCAACGAAACGCTGGATTCCATGCGCCGGCTGAGCGCCATGAACCGGCTGAATGACGAGATCAGCGCCGTCGTCCACGAGCTCCAGCGCGAACGCAGCCTGTGCACTATGTTCCTTGGCGACCGTCGGCTGGGTCCCGGCCTGCTGGACGAGCAGTTCGCCCGCACCAATGCCGCCGTCGTCGGCTTCCATCTGGCGGCCAAGGACCTGGATAACGACATCCGCCTGGGCGAGGCCCAGGAACGGCTGCGCAGCGCCCACGCCTCGCTGGACCTGATCGCCGAGGTGCGCCACGACCTGCTGACCGGCAGCTACAACGCCATCGAGACCATGGATTCTTATGGCCTCGCCATCGAGGATCTGACGGCGGTGGTGCCCGAGGTGATGCGGTCCATCCTGCCGTCCGACTTCACCAAGCTGACGCTGGCGCAGTCGTACCTGATCCAGGCCAAGGAGCGCGCGGGCCGGGAGCGCGCCGCGGGCATCAACGCCCTATCCGGCGGCGCCCCTGACCGCACGCTGAAGCCGGTGCACCTGCTGGCGTCCGAGCAGGAGGCCTTGGCCGAGGGCTTCATGGCGTTGGCGCCGATCGACCTGGCCAACGCCTTCGCCGCCGCCGACCGCGAGGCGCACGAGCCGCTGAACGCCATGCGCCGCGCGTTGGAGACCGAGGACTCGGTCACCCTGTCGGTGCAGGAATGGTACGACGTCACCAGTGCCCGCATCGACGCCATGCGCGCGGTGGAGGTGGAACTGACCCGGCGGCTCAACACCGCCGTCGCCAAGCTGGGTGAGAAGACCCAGGAGCGGGTGCTGTTCTTCGGCGGCGGCCTGGCGGTGATGGTGCTGGTGTCGCTGGCCATGGTGGGCGGGCTGGCTTGGACGGTGCTGCCCCAATTGGGCCGCCTGGGCGAGGCCATCCGCCAATTGGCGGGCGGCACCCGCCTGGTGACCATCCCCGGCCTGGCCGCCCGCGACGAGTTGGGCGACATCGCCCGTACGCTGCAGCAATTGAAAGAGCGGCTGGTGCACGGCGATCTTCTAGAAGCGCGCCGGCTCACCGCCAACGTCGAGCGCCTGCGGGTGGTTGCCGACAATGTGCCCGGCGTGGTGTTCCGCGTGCTCGAACCCGATGGCCGCCCGCCGGTGGTGGCCTGCGTCAGCCGCAAGCTGCGCGACATCACCGGCCTGTCGCCCACCGAGGTGATCGACAGGCCGGTGCGCTCGGTGTTGCGGCGCCTGCTGTCTTCGTCCGACTGGCTGGGGCTGCTGCACGCTTTGTCGCGCACCCCCCACCGCGCGGTGGATTTCGAGTTCAAGCTGCGCGATGGCCTGGGCGGCCAGATGCGCTGGATGTGCGTGCTGGCCTCGCCGTCCAAGACCGAGGGCGGCTGGGTGTGGGACGGCGTGGCGCTGGACGTGACCGCGCTTAAGACGGCGCAAGAGGAACGCACCCGCATCGCCGCCGAGTTGGACCGCATCCGCGGCGCCCAGATGGCGAGCGAGGTGCGCAGCGAAATGAGCGCCATGATCAGCCCGCTGGAGGACCACGCCGCCAAAGCCGCCCGCCTGCTGCCCGCCGGCTCGCCCGAGCGGGCCGAGGTTGAAGCGGTGCTGGCCGGCCTGCGCCGCCTGCGCGGCGCGGACGCTGCCGAGCAGACACCCCCTGCCCGCCCGGTCAGCCTGGCCGGCATGGTCAGGCGCAACACCGAACGGCTAGCCGCTCTGCTGCCACCCGGCACCGCCCTGCGCACCACGTTGGCGGCCGAGGAGGCGCTGGTGCTGGGCGAGGAGGACGAGGTCGCCGCCATCCTGCTGGACTTCTGCGCCGTTGCCGCCGGCAATCTGGCCGGCCAGCCGGCGCTGGAACTGGCGGTGGACATGGTGACCCTGGGGCACGACGGCCAGTACGTGCGCCTGTGTGTGGGCGGGGATGGAGGTTTCGACCTGCCCGAGGCACCGCAGGTTACCGACGAGGCGCTAACGGGCGACCCGGCATTGGGCGAGTCGGTGCATACGGTCGAAAGGCTGGGCGGATGGACGGTGTTGTCCGGCGCGGGCCGGTTCGAAATCTACCTGCCGGTCCATGAAGTGCGCAGCGGCAATATCATTCAGTTCCGCGGGGGAGCGTGAGGTGTCGCGGCTCGGGCAGTGAAAACAGCCGCTTCAACATCCGGTCTTCGGTAACGATGTGCTCCAGCAAGATCGCGCTGATGGAGCGCGAGGCGCGGTCGGGGCACCCTCCGGCCTGCATCCCGGCGACGATGTCCAGTACCTGCATGGCGATCACCCGATGGGTGGCACCATGGTCCAGCGCCACCTCCTGATCGCGCAGCGCGATGGCCTCCTCCTCGTCGCGGAAATGCTGCCGCATGAACGACACCATGTCCGCGATGGCGCCGTCAGGCCGGCTGCATCCCTGCAGGCGCGCGATCAGATCGAGCAAATGATCGTGCTGGGCATCGATGAGGTCATGGCCCAGCACCAGGGCCGTAGGCAAAGGCATGGACAGGTCCGGGTTGCAACCGGCCGATCTTAAGGCTACGGCCGGCGGCCACCGTGACTTCCGTCAATCCTGGCCCGGCGTCGTAGCCCACAACATGGGGCGCATGCATAAACGCAGCAGCGCTATATGTTGACCGCCAGCACCCTCTCGACTAATTTCCCATTCACGGATGCCGGGGGGCCGCGTTTTCCTCTCTTGGGCCCCTCGCCTGTCACGGGCCGGCTTTCGCTTGCGGGAGCCGGCCCGTCCTTCATTTCGGCACCACGCTGATCTTGCCGTTGCGCTCCAGGCACGCGGTCTTGACCTGGTCCAGACGCTCCACGCCGAACTGGCGCATGGCTTCTTCGAGGTCGCCATCGGTAATGCCGTGCCGCGCCATGCGCCTGCGGTCAGGCTGGCCGTCCGTGACCAAGTGCACGACGGCCCCCTTGGCCAGCCAGCTGAGCACGCGGGAATGGGCAGCCAGGTGGGCGACACCCCAATGGATCATGACGATGACGGTGGTGGCGGCCAGGGTGGCGATGAAGGGCGAATTGCCGGTGAGCGCACGGCTCAGGTTCGAACCGACCAGCACCGCCAGCACGATGTCGAAGGCCGAGGACTTGCCGAAGATGCGCTGACCGGGAAAGCGCACCAGCAGCAAACCGTAGATGAAGACGGTGATGCCGCGCAGCGACATCTGCCACCACGATACGTCACCCTTCATGCCGAACAGGAAAACGCCCAGGCTTTCCGCGTCCATGCCCAATGAACGCGGAAGGCGCCCTACCGGTTCATTCAGTCGTCATCATAGAAGCCTTGCTCGGCACCGCGGTGGCAGGCCGGGCAGTTGGATTTTGACACCACCTCGGGGCGCTTCCACACCCGGTCGGGGAAATTATGCTCGTGCACGAACCATGGCGCCGTAGTGATGCGCTCGGGCACGCCGCCGCGCCGCACCCGCCCGGCGCCGGACACCAGGACCTGGCGGATCTGGGCGGCCTTGGCTGGCGCCACACTGGCGTCCTCGCCGAAATGATTGGCGAGGTTGTCCATCATCTTCTCCCACGAGACGGCAGGCAGCAATCCGGGCTGGAACGCCATGTGGCACTGGCCACATTCCTTGCGCAGTGTGGAGTCGGTGACGGGAGCGACGCTGTGCTCGCCCGCCAGGGCCGGGACACTGGCCAGCACGGCCAGGGTGGTCATGAGATATCGGCGCATGGGCGATCTCCGTCAGCGCGAGGCCATGAAGGTAACGTAGTCGCCCTTTTCCTGCGCCGTGCAGACGCGCCCAAGGATCGACTTGCAGTCGCGGGTAAAGCGCTCTTCGACCTTCTCGGCATCGGTGAAGCGCTTGGGATTGGCCGACACCGCCACCGGCTCGATGGTGCGCCCGGTCTTGACGTGGCGGCCCGGGCGGGTGGGGTCGTCGGTGTGGCAGCTGGAGCACGAGACGGCGTCGGGGTTGACGCTGTTGCGCGAACGGTACAGCGCCTCGCCGCACGCCGCCGAAAAGCCGGCGAAGGCGGGGTTCTCGGCCTTGGCACTGGCGGCATAGGCAGCCAGGATGGCGTCGCGTGCCGGCTCGGCCTTCAGGGGCGAGGCCATCACCATCAGGCCCACGGCCAGCGCCGCCGGCACCCAGCGGGCCAGCCAACGGCGCCCCCTGTATACGGCGAAGGCGGCGGCCACGTGGGCCAACACGACGCCCAGGGAAAGGTTGGCCAGTCCCTCGTGCAGGCCCTCGACAAAGGGCACCAAATCGGCCGCCACGCCACTGAGGGCCGCCGCCGCCACGGCCGCCAGAGTGGCGGTCACGGACCAGGCAAAAATCCTTGCACGATTGGGGCGCTTGAAGGCGAGAACCGGGCGCAGCGCCAGCAGCGCCACCACCAGCCAGCCCGACACCAGATGCATGGTGTAGGTGTCTTCGTCGCCGGTGGCAAAGGCGACGATGAAAGCGCCCACCAGGGCGGCATGCCACAGGCGCAGCCGATTCATGCCACCACCTGCGCGATGGCGGCGACCACGGCCACCAATACGGTGGCGACGGCGCCCTGTACGACGATCTTGCGCAACATGGGCTTACTCCTTGTCGGCGGGAATGATTGGGCCGACACTAATCCAGCAAGGCTGAACCGGATTTGACGGACCGGTTCATGCGCGGTTCATCCAAACGGGACGATTGTTTCCGGTATGCGCAAACTCGCCTCCCTGCTACTGGTTTTCTGGCTGGCCGCCCTGCCCGCCCTGGCCGATGACGACCACGAGCGCACCCACCGGGCGGTGCAAGCCGGCGAGGTGGTGCCGCTGAAGACGGTGCTGGACGCGGTGGCGCGCGACTTTCCCGGCGACGTCATCGAGACCGAGCTGGAGGAGTGGCACGGCCGCCCCGTCTACGAGATCAAGCTGATCTCGCCCACCGGCCAGGTGATGCAGCTCCATTACGACGCCCGCGACGGCAGCCTGTTGAAGGTCAAGGGAAGGCGGCCATGAGGGTGCTGCCATGAGAGTGCTGGTGGTGGAAGACGAGCCCCAGCTGGCGCTGCGGGTGGAACAGGCGCTGGAGGCCGCCGGCTTCGCCGTGGACGTCGCCTATGACGGCGAGGAGGCGTGGTTCCTGGGCGACACCGAACCCTATGATGCGGTGGTGCTGGACCTGGGTTTGCCGCGCCTGGACGGCGTTTCGGTACTGCGGCGCTGGCGTGAAGCCGGGCGCACCTTTCCGGTGCTGGTGCTGACCGCCCGCTCGCGCTGGTCCGAGAAGGCCCAGGCCTTTGATTCCGGCGCCGACGACTATCTGACCAAGCCGTTCGAGATGGACGAGGTGGTCTACCGCATACGCGCCCTGATCCGCCGCGCCGCCGGCCATGCCAGCCCCGAGATCGTCTGCGGGCCGGTGCGCATCGATACCGGCTCGGCGCGGGTGTGGGTGGACGACCAGAAGGTGGCGCTGACGGCACAGGAATTCCGCATCCTGTCCTATCTGGCCCACCACCAGGGCCGGGTGGTCGGGCGCAGCGAGCTGGCCGAGCACGTCTACGACCGCGACGAGGACCGCGATTCCAACGTCATCGACGTCCTTATCGGCCGCATCCGCAAGAAGCTGGGGGTGGAGGTGCTGCACACCCTGCGCGGCCAAGGCTGGCGGCTGGAAGCGCCCGGCGATGGCCGCTAGCACCTCGCTGCGCCGCCGCCTGATCGCCGCCGCCACCCTGTGGCTGGTCCTGGCGCTGGCGGTCAGCGGCACCGTGCTGCGCCTGGCCTTCGAGGACAGTGTCGAACGCACCTTCCAGTTGCGCCTGCTGACCGCCGTGCGCGGCGTGGCGGCGGCGCTGGAGGTCAACGCGGACGGCAAGCTCACCCTCACCCGCCCGCTGGGTGATCCCCGCTTCGACCAGCCCTATTCCGGCTGGTACTGGCAGGTGGCCGACGAAAGCGGGGCCGTGCTGCTGCGCTCACGCTCGCTGTGGGACACCGCCCTGCCGGTGATGCCGTCGCCCGGCCCCGGCGCGGTTGCCTTCGGCCGTGCCCAGGGGCCGCAAGGCCAAGCCCTGCTCACCGCCGAGCGGGACATCACGCCCCTTGACCGCGACAGCCCCGTCCACGTGGCGGTGGCGGCATCGCGCCATGACGTGGACCGCGAGCTGAAAAGCTTCGACCGCCTGCTGGTGGTCTCGTTCGTCCTGCTGGCCCTCGGGCTGGCGGCGGCCATGGCGGTGCAGGTGGGCTATGGCCTGCGGCCGCTGTCGCGGCTCGCCGCCGAACTGGAGGCGCTGAAGCGCCGCCCCGGCCAGCGTCTGTCGGGCGGCTATCCAACCGAGATCGCGCCCTTGGCCGAGTCGCTGAACGCGGTGCTGGATCACGACGCCGAGCTGGTGGACCGCGCCCGCACCCATGTGGGCAACCTGGCCCACGGGCTGAAAACGCCGCTGTCGGTGATGCGGGCCGAACTGTCCTCGGGCTCGGCCGACCCGGCCGTGCTGGCCCAGCAGGTGGAACGCATGGGCCGCCTGGTGGAGCACCACCTGACCCGGGCCCGTGCCGAGGCCTCATCCGCCCGCATCCTTGGCGCCACCCAGTCGGTGGCCGAAGTGGCCGGTGAAATCGCCGCCGTGCTGAACAAGATTCATGTGGGGCGCGGTCTTGTCATCGAGGTGGCCCGCGCCGCCGACGCCCGCTTCGCCGGCGACCGCGAGGATTTGGCCGAGATGCTGGGCAATTTGATGGACAACGCCTGCAAATGGGCGCGCTCGCGCGTGGTGGTGCGGACAGAGGGCGCGCTCGCCATCATCGTGGAAGACGACGGCCCCGGCCTGCCCGAGGCCGAGAGCGGGAAGGCCACCCGGCGTGG
>Ga0306923_10004184_pt1 | contig 13782 bp, 12 predicted proteins | sample sta12Can44000108_FD_203841 | JGI IMG/M metagenome (GOLD analysis project Ga0306923, IMG submission 203841) | Lab enrichment of tropical soil microbial communities from Luquillo Experimental Forest, Puerto Rico - statanox.12C.anox.44.000.108 (v2)... | ecosystem: Environmental > Terrestrial >... | reverse complement strand
CTCCACCCTTCCTTCTTCGGAGGCGGGAGCACGCGGGGCGACCGGGTCCTGTCACCGGGCCGTACGCACCTTGTGACGCCTGCTTCTTCGCGCGCTCCTTTCCCCGGTTAAAAGGTCAGGGGGATTTCGCGGTTTTCGCGGAGGGAGCGTTCGGCGGCGAGGCAGACCGCTACGCGCTTTTTCGATTCCTCTCCGGAGACGAGCGGTTCGCGACGCTGGAAGGCGGGGACGATTCGGCGGGCTTGTTCTTCTAGCTCTACCAGCTCACCGGAGGCGGCCACGGGGATCGTCTCGGGCTCGCGGTTATTGCGGCGGGTGAGGCGGAGGTCGAAGCGGGCTTCGCGCGTGCGGTCGAGGGCGCCGGACCACCAGGAACGGATGGAGCCTTCGGCGCCGACTACGTGGAGGAGTTGGTGATATTCGAAGCCGGCCAGGGTCTCGGTGATGACGGCGTGGGCGCTGCCGGCGAAGCGCAGGATGACCGTCAGCTCGCTGGACATGCCGGCTTCGCCTGAGCGGGGGGCGCCAACGGCTTGCACGCTCAAGGGATCGCCGAGAGAGGCGAAGTACCACATGGTGAAGTCGAAGAAGTGGACGGGCTCCTCGAGGAGCCAGGAGCCGACGCGCGCGGCGTCGTAGCGCCAGCCTCCTGAGCCGGGACGGAAAGGAAAGCGGAAGAGGGAGAAGGACAGGTAGCGCGGAGTGCCGATCTCGCCCGTGTCGATGAGCTCCTTCACGCGGCCGTACTGGGCGGAGAGGCGGAGCTCGTGGCCGATACTCAGCACGCGACCGCTCGCGCGCGCGGCGGAGATGAGCCGATCGCAGTCCTCGAGCGTGGTGGCCATGGGCTTCTCGAGGAGGACGTCCTTGTCCGCAGCGAGGGCGGCCGTGCCGATCTCCGCGTGGAGGTGGTTGGGGACGGAGATCACCACGGCGTCGATATCGGGGCGAGCGAGGAGATGCTCGTAGCCGATGAGAACTGGCACGTTGGGAAAGGTCTGGCGGGCGGTGGCAGCAGTGGCCTCGCTCGCGCAGGCGATGGCGGCGAGCTCGGAGCCGGGCGCCTTGGCGATGGCGGTAGCGTGGTGGCGGCCCCAGAGCCCGTAGCCGATCAGGCCGAAGCGCATCGCCTCCATGGATCCCCCCTCACCCTGCCCTCTCCCCCTTCGGGGGCGAGGGTTCGCTGGCTAACCTTTGACGGCGCCACTGACGAGACCGCGGACTACGAATTTCTGAAGCGCGAGAACGAGGATGAGCGTGGGGAGGAGGCCCAGGAGGCAGATGGCCATCATGAGCGTGAAGAAGACGAAGTAGTCGGAGACGAGACCGGCGAGGACCACAGGCACCGTCATGAACTCCGGGCGCGATACGAGGATCAAAGGCACGAGCAGCTCGTGCCACGACAGGATGAATAGGATCACTCCGCAGGCGGCCAAGCCCGGCGTGGAGAGCGGCAGCACCACGCGCAGGAAGGCCTGCCAGCGCGTGCATCCGTCGATGCGTGCGGCGTCCTCCAGCTCGGGCGGCAGCGTGGCGAAGTACGGGACGAGGATGAGGACGGCGTAGGGCAGGAGCAGTCCGATCTCTGCCACGATCACGCCGCTGAGCGAGTTGAGCAAGTTGTAGCGTCGGAAGAGCACGTAGAGCGGCACCATCAGCACGACCAGGGGAATCATGCGGCTGATCACGCTCGCCTGGAGCAGGGCCTGCGTCCAGCGGAGCCGGAGCCGCGCGAGCGCGTAGGCGGAGAGACTCGCCGCGGCCAACGCGCCTCCGGTGACGCCGACGCCCACGACGAGGCTGTTCAGGAAAGCGGAGGGAAAGCGCTCGACGGATTTCGGCAAATAGGAGACCTGCTCGAAGATCGGCCCCTTGGTTCGACCGCCGGACAGGATGAGGCGGAAGTTGGCCAGTGTGCATTCCGCGGGAAGCAAGGCGCGCGTGTCCTGCTGAATGCTCTTCTCCGACTGGAGGCTCCCCAGCACCACGGGCACGAAGGGCAGGAGCAGGAAGGCGATGGCGCAGAGGTTGCCGATCCAGAGTCCCACCCGCCGCGGCCACGACAGGCGCATCATCGTGGCTTACGCATACTCGACTCGGCGGTAGACGAGCCGCACGTAGGCCAGCGCGATCAGGCCCACGATGATGGCGAGGATCCACGCGGAGGCGGCGCCCAGCCCGATGTCGAAGGGTGGCTGGAAGGCGCGACGATACGTGTACCAGGCGGCGACCCACGTGTCGTTGCCCGGGCCGCCCTGGGTGATGGCGAGGATCTCGTCGAAGACCATGAAGCCGAACGTCGTGCGCAGGATCAGAGTCACCGCGACCATGGGGCGCAGCAAGGGCAGCGTCACCTGCCACAGGCTCTGCCAGGGCGAGGCGCCATCCACCGCCGCCGCCTCGTAGAGCGTGGCGGGAATGCCTTGGAGCGCCGCGTGATACAGGAGCACGTTGAACGGCGTGGTCCGCCAGACGTAGGCGGCGACCACCGCGCCCATGGCGAGCCACGGATGGCCGAGCCAGTTGATGTACTCGGAGATGAGGCCGAGCTTGTGGAGGACGCGGTTCAGGTAGCCGAACTGCGCGTTCAGGATGAAGGACCAGAGAAGCCCGTTCACCACGGGCGGCACCGCCCACGGCACCAGGATGAGCACGCGGGTGAGCCGCGAGAGCCATACGCGCTCATCGCTGATGACAAGGGCGATGGCAAGCCCGATCAAAACCTCCAGCAGCACGGAGGCGGCCACGAACACGAACGTATGGCGCAGGGCGAGCCAGAACACCGGATCCGCGAGGAGACGGGCGAAGTTGGCGAGCCCGGCGAAAGGGAACTCGCCCGAGCGAAGCTCGCGGATGCTCACGGTATGAAGCGAGAGATAGCCCGCGAAGCAGATGGGATATGCCAAGACGAGGAATAGCCCGGCCAGGGCGGGCGCGTTGAGCAGCAGCGCGAGGCGGCCCGCGCTGAGCTCGCCCGCGCGCATCAGGCGCGCTTGGCCGTGGCCAGCGCGGCGATCATGTTGTCACAGGCCTGGTCCGCGGTGATCTTGCCGGAGAGGCAGGCCGTCAGCTCCACGTTGATGGCATCGCTCCACTTCGGATACCACGGCTGATAGACGGCGGGCGCCACGTCGGCGAAATTGGTCGCCTTCTTGAACACGTCGAGGAGGGTGGGCACGTCGGCCCACTTGGCCCACGCGCGCCGCAGGAGATCGCTGTCCATCACCGACTGGTAACCGCTGGCCAGCATGGCGTCCTGGGCGAGCCGCTGCGCCTGGGTGTATTCCCCGTTCTTGGTGCGCCCGCCCAGGTATTGCAGGAGCTTCCACGCCCAGTCTCGGTTCTTGGTGGCACCCGTGATGAAGTACAGCATGGTGTAGCCGATGGTCTTGCCGTCACCGGGCAGACCGAGCACGCGTCCCTTCCCCGCAATGGGTGACTGCGCCTGATCGTTGATCAAGCTGATGTAGTAGTGGTGCAGCGTGCCCAGGTAGACGTGCTGGCCCGCGTTGAAGGCCTTGCAGGCGGGGATGAAGCGCAGGTTCAGCGAGTTGGGATCGGCGAGCTCCTCCTTGAAGGTGCTCTGCCACCACTTGAGCGTCTCCCGCGCCACGGAGCCCGCCCCCAGTTGCAGGTTGAGCTGCTTGTCGAAGATGACCCCGCCGCGGTTCCAGGTGAGGTTGAACCACGTGCCGGGAAGCTGCTCGAAACCCGCCCCCGCGATCCACAGGATGGGGTACTTGGCCACGCCATCCTTCTTTGCCTTGCGCGCCTGCTCGATCAGCTCGGGGTAGCTCTTGAAGGGCTTGCCCTTGAAGCCGGCCTTGGCGAGGAGCTCATCGTTGTAAATGAAAATCCACGCGGTGGAGAAGTATGGGAGACCCCAGGTCTTCCCGTCGCGCTGAGCGGTCGCCCGCGCGAACGGAGTGAAGTCCTTGACGTACTGTTCGAGGCCGGGCAGCCCGTCGACGGGCTGGGCAATGCCCTGCTGGATGTAGCTCGCGAGGTACTGGATGGGCGACAGGGAAACGTCGACCTCGTCGCCGGCCGCGAACATGGTGGTGAGCTTGGCCACCTGCGGCTCGACATTAGGCTCGATGATCTGGTTGAGCTTGACGCCCCAGTCGTCCTCGAACTGCTTGGCGATCTGCTCGTAGATCTTCCCGTACTGCCACACCACGAAGGTGAGCCGCGACGGATTGCCCGCGGGGCGCTGCGCCCACGCCGCGGGCTGGGCGAGGAGCGAGCCGGGCGAGAAAAGGCCGGCCGCCGCCGCGCCCTGGACGAAGCGGCGTCGCGACAGCGGGGTGGAGACGAACGAGGAGACGCGCATGGACAATCCCTCCACGGTGCGGCCGCCGACCGATCGAGAGCCGGGGCCGAGGTCCACAGCCTGTCGCCGGCTGCGCTGGCGCGAGGATAGACGAGGACAGGGGGAGGGGGCAAGACAACACCCCTTGCGGAAGCCAACAAAATCTGTGATCGTGGCCGCCTCCAACCTCGGAGGTGACGTGCATGCTCGCGGTGTGGCGGCATAGACGGCTGGCAGCGGCCCTCGGTGCGATGCTGCTCGGCGCGGGCTGCGCCAGCGCCCCGGCGCGTGCCACCGGAGATGCGCAGTTCGTGGAGTCCTCCCGCGAAAACGAATGCGAGCAGTCCGCCCGGACCGCCTCGGGGCGAACCGGGACCTGGGCTGCCGTCGCCGGCAGCGGGTTGTTTGCCACCCTTCTCGGTGCCCTGGAGGGAGCCCTGAAGGGTGTCACGTCCTCGACCTGGCGAGGCACGCACGCGGGTCGCGATTCCTGGATCGGTGCGGCGGCGGGCGCGGGCGCCGGGATGATCTCCGGCACGATCGTGGGCATCAGGAAGGCCCGGGAGGCCCAGGCGGTTTATCTCGTCGCGTACCAGAACTGCATGGTGGAGGCTCCGGCTCCAGTCGACCCAACGCTTCTTACTGACGGCGGGGAATGACGGGACGCCCGGACCCGCCTACGTGGGCCCTCCGTTGCACCCGTAGATCTTCACGAGGACCAGCGCGGCCGGTCCCACGGCAACTACGCCGCGACGGGCTTGCTCCGCTGCCGTCTCCCGCACGCACGCGGTAAAAGGTATGGCTTCTGTCTCGTAGCCGGTGACGATGAGCCGGCCGTCCGGCTCGATTCGCTCGAGCGAGATCGTCGAGAAATGGTCGCAGGCGCGCCAGCGCTCCCAGGCCAGATCCTGAGCAGGCGTGTTCGCCATGGTGGCGCAACCCGCCGAGGCGGCCATCATCGCCACAAGGCCGAACGCCATTGATCGCGTCATATGCCCGCCCTCATCACGCACGGGTCAGGAAGATGGGCAGGCCTAGCTTGCGGACGTAGGTGGGCCGGTAGCGCTCCACGTTGTACATGGTGGTCACGTCGACCCGTCGCGGGCCGAGGGTGGGATCGGGAATGGGCTTGAGCGCGTACCGGCCGTGGCTCACCGCGGTCATGAGGCCCTGCTTCCCTTCCTGGATGGCATCCATGGCCATGCCCGCGAAGGTGATGGCGATCATGCGGTCCACGAAGTCTGGCGTGCCCGAGCGCAGCTCGTAGGTGAGGTCGCTCACCACGGTGTCCTCGCCGGTGGCCGCCTTGATCTCCGCGCTGAGATCCTCGGCCACGCTCATCTTCCGGCGGTGCCCATAGGCGTCGGGCTCGCCGTATTCCTTCACGGTGTAGCCCTCCCACTGCGCGCCCTCGGACAGGACGACGATCGAGTAGTTGCTCGGATTGTTCCGCTTGTCGGCGAGGAGAAGGTCGATGAGCTTGGGCAGGCTCACGTGGTACTCGGGGATGCAGCAGCGCATCGAGGTGACGTACGCGGTGTACAGCGCGGTGTGCCCGGCGTCGCGGCCGAACACCCGGAAGATGCCGATGCGCTCGTGGGAGCCTACGGTGGTCCGTTGCCGTTCGATGGCGTCGATGGCCCGCGTCACCGCCGTGGAGAAGCCGATGCAGTACTCGGTGTCGCGCACGTCGTTGTCCATGGTCTTGGGCACCGCGATCACCGGCGTCCCCCGCCGCGAGAGCTCCGCCGCATAGCTGAGGGTGTCGTCGCCGCCGATGGCAATGAGGTGATCGAGGCCCAGCGTCTCGATATTTTTCTGCACGGTGCGGGTGACGTCGTAGGTTACGACGCCCGTCGCCGACGGGGCGGCGGGAAACTCCTGCCCATTCAGCAGGGGCGGCAGCTTGCTCATGCGGGAGGGATTGGTGCGCGAGGTGTGGAGATAGGTGCCGCCGGTGCGATCGATGGTGCGCGTGTTCTCGCGGGTGAGGGGAAGGACGTAGCGGGTACGGCTCGCCGGATCCTGAAGGTCGACGTGGGTCAGGGCTTCCCAGCCTCGCCGGAGCCCCACCACCGTGTAGCCGAGCTCCGCGCTGCGGTACACCACCGACTTGATCACGGAGTTCAGCCCCGGCACGTCGCCACCGCCCGTCAGGATGCCGATCCGCTTCGCCGTCATGCTCGCCCCTCTGCACATCGATGGTGTCGGCTCTCCATGATAGCAATCGCAGGAAGGGGGCGCGTGCCGAGGCTCCCCTTCGGCGAGAAGTGGAGTAAGCTTTGCCCCGGGTTCGCATCACATGGACGTGCTGGTCACCGGGGCCACCGGCTTCGTGGGAGCCAACGTGGCGCGGTTGCTCGTCGCCGACGGCTACCGCGTCCGCGTCCTCGCGCGGCCCTCGAGCAGCTTGGAGGCGCTGTCCGGCTGCCCGGTGGAGATCTTTCGCGGAAACATCCTCGATCCAGAGACCCTCGCTCCCGCTCTGGCCGGCTGCGGTCTCGCCTTCCATGTTGCGGCGGACTATCGGCTGTGGGCGAAGGACGCGGGCGAGATCTACCGCAACAATGTGGACGGTACGCGCACGGTACTCGAGGCCTGCGAGCGCGCCGGCGTCGGTCGCGTGGTTTATACCTCGAGCATCGGCACCATCGGCCATCCGCGGGACGGGGGGCCGGGCACCGAGACGACGCCCGTGGCGCTCACGGACATGATCGGCGACTACAAGCGCTCCAAGTTCCTCGCGGAGCGCGTGGCCGAGGAGTTTGCCTCCCGCGGCCTGCCCGTGGTGATCGTCAACCCGAGCAATCCCATCGGCCCCTGGGAGGTGAAACCCACGCCCACCGGCCGGCTGGTCCTCGACTATCTCCTCGGGCGCACTTTCGCCACCCTCGACACCGGCCTCAATCTCATCCACGTGGCGGACGTGGCGCGCGGCCATCTCCTCGCCGCGCGTCTGGGCCACGTGGGCGAGCGGTACATTCTGGGCGCCGAGAATCTGTCCCTCTCCGAGATCTTTCAGATACTCGAGCGCGTGACGGGCATCCGCGCCCCTCGGCTCCGGCTGCCCTACCGTCTCGCGTATCTGCTCGCCCTCGCCAACGAAGGGCTCGCGCGCGCCACCGGACACCCGCCGCGCGTCCCCCTCAGCGGCGTGCGCATGGCACGCACGCACATGTACGTGAGCGCGGACAAGGCCGTGCGCGAGCTCGGGCTGTTCCAGACTCCGGTGGAGCAGGCGCTGCGCGACGCCGTGGACTGGTTCGTCGCCTACGGCTACGCACCGCCGCCCGCGCACGCTCGACGGGCCGCCTGAACATGGCCGCCCTCGGCGCGCCTCCTGGTCCCGCCGGCTATCCCATCCTGGGCGTATTTCCCCGCGCGCGCCGCGATCCCCTCGGGTTCTTCACGGAGTGTGTGCGCCGCCACGGCGACGTGGTGGCGATGCGGCTCGGACCCCATCGCGCGGTCTTGCTCCGGCATCCCGATCACGTCAAACACGTGCTCCAGGACAAGGCATCTGCGTACGAGAAGGGACCGACCGCCGCGCGAGTGCGCCCCCTCTTCGGAGGGAGCCTCACGGTGGTGGACGGCGATCCATGGCGGCACCGGCGACGACAGATCGCCCCGGCCTTCCACCCGGGCCATCATGCCGATTTCGCCCCGGTCGTCTCGTGCGCTGTGGCCGAGCTGCTCGATCGCTGGAGGCTCCGGGCAGAGCCCGTGGAGCTGGTGAGCGAGATGCGCAGGCTGACGCAGACGATCATCATCCGCGCGTGCTTCGGCGACGTCTCCGTGCAGGAGATCGAGATGCTCGGCCCAGCTCTCGACTCGGTGGCGGCTCAGGTCGAGCGTCGTCTCTGGAGTCCCGTCGGCTGGCTCGCAGTTCCCGGCACCGGGGGGGCGCATGGTCATCGTGGGCTCATGCAGCTCGAAGCGTTCATCTCACGAAGGATCGCAGAGGCACGCCGCGCCGGGTCACCTTCCGGCACCCTGCTCTCCTCGCTCCTCCACGACTTCCCGGCCGACTCGCTCGGCGAGGCCGAGCTCCACGAGGAGCTCAAGGCGTTTCTCTTCGCGGGGCACACCACGACGGCAAGCTCGCTCGCCTGGACGTGGCACGTGCTGTCGCAGCATCCGGATGCACTCGATCAGATCGTGAGCGAATGTGAGGCGCTGGGCGGTCGCACGCCTCTCCTGGAAGATTTACCCGCGCTGGGCCACACGCGGCGAGTGATCGAGGAAGTTTTGCGCCTCTACCCGCCGACCTGGCTCACCGCGCGCGCCCCACTCTCCGACGACACGCTCGATGGGTACGTCATTCCGGCGGGGGGACTGATTCTTTTGAGCCCGTACCTCACCCACCGCCACCCTGCCATCTGGGAGCATCCCGAGCGCTTCGACCCGGATCGCTTCGGGCCGGCGTGCGCGGCGGGTCGCCACGCGTTCGCCTACTTTCCGTTCGGGGGCGGCCCTCGCCGCTGCATCGGCAGCGGCTTCGCCATCGTGGAAATGCAGATGATTGTGGCGACCGTGGTCCAGCGCTGCCGGCTCGTCGTCCTCCCCGAGGCACGCGTCGTCCCGATCGCCGGGCTCACGCTGCGCCCCGGCCCCGCCCTGCCCGCGCGCGTCCTCCGCCGCTGAACGACCACGCCCGCGGGCCGCCATCCCGCTTCAGGGTCTCCGGCTCGGGTGCGATCCGCACGTCTTTCGTCGACCTTCCGGGCGCGGGGCGCAATTGACACCTCCGGGGACGCCGCAGTAGTGTTGGCAGCCGAGAGCCACGCCGGTCATTCGCAAGCCCTGCGAGGGACACACCATGAAGATCAGCGCCTTCCATCTCATGCCGCACCGCGAGCTGCCCGCCGACTTCGAGAAGCGCTACCCCTCGGTGTGGGTCACCCCACCCTGGTGGGAGCTGGCCGACCCCGCTCGCGTGGGCCAGTACTACAACTGGACGCTCGATGAGCTGCTCTTCGCCGCGCGCGCGGGCTTCGACGGCGTGTGCACCAACGAGCATCATCAGAACGCCTACGGCTTCATGCCGAGCCCCAACATCATGGGCGCCGTGCTCGCCAAGGCCACCAACGACCTGCCCGTGGCCGTGGTGCAGATGGGCGCCACCCTCCCCACCCAGAACCCGCCCGTCCGCGTGGCCGAGGAGTACGCCATGCTGGACTGCATCAGCGGCGGCCGGCTCATCGCCGGCCTGCCTCTGGGCAGCCCCATGGACGTGAACCTCTGCTACGGCATCACGCCCATGGAGCATCGCGAGCGCTACCGCGAGGCCTTCGCTCTCGTCCTCAAGGCCTGGCAGGCGCGCGAGATCTTCGCGTGGAACGGGAAGTACACGCAGCTCGCCAACGTGAACCTCTGGCCGCGCCCCATCCAGCAGCCGCATCCACCAGTGTGGGTGCCCGGCTCCGGCAGCATCAGCACCTTCGACTTCGCCGTCGACAATGACGTCTGCTACTGCTTCTTGAGCTACTCAGGGGCGAAGTCGGCCAAGGGCATGATGGACGGCTACTGGAACGTGGTGACCAAGAAGGGGCGCGACGCCAATCCCTACCGCGCGGGCTTTCTCCAGCTCGTGACGGTGGCGGAGACGGACGCCAAGGCGGAGGAGCTCTACGCGAAGCACGTCGAGTACTTCTATCACAAGTGCCTGCACGTGCCCGCGGTGTGGTTCTCGCCACCCGGCAACCAGGACTACCGCAGCCTGGAGGCGACCGCGCGCAATCCGATCCGCCGGCCGGAGAATCCCAAGGACCTGCGCTATCGCGACTTCGTCGAGAAGGGCTACGTCATCTCCGGCAGCCCTGCCACCGTGCGCGAGCGCCTGCAGGAGGAAGTGGTCAAGGGTCTGCGCGTGGGCAACCTCATGGTCCTCCTCCAGATCGGCTCCATGCCCCACGAGCTGACGCTCTCGAACATGGATCTCTTCGCGCGCGAGGTGCTGCCCTCGCTCAGGCCGGTATGGGAGAACGAGGGCTGGGTCAACCACTGGTGGCCGGAGAAGCTTCGCGCGCGCTTCGAGCCCGCGCCGCGGACCGCTCGATGAGCAGTCTCAACGGTCTCGACGCCCGCACCCTCGCCGTGTGGACGGGCAAGGTCCGCCTGCGCGTCCTGTCCAAGGGCAAGGGGCCCGCGCTGCTCTTCTTTCATGGTCCCTGGGGTCTCCACTGGAGCCCGTTTCTCGACGCCCTCGCCCAGCATTACACGGTGCACGCTCCCGAGCACCCGGGCACCACGCCGGGCGCTCCCGACGACATCGGACATCTCGACAATCTGTGGGACCTCGTCCTCTGCTACGACGAGCTGCTGGACGCCCTCGGCCTCGAGACGGCGCCGTTCGTGGGCCACTCCTTCGGCGCCATGGTCGCCTGCGAGCTCGCCGCCGCCTATCCGCGCCGGGCGGGCAAGCTCGTGCTCATCGATCCCATCGGCCTCTGGCGCGACGATGCCCCCGTCACGAACTGGATGATGCTGAACGCGCAGGAGATGGCCGGACACATCTTCCGCGATCCCGCGGGGCCGGCCGCGCACGTGCTGTTCGCCCAGCCCGACGACGAGGCGGCGCGGATCACCGCGCAGGTCGGGCTCACGTGGTCCATGGGCGCCACCGGCAAATTCATCTGGCCCATCCCTGACAAAGGGCTCAAGAAGCGCATCCACCGCGTGAAAGCGCCCACCCTCCTCATCTGGGGCGCCCTAGATCGCATCGTGCCGCCCGTGTACGCGGAGGACTTCGCGCGCCAGATCGCGGGAGCCAAGGTAGAGACGGTGAAGGAGGCGGGACACGCCCCGCATCTCGAGCAACCCGCGGCGGTGGCGGAGTCGGTCCGCGGCTTCCTGCGCTCGTAGCGGCGAGCGCCCCAACCATCCGAAGCGCGAAGGAGGCTGCCCATGGCGGGTGGTGCGTGGTTTCTCTTCTTGCTCCTGCCGCTCGTCCTCGCGACGTCTGCCTCGGCGCAGACGCCCCTCGAGATCTCGTTCTGGTACGGGGTGGGCGGACAGCTCGAGAAGGTGATCCAGGGCCAGGCGGAGAAGTTCAACCGCTCGCAGCCCGGCGTCAAGGTGGTGCCCTTCTATGCGGGCGCCTACGGCGCGGGAGGGCCGATGCAGCAGAAGCTGCTCGCCTCCATGGCCGCCGGCAGCGTGCCCGACGTCGTCCAGCTGGAGATCCACGCCACGTGCACCTTCGCCTCCAAGGGCGCGCTCCTGCCCCTCGACGAGCTCATGGCAAAGAGCCAGCACGATCGCAAGGAAGACTTCCTCCCCGTCCTCACCAACACCGCGTGCGACGGCAAGACGTACGGCATCCCCTTCAACCGCAGCGTTCCCATCCTCTACTGGAACCGCGACCGCTTCCAGAAGGCGGGCCTCGCAGGGCCGCCGAAGACGTGGGCTGAGCTGGCGGCCATGGCGCCCAAGCTGGCGCAGGAAGGCGCAGGCGGGCCGGGGGCGAAGGTCTTCGGCTTCATGCCCATCAATCAATGGTGGTTCTTCCAGGCCATGACGTGGTCGAACGGTGGCGAGATGCTCACGCCCGACATGAAGAAGGCCGCCTTCGCCACCGAGGCCGCCGCGGCCGGGCTCCAGGGGTGGGTCGGCCTCATCGATCGCGGCTACGCGCAGATCCGGACAGGCCCCACGGAGTTTCTCCAGACCATCCAGGACTTCGTGAACGAGAAGACCGCGATGTACTGGGGATCGGCCGCCGACATGGGCGCGGTGGCCGCGGCCAAGTTCGAGTGGCGGGCCGCTCTCAGCCCAGGCTTCGAGGGCAAGCCACTCGTCGTTCCCCAGGGCGGGGCCAACGCGGCCATCATGGCCAAGATCTCGCCGGACCGTCAGAAAGCCGCGTGGGAGTTCGTCCAGTGGTGGACGAGCCCCGCCGAGGCCGCCTACTGGAGCCGCGAGACAGGCTACGTTCCCGTGGTGAAGAAGGCCCTCGACGATCCCGACTTCAAGGCCTTTCTCAAGACCAATCCGAACCACGCGGTGCCCATCGAGGAGCTGCAGTACTCGCGGGCCGCCCCGCCCTCGCCGAAGTATTTCCAGGTGCTCCAGCTCGTGCAGCGGGCGCAGCAGAACATCGTCTCGAACAAAGCGCCCGCCCTCGAGACCCTGAAGTCGACAGCCCAGCAGGTCGACGCGCTCCTCGCCGCCCCCTAGCCCGGATTGTTCACGAGTGCCGCACGTGCGACCGGGCGGGTGGCGTCGGGGGGAGGGGTGCGCTCAGGCGGAGTGGGACCCCCTCGTCCTGTGCGCAGCCCGCAGGGCTGCGATTCAGGCGAGCGGGTGACGCAGCTGGAGCGCTCCCCCGCCCCCGCCGACGGGTCCCGACCCGCCTCGCCCTTACGAGGTCTGCTGGTTCAGGAAGTCGAGGAGGAGCGCGCTCACTTCGTCCGGCCGCTCCTGCTGCACCCAGTGCCCGGCGCCATCCACGAGATGACAGCCCCGCATGTCCGTCACCGCTTGCTTCTGCATCGCGATCATGTCGGCGCCCGGGCGCTGATAGATGCCCCAGTCGCTCTTCCCCGCGATGAAGCACGACGGCACGTCGATGGTGCGGCCGGAGAAGACCTGGAGGTCGGCGGCGTTGCGCCCACTCGTCGAGCACCGATACCACTGCAGCCCACCCTGGAAGCCGTTGCGCCCATACTCCTCCGCGTACACCGCGAGCTCAGCATCGGGAAGCCACTCGTTGCGGGTGATCTCGGATGCCGAGGGCATCTTCTTGGCCACCGTCTCGGCCATGCCATCGTGGAGGTCCATGATGTAGTACGTCGGCATCTTCGCGAGCTCGCTCGCCGTCCAGGCCTCGAGGGGATGCGGCAGGTTCTGCTTCCAGTCTGCGCTCTTATAGTAGTAGGCGCGCAGGAAGGCGTGGATGCCCTGCGGGCACTTCCACATGTTGTCGTTGGCCTCGCGGCTCGAGTAGTACCACTGATAGTGCTTGCGCGGGCGCGGGAGCGCGGCGAGGTTGTCGTGAATGCTTCCCGCGGGTGGCCTGGCCTCGGCCCGGCGGTCCGTGTTGAAAGGCAGCGCGCGCGGCCCACCGAAGGGCGCGCTCATCATCGCCACGGAACGGAAAACATCGGGCCGGATCAACGAGCACCAGGCCGCCACGGTGGAACCCGCATCGTGGCCGAAGACACCCCGCGCGGATCGGTGACCGAGCGCGGAGGTCAACGCCAGGGCATCCCGCACCAGGTTGAGGGTGCGGAAGGGCGCGAGGTCGCCGTCGTAGCTCGCGTCCCATCCGGTGGTTCGTCCGTAGCCGCGTTGATCGGGGGCGACGACATGCAGGCCCGCGGCAGCGAGCGGCCGCATCACCTTTCTCCAGCTGTAGGCGAGCTCGGGGAAGCCGTGCAGCAGCAGCACCAGTGGTCGGCCCACGGCCTCGAAGCCGGCTCCCAAGATGTGCACGCGGAGACCGTTGACGTCCTCGACGAATCGCGACC
>Ga0306923_10004182_pt1 | contig 13785 bp, 11 predicted proteins | sample sta12Can44000108_FD_203841 | JGI IMG/M metagenome (GOLD analysis project Ga0306923, IMG submission 203841) | Lab enrichment of tropical soil microbial communities from Luquillo Experimental Forest, Puerto Rico - statanox.12C.anox.44.000.108 (v2)... | ecosystem: Environmental > Terrestrial >... | reverse complement strand
CGGGACAAGCCCGGCCATGACGGTTCTGTGTGAGCAGAGCTGTGACGCCCGTGCTCCAGCGGAACAGATGAGAGTCTCATGAACTTCGACTTCACCGACGAGCAGAAATTGTTCGCGGACGCCGTGCGCAAGTTCGCGGTGGCGAACCTTGTAAAGGATTCGCTCGCGCGCGCCCATAATCCCGGCTTTCCCTTCGATGTCGCCGCGCTCATGAGCCAGCAGGGTCTGCTCGGCATCACGATCCCGCAGGCCGATGGGGGCCAGGGCGGCACGCTGATGGATGCGGTGATCGCCATCGAACAAGTGGCGCTCGCCTGTCCGCGCAGCGCTGACGTGGTGCAGTCCGGCAGCTTCGGCCCGATCCGCACCTTTGCGGAATACGCTTCGCCCGCGCTCAGAGCGAAGTACCTACCCGCGCTGCTGGCCGGGCGTACCGTGATGAGCATCGGCATGTCGGAACCAGAGGCGGGCTCCGCCGCGACCGATCTCAAGACGACGGTGCGGACCGACGGCGCTCACGCCATCATCAACGGAACCAAGGTGTTTTCCACCTTCAGCGCCGACGCCAAAGTGTTCCTGATCTATGCGCGGTTCGGCCCGGGCGTGCGCGGCATCGGCTCGGTGATCGTGGAGCGCGGCACGCCGGGTTTGCGCATCGGGCCGCCGTCCGCCTTCATGAGCGGGGAGGAGTGGTGCGAGTTGCACTTCGAGGACTGCCGAATTCCGGCGGAGAACGTGCTGCTCGGCCCCGGCGGCTTCAAGAAGCAGATCGCAGGCTTCAACGTAGAGCGCATCGGCAACGCCGCCCGCGCGCTGGCGTTCGGCCGCTATGCCTTCAACAAGGCGCGCGACCATGTCGCGACGCGGGTGCAGTTCGGCCGGCCGCTGTGCGAATTCCAAGGCTTGCAGTGGAAGTTCGCGGACATGGCGCTCAAGCTCGAAGGCGCCCAGCTCCTGCTCTACCGCGCCGCCGCCAATGCCGACAATGGCCTGCCGTCCGCCTACGAGACCTCGCTCGCCAAAGCGGCCTGCAACCTCGCCGGCTTCGAGGTGGCACACGAGGCGGTGCAGGCCATGGGCGCGACCGGCTACAGCCGCGACACCCTGGTGGAATACTGCATGCGCCGCTGCCGCGGCTGGATGATCGCGGGCGGATCGGTGGAAATCCTCAAGAACCGCATCGCCGAAGAGATTTTCGACCGCCGCTTCGATCAGCGGGCACGGCAGGCCGATGCAGCGGAATAGCGCGGTGAATCCGCAGGTTCAGCCGTCTCCGCAGCGCGAGGCGAGAACGCTGCGCGAAGCCCTGTTCGCGCCGCGTTCGGTCGCGCTGATCGGGCAATCGAACGATGCCGGCAAGACGGCGGGCCGGCCGCTCAAGTTCCTGCGCCAGGCGGGCTTTGCAGGGCGCATCTACCCGGTCAATGCGCGGCGCGACGAGGTGCTGGGCGAACGCGCCTGGCCTTCCCTCGAAGCGCTGCCGGAGGTGCCCGAGCACGCCTATATCGTCGCGCCGACCGACGCCGCGATGGAAGCGATCGAGGCCTGCGGACGCCTGGGCGTCGCCGTCGCGACGGTGTTGTCCGACGGGTTCGCGGAGGCCGGCGCCGCCGGCATTGCGCGCGAGAACCGGCTGACCGAGGTCGTGCGGTCCACCGGCATGCGCGTCGTCGGCCCGTCGAGCCTCGGCATCGTCAATCTGCGCAACGGCGCCCTGCTGACCGCCAATGCCGCATTCGACGAGCCCGACCTGCCGGTCGGAAAAATCTTCGGCGCCTCGCACAGCGGCGGCATGATCGGTACCTTGCTGTCGCGCGGAAAAGCCTGCGGCATCGGCTTTGCCGGGCTCGTCTCGGTCGGCAACGAGGTCGACCTGTCGCTCGGCGAGATCTGCCTTGCGACCCTCGACGATCCCGACATCGACAGCTACCTCCTGTTCCTGGAGACCCTGCGCCATGCCGACAAGCTGCGCGCCTTTGCCGAGCGTGCGGCCGCTGCCGGCAAGCCGGTGCTCGCCTACAAGCTCGGCCGTTCGGTCGCGGCGCGCGAGCTGGCGCTGACCCACACCGGCGCGCTTGCCGGCGAGGACGATGTCGCCGACGCGTTTTTGCGCGACTGCGGCATCGCCCGGGTTGAAAGTCTCTCCGCTTTGATCGAGGGCCTGCCCTTGCTCAGGCGCGTTGCGCCCTCGCGCGAGCGCCGCACGCCGCGCGTTGCGGTGATCACCACCACCGCCGGCGGCGCGGCCATGGTGGTCGATCCGCTGGCAAACCGCGGCATCGAAGTGGCGCCGCCGAGCGAAGAAACCTATGCGCGCTTCGACGCCGCCGGTATCAAGGTGTCGCGGTCGCGCCTCATCGATCTCACCCTTCTTGGCACGCGCTACGAGGTGATGAAGGCTGCGCTCGACATTCTCACCATCGCGCCGGAGTTCGACCTGGTGGTCACGGTGGTCGGCTCGTCGGCGCGGTTCTATCCCGATCTCGCCGTGCGTCCGATCATCGATAGCGCGGGCGCAGAGAAGCCGATCGCGACGTTCCTGGTTCCCGAAGCGCCGCAGGCACGGGCGGAGCTCGGCAAGGCCGGCGTCGCCAATTTCTACACGCCGGAAGCTTGCGCCGATGCCGTCGCCGCGGCGCTGTCGCGCCGTCCGCCGCGGCCGCTTCTGCCCGAGCGTGCGAGGGCAACGGCCTCCGGCGCTGGCCGGCTCCTCAACGAAGGCGAGGCCTACGGCGTGCTCGATCGCCTCGGCGTGCCGCGCGCGCCGTCGGTCGCGCTCGACATCGACGCGGCGCCGCCGTCCCTGCCGTTCGCCTATCCCGTCGTCGTGAAGGTGTTGTCGGCGGAGATTTCGCACAAGTCGGATGTCGGCGGGGTCGCGCTCGGCATCACCGATGCGGCGGCGCTCGCCGCCGCGATGACGGCCATGCACGCGCGGCTGCCGCAGGCGAGGCGCGTGCTGGTGCAGCCCATGATCCGCGGTGTCGGCGAAGTGCTGGTCGGCTACCGTGTCGATCCCGATGCAGGGCCCCTGGTGCTGCTGGCGGCAGGCGGCGTCTTCACCGAAATCTATCGCGACCGCAGCCTGCGCCTGGCGCCGGTCGATCTCGCGACTGCCCGCGAGATGATCGCGGAAGTGAGCGGACTCAAGGCCCTTGCGGGCTATCGCGGTAAGCCCACCGGCGACCTCGATGGGCTGGCGCAGGCCGTGGTGGCGCTGTCGCAACTGGCCTCTGACCCCAGCGTGGTCGAGGCCGAGGTCAATCCGCTGATCGTGCGCACCGACGCCGTCGTTGCGGTCGATGCCGTGGTGCGCATGGTGTAAAGATGTTGCGTGGGCAGGGCGCGAAGAGCGCGCCTTTGCCCACCCTACAGGCTACCGATCGCGGACACGTGTAGGATGGGTAGAGCACTTGCGAAACCCATCATCCACGGGGTCGGTGGGTATCGCTTCGCTCCACCCATCCTACCGATCAGCGAGCCCGGAGACCATCATGTCGCACGCCGAAGCGGTCCACACTCTGCAACCGGCCGCCGGCGCCACGGCGGCGCTGGTCGCGTTCATAACCGCGCTGCGCCACGACGCGCTCGACGCCGAGGTCCGCCATTATGCGCGGCGGCATCTGCTCGACACCGTCGGCGTGATGATCTGCGGTGCTGAAGGCGAGGTCGCGAACCGCGCGGAACGCGCGTTGGCCGCCGTGCGCGGCGCCGGGCGCATTCCGGTGCCGGGCCGCGCGCGACGCGCCGACATGCTCGACGCCGCCTTCCTCGGCGGCACCGCCGCCCATGGCATCGAGCTCGACGACGGCTACCGCCAGGGCTCCGTGCATCCGGGCTGCGCGGTGGTCCCTGCCGTGCTGGCGGCCGGCTTCGAGATGGGCGCGAGCGGCGCGGCGGCGATTGAAGCGATCGTCGCCGGCTACGAGACGGCGATCGCGATCGCCCGGGCCTGTCATCCCGATCTGCGCCAGCGTGGCTTTCACCCCACCGGGGCCTGCGCGGTGTTCGGCGCCGCCGCCGCGGTGGCCAAGCTGCGCGGTCTCGGTGCAGCCGAGATCGCCGACGCGCTCGGCATCGCGGCCAGCAGTGCGGCCGGCCTGTTCGCCTTCGTCAATGGCGGCGCCGACATCAAGCGTCTGCATGCGGGCCATGCCGCGCGCGAGGGCATGCAGGCGGCGCTGCTCGCAGCGCTTGGCGTGCAGGGGCCGCCGGAGGTGATCGAATCCCGCGACGGTTTCATGCAGGCCTTCGCATTCGGACGAATCGACAAGGCGAGGCCCATAGTGCTGCCGCCGGTGGCCCAATTCGGCATCACCGATTGCTACATCAAGCCCTATGCCTGCTGCCGCCACATCCAGCCCGCCGTCGAAGCGCTCATCGCGCTCTGCAACGACGAGAACATCGCCGCGGAAGAAGTGACCGATATCGACGTCGACACCTATCGCATCGCCGCCGAGCACGCCCATACCGGCTGGGACGACTACGCCAGCGCGCAATTGAGCTTTCCGTACCTGGTCGGTGTCGCGCTGCGCTTTCGCGCCATCAGGCTCGAGCATTTCGCCGACGAGATGCGGCGCCAACCCGCTTTCAACGACATCGCGCGCAAGCTGCGCGTGGTCGCGACGCCGGAGGTCGACCGGCTCTATCCGCAATTGCGGCCAGCGCGGGTCAGGGTCACGACGGCGCGCGGCGTGTTCACTCGCGCCGCCGACGAGGCGCTGGGCTCGCGCCTCGTGCCGCTCGACGATGCCGGCCTCATGGCGAAGTTTCTCGCGCTCGCCGGCCCGGTGCTGTCGTCCGCGCGCGCCGCAGAGCTGTGCGAGCGGCTGTGGGACATCGAGGCCTGCGCCGACATTCGGCCGGTGGTTGAGGCGGCCGCGAAGTGAGTTTGCGTGTGATGTGACCGCGTTTACCGCATCCGCAGCGCCTTCACCCCGAGATCGCCGGCGACCTTGTCGAGTTGCACGAGCAGGGCGGCGGGCAGTGGCACGCCGTCGCGCTGGCGCTCGAACCGGCATTGGCGGCGGCGGTCGCCCGGCATGCGAATCTCGGCCACTCCCGGCATGCGCTTGGAGGCCCGGAGGTCACGCAGGTGGCGATCAGTCTGCGCCATGAAGGTCGCGAGCGGCACGAACCGGCCGATGTCGATCGCCACCATGAAATGCCCGGTGTTGGTCGCGGTCGCATCATCGGCATTGAAGTCGATGACCTCGCGGCCGAAGGCGGCACCGTTGAGCACCCCGCCGAGCAGGCCCAGCATGATGGCGAGCCCGCTGCCCTTGTAGCCGCCGATCGGCAGCAGCAGACCCTGCGCGCTGCGCCCGGGATCGGTGAGGGGGCCGCCGGTCCCGCTGTCGATCAGCCAGCCCTCCGGCATGTCGCGGCCGGCCAGCGCGTATTTCTTGACGGTGCCGTAGGAGACGACGGTGGTCGCCATGTCGAGCACGACGGGCCCGTCGACGGACGGCACGGCGATGCCGAGCGGATTGGTGCCGAGCAGCAATTCCGAGCCGCCCCACGCCGCCATGTGGTTGGCATTGGCGACCGCGGAGTAGAGCCCGATCATGCCGTGCTCGACCGGCATCGCGGCGTAAAGCCCCGCTGTTCCCGCGTGGTTCGATCCGCGCACGCCGACCCAGCCGATGCCGGCGTCCCGCGCGAGCGCGACCGCGGTGTCGGCGGCACGGCTCACCACCAGATGGCCCATGGCGTTGTCGCCGTCGACCAGCGCGGTGGCCGCCGCCGTCTTGGTCACCTTGATGTTCGGTTTGGTGTTGAACCCGCCGGCGCGGAGGCGGCGGACATATTGCGGCAAGCGAAAGATACCGTGGGCGTCTGCGCCGGTGAGATCGGCTTCGGTCATCAGTTCCGCGACCTTGGCCGCATCGGCCGCCGGGAGGCCGAAGGCCGCAAGCACATCACGGATGAAGGCCGCGATGATTTCCGGCGCGAACCGGTGATCCGCGTCGTGTTCGCGCGTCGACGTGCGATCGTCCATCAGTGAGCCTCTTTGCGCAAACGCTTACGTCGATTGCCTTCGTCCGCGTCGTCGGTTCATCCGCAGGTCCGGTGTTCTATACGCTGAGGGGAACGCGCGCCAGGGCGAGCATTCCCGCCGCGCCGTGCCCAGTTCCCTCATTCCGGGGCGGTGCGGCAGCACCGAACCCGGAATTCAGACGGCCGATGGCGGGCTCCTGGATTCCGGGTTCGCGCGGAGATGCGCCCCCCGAAATGACGAGGCTTTATCGGTCACTGCAAGCTCACTCCCACATGCGCGCGGACGCCTCGCGGGCGGCATCTTCCATAGTCATGAACGTCGCGCCTTCCCGGGCGAGCTGGTCGACCAACTCCTCGAGCGCCAGCATGCGGTAGCCGCGGCCGATCACGTAGGGGTGCATGGTGTAGGTCAGGATGCCCCAGTCGACCGACTTCTTCATGTAGAGGAATTCGTCGAGCCAGCCGGCCATCACGGCGCGGGCCGGCTGCAGGCCCTGCAGGACCGTCTGCGGCGTGCGCAGGAATTCGAAATGGGGATAGTCGTCGAGCGACCAGCTGATCGGCATCTCGATCAGCGCGGTTTCTGCGCCGAACCGGTAGGGCTCGCCTAGTCTCGCGACATCGCCGCGCCGCGCCCGGTAGGGCCAGTAATCGGCGCCCATCATGCTGGAATCGTAGAGGAAGCCGTGCTCGACCAGGAGGCCGATGGTGTGGGCGCTCAGGTCCCAGGACGGCGAACGATAGCCGCGCGCCTTCTGCCCGGTCAGGCGAAGGATGGCCTCGTTAGCGCGTACGAGATCGGCTTCCTCGGCCTCCCGACTCTGATCGGCGGGCGGCACATGGGCCCAGCTGTGATGGGCGATCTCGTGGCCCGCCTTCACCACCGCCTCGCATTCGCGAGGAAAAGACTCGATGGTGAAGCCGGGGGTGAACCATGTCGAACGGATGCCGCGTCGCTCCAGGAAGTCGAGGATGCGCGTCGAGGCGCGGGCGCCGAACTCGCCGCGCGACAGCGCCGTCGGCGTCGTCAGGCCGCGCGCGATGAAGCCCGACATGGTGTCGAAATCGAATGTGAGGCAGACGATGTGACGGGGCACGATGCCATCCCGAGTCGGCAGACGGGAGTGAATATATCACTCCGCCGACAATGGTAGGCCACGTCTCGGCTGCAAGCGCGAGCCATTCATCGATCCGATCCGCTGCGACCTCCGTTTCGCGCCGGTCGCACCGCCACGGCCGCCCTGCGACATGACCGCCACTGTCCGCCGAATCTCGCCCGGCACGGCTTGTGGCCGACAAATCCATATGTTTTGTTGGCGCCGCCGGGTCCGGCATTCGAGTCTTTCGACCGCATGACCAAACTGCCTCGCGGACGAGCGAAGCAGCGCGGGCCGTCGGTCCACCTCGATTTTCGGCTGGGCACGAGAAACGTGAACACAGGGGAGAAACCATGCATAAGACCATGCAACTATCCACGTCGGTGGCACTGTTGGCGCTCGCTTTGGGCGGAACGGCGTGGGCGCAACAGCAGCCTCCGCAATCGCCCAACATGACGTTTTTCGTCGCCAGCGGGTTCGGCAAGGGTGGTGATCTCGGCGGCATCAACGGCGCTGACGCACGATGCCAGAGCCTTGCGATCTCGGTCGGCGCAGGCAACAAGGTCTGGCGGGCCTATCTCAGCACCACCCCGACCGCGGCCGTCCCCGCAGTCAATGCCCGCGACCGCATCGGCAAGGGTCCGTGGCAGAACTCCAAGGGCGTCGTGATCGCTCAGAATGTCGACGATCTCCATGGCCCCGGCAACAAGCTCGACCAGAAGACAGCGCTCACCGAGCGCGGCGCCATGATCGCGGGCTTCGGCATGACGCCCAACTGGCATGACGCCATTACCGGCTCGACGCCCGACGGCCACGCGTTTCCGGCCAATCTCAACCTGACCTGCAACAACTACACGAGCAGCACGTTCGGCAAGGCCATGCTCGGCCATATGGACCGGAGCGGCCCGAACAATTCCGAGCAGATGCGGTCCTGGAACGCGTCGCATCAGTCCCGCGCCTGCAGCCAAGAGGACCTGGTCGCCACCGGCGGCAACGGCCTGTTCTACTGCTTCGCGCAATAGTACGGCTGCGCCGGCGTCCCGATGCGGACGCCGGTCGCCAGGCTCCGCGGCGTCGAAGCGTTCGGGTTGACGCACACACTTCGCTGTCATCGCCCGGCTCGACCGGGCGATCCAGTAATCAGCGTTCGGGAGTACTGGATTGCCCGGTCGAGCCGGGCAATGACGTCGATAGGGGGTCAGCGTAATCGGAAAAATGCCTCAGCGCTTCAGAGCGCCAATCCTTCCATACAGCTCATCGAGAAGGGGGATGGCTCGATCCCCGAGAATGGCGTTGGCGCGGGCGCTATACTCGGCAAACACTTTGTTCTCGGGGTGTGCGGCCGCCATGCTGGCGATCGCATCCATCTTTTCATTCAGGTAGTTTTTGCTGGGCGTCAGCAATTGTCCGTGGATGACGTTCAAAATGAGAAATTGATCGGGCGGCGAGTCCATGTAGATCGAAACCGCCACCAGCATGAAGACGTTGTTCAGTCGTTCGTGGGCGGCTTCGAGGTTGAGCTCTACATAGGCATAGGATTCGATCAGTTCGGAATCGTTCGGCGTCAGATTGTGGAGCGCGGAACCGACGTCGTCTTCGAATGACTGGATCGCCTTGCTTATGTCGGACAGCCGGGAGGCATCGTGCTCGTCCAAAATAGCGGCGCGCGCCGGAAACGTCGTCAGCGCGAGGCCGATCACGATCGCAAGGCGCGCCACTGCCTTCACCGCGCACCGCTCATTCATCTCTTGCACCCGGGTTGGAGGTTGCGGGCTGCCCGGCCTGACCCGGAATGAGTTCATAGAACCCCGACATGCGCAGGCGAACCGTCACCGGGGCCCCGCTCTTGTTTTGCCAATACCAGCCGTGGATGCCCTGCCAGGGGGCGATCAGGGAGCCGCTCGCCTTCGAGCCCGCCGCCTTCTCGTAAAACATCAGATCGCCGGCATGCGCGCCTTCCTTGCCGGGCGCCGCCTCGGTATGACCGTGAAACTCGGTGTAAAATGATTCCGGATTGCCGACGCCCGGCACCTCCCAGGAATAGACCAGCGTGCCTCCGGCGCCCATTCGGACCATGTATTCCAGCTCGCCTTGGACCGGCACGTCGATCACGTCCGTCCGATAGCCCGCCGGATAAGTCCGCGACACCGCTTCCTTGCCCGTCGATGCCGGGATCTCGTTCCACTGCGCCATCGGTTCCTCCTCGAGCGCGCCAAGCTAGCACGAAAACGCCTCTGCGGGTGACCGGCCGTCAGAAGGCGCAAAAGGCGGCTCGACGCGCCCTGCTCACCTCGGCTGCAAGATCGTATCGACCAGGGCCGGCTGCCCGGCCTTCACCTTGGCGATGGCGCGCTTGAGCGCGGCGGCGATGTCCTTGGGTTGGTCGATCGGCCCTTCGGCGTACCAGCCGCATGAGCGCGCCAGCGTCGCGAAGTCGGGCTCCGGCCCGACGATGTCCTGGCCGATATGGGCACGCTCCACCGGCGTGCCGCGGTGCTCGGCGACACGGATCTGGTGCTCCCAGTCGTTGTAATAGGCGCGGTTGTTGTACATGACGATGAGGAAGGGAATGTCGTTCTTGGCCGCGGTCCACAGCGCGCCGGCGTCGAACATGAGGTCGCCGTCGGGCTGGATGTCGACGACGAGGCGGCCGGTGCCGCGGTGCGCCAGCGCGACGCCGAGCGACACCCCGATCTGGGTGCCGGTGCCGAGCGCGCGGCCGGCGTGTCGGTAGGGCTTGTCGAAATCCCACAATTTGAGCGTCCAGTCCTGCAGCGTCGAGGCCGTGAGCACCCAGTCCTCGTCCTTGATGGCATCCCAGACTTCGTGGGCGAGGCGCGGCAGCGCGATGGGCGAGGCGTCCCAGTCCTCGCGCGACTGCGTCGCCCAGGCGGCGAACAGCGCATCGTGGCGCCTCGCGATCTCGGCGGTACGCGCGGCGATGCGCTCGGCGAGGCCGCCGGTGCGGGCGATCCTGTCGCGGCACAGCCGGGTGAGTTCGGGGATGGCGGTCGCGGTGTCGCCGAGCACGCGGAGGCTGCAATCGGGCATCCGCGTGTAGTCCATCGACCATTTGCTCAAGCCGATGTCGCCGAAGCCGATCTCGATCATCTCGCAGCCGGCGGGATAGAGCGGCACGGTGCGCCGCTTGGTGCGGTCGATCCGGTGGGTCGGCTTTTCCCAGTCGCGGGTGTCGAGGGACAGGATCAGGTCGGCGTTGCCGAAAACGGCCTTCTCCATGCTCAGGTTGAGCTTGTGCCGGTTGGGAAAATTGAGCCGGGCATTGACGTCGTAGACGGCGGCGCCGACGCACTCCGCGAGCGCTACGAGATTGTCGAATCCGCTAGGCGTGCGTCCCACATATTCGGCGAGCAGCACCGGAAACCGCGCCGCCAGCAGGCGGTCGGCGATCCTCGCCAGCGCCACCGGGTCTGCCGCCATCGTCACCGGCGCCTTGGCGTCGCCGAACGACGGCAGCGCGACCTCCACGGTGAGCGGCTGTTCCTGCAGCAAGGCGTCGTAGCACATGTAGATCGGGCCTTGCGGCTCGGTCATCATCGCCCCGTAGGCGCGGGCGAAAGAGTCCGGCACGCCCTCGATGCTGCCGGGCTGGTAGTCCCATTTGACGTAATGGCGGACCTGCTCGCCCTGGACATTGGCGGTGTGGATCCAGTCGATGAACGGCCGTCGCCGGCTCTCGTCCATCGGGCCGGTGGCACCGATGACGAAGATCGGCGCGCGATCCACATAGGCGTAATAGATGCCCATGGTCGCATGCAGGAGGCCGACCACATCGTGCACGATCGCAACCATCGGCTTGCCGGTCGCCTTGGCATAGCCGTGGGCGATCTGCACCGCGATCTTCTCGTGCTGGCACAGCAGCATCGGCGGGCTGTTGCCGCCGTAATTGACGAGCGAGTCGTGCAGGCCACGATAGCTCGCGCCGGGATTGAGCGCGATATAGGGGAAGCCGAACTGCTTGATCAGGTCGACGATCACGTCGGACTGCCAGCGCTTCTCGGCATAGGATGTCGCCTGCGGCCTGCCGGCGCCGGCCGTGGTCTCGTTCATGGGCATTCCCTGGGGTTTCTTGGAGCGGACACGGCCGTCTGTTAGCACGGGGGTCGCGGCGCGTCGAAGGCCTTTGTCGGGCGGCCGCCGGGCGTTTTCCCAGGATGCTCGGCAGGCTCGCATTCCCGCAGCCCGGCCCGGTAGGGAGACGCCCAATTCCGTCATGAGTTGCCGTCATGCGAAATTTAGCCGACCGTGATACCCTGCCGATGCACAACGGAGGAGCCAGATGGTGGCCCGTGATCGGACATTCTCGGTCATCCTTGAACCTCAACCGGAGGGCGGCTTCACGGTGCTCGTTCCGGCGCTGCCAGAGATCGTCACCGAGGGCGACACGGAGGAAGAAGCGCTTGCGATGGCAGAGGATGCCATCCGCCTCGTGCTCGAAGATCGCGCTGCCCGCGGCGAGGAAATTCCACGCGACTCCTCGACGCGTATTCGCGAGGTCAAAGTCACCATAGCAGCATGACTGAGCGGCTTCCGGCGCTGCGGGCTCGGGATGTCATCCGCGCGCTCCAGCGCGCAGGTTTTCGTGTTTCGAGAACATCGGGTAGCCACTGCAGACTTCTTCACAGTGCCGATCCGACCCGCCAGGTTACGGTGCCCCTGCATTCTGGCAAGGACCTGAAACGAGGCACCCTTCAGAACATCTTGAGGCAGGCAGGATTAACTGCTGGCGAATTTGTCGAACTTCTCTGAGGGAGTTCGCGGGAATACAAGGCCGGCCGACGTCTTGACGACCATTGCTTTGGTTCCAGAATTTGCAGCCAACGCAAGACATCGACAGCGTTTCACCCGGCGAAGGCATGCGCCACGTCGGCGATGAGATCGTCGGGATGCTCGATGCCGACCGACACCCGGATCAGGGCCGGGGTGATCCCGATTTCGCGTTGCGCCTCCTGCGTCAATCCGGAATGCACCGTGGTCGCCGGATGGCAGATCAAGGACTCGGTGCCGCCGAGGCTGACGGCGAGCTTGAACGCCTCCAGCCGGTTGAGGAAGGCGAACGCCTCCGCCTCTCCACCCTTCACCTCGAACGAGAAGGTCGACCCGGCTGAACGCGATTGCCGCTCCATGAGCGCTCGCGCCGGATCGCCGGCGGGCAGCAGCGGCGGGTAATGAACGCGTGCCACCTTGGGATGCTCGGACAAGGATTGCGCCACCTTCGCCGCATTTCCGGCCGCCCGCTCCATGCGCAGCGACACCGTCTCCAGCGACCGGCTCAACATCCAGCAGGAATGCGGATCGAGCTGGGTCCCGATGGCGCTGCGCAGCGCGCGGATCGGCTTGAGGTTTGCGCGCGAACCCATGACGGCGCCGCCGATGAGATCGCTGTGGCCGCCGACATATTTGGTCAGCGAATAGATCGACAGGTCGGCGCCGTGGGCGAGCGGCGACTGGAACACCGGCCCCAGCATGGTGTTGTCGCAGGCGATGATCGGGCGACGGCCCTGCCTCCCGCCGATCTTTTCGGCGATGCGCCGCGTCAGCGCGATGTCGACCAGCGTGTTCATCGGATTGGACGGGGTCTCGATGAAGATCATGGCAACACGACCCTTGGCCATGGCGCGTTCCGCGGCGCCACGCACGTGGGCTTCGTCGAGACCGTCGATGAACCCCTCGGCCTCGATGCCGAACGGCGTCAGTGTCTTCTCGATCAGCACTTCGGTGCCGCCGTAGAGCGGGCGGCTGTGCAGAATGACGTCACCCGGCCGGACATGGGTCAGGATGGTGGTCGAGATCGCCGCCATGCCCGAGGAGAACACGAGGCCCTGCTCGGCGCCCTCGTAGATCGCGAGGCGGTCCTCGACGATTTCGAGGTTGGGGTGATTGAAGCGGGAATAGACGAGGCCTGATCGTCCTTCGGCCGGCGGCTCGCGGCGCCCGGCAGTGTAGTCGAAGAAGTCGCGCCCCTCTTCGGCAGTCCGGAACACGAAGGTCGAGGTCAGGAACACCGGCGGCTTCGCCGATCCTTCAGAGAGCGCCGGATCGTATCCATAACCGAGCATCAAGGTCTCCGGCCGCAGCGCATGATTGCCGATCTGGACCTTGTGATAGCGCACGCTATCCATGGTGGTTCTCCGTGGTTGATGGGCGCGGCACGCGCCGCCGGCATCGAGCGCCGGCCGGCCGGCAAATCGTCGGTGATCGGCCTCTTCGCTTGCGGCAGCACGCAAAAAGGCGACCGAGGTCCGGATTATATAGGTTGCGTCATACCCGGTTTGCACACCCAGCGGAGGCGGCCGGTCGGTGCTCGACCAAGACTAGGTGCGAGCAAAGCCGACGTGAGGGCGTTGTCGAGGATAATAAGCCAACCTCAGCGCGAGCTGTCGAGGGCGAAACGAATTCTATCGGCAAGTATCTCTTGCGTCAGCGGCTTCTGCATCATCTCGACGCCGGGTTCGAGGCGCCCCTGATCGACGATGGCCTCTCGCGAATAGCCGCTCATGAACAAGACACTGATTCCGGGTTGGCGCAACCTCACTTCTTCGGCGAGTTGTCGACCATTCATTCCCGGCAACACTACATCGGTCAGCAGCAAATCCACCGCGACATCGTTGCGATCGAGGATTCCGAGCGCCGAGTCCGCGTCGTGCGCCTCCAGGACGCGGAAATG
>Ga0306923_10004177_pt1 | contig 13790 bp, 14 predicted proteins | sample sta12Can44000108_FD_203841 | JGI IMG/M metagenome (GOLD analysis project Ga0306923, IMG submission 203841) | Lab enrichment of tropical soil microbial communities from Luquillo Experimental Forest, Puerto Rico - statanox.12C.anox.44.000.108 (v2)... | ecosystem: Environmental > Terrestrial >... | reverse complement strand
AACCCAAAGCAAATATGCAAAGCGTCGCCAGCATGACGGGGAACGTGTTCATCGAAAACCTCCGGAGAGAAGGGTTTCTGAAACAGAGCGGGCGCGTACTCGGGCAGGCTGACACATCGCCCCATATATTTACGCCAGGCGCCGGCAGCGTCAACGAAACACAGAAAATGATCAAAGCAGAGATTCGTCGAATCGCCAGTGACGACCGTCACCCAAGGAAGTGATTTTCCGAAGAATTCGCGTGCAGCCAACGGGTCTTCCACCAGCGACAGGTGATCCATCGGAGCGCCTGCAACCAGAATGACCGCCAAGTTATGGGCTACTGCGTCTGGCCAGAAAGTTGTTTTACCTTCTGCTCAGAGCTTTCGCGGATCGCCTCGCGGCGATCTTTGTCGTCGGTTGTGTCGGCAGGTAGAAGCTCCAGTGCCCGCCTGGCGCTCTGGAGGGCGAGGTCCTTCTGCCCATCCGCGAGGTAACCATCAGCCAGACTGTCGTAGGTGTTTGGCGAATTTGGGTATGCCACCGTATTGAGTTTGAAGATCGCTATCGCACCGTTGGTGTCGCCAGCCTGGAGATGCTCGTACCCCATGAAGTTGACGATCTGCTCGGAGAATAATGTAGCTTTCGGATCGTGTTGGCGGGCTTCGGCAAGTCTCTTTTCGACCTTCGCCGCACCGCCGGGCTGGTCTAACGTCTCGAGAATCGGAACCTCTTTCGAAATGGTCGCCGGCTCGGTGGGCCGGGGCGCGTGCCCGGGAGTTTTGATGAGCGTGGTGACAAACCAGTCAACGATCTGAGTCGTCAGTTCCGGATGTACAGCAAAGATGTCAGCTCCATGCCCGCCCTTCGCGTAGCGCACCAGTTTCTTGCCAGGATTTCGGTCGAGCGTATAAATCCACTCAATAGCGGTTATGGATGGTGGAAACTCGTCGTCATCAGCGATGGCATAAAACCCGGGCGGCGCGGCCGAGCTTCGCATGAAGTTGCGCCCAGCAAGGTTCGTGTTACCCGAGAGCAGTACAAGCGACTTGACCTCAGGGTGGCGCATCGCAGCCTGGATCGAATTGTTAACGCCACAGCTGGCGCCGCCGACTCCGATAAGGTTGCGATTGACCCCAGGTTGCGACACCAGGTAGGCAAAAGCGGAGTCAATGTCGCCGGGGAATTTCTCCTCGATGATTTGACCCGCCTGTTGGGGTGTGAGCTTGTCGAAGTGCTCGCCACCGCTTTCGCCAAAACCTCGGTAGTCGAAGGTTAGAACATTGAGGCCTGCCGCAGAGAGTTGCCGTGCTAAGGCGTCCCAGACTTTGCGTTGGCGATTGCACTGGTGCAAAAGGAGAACTCCCGGACCGGGTTTAGATGCGGGAAAGAACGTTGCCTTCAGTTTGGTGCCGTCGGAGGCTGTGAGATCAACCACACGTTCGGAAGGGAGCGCCGGCGCTGGCAAGGGGTGGGGCGTCGCGGTCAAGAGAAGGCTGAAAACAGCAAGCCGGCCCAAAATCACGAGTCACCTCCGTGGTGGGGATCATGATATCGAAATTCAGACATGTTCCTGGCAGGCGAAACCTTGAAAGGGCGGACGACATAGAAGTGGATATCAAGCCGCCTGGGCCTCCCAACGTTGTTCCCAATAGTCCTCAAAGCGGCCATTCAGATGAGAACAGCGCAGTGCCAGAATGGCGTTGGCGCCCCGGACGGTCCAAAACATTCCAGATTGTTTGAGACGAGAGCCGACGACAGTCTTGCAGCCGGCTTCGATCACCCCCGAGCCAACAAACAGGTGTTGGGCGCGAAACCTGGGATAACGCATCCGCTCCGCATTTCTTTCAAAGTAGTCCGCCTCCGTGCGAATTTTCTCGGCCAATTGGGGATTGGCGGTAGTGATGGATCGCAGCACGCTCACCAGTTTTTCGATTTTGCCTTTGTCCAGCAGGCGCTTTTGGTGAACCTTCATCCAAGCTTTCTGGGCGACGTCCTCCTGGGGATACAGTTGGCGCGCCACCACCCACAGATGCTGCCGCGCGTGGTAGAGGTCGACAATCTCAATGGCCCCGGAGAAGTGTTCGGCGACCAGATTCCAGAGCCATTCCGCTCCGTCCCCGATGACCACCTTCTTTCTGGCTCGGTTCCAACCACGTTGGAGAGCTTCTCGATAGATGCGCTTGCCGAACTCTACGGCGGTTTCGATGGCCCCAGTGTAGGTGGTGGAATCCGGGTCGCGGATGGCGAAACCTTCCTCGTCCCAAGTGGTTTGCGTGAACACACATCCTAACTTGACCTCCCGGGTATGCGCGGGTTGACCGTCACGCTTACCTTGCCGACCCAGGGTTTCTTTCTTCACCACCGGGACTCCGGTTCCATCCATTTGCACATATAAGACGGGAATCGGCTCGCCGGCGATGGCGGGCAGATCCAACTGCAGGGCTTGGTCGATCTCTTCCCGCTCGCGCTGGACGATATCGCCTCCGATGGCCTCGGCGATACGCTCCACGGATTTGGTGGTCACCTCCAAGCCCGCCAGCAGCTGCATCTGCGCCCGGCCGTGTTCGAACGGGGCCTGCTGACCTACCAGAGCATGCATGCGACGCACCCCGGGAGAAAACTCGGTGTTCTCGACGTCCAGTTCAACATCCACCGGAAACTGGCCGACGTGACATTGAGAGCACAAGTAATAGGGGCGAGACAGGCGCACCGGACCTACGATCGTCAAAAGGGGTTTGGAGCGGATTTCCTGGTAGCGGGCGTGATGGCCACAGCGACACGGCCACTGCCGCTGATCGGCCGCCGGAGCTTCGAATTGCAGCAGTTGAGTTAAGGCGGCGGCACCCGCTTGGTGGAGAGCGGCTCGTAAGGCAGACTCGACCGCTTCCAGATCCGTCCGGCCGTCCTTCCGGCGTTGCGCAAACACCCGACCGAGCAACTGGTTTACTTCCCGCGTTACCTCCTGATGGATCGCAGCAGCCGTTTTTTTTCCTGCTCCGTCCACCCACCGCGTTCCTGCGTGACCGGGCGGAGTCGACAAATCCTTTCGTTGAGGGCGACCAGGTTCTGGTTGAGTTGCTGGAAGCGGTGAAATTCCGCGACTTCCTGCTGTGCCTTGCGCAGCGCCGTGGGATTGGGAAAGGTTTCGGTCACGGTCTTGCCAGACACCCGGCGCGTAAGCCGAAATTGCGGATCATGTCCCGGGTCGTTGTGTTTGGCGCAGTGGCAGGAAGACTTGCCGCAGCGTCGGGTCACGGCGGTGATGGAACCGGGTCGCAGATCCCTCAGACCGAGGAACTCCTCCAGGAGCTTGGATCTTTGCGTCTCCAATGTAGCCAGGTCGTCAGACATCGGGGTCTCCTTTCTGTATCGCATCTATTCTGTACGTATATAGACGCTCAGAATAATGCCATAAAAAAAGGAAACCCGCTAGACGCGTTCTTTCAAGTCGCGCGCCCGCAGGCCGCGGATTCATTGACACAGCCTGCTGCTGTGGGCTATTCTTAAAGCTTTGATAGTCCTGCGTCTGCACGCCTAGCGGTTCTTGCGCATTCCGCGCCCCGAATCAGCGGCTCTTTCGCGGTTTTTTCTAAACTCTGGAGAGTTCACGATGTCAACGTATTTCCCCAAAGGGGAAATTGCGCGCAAATGGTTTGTCGTCGATGCATCGGGCCAGACTCTGGGCCGGTTGGCGTCACGGGTGGCACGCATCCTCCATGGCAAAGACAATCCGCAGTACACGCCCTTTATCGACACGGGCGATCACGTGATCGTGATCAACGCCGACAAGGTGAAGATTACAGGGCTGAAGGCGGACAAGAAGACCTATTACAGCTACTCGGGATATCCCGGCGGCATCAAGGCCGAAGAATACAAGAAGCGTTTCGAGCGCAAGCCGGAGTTGGTGGTCGAAGAGGCCATCAAGGGCATGCTTCCCAAGAACAAGCTCGGACGGGCGATGAGCTCAAAGCTGAAGGTTTACAAGGGCGACAAGCATCCGCACGCGGCACAAAAGCCGGCGACGGTGTAGACCCCCACCCTTTCTCAAAGAGGGAAAGGATAGGGCACCCGAACACAAGACAAGGAATGAGAATGGCAGAACTGGTTCAGTATTACGGAACGGGACGGCGCAAGTCGAGCGTGGCGCGCGTGTTTCTTCGTCCCGGCAGCGGCGAATTCACGGTCAACGGCAAGCCTTTCGCGACGTACTTTGTGACCGAAGAGCAGCGCATCATGGCCAAGTCGGCGCTGGTGCTTACCGAGACGGCGGGCAGCTTCAACGCGGTGGTTACGGTGAACGGCGGCGGCGTGAACGGTCAGGCCGGCGCAGTGCGCATGGGCGTGGCCCGTGCGCTGCAGGAGTTCAATCCTGAGCTGCGCGCCAAGCTGAAAGCCGAGGGCTTCTTAAGCCGCGATGCGCGTGGTAAAGAGCGCAAGAAGTACGGCCAAAAAGGTGCACGTAAGAGATTTCAATTCTCTAAGCAATAAGGCTTACAGAGCTGAGCCAGCGATCGAGGGCACCCAGGCGGCGCCGGTCTTGCGCTGGCTGGGTCGGAGAAGGGCGCACGTAAGCGCTTCCAGTTCAGCAAGCGCCAGTTTCTGGTTCGCACCCTATCGCCAAAATCGGGCGCTAAGGCTGGGGCACCCACGGTTTGGCTCCCACATTTCCCGCAAGATGGGAGATGTGGGCACCCCACCGAGTTTCTTTCGCCTTCTGGTTCCGGGGGCGGGAGATAGAAGCACGAGCCGGAACGAATCTTTCCGCACCCGCTGATCAACGGGGCGGGGTAGGAAATGTAATCCAGAGCGATCCGGCCGGTGCTGAGTGCCGAGTCCGCCGCGAAGGATGCAAGCTAGGAGGTAGCTTGGCGAATATCACGATGAAGGAGTTGCTCGAGGCGGGCGTTCACTTCGGGCACCAGACAAAACGTTGGAATCCCAAGATGAAGGAGTACATCTTCGGCGAACGCAACGGGATCTATATCATCGATCTGCAGAAGACCCTGAAGATGTTCAAAGAAGCGTCGAAGTTCGTGACCGACCAGGCGGCGGAAGCCAAGCTGGTGTTGTTTGTCGGCACCAAGCGGCAGGCGCAGGACGCGATCGCGGAAGAAGCCACACGCTGTGGCATGTTCTACGTAAACCAGCGCTGGCTGGGCGGACTGCTGACCAACTGGGTGACGGTACAGAAATCAGTGAAGCGGCTCAAGGAGCTTGACGAGATGGCCACCGATGGCCGTTATGAGCTGCTTCCGAAGAAAGAAGTCGTCAAGCTGGAGCGGGAGCGCAAACACCTGCAAGCCAACCTGGCGGGCATCAAGAACCTGAACCGGCTGCCCGATGTGATGTTCGTGATCGATTCGAACAAAGAGCAGATCGCGGTGAAGGAAGCCCGCAAACTGGGCATTCCGGTGGTTGCGGTAGTGGATACGAATTGCGACCCTAGCGAGGTCGATTATGTGATTCCGGGCAACGACGACGCGCTGCGCGCGATCCGGCTGTTTGCTTCAAAGATCTCTGACTCGGTGATCGAGGGAGCGCAGGCCGTGACGGACAAGCAGCTGGCTGATATCCAGGCCGGGGTGCAGTACAGCGAAGGCGCAGAAGCTGCCGCTGCCACCGAGGGCGAAGGCGAGACGGCTGCTGCAGAGGGCACCGACGCCGACGAGGTAAGCATGGAGGAGGTGCTGGGCAAGGGCGCCCGCCGTACGGCCAGTGCAGAGGAAGCCCTCGAGACTCCAAGCGCGTAAACGCAGCCCAGAGGCTGCAAGGTTTCAAGACCCGCGCTGCCAGTTGGCGCGGGATTTTTGTCAGAGACGCTATTCGCCGCTCGCTTTTCGCCAAGCCGCGAGGGCTGGGGCGGTGACTTTATCGCGGTTAGATCATCAAATCTTTATATCGGGCTGCTACAAAGGGCGAGGGGTTTCTGGCGAAAAGCGAAAAGCCAAGAGCGAAAGCGCCAAAGTTGCCGAAGGGAACAACTAGAGAAATGAGCACCACAACTGTGAACATTACTGCCGCTCAAGTAAAAGAGCTTCGCGACAAGACGAGCGCGCCCATGATGGATTGCAAGCAGGCGCTGACTGAGTCGAAGGGTGACGTCGAAGCCGCTATCGTCTGGCTACGCAAGAAGGGCGTTGCCACTGCTGCCAAGAAGGCGACTCGCGCCACCAGCGAAGGGTCGGTGGCGAGCTACATCCATGCCGGAGGCAAGATTGGCGTGCTGGTCGAGGTCAACTGCGAAAGCGACTTCGTGGCGCGCACGGACGACTTCAAGAACTTGGTACATGACATCGCCATGCACATTGCGGCGACCGACCCGCGCTTCATCCGCAAGGAAGACGTGACCGCGGAGGCCTTCGAGAAGGAGAAGGACATCTACCGCGCGCAGGCCGCCGCGACAGGCAAGCCGGAGCAGGTGGTAGAGAAGATCGTCGAGGGCAAGATGGGCAAGTTCTACGAAGAGGTCTGCCTGTATGAGCAGCCGTTCATCAAGGACCAGACCATCACCGTGTCGCAGCTCATCGCGAGCGTGATCGGAAAGCTGGGCGAGAACATCTCGGTGAAGCGCTTTGCGCGGTTCAAGGTGGGCGACGTGAGCGAGACCATCGCCGTCAGCAAGGCGCCCGAGCCAAGCGCCGAATAACCGCGCGGGATGCCAGCCAATCGAAGTTGGGCGGGTCACGGCCCGCCTTTTTCATTTTCCCAGACGGCCGCTCGAATCGCCGCCAGCAGCGCATCACCGTATTTTTCTACGGTCTTGGCGCCAACTCCGAATATTTCCAGCAAAGCCGACTTGCTGGCAGGGGCTTCGCGAGCGACTTCGAGCAGGATCCGGTCGTGCATCACACAAAATGCGGGCAAGCTGTCCTGATGAGCCAAGCGGCGACGGGTTTCGCGCAAAGACTCGAATCTCCGCTGAGTGGCCGGGTCGAGGGGCGGGAGGACCTCGTCCTTCGGAATGCGCAGCTTGATGCGTTTTGGCTTCGAATAGGACCGCAGGCCGTGATCGAGTGAGACTCGCTCGGGCGCCCGCTTGATCTTGCCGCGGCAGGCGTCACAGTGGCATCCGGAAATCTCAGCGTTCTGTCCGAAGTAGTTCAGGATAATGCGGCGGCGGCAGTAGCGGGCGAAGGCGTACTGCTTCATGGTGACAAGTTTGCGGCGTGCGCTCTCCTTTAAACGCAGGATCTCTGTTTCTCGGAGCTGATCGTTGTTGTCCCCAATCTTGTCGATGAAGAATTCCTGAATCGCCATGTCGCGAGTGGAGTGATATAGCACGGAATCTGCGGTGTAACCGTCACGACCCGCGCGTCCGGCTTCCTGGTAGTAGGCCTCCAGACTGGCGGGAAGGTTGTAATGCAGGACGAAACGGATGTTGGGTTTGTTGATGCCCATACCGAAGGCATTGGTAGCCACGATCACCGCTCCCTTTTCTCGCATGAAGAGGTCGTGGCTGCGCTTGCGATCGGCTTGTGACATGCCTGCGTGGTAGGCGCAGATTGCGCGCCCAGGAATTTCCTGTTCGAGCCACGCGGAAAGGTACTCCACTGTCTTGCGCGTAGCGCAATACACTATGCCGGTTCCCGGCGAGGCTTTCACTCCTCGGAGGAGCGCCGGGTCCTTTTCTCGATCGGTCCGGAAATAGCGTGCTGCGTAGCGGAGGTTAGGCCGGTCGAACCCCGTGACATGTACTTTGGGCGACCGAAGCTGTAGAAAGGTGGCGATGTCGGAGCGGACTTGTGGTGTTGCCGTGGCCGTCAACGCGGCGGTCACCGGCGAACCCAATGCCTTGCGCACTCCAGCCAGGCGCATGTAGTCGGGACGGAAATCGTGTCCCCAGAAACTAACGCAATGCGCTTCGTCGACCACGAACAGCCGTGGCTTTAGGTGGGGAAGCAATTCGCGGAATGACGGCGCTGCAAACCGCTCGGGAGCAACATACAGAATTCCTGCGAAGCCGGCACGAAGCTTCTGCAGAAGGTCACGCCGCTCAGTGCTGGATTGCGAGCTATTGAGTAACGCTGCCGGTATGCAAAGGTCTTTCAGTTGCCGCACCTGATCTGCCATCAGGGCTATAAGAGGAGAGATGACGAGCGTGAGTCCGCCGAGGGCCACCGCAGGAAGCTGGTAACAAAGGCTCTTACCAGCACCCGTAGGCATCACGCAAACAACATCGTGCCCGGCCAAGAGATCGCCAATCACCTCGCGCTGACCCGGACGGAATTGTGATAACTGGAAACGGCGAGTGAGCAGGTCTTCGACACCCATACTCGAGGGCGAATTTGCAGCCGATGTCGCGGACACGAGGAGTAAGTTTACGCGGTTTCAATCCGTTGCGTTGTGACCAAGGACGGTCAAGACCAAGAACATGATCAAATTGGCTGAAGAAGCTGGCCGAACGAGCCCTGGAATGACCTTCAACGCTATTTGCTAAGCCATCCTGCGATATCGGCTGGTCTTCAAGCATGGCCGCGAATTTCGCTCTACCACGTCCCAATCCGCAGCACCACACCGGTGCGGATCTGTACGCCCTGCGAGGCGTCGATCCCGTGCACCGGGGGCAGCCACGAGTGCGAATAACCAACGTCCAGGACTCGCCAGGCGGAGGCGCGTCCGATGGCCATATCGAAGCCTCCACCCATGGTCATGTTGAATCCCAGCGCCTGGTACTCGGCTGAGTACGCATTGCGCTGGGGGAAGTGCGGGAGCCATCCGTTTCCGTCGTTCCAGGCATTGAGTAGGTAGTTTTCCTTTTCCAAATCGACAACTTCGTACGTCAATCGTTGTCCTCCGAAGAGCACCTGGACGAAGGGGGAAAAGCGATGAGCGGCGCGCGGCGTCCAGCGCGGTCCGACCGCGAAGGTCACAGAGTCGGCGCTCTCGTTGGCCGGGGTATTGATCTTCATGCAGCCATTCACTTCACTGACGATCTGCCAGGCGGCAGCAATGCGTGCCGCCCCTTGGCCTCCACCTCCAAGGCAAGTGCCTCCGTGCAAGAAGGCCGTGTAAAGGGCATAGGCTTCGAGCTCGATGGGGGCTTCTTTCGAAGGTGGCCGCTCAACTGCCTTGTTCATGGCGGCGCGTTCTTCTGCGGTGTGTGGGCCGAAGGGGGCACCGGTGAGTCCTTGCTTGTAATCACGCACCAGTTGCTTGCGCAGTTCGTGGTTGGCACCAAAGATTCCGGGCCGGGTCTCACGCGTCCAGCCATATTTGAAAGCCATCAGGTTGGCGAAGCTGCGCGCCGGATTCATGAGCGTCCGGCAAACCAGAATGAACCACGGATTCGCGGTATGGTTCTCGACCGGGATGATGACGTAGCGGTCGAGCATGTCTTCGCCCATCATCTCCATAACGCCCAAGCCGGGCGTGTTCACCAGGTCGATGAATCCGGGAGAGGCGTGCAACTGCACATTGCCGAGTGAGGCCTCGCTCAGCGGTCCCAGCGTCCACTGTGTACTGGCCGCGGCGGCAAACGCCATCGCGCGGATGCGGCTCATCCAGTAAATTCGCCCGTCGCCCCATTCCACCTTGCGATACAGCGGATCGTTGTTCTGCTCGATGAAACCGTAGATGCCGCCATTCAGCGGATGGCCTACATAGCTAGCGTGCCATCCGTCGCCGTCATCCCAGCCCCGGGTCTCGCCAATCGAAGCGATCCAGTCATGGAACCACGGTCCGTAGGCAACGGCGTCGACCGTGCCGTTTTCGTGAACAAACCGCCAGGCGTGCTGGATAGAGATTTCCAGTCCGTACTGCGCCAGGGCGGGCTTCCATTGAAAGCGAGCGGAGCCCTGCTCATGGACAGGGGCCACTGGGATGTCCGCCCGTGCAGCGTCGCTCGACGAATCCGTACCGCTGGCGGCGGCTCCGTCAGCCGATGATGCGCCGTACCACAGGTCAGGGGCAGTCTTAGCAGCCGCATTACCATCGGCTGAGTCAGCCGTCGACGAGGAGATACGGACACTTCCAACCGGAGGAGTTACCAGCGGGCCTTCGCCCGCGCACAGAGAGGCACCTCCGAGCACGAACGCGAAAAGACACATTCTGGGAAAAGCCGCCATGTATGACTTTCTTACAGGAAAGAGGCCGACGAAGTAATCGCCACAGACCGGAAGGGGGGAGTGGCTCATTGTACCTCGGTTTCGCTTTTTTGCGGTGCGTTCGTCACCTCTCGGCTGCATCTGGAACTGACCCTGGACCATTTCTTACAGCGAGATGAACTTACAGCTCGATGAAGCCAAGCCGGGGCCGCGTAGGGGTAGCCCTGTGGCAAGTGTAGGCGCCTGTTACACTGAATTGACCCTACCTTGAGAATGATGCGAGCTCCTGCCTACCAGCGAATCCTGCTCAAACTTTCCGGGGAAGCATTGGCCGCGGGTCAGGGATTCGGTGTCGACAACGCCCGCGTGCACGAGATTGCCGGCGAGATCGCCGAGGTACGCAGCCTGGGAGTGGACGTCGCCATCGTCGTTGGTGGCGGCAACTTCTTCCGTGGCGTGGCGGAACAGGCGCAACAAATGGACCGTGTCTCGGCCGATCACATGGGCATGCTGGCCACGGTGATCAACGCCCTGGCGCTCCAGGACGCACTGGAAAAACACGGAGCCCAGACTCGAGTGATGAGCGCGATTGAGATGCACGAGGTGGCGGAGCCTTTCATTCGCCGGCGCGCCATCCGGCACCTGGAGAAAGGACGCGTGGTGGTATTCGCCGCCGGCACAGGCAACCCGTACTTCTCCACCGACACCGCCGCGTCGCTACGGGCAATGGAAATTCACGCCGATGCGATTCTCAAGGCAACAAAAGTGGACGGCATCTACACCGCCGATCCGATGAAGGACAAACAGGCGACCAAGTTCGAGAAAATTACCTACCTCGACATCCTGAAGCTGCGCCTCAAGGTGATGGATGCTACGGCCATCGCCATGTGTCAGGAGAACAAGCTGCCCATCATCGTGTTCGATCTCAACAAACACGGCAATATCAAACGCGTAGTGATGGGCGAGCCGGTGGGGTCGCTGGTGTATCAGGGGGCGGACTAAACGCTGGCCGTTCGACTCTCGCCGTCAAGAGCTCTTTCATCCCACAGACACGGAGGCCTTGAATTGAGAATCTCCGTGACCTCTGTGCCTCGGTGGTGATTTTGACGCGTTATAATCGTCCGTTTGCGACATCATCCAAAATCGCACAAGAAGAAGGTGGAATACACATGGCACAGGTTTCCATGGCGGCGATTCCCGCACTCAAAGACAGTTTTGCGCAGCTCAAGGTGCGCATGGACAAGGCGGTCGAAGACTTCCGCAAAGAGATGACGGCAACGCGCACCGGCCGCGCCTCGGTACACATGCTCGACGGAGTCATGGTGGATGCTTACGGCTCGCAGATGCCGCTGAACCAGCTCGCCAACGTCAGCGCTCCCGAGCCGCAGTTGATCACCGTGCAACCGTGGGACGTAAGCCAGATCGGGGCGATCGAGAAGGCGATTCGCAGCGGCGATCTGGGGCTGAATCCGATGAACGACGGCAAGCTGGTGCGTGTACCGGTTCCAGCGCTGACGGAAGAACGCCGCAAGGATATGGTCAAGCACCTGAACAAGGTGCTGGAAGAGCATCGCACGGCGGTGCGCAATATCCGGCGCGACGGAAACGATGCGATCAAAAAGGCGATGAAGGACAAGAAGATCACCGAAGATGAAGAGCGCGGCGCAATGGAAAACCTGCAGAAGCTCACCGATGACGAAATCAAGAAGATGGAAGAGATGGCCAAGGGCAAGGAGAAGGAAGTAATGTCGGTGTAACAGTTGGTCCACTAGCTAGCTTAGCTAGCTGAGATCAGAGGGAGTGGCGCCTGTCGCTTCGTTTTGTTTTGCAAGAGCGATAGCATGGTGTGATGCTGCTCGACTTGGGCGATGTGAAGGTGCGCTCCTGGCGCCGGGACGACCTGAAGTCGCTGGTGCACCATGCCAACAATCCAAAGATCGCCGCCAATCTGCGCGATCAGTTTCCGCACCCCTACACCCGACGCGATGGAATTGACTTCCTCGAATATGCCCAGGCACAGGACCCAGAGAGTTCGTTCGCGATCGAATACGGTGGCCAAGCAGTCGGGGGCGTGGGATTCCTATTAGGCCGCGACATCGCGCGCATCAGCGCGGAGATGGGCTACTGGCTCAGCGAAGATTTTTGGGGACGCGGAATCGCGACTCGTGCAGTCACAGCCGTGTCCGACTGGGCATTCGACAATTACAAGCTGACGCGGGTCTTCGCGATGTCATTTGCGCACAACGCGGCGTCGATCCGGGTACTGGAGAAATCTGGCTTCCTACGCGAAGGATTGATGCGGAAGAGCGCCATCAAGAATACCTCGATTCTGGATCAGATCTTATTTGCCAAGCTACGGTGACACCTTAAAAGCGAAACCGAGATGCTGAGCCGCCGGCTGCCGGCAAACCATGGGTGTCGAGTAGACGAGTCGCGTAGCGACGGCGATGTACTGGTAGACAGTGGCACAAGCCACGGGCTGAGGTGTCTTGAATCCTGCACAGGCCGCACAGGGGCCAAATTCGCGTCCTGGGTACAGCCCAGTTTCATTTCCTTCCCGCCGCCGCGACTGACGTCGTTGGGTCGGCGCCTTCCCAGGTCACGTCTGTGGTTGGCCCATACACCGACGGCACAGGCTTGTTCAGGAGCCGTAAATACACGCTGAGCTGGGTGCGGTGATGGCAGGTGTGCAACACGCGGCGCCAAAACACCCAGATACGCTGGTGTTTGGAGTCGAAGAAAGCTACTTCCTCCAGCCACCACTGTGACGATTGATTGGAGAAAAACATCAGTCGCGGCCTGGCGAGTTCCACCATGCGCATGACGCAGGAGTCTAGATCCAGTGTCGCCGGCAGCACTTCTGCTGGCTCCGGCTCCGGCGTCCCAACAAATTCTCCAAAGAATCGGCGCTCCGAGAGCAGTTGGTGCTTCAGGATGTCGGCGACAGTCGACGACTTAGGGTGCGGACGAAAGCTAAGATCCGCAGGATCGAAACCGCGCCAGACAGAAATTACCTTGTTCGTCTCGCTGGCATAGGTATCGAGCAGGTGCTGGAAGATGGGCTCGACTGCGCGTGGAATATCCGGGTCGGCGATGGCGGTGAAGGCGTATTGCATGGTGGCCATCCTCGTAGTCGCGACGATTGTACTGCGGGCAAAAGAAAAGAGCGCGAAATTCGCGCTCTTTTCTTAGGTAGCTCGGAACTAAAGCTTAGTTTCTTTGCAAGTCGACTGGGCTTCGACGTACTGCAGCAGCTTGCCATGTTTCTCGAGCGAGATCAGGTTATCGAGCACCGGATACTTCGCCGTGGGATCGAAACGCTGGATCGCCCTGTAGGCGCGCAGGGTTCCGGCCAGGCCGGCCGCCTGCCGTTCGGCCTCGCTGGTCACCTTGGGGTGCTGCAGAATGAACGCAGCCTGTGAATAGATGGCCTGCATGCGCAACTGGTTGGAATACGTCGCATTGATCTTGTCGAGCGTATCAAGCGCCTTGCAGCAGACATTCACGGTGAAGTCCGGAATCTGAACGATCCACTCCGTTAGCCAGATGCGTTTGTCAAGGCTATCTTTGGCGAGAGGATTTTGTTCGAGGCTTTGCACGTAACTCAGGGCGCGCGCCCGCTCCTCAGGTGTAGCGGGTCCGCGGGTCTTCGATTCAGCCGGAACAGATGCTGCGAGGATTGAAACGGCGAGCAAAACAAACAGTTTACGGCCCATTGTGCCTTCTCCTTTGCGCTCGAGTCGGCAAGGTATTGTGAAAATGATA
>Ga0306923_10004175_pt1 | contig 13799 bp, 15 predicted proteins | sample sta12Can44000108_FD_203841 | JGI IMG/M metagenome (GOLD analysis project Ga0306923, IMG submission 203841) | Lab enrichment of tropical soil microbial communities from Luquillo Experimental Forest, Puerto Rico - statanox.12C.anox.44.000.108 (v2)... | ecosystem: Environmental > Terrestrial >... | reverse complement strand
ACTCGCGGAAAGAACAGAGAGACCCAAAAATAAAATCAAACTCAAATACCATGTACCTGCAGATCACCCTTGGAGAAGACCATGGAAGCGGACATTTCTGTCTGGCGAAAACCCGGACATTTCTACTTTGCGTTGACAATGTCGAATTGACTGTCATAGCGGGCCCAATCAGATCAAGTCATAGATAACTCCCGGAAAGTCGGGTGGAGAAAAAAATACAGACTGGTTGGTATGGCCAAGGAAAACTTTCCCGCTTTACCGGCAATGCCGCACACGCTCGTGAAAATTCCCGCGTATTCGACAGGTCGATGCAACACCATCTAATAAATGTGTCTTTTAGGGATGGTGTCTATGACGCAAGGAGAATGGTCAAGACTTTCGCCTAGTCAGAGAGCCGACATCTGGATCCGTTGCACCGCATCGCTGATCGACGGATCCTCCGCGTGATAAAGAAGTGGCTGAGGCAGGCCAGACTCTACATGGATACCTCAGCTCTGACGCACCCGATAAATCCAAGTTTCTGGCACTTTCACAACAACGAGATTAGCCACACTTCGCTTTTCAGCATTCGCTACTGCCTCGTCGTAGGTCGCGCCGTAAGCAATAAGTTGCTCTTCATCTTCAGAGAAGGCAATCCATCCATTTGAAGGCGCTTTCTGTAAAGTTTCTACCTTAGCCGGGGAGCTCATCTTGGGGTACCTCATTTTCCTCTTTAGACTAGGTACGATGTGGGAAGTTCGGATTAGTTTCATTTAAAATGCGAAATGATGAACTGCTCGCAAGTTGCGGGGCGCGGCCCACGATGACCTGCGCAAAGTCAAACGATTGATCAACACGACAGAAATCATAGAACTGCCTGAGGGATTCAGTGCGCGTCTTTACCAGCGGATTGCGCCGATCTCCGACTCTGTGTCCCGAAACGAGCGGCAGATATTGCGAAGGATTCTGTTGCAGGCTCTGAGAAAAAGAGAAGATGACAGCGCGCTGTAAACCCGCAACCTCGCCCGTAGCAACCGAGCTCGCGCGGCTCCAGTTGTAATGTTCAAGATCCATGCGGTCTCCGCTGTATTGAGATTCCTGACGTCCCCAAGGAAGAGCACTTCCCTGTATTTCATGGGCAGACTCACAATTGCTCTCCAAAGCGCGTCACCCAATTCTTTCTTCTCAAAGGCCGTACAGGCAATCTCGCGCCAGTCCACCAAACCCTGATACCACTTCGCGGTTTTCAGCATGGATTTATCCGCGCTTCGATGTTCGCGGCACGTAGTCCCGTTAATGGCGTTCCGCAGGAAAACCTTTTCAAAACTCACCGCGGTGATCGGAAGTGTTCTTGTAACCATGCCAATAAGATGAGGGCGACCGTAGAAAGTTGCAGCAAAAAAAATCGAATCAGCATATTGGTTTCGGAAAAATCGGAAGCGTGCGCTTTACCAGAGCTTTGTAAGATGTAGAAGGGTTCATAAGTGGCGAGTGCTTTCTTTAAACTTCTGAAACTTTTGCCTCCCCTCGTTCTCCAACTTACTAACAAGGCGAATAAAGTCTCTTCCGCGCGCGACTGCAGAGCGTGGCCGCGGAAACATTAAAGGAGATGTTCACTCGCAAAAGGACATACAGTGAAGGTCTCCTCCGCCTTCTCCCTCGTTGAGTGGAATCGAAGCCAACAGGCCATTGAGGTTGCAAGGCTGGCCTCACAACTTCGGGATTGCTCGTCAAACAGGTCGAGCTGCTCTTCGCGCTTTTCGCTCGCCCTCATGATTGTCTGCGCGACGTGGTTTTTGTGGCGTAGCAGCCCTGCTGGAGATATGGAAAGAAGTTTCGCTATGTTCCGTAACGGCTCTCCGGTCACGAGGGCTTTGTCAATCGCTTCCCTCTCTGGACTGGAACAGGCCAAGCATGACCTCGGCATAAGATCAGAAAGCAAGAGGCATGCAGGAAGACCGCATGCCTCCCGGTGAGCCCAATTACATCAATCCAAAACGGACGGAATTAACGCTTTTGGGGCCTCTAGTCTTCGTCTCCGCTGATCTTCAATCCCGTCGCAGGGTCGAGGAACAGCGGCCCGTTCCTGCCCTCGTCGCGGTCAAAATTAAACATCCCTTCAATCGGACCGGCTAACGCATCGAACGAGCCACCTGGGAGACGTTGGCTGTCCAACCAGTTGTCTTCGATAAAGTGGATGACTGAACTCTGATCGGTCACCGTGTGGTCGACGAAGTTCTTCTTTGCCCAAGACGAAACAATCAGGAAGGGGAGTCGCGGACCATATCCGCACCGGCCTTGCGCGTGCGCGTTGACCGTTGCATTCGGGCCAGGCAACGCCGTCGTGCCGTCTCCGCATGTACCTGGTCCCGTGAGAGCGTCCGCCGGGCTGGTCGACTGGTTGACGATCGGCCCCATCTGGTGGTCGTACCAACCGTCTGAGTCATCATACATGATGATAACCGCGGTGCTTGCCCACTCCGGCGTTTTCTCCAAGAAATTGATCAGGTTCACAATGAACGTCTGCTCATCGAGCGGATCGGAATATCCTGCGTGCCCATCCTGATATGCGGGGGCCTTTATGAAGCTCACCGCCGGGAGATTGCCTGCCTTTACCGCTGCCCAGAAGTCGTTGATGTCGTAGTTGTGATTCGCCGGACCATCGTGCCCGATCTCCGAGATCGACGACGGACGGGTGTGCTTCGGGTTCGCCGTTAAGGAATGATACTGAAAGAACGCATGGTGTGGGATGTAGTCTTTGGTTGTTCCCGCGAGTCCCGTCGAACTGCGACTGCAGTTTGTCGTGCCGTTGGCGTTCTTGATCGTTAGGTCGAAGCCGCCCATAAACGAACCCCACGTCACTCCTGCATCGGTCAACATATCGCCAATATTCTTGCCGGACATTTGCACCTGGTTGCGCGTTGGGTTGGCGCAAACGTCGTTGAGCGGGTCGGGATCCCCAACCACCGTCAGCGTGCCACTCCCGCCGTCCGTTTCGTCTCCCGTGCCGTTGATATGCTGAGCGACTCCGTTCGTCTGTCCAGCGACCAAGTTCATCAATCCCGGCGTCGAAGGACCAAAGGTGGTCCCGTACGAGTTGTCGCTCATCGCAAAGTGCTGTGCGTAGTTCCAGAGCGCCGTCACGGTGTTGCCGTCGTAATAGCCCATGGTGAGGCCAGTGGTGCCTCCAGCAGGTGGGGGCGTACTGGGGGGAGGACCTGCGGAACCGGTGTTCGCCGGGAAGAGATCCATGAGTCCCATATGAAACGCCGCCTGCTCCGGTCCATAGTCGTGGTTCTGATCCTGAGTAACAACTTGTGAGCGGTCGAGCCGGAAAGGATTGGCCGCCCCTTGGACGTTCGCGGCTCTCCAGTCGCGAGGGCTTACATCTGGTCAGTTGGCGGCGGGAACGCCAAGCCGGGAGCCTGGAAGCCTTGACCCCACGTAAACGCGGCCGCAAATCCCAGCGTGATCCGCTGGCGGAGGAAAATGAAAAGCTGCGCCGCCAGCTAGGCCAACTGACGGAAAAACTCCGAAAAGCGGAGATCATCATTGGCGTTCAAGAAAAAGTGGCGGCGCTGCTGGGCGTCCGATCCCGGATCCGGAGGAGAAACTGTGATGGCCGCGGCCACCGAGTTGGCCACCATCGCGGCGGACGACAATCCTTTCTCTGAGAGCCAATTCCGAACCACGAAATATCGGCCGGAGTTCCCGGACTGCTTTGGGTGCATCCAGGACAGTCGTGCTTTCTGTCAGAGTTTTTTTCAGTGGTATAACCAAGAGCACCGTCACAGCGGCGTAGGTTTGTTGACGCCAGCGGCGGTTCACTATGGGCAAGCGGAAAAACATTCTGCGGCAACGCCAGGATGTGCTCAACGTAGCTTACCAACGTCACCCGGAGCGCTTCGTACGAAACGCTCCCAAACCACCGGCCCTTCCTAGCGAAGTCTGGATTAACAGGCCGGTTTTTCGAGGCTAATCAGGACTTGGCGCGATCCTCCCAGTCGACCCAGTCTACCGGATGTGTCGCAAGGTAGGCATTCACCGCTTCGCCGAGAGTCGCAAAGAAGGTTTGTTCGCCAAAGCGCGTGAAGAGTCCGAAGCGCCTCAGCTTGTCCTTGACCGGATCCTTCATCTCTGCAAAGCACAATTCGATGCTGGCGGCGTGCAAGGCGTCATCTATCTCGGAGACGGCATCGGCCGCAGTGACATCGACACTCGTGACCGGTTCCGCCGCGATTACCACCCAGTGCACGGGCGTGGGTGATTTAGCAACAGCTTCCAGGACGCGCTCGTGAAACAGCTCGGCGTTCGCGAAAAAGAGGGGCGCATCCCATCGGAACAGCACGAGGCCAGGGATCTGCCGTGCTTCGGGATAACGGGTGATGTCGTGATAGCCCTTCACACGTTCGACGCGGCCAAGCACTGCCGAATGCGGACGCCAACCATCCCAAAGGAACTCAATCACTGCGATCACGATCGCGATGGTAATGCCAGGAATGGCACCGAACACAGCCACACCTGCGAAGCAGGTCATCGAAAGCCAGAACTCCCAGCGCTGGATACGATAGATGCGGCGCAAGTCGGACACTTCGAATAGACCGATGGCCGCAGCGATGACGACGGCTGCGAGGGCGGGGTACGGCAGATCCTGTAGAATCTCTGGCGCGAAGACCAGCAGAAGTGCGATGGCAAGCGCGCCCACAACTCCAGTCAGCTGTGTCTTAGCACCTGCTGCCTCGGCCACTGGTGTTCGCGATGAGCTGCTACTGATCGGGAAGCCCTGAAAGAAAGCCGAGGCAAGGTTGGCGACGCCGAGGCCCACCATCTCTTGGTTCGGATCAACCTGCGTTCGCAGACGCGCAGCGTAGGTTCGAGAAAGCACGCTCGTGTCGGCAAATGAAACGAGCGCGACGGCAATGCCGCCCATGAGGATAGATACCCAGTCTTCGACGTGGACAAAGGGAAGCGTTAGCGAGGGCAATCCGCGCGGCAGGGGACCAAGCACGGACACGCCGGCACGAGTAGCGAGGTCGAAGGTCGCGACTGCGATCGTGGCCGCGACAACCGCGATCAGAATACCCGGAACACGCGGTTTGCCCTTCAGCAGCAGTATCAGAACGAGTGCGCTGGCTCCTATCGCGAGTGCTGCAATGTTTGTGTTCCCGTTGAGAACCTTGTCGACGATTCCCCAGAATTGGCGCAATGGTCCCTTTGCAGTTATAGAGAAGCCGAAGAGCTTTGGAACTTGGCTCAGCAGTACTGTCAGTGCGATGCCGTTCATATAGCCGTAGCGGATAGGCTTTGAAAGCAGCTCTGTGACGAAACCCAAACGCCCCAGCCCCGCAGCAATACATACCACGCCAGAGACGATTGCCAACATTCCTGCTAGCGCCACCGCCCGTTCTGGCTCTCCAGCCGAAAGGGGTAGCACGACAGTCAGGATCACTGGAGCAAGCGCAGAGTCGGGGCCCAGGACAAGAATGCGGCTTGGACCAAACAGAGCATACGCGAGCAACGGGACGATGGTCGCGTAAAGGCCGTTGATACCTGGGACACCGGATGCTTGAGCATACGCGATGCCGACAGGAACGAGCATCGTGGTCATTACCAGGCCCGCGCCAAGATCGTGCCGCAGCCAAGACGACTTGTAATGACGCACAGTGTCCAACCCTGGAAACCAGCGTATCCAGCCGGTTCGATTTGCTGGAGTAATGATGCGGCCAGGCTCTGTACCTTCGGAGGAGGGCGGTTCTCTCATGACGGCTCTAATCACTCTTCGACGGACGAACCTGGTAGGCCAGGAGCGTTGGAAATTACTTATACCACTGGGTGATTGCCCTTGTCAGCGCGCCGGGATGGGTCTGAGCTGCCGCAGGGGCAGAGATTTGTGGCCAAGTCCTGGTAAGTTCTATAAAAGAGGGAAAGCCAAGAAAAAACACTTCTCCCGCAGCTGGAATTTTTCTACTTTCGCAGCCCACGTAATTGAGCAGGATCTGTTCTGACCTTCCGTGCCATCTCCTCGGTTGCTGAGCTTGTCGGAAGTGAGCAGGATCATCGTGTTTTCGAGTTCGCTGGTCTCTTCAAGTTTTTTAACTAACTGGTCAAGCACGTAGTCCATATGCACCATGCAATCGCTGTACACAGTGCGGGCTTCAGACTTCCCGGCCCATTCATCCGACGGGTAATTGTCGAAATGAGTTCGTTTTATGGCACTTACAAAACTAGTTTTGATGTTGGTGTGTCTGATGTCCGTCACGCTGGAGCCCAAAGAGGCGAAGGTGACGCCGCTCTTGTCGTCGCGCCGCCGGCCGCGCGATTCGTACAGACAGTAGGCGAGTTGAGCAATCTCCCTGTGCTCCGTTGAGGCCGGTTTGGCTGATGCGGCCTCTCTTTACAGCCACCCTAGTGAGTACCCGCCGCCGCCGCTTTCCCTGCAGATTGAGTGAGCCATGTTTCGAACCGCATCTCGCCGAGTCGCGCGCCATCGTCCGGAACCAATGTTCTCTCGCTCACCTTCACGCCGTAATACCGCGCGTGCGCATCAGCAACAACCTCGCGCGGATCCCGGTGCGCACTGAGGTATACTCGGGCGAGCTGATTGAGAGGAAACGCTTCCGGGCCTCCCACTTCAACCGTGCCATTCACTGGTGACCCCATCGCGACCCGTCCCACCGCATTGGCGACATCGTCGGCTGACATTGGCTGTATCAGTGCAGTCGGCAGGCGTACTTTGTTGCCGTCGGTGGAGGAATCGACGATGCCCTTGACGAATTCGAAAAACTGCGTCGCGCGGACAATCGTGTAAGGAATTGAGGAACCCTTGATCAAATTCTCCTGAGCGATTTTCGCTCTGAAGTATCCGCTTTCGAGCAGCCGCTCAGATCCTACGACTGACAGCGCAACGTGATGTCCTACGCCTGCGGTCGCTTCACAGGCGAGGAGGTTACGGGTTGCGGTCTCGAAGAAATTCATCACCGCCGCGTCTTCCCATGATGGAGCATTCGATACGTCAACGACCACCGATGCACCCTTCATCGCTTCGGCCAGTCCCTCGCCGGTAAGAGAATTAACACCGGAATTGGGTGACGCGGCCACTGTTTCGTGCCCGTGCTCGCGTAACTTGGAAACGAGCTTTGACCCGATCAGTCCACTGCCGCCGATCACTACGATTGTCGAAGTCTTCACCATGTTGCCTCCTTATGTGTAAGTTTCCTGACTCGCCCACATACCGGGTTTGGTTTTTACTAGCTCCAAAATTCCCTTCTTTTCTTGAAGGTCGAGAATATGCTCCCGGTCGCAACCATTCCATGACTACAAGCGTGCGGAAAGCGTGTCAAGGTCTGAATGAGCAGAATCTGTTCTGACCTTCCGCGCCATGTGCTCGGTTGCCGGGCACAGTGGCCCAGGAATTTTGGTTTTTCTTTACTAGCGGTTTTCATTGGCTAAGTGGCAACCATGGTTCTATCTGGGACTCTTGGCCCATAGCTTTTTCTGGTTATCCGAGAGGGCCTAGGGTCGGGTGTGAGACTACGTGTCCGAGGCACACAGCGCAAAACAAATGAGACTCGCCCTCGAACCAGAGCGTCTCGAGAAGCCAACCGTCACCGCTAGAGAAGATCCCCAGGATGGAGCGGACTCGATCCGAGACCCTCAAGCTGCTTGTGGTTTCAGATGTTGGGCGTCGAAGCGCACTCCCTTCTTCCACACAAGCAACACAATCGTGGCAATCTTTCTTGCCAAGGTCAGTCGTGCCATCTCTGGCTTCATGCCTTTGGCAACGAGAGCGGCGTAGAATTGTTCGAAGGGGCCTGACTTGCTCGAAGCCACGGGGCCGCACCCTGAAACAGGTTCTTCAGATCGTGATTGCAGTTTCGGTTGAGCCCCCGGACCAAGATGGGTCTTCCTGCACTTCTACGATGAATTCCTGTGTCTTGTACGACTCCTCCTCGGTCCCCGTGGACGACTTGAATTTAGCCCAGGCTCTGCATGCCGCATCATAAGTACTCGCCGCTTCCACCTGTGCCGAACGTTCTATTCCCCTGCGGTCGGAGAACCGGACGGTACATTTGCAGACCCTCATTTTCCTGGTCCTGAATTGTGATTTAACGCAGGTAGGAGGAACGGAATTTCAGTCCACTTCTTCCAAAGGTCGCAAAACAACTTCACGGTCGCACGTCCATTCGAAAAGTAAGAGTCATGAACAGGACCGGAACGCCACCTAGCAACGCGGCAGAAGGGTGGCTGCTGCCTTCCTCATAAGTCCTTGTAATTTACATAGAGGTCTGATGCTCAGTTTTAATCGGCAAAAGCATATGCTTTTGCCTGGCACACCACCTTTTGAAGGGCGTCATCCCAAATACGAGATACCATCGTATTTCGGAGACGCTAACAACCTTCCTTCCTGCTATGTTACTCCGTGCACACACCCGAGCAGAAACGGACCTCGATCACTTGGTCCGGACGGTTGGGCCATTAGGAGATCTCGATGCCAGGTGCTCTCTTCTCCCGGCTAAATCGCTCGTTTGGTACTGTCCCTTCCGCACCCGAGCGTCACACGGCCACTCTTAAGAAGATGGAGCGCGTATCGGAGCACTACCCTCTTCAACTGGTCTCACGCGAAGAAATAGCGCCACAGATGTCCGAAAAATCTGTAATCGTGGTCGGCGCCGGCTTGGCCGGTCTGACTGCAGGGTGGTGGCTCGCAACGCATGGGTTCAAGGTCACCGTTCTTGAGGCCAGAAATCGGATCGGCGGACGTGTACACACACGCGTTGAAGAGAAAAAGCGGGTTCTCGAATGTGGCGGAGAACTCATCGGGCGAAACCACGCCAATTGGTTGAGGCTTGCAGGCTATTTTGGTTTGGGTCTGAGCCCGATCACCACAGAGGAGAACTATGCAGCGGCCAGTTTGCGGAGCCCGATGCTGCTCGGAGGTGAACCAGTAGGGGTAGCAGAGCAAGAGACGTTGTACGAGGAAATGAAGGAAGCGCTGAAGACGCTAGATCCACTGGCAGCCAAGGTCGACGCGTTGACACCCTGGCTCTCGAATTACAAGGGGAAAGATAACGAAAGCGTGGAGGACTGGATCAAGACACTGAAGCGTGTGAGTCCTAGGACGAGAGCGGCTCTTCGTTTTCAGCTCGAATGCGACCAGACCGTTCCTGTCGAAAAGCAGAGCCTTCTCGGATTGTTAGCGGCGGTTCGCGGAGGCAGTCTCACAGATCTTTCAAAACGAAGAAGAGATGAGCCATCTGAATTTTGGACTGAAACAGAAGTGTACCGCTGCACCGGTGGCAATGACCGGCTGGCGCAATGCTTGGAGACAGAGATCGAGGAGCAGGGCAGTCTCGTATTAACGTCCACGCCGGTTTCCAAAATCAAGATGGATTCGGACGATGTGAGTGTAGTGGGCGCCAACGGGAAAGACTTTCGTGGGAAATGGATCGTCGTCGCCGTACCTCCGTCGTGCTGGGACCAAATTGAATTTCCAGTCGAGACCGATCCATACCGCATCACGATGGGTCCAGCGTTCAAATTCCTCGCGGACACGAAAAAGAGATTCTGGATGCGGGACAGCTTTTCTCCAAACGGCACAGACGACCAATTCGGGATGGTATGGGAAGGAACTGACAACGAGGACACCTCACGGGGTGAACCGGAGCTAACAGTGTTTGCCGGTGGCCCCGCAACGGAGGCCGCGTACACGGCCCCCGATCCAGATGAGCATTTCCGGAATGGTCTTGAGAAGTTGTACAAAGGTTTCGGGAATGAGGTGGACAAGACCACGTGCATTGACTGGAATAAGGAGGAGTGGACGAGAGCTGGCTACAGCTGTCCTACGCTTGGCCAGGTTACGAGCGCGGCCCAGCGCCTGTACAGACCGTTCGGAAGGCTGGTGTGGGCCGGCGAGCACACCTGCATGGCCTTCTTCGGTTATATGGAAGCCGCGCTTCAATCCGGAATGCATGCTGCACAACTGATAGCAGAGGCGGAAGAAATCCCGGAAGTTCGAGGAATTTGTGAGGCACGTCAGCGAGACTCCAGCTAGACATGACGGTTGACGGACTTATGACGCAATTCAAGCTAACTCCATATTCTGCAGTCAGTTGCGACAGCTTCCCGGCAAATGTTGTCAACCGCCCTGTGTCAAGCGTTCTATTTCTCTATTTTCCGGTAATAAGTTCAACCGCTCTGTAACCCTGCGCTGTTCTTCCCGTCAGAGCCCCTCGGAAGTCTTGTCTCTAATCTTCCGAGGCCGCTCCTCTCTCCGCCACGAACCCTATCCAGATTCCTGGTGACATAAGAATGACGCCAGCTTGACCGGATGAGGACCAACGAATTGAAAACCATCTCATCTTAGTCTCTATGCAAAAGGGACAAAATCATGCGTAAACTAGCAAAACTTACTTCGATTTTATTTGCCTTTGTCTTCCTCGGAATGCAGTTCGTTCCGACTGCCGCAACGCCCAATACTTCGGCAACCACCGGGGTCCACATGGCGGAGGTGATCAATCCGCAGGTGGGTGCGATTCTGGATCGCTCCTGCCAGGACTGCCACTCTAGCGGCACGACCTGGCCCTGGTACAGCCGCGTCGCACCTGTCTCGTGGATGGTCTCCAAACACGTCAGAGAGGGCCGCGAAATGCTGGACTTCTCCAATTGGGCGAGTCAGCCCCACTCGGCGGACGAACGTATGCTGATCTGCGACGCCGTGTCCGACGGCAGGATGCCGCTGCCTGAGTACACGGTGATACATCGCAACGCGAAGCTTTCAAAGCGGGACGTCGAATTGATCTGCGGCTGGGCTGCCGCCCCGAGCACACCTGTGACCTCGCTGCAGGTCAGCAAGTCAACAAATCAAAAAGAGTAACCGCAACTTCAAATGCGGAGATTTCCCATGAATGAAAAAGAGTTGCTGGAGACGGCGGCGGTGTGGCGCAAGGCTGCGCTGGATCGCGCCGCCGTTTTTTCGACCAACTGAAGTAAATCCAAAGGGACCGAAGTAATCCCTCGCGCACCTTCGCAGCATTCATTCGCTCCACCCGTCACACATGAGCAGCTTTTCGATGAGCATCACTTCGTAGATCGCGTGACCAAGAGGGTCACCGTAAGGACTTTCAATGACGATGGGAGCTCTCCCGGCATAGTACCGTCATCTCCTCGCCTTCCAGCAAACGAGCAACAAAGCGAACACGTTCACCCATGGCCGAACACTCCTTCCAAGGCATCGCTTCCTCCCCTAGGGGAGGAAGTGTCACCTATGTGTCAGGCCGCTCACACTCACTCGCAAAGGCTTCACCTGTGGCCTCCTTGAATGCTTTGGGGCTAGTACACGTTGCACGCTTTCCACAACCCTTTCCAATTGAATCTTTCCTTGCCTTTCGAATCCGGGTAGACTCAGACTATCGATTCTATATTTTGTCGTAAGCGTTACGGGCGGAAACGCGAAAATTACCTGGTTGCAACAGTGCTGAAACTTGGGGCAAGCGAAACTCGAGTCAGCCAGAGGTCAACTGTGAAAACGGTAACGACCGAACCCCTTCTTACCGAAACTTCTCTCTTTCGCGTCAGCCTGGCGCAAACCCCTGATGATTTGGCCGAGTGCCAGCGGCTTCGCTACCTAGTTTTTAACCTGGAACTCGGCGAAGGTCTTTCCATCTCCGAGCGCGACGGCCTCGACATTGATCCCTTTGACTCCTTCTGTGACCACTTGATGGTCCGCGACCTCGAATCCGGCATGTTGGTTGGCACCTATCGCCTGCAAACCGGGGAAACGGCAAAGAAGAATCTCGGTTACTACGGCAACCAAATCTTCGATTTCTCCGTCTACGACCCCATCCGCAAGGAAATGCTTGAACTCGGCCGCGCCTGTGTTCACGTGGATTTTCGTAATATCATGGTGCTCCACGCACTTTGGAAGGGCATCGCCGTGTATGCCACGCGCGTCGAGGCCCGTTATTTGGTCGGCTGCAGCTCGGTCTCTTCACAGGACGAGAACTACGGCGTGGCCATGTACGAAGCCCTGAAGGGCAAGTACCTCGCGGAACCGCCCCTGCGTACCGTTCCGCAGTCTGGGCACACTTGCCTGGCGACCGGCGCCGCGGTGGAGTCTACACGCCCGCCGCGTCTCTTCCGCGCATACTTGGAAATTTCCGGCCGCATCTGTGGCCCCCCGGCCATTGACCGCGAATTCAAGACCATCGATTTCCTGACCGTCGTGGATCTGGCCAAACTGCCCGACCGCGTCCGCACCCGCTTCTTCTAATGCAAACGTGGAGAAGCCATTCCGTTGTTCGAACAGACGGTCAACTAGTATCTATTGAGTGTATGTACTGTATGGTGCTACGCATCCTAGAATATACGTTGTGTTGGGGCGATGCAAAGTTCGACCTTTCGATGGCTTGCCTGCCGAGACGCTCGAGTTCTCTTTAACGGCTGTAGTATATACTTACAAAAACTCAACCGTACAACCATCTGGAATCACCACTTGCATACGTGCAGAATCCAAAGAGGTTATGACCTCATTGCAATGAACACCTACAGGTCGGAGAACGAGGAACTACTTTACAGTCATCATCTTATGGGAATTTGAGATTTTTCTTTTTACCCAGCTGCCGACCCTGAGTCGCGGCTCGCCCGGCTTGTTAGCAACCGCAGGGCGAGTCCAAGCGCCTTAGCCCCAGTTGCCCCATCCGCCAGCTTGGCGCGCACAAAATCCTTCGTCCCGCCGCCCTTCCCCGGGAACGTTGCGAGCACTTCCTTCAACGCCTGCGGCAGATCCCTGCCCACCGAGGGGTGCTGTGCGAAAACAATCTGGCCCGATTCTTCCACAGCGAGCAACGCGATGGTTCCCTCATTCTTGGCAAGTTCGGTGGCGAGTGGGAGCAAAAATTCCGGGTGAACGCCGCGCAATACTTCCGATACCACCCGCACGCCATCGCTCTCCGCCGCAACACGCGACGTCAGCAATTCCGCCCGCGCTTCCGCAAGTTGCTGCAGCGTGGTCTTCAGCGCCTTGAAATTGACATCGCGTTCCGCAAGTGCCTTCTCCGCGACCGCAAGCAATTCTTCCGGCGGACAACTCATCCGGTCGGACAATGCCCGCAGCAATTGAAAGTCTGCCGCGGCCAGCCGGTCGGCCCTCCCGCCACAGGCAAACTCGACGCGGTAATCCTGGCGGATCTTCGTACACCGGCGCAGGAGCACCAATCCAATCTGGCCCGTGGATTTTACGTGCGTCCCGCCGCAGGGCTGGAGATCCGCGGACTCAATCTCGATGGCTCGTAGGATTCCCTCGCGATCCACTTCTTTGCGCACGCCAAGCCCAGCGAGTTGGTCCGCCGTTCCGTACCGTACCGTCACCGGACGATCCTCGAAGATCACCTGGCTCGCGGCGCGTTGCGCCCCGAGCAGAACGTCCACTGCCGGCTCCGGCCCTCGCAAATCAATGGTGCAAAGCTCCGAGCCCAGATGAAAGGACACCGTCGGAAGGCCGTAGCGCTCCTGAAACATCGCCGACAAAAGATGCTGCCCGGTATGCTGCTGCATGTGATCGAATCGTCGCGCCCAGTGGATGCAGCCCTTAACGGTGCCTGGCTTCAGTTCCCGATCCACAATGTGCAGAATGTCTTCTCCGTCCTCACGCACATCCAGAATCCGGGCTTCATCCAACAACCCCAAGTCATTGGGTTGGCCTCCGGAAGAAGGATAAAACGCGCTGCGGTCGAGCACGACTTCCCAGGCGGGCAGCGTGCCAGATTCTGTCAAAACGGGCTCGCACAGAGTGCAGGAGCGAACCTGCGCCTCAAACGTCTGCA
>Ga0306923_10004174_pt1 | contig 13800 bp, 15 predicted proteins | sample sta12Can44000108_FD_203841 | JGI IMG/M metagenome (GOLD analysis project Ga0306923, IMG submission 203841) | Lab enrichment of tropical soil microbial communities from Luquillo Experimental Forest, Puerto Rico - statanox.12C.anox.44.000.108 (v2)... | ecosystem: Environmental > Terrestrial >... | reverse complement strand
CAGCGGAATTGTCCGGCTGGCGCCGGAGAATTCCGCTGCTCTTTGAAGAGAAGAGTTTAAAGACAGTTTGTTCGGATTCATGCATTCAAAAAAACAGGCTCTTAAATGGACGCGCAGCGTCTGTTTCGGCCCGCTATTTTGTCCGGCTGGCAAGCCACTGGGATGATTGCATCCATTAACGCTGGATATTGTTCTCCCCAAAGCCAGGCGTGCATCGCTCCCATGCTGATACCAAAGACTAACCGCAGATGTTTGATGCCGAGACCCTCGGTGACGAGCCGTTCCTCAGCTGCGACCATATCTTTGTAGCCATAGCGGGGAAACCGATCATGCAACCCATCACTGGGCTTACTCGAACCGCCAAGTCCGATCGCGTCTGGTAGGATGAGGTAGTACCTGGCCGCGTCGAGCGGCCGATCGGGCTGGAGCATCGCATCTTGAAAGTCTTTTGTGAGGAACTGTTTTCCGGTACCGGTAGTGCGGTGAATTAAGAGGACCGCATTCTCGACCTCTCCGGTGGATGGATTGCGCACCGGTTGGCCGATCGTCCGATAGTGGAGTCTTAGTTCGGGTAGAGACTCACCGTCGGCAAAATGGAAATCGTTCAGGACTTTTAGCTCAGACGGGAAACGCTCTTTGGAGCACGTTCTCGTTCTCGCAACCTGCGGCGAAACCAAAGGATTTAGGAGACGGTACACTGGGCATATCACATCAAACATCACCCTTGCTTAGAAAAATCCAGAGTATTGTTCGAGATTACCTCCCGACTGTTTCCGGATTTCCCAAGCCCTCGAGGACGACGACAAGCAAGGACGAGACCCACGGAATCATTCCAGCTTCCGGCGAGCCCCTAGCTTTAGGGCTGTATCCCATTGAGCTTCCAAGCGAGTGATTCGCCGATCCTGCTCCCGCAACTCTCCTGCCAATTGATCAACCTTTTGCCAGAGCCCTTTGATTTCGTGAGTCAAGGTCATGACCTCGCGTACGGCGTTCAAGACTTCAGTTAAGGTGCTCATCAAGTTTTATTGCGCTCACGGCGGCTTTTTGCGAGCTCGGTTAGAGCACGATCAATTTTTGCGTTGGCCTGTTTGATCGCGGCTTTGGTCTCTCTCAATTCTTGATGCAACTGCGCGGCCAGCTCGTGGAGCAAACGCTCCTCTTCGCTTGGCTGGCCGCAGCGAATGCGGATCAACTCGCCCACGCTGACGCCTTGGCGTTCCGCTTCAGTCTTGAGAAAGTGTTTAAAATCCGGAGTGGCGAGCAAAGTCACCCGTTCGGTCTTCATATGCACATGATCATGTTAATAGGAAGCAATGTCAAATCCTGCTGCCTCCAGAGGCATTCAACGCGGCAACTTCGCGATGATCTCCGGAAATCGGCAGCCGGCGCAATTGGTTGCATCAGCCATGCAGAAATCCTCAAAAATCTGGAGTAACCCTTGTTGCTGATAGAGGAAACGAATGTGTTCTCTGGCTCTGTCCATCTCACCAAACAATCTGCGGCAGACGATTGCCAAACGCCGATTGCCAAGCTCGGCTCGGATTTTTTTGTAGGCTTCCCAATCGCCTTGATGCGAAGACCTTAACATCGGGTAAATCACGTTGGCCAGAATTTCGTTGATCCGCGTTTCGCCCAGCAGCCGAACGGGGCGCTCTGTGGCCGCCGAGACAAGAGAAAAATGAAAGTCCCAAAATTCATGCGACAGCGTGCGGAACCAAACCGCGACATCCTCAAGGCGCGGCTGCAGCAGACGAATCTCCTTCCAACGCCGCACCAATTCGGCCAACGCTCCAAGCCGGCGATGCGGGTGATTGCTTGGGCGCGTCATAGCCAATTTCCACATGTTTCGTTGCAGAATGTGGTGCCCGAAATGGCCTCGCAGCCGCCACCAATGTTCCCAGAGACCGCGCCAATATGCCTGTTTGGAAAGCGGTGTTCGGTTTAACACTGGATCTTCAAGAAAACCGGCCAGACCAAAGAGCACGCTCTCAGCCGCAGCCCCGTATTCGCGAAGCACTCGAAGTTTTGCGCGTTCGGCAAGTAACAAGAAGGCGAGTTTATTCAGCTTGTAGCCCAGAGCGCTCGCAAGAGCCTGATACAACGCTTCGTCAATGCCATGCACGATCGCAGCGCGTTTGAAATGCTCCGCTTTCTTCTGCATCCGAACCTGGGCCGCCGCTTCGATGAGGGAATCAATCGTCGAGCTCGGGAGCTCACGCAGAGGAGCACAGCATCTTCCCGGGTGAGCGGCCAAGGGATGTGCATCAACGAGGTCGACGTCTTTTTGCAGATGAATCTGGATAACTTCGCGGTTTTCTGTGGTGCGCGCAAAGTGGCTGGCGCCGCCGCTGTGAAGAAAAACATGAAGCACAACCTTATCGAATGCAGAATTTTGTGAATGCCCGTGGCGTTCCCAATCCGCAGCATGCATGTCCCACTCAACATCCCCTTCGCATGTTCGATCACCGTCGATCCGAATGGCGACATGAACAAAGTCCGGTCCGGGTTCCCGATTCCAAAACCCGAATTGAATGATTTCGACCAAAGCTCCATCGGTAGAGCGAAAAGTGGTCCCGAACGCTCCAGAATACCAAAGCGCCTGCCATTCAAGCTCGGTCCATTTTTCCGCAACGTGACTGCGCGGTTCCCGCACCCGAAGAAGATCGTCATCGGATCGCTCCCGGTAAATAGCGAGAATGGTTGCAACTGCAGGCCGTTCTTGAGTTTTGGAGAGCATAACACAATAGAATAAAATGTTATAATATTTCGGGACTCCTATGAGGCAAGAACCGTTTTTCTGCCGCGGCGGCCGGAAGACTTTGATGTCCTTGCTCGTCCTCCGAGAAATCACGGATAACGCAAGCGATTGACGCATATGATCCGGAATCGGCATCGTTTCATACGGCGCTGGCGGAGCGGACGCCTTCCAGGGCATCGGCCAGCGAGGGCTCATTCGTTGGTGGCAACGATGATCGGTTGGAGGAACTGGAGGGCTACGGTCCCTCGTAGCCGTTGTTTGCGGAATCGGCATCGCTGCACACGGCGCCGACGGAGCGGACGCCCTCCAGGGAGTCGGCCAGCAAGGGTTTATTCATTTGGGGGCGAGCTAGCCTGACGTTTCGCGATCTACAGCCTCAGCAGCAGCCCGTCGTAGGCAAGGAATCCGTTCGCGGGCAGTTCGCGCTGAGTCGCTGCATGACCAAAATCATGACTGAGATGAGTAAAAAACACCCGGCGCGGATTTAAGCTTTCTGCAAGTGCAATTCCCTCGGCAAGGTTCATGTGGGTTGGATGAGGCCTGCGGCACGGCGTTCCGAGTATGAGCGTCTCAACTCCGCGAAGTTCTTCCAGCCCTTTGGAGGACACAGTTTTGCAATCGCTTAGATACGCTGCCAGTGCACGACCGTTTTGACGAAATAAAAACCCCAGGACGGACTCGCGCCCATGTTCGACCGGAATCGGGCAAACCTCGGTCCGGCCAAGAAGAAAACTGCCCTCAATCAAATGGGGGTCCGGATGAATATAGCCTGGGAAACGGGCTTCCCCGGAAAAGGCATAACGAAAAATGCGTGAAAGATCCTGCATGGTTTTACCTGATGCATAAATGGGAAGGCCGCTGCTGTTGTGGGAACTGAAACGCCGAAGGTCATCAAATCCCATGATATGATCCGCATGCGCGTGGGTATAAAGCACGGCATCAACTTTCTGAATGTTCGCCCGGAGCGCCTGTATCCTGAATTCGGCGCCGGTATCCACGACCCAGGAGCGGTCGTCCGCTTCCACGTAGATCGAGGACCGCAGCCTTTTGTCCCGCGGATCTTCGGACCGGCAGACCTCGCATGCGCAGCGGATCACGGGCACTCCCGTTGATGTTCCGGTCCCCAAAAATGTGATCGCTAGCATCCTTGAAAAGCAAAACCTGCTGCGGATGAGTCAAGTTTCTTTCTGTATCCGCAGATCTATTGAAAAAATATCGCGGCACCCTTACATAATCGCTCTGTGCCCGCAACGCTGCGATCGCTACGAATCAGGAACCTAGCTCTTGTGGAGTCGTTGGACTGGGATCTGGCCTCAGGCTTCACTGTCGTGACCGGGGAAACGGGTGCGGGGAAATCTGTTATTCTCGGTGCATTGAAATTGGTGCTCGGCGAGCGCGCGGACAAAACTCTGATCAGGACCGGTGCTGATCAATGCTCGGTTGAGGCTGCCTTCGAACTGGATGAGGTCTCGGATATCAATCGGATTTTGGAAGACCAGGGAATCGATCCCTGCGAGGATGGCCAGCTTCTTCTCAAAAGAATCTATTCCAGCTCTGGAGCCAATCGCCAGTTCATCAACGGATCGCAGACCACTGTGGCTGTCCTGAAGCAGATCGGCGATGGTCTTGTCGACCTACATGGGCCGCATGATCATCAATCGCTGCTTTCTACCGAACATCAACTGGCCTTGGTCGACGCGTTCGCGGATGCTGCCAAACTATTGGAGACTTATCAAGAGGAGTATGGCGCGCTCGGCAAGCTTAGAGAAGAGCGTGAAGAGTTACTTCGCGAGACGTCAGATGCAAATTTGCACCTGTGGCAATATCAACTGCAGGAGCTTGAAGCGGCGGATCTGAAGAGTGGCGAGTTGCGGGCTCTTCAATCACGCCACAGAGTCGGTTCAAATGCGCGTCGTCTTTTGGAGATTTCGGGAGCGATTTTGCGGCGACTTTCGGAGGCCGAGGACTCCGTTTCAAGCCAGCTGGCCGACATCGCGCGTCAATTGCGTGAATTGCACCGGCTCGATGAGTTGACAGCCGATTTTCTGCGCTCTCATGAAGCGGCGACCATTGAATTGGAGGAGTTGAAACGCAACCTCATCGACTATCGAAACAGGGTGGAAATCGATCCTGAAGCGCTTCAGAGGATCGAGGAAAGACTGAATCTCCTTCAGGCTCTACAGCGTAAGCACGATCGCGATGAAGAAGGACTGATCGCATTGGCGCAGGAGTTGGCGTTGCTTGTGGAGCGATTCAACCGGCGGGATGAAGCACTCGCTCAAATTGACTCCAAATTGCAGGCGGCACAGAAGCGGGTTGAAATTCAAGGAAGAGCATTGTCGGAAGCCAGATCAAAGGCAGCTGTGAAGCTTGCACACGTTATTCGATCCCATCTCAAAGACCTCGGGTTCAAACAAGCGGGCTTCGAAATTCAAATCAACGCCCGGACGCAACCCGGAACCTTCGGGTTTGAGACTATCGAATTTCTTTTCGCTCCGAATCCTGGCGAACCGGCCAAACCTCTCCGTGCGATCGCCTCGAGCGGCGAGATTTCGCGTTTGATGCTGGCGATAAAGACGGCTTTAGCTCTGCAGGATTCGGTAGGGCTCCTGGTGTTTGACGAAATCGATGCGAATGTCGGCGGAGAAATTGCGCACTCCATCGGCGCCAAAATGCGTTCCCTAGGCATAAATCGGCAGGTCCTTGCAATAACCCATATGCCTCAGGTCGCGGCCGCTGCGGCCCATCATTTTTTCGTGAGCAAAGAGGTTACGGGCGGGCGTACGCGAACAGCGCTGGCGGAAGTGGCCGGCGACCAGCGAGTCGAGGAGGTGGCGCGGATGTTGGGAGGGAAAAGCAAGTCAGCAGTTGAGCATGCCAAGGATCTGTTACACGCGAGGATTGGGAAGCCGCCCGCACGGAGGACGGAGGTACACGGAGGGGAATCACCACGGAGACACAACGCGACGTAGCCGCGACCAAATGCTCGTGCTCGTGCTCGCCGTCGTGCTCGTCCTCGAATGAGACAGGGGTAACTACTCCAACCAGAAGAGGGCTATCAACTTAGCTGCGACGGCATTAGACTCAGGAATGGTTTCGCCGCGTCACTTCGACCACGAATAACTCGATCGAATGCGCAGCCTGCCTGGATGCTTCGGTGGCCATAGGATTTGCCTCTTTGGATCGAATTCAAGTCGGCAAAGAAATGTTGGTTCGCATCGTAGCGTCCCCACAAAACCAGAGTCAAAACCCATCGCCTGGAAGAAATCCTGGATTGCTCCAGGCATAACCTCACGGTGTTCAAAGTCCGCTTCGGCAGACTGACTCTGAAGATCTACGACAAAGGTGAGCGAGTCCTACGCATCGAGCTCATCGTGAACAACACTGCCGAGCTGCGATGCGGCAAAGCACTGCTTATCTTGCGAGAAAAAGTCCTTAAACCCGTACTGGCCGGAATCTGTCGCCCAAACCGCGGCCGTCCTCCCAAGAAGGTCCACCCTCTAGACCTTCATTACCAAGCCCTCCAGCGCCAAATGCTCTCTACGCTCCAATACCTGAAACTCGCGGCTTGAAGCCCCGCTCTTCTCGACCAACATGTTGGTCTTAATTGGTCGACGGTAGCACAGAGGACACGAAGGTAAGAGAAGACAGGGTAATTAGGGCTGCTGATTTGGTCTATCCGCCCTGCATAAACCATTTCCACCGCTTGGCGCGTTTGAAGGCTGCACCTTTTGGCGAATTCCAGCTCAAGGGGGAAGAGTTAAGTTGTGCGCGTATACGGTCTGAAGGATCTGGGGGAGTTCCACCGCTCCGCCTAGCCCGCAAAAATCACGCGTTGTGAGAAGCCACGCGCATATTGCGGGCTAGAAAGCTCTTCAACAGACGCTACGCGTCCGTTTAAGAGCCCGATTTTAAAATGCATAAATCGAACGAGCTGTTTTTAAACATTCTCCCGAAAGAGCAGCGGAATTTTCCGGCGGCAGTCGGAGAATTCCGCTGCCATAGCCTGCATTCAGCACAAATCCTTAATCAATTCGACGCAACTGCGTGGGTACAACGAAGGATTTGTGATCAATGCAGGCTAGACATTTTTGTAGGGCCAGGCATGCTCCGTAGGAGCAAAATCTTTATAGTTACGGGCCTAAAACATGCGATCAGCTCCGTAGGAGCGGCATCGATCCCGTCCGGCCAAAAAAAACAGCCAACTGACCCGGCAGCCGCCGGGCGAAACCAGAGGGATTCAGGAGACGGGTACACTAGTACAGCAATCCCCGGTACCAGGTGACAAGCTGGTGTCCGCAAAATAGCCAGAGTGCCGCGCCGGCTGCCAGATAGGGGCCAAAAGGAATCTTGGACGACCATTCACGTTTTCCAAGTGCTAATGTTGTGAGGCCAACGGCAGCTCCAACAACTGAGGCCGCAGGAATAGTAAAAAGAACACCTTGCCATCCGACGAAAGCACCGATCGCGGCGATCAATTTCACATCTCCAAGTCCCATTGCCTCACGCGGAAATTCACCGTATCGCATCCTTCCGTGAAGCTGGATCACCTCTGCAAGAGGAATTGTTTCATGCACGGTCACGATTCGATCAACATAGAAGTTCAGATCGAGATCTTTGAAATGGCTCCCGTTCAGTACAACTTCATCCGCCCGTACCAGTATCCTGTCTGACTTCCTGAAAAAATGTTCGCTCCACGTAAATGGTTCACCGTCAATCAAGATTTGCGGTTCCCCATCGGCTACTGCAAGGGTGAACCGGGTCGAGTTGCTGAAGGAGACCTTGTAACGCCCGAACACGAGCTTTCCCACTTCGGTCACAAGGTAAAGAATGAGCGCTCCGCAGAGAGCGCCTGCCGCCGAACGTCCAACGGCTGTCATAACGGATGAGGTATGGTGGAGCTGCGGTATCAATAAGCTGAGTACAAGGCCGGCGGCCAATCCGCCTTTACTCAAAACGTCGGGAATCAGGAAAAACTCAAAATCAATAAATGTTATGACGACAAGCAGAGAGAGAAACACCAGAATCGGCAGCAAAATCGGAAATGCCATGTGAGACGCAGCCCCTGCAAAAAGAATACCCGTGAGCAGTTCGACAACAGGATAACGCCAGCCAATGCGCTTTTTGCAATTCCCACAACGGCCGCGCAGAAAGAGCCAGCTGAACAATGGAATGTTCTGGATCGCGGGAATAGAGTGCCCACAATGCGGACAATAGGAGCGTGCAGGCTTTGTTAACGAGATATTGCGCGGTATGCGGTAGATGCAGACGTTCAGAAAGGATCCGACAATTGCGCCAGAGACGAATGCTGCAGATAAGAAAACGCCATCCATGATTTCGCCGGACACCGGGCGGACTATTTCGCCAGATCGGCGATCCAGAATCCTTGACACTGTTCGCCCAACAGGACGATTTCAAGTTGGAAATCTCCTTCGAACCCCATACGCTCTGAATCATGCATTACCTGGCAACCCTTTTGGTTCTGATCCTTCTTGCAGGTTGCGAATCGACGGATGATTCCTATGTCCCGGGTCGAATTCCCAAGGAGACGGCCATAGCCATTGCAAGCCGCGCAAACAAACAATACCCGTATCCGTTGTCAAAGGTAACTCGGGCTTCCTGGCGTCCTGAGCACGGGTATTGGGCTATCGATTTTAAAGATCCCGATGAACAATACGGCAAGTTCTACCTGGTAAATGGGCAGGGTAAAATTATCGGTTCGGGAAGAATTCAAGGGGATAATTATTTCTAGCGAGGCCGCGCCTCAGACCGGCGAGGTCTAGCGGTTAGCAAATCCACGTGGGAGCAGCATCGCTTGGGTGAAGGGGCCTCGCTTAGAATCCTTGAAAAGCAAATCCACCAATTGACCCATGCGCGAATACGAAAAAAACTGACTCATCTATAACCAGTTTTGCTTTTCAAGGATTCTTGCCGGGTCAGAATGGCCAAAAACCGAAGGGGGGAGGGAATACAATCCGACCCTTGTAGCCGTTTCTCGAGTTGCTTCCAAAATGGTTGTAGGAACGCTGATCGTAATTTCCGTTGTTATTCACCTGGTACTGACGGGCGCGCGGAGCCATGCCGAAGACGGTTACGGGAGTGCCGACCGAGATAGCCTGGTAGAATGCTATGGCCTTTTGCTCGGGCATTCGGACGCACCCGTGAGAAGCCGGGTAGCCGGGCAAGTAGCCTGCGTGGAGACCTATGCCGGGAGCAAACTGCATGAAATAACGCATTGGCGCATTGATGAATCGAGTCCCCGCCGGCCTTGGCATGTCGACATCAGCATCTAAGACCACGGTTCTACCCGAGCGATCAACAATGCGGCCGTAGATGCTGGAAACATGCTTCAAATCCTTATTGCTGATACGAAAGGTTCCAGTCGGGGTCAGGTGGCCGGGTCTCCCCGAAGAGACTGGAGACTCCATGATGGCGCGATCGTTGTACAAAAGATAAACCTTTTGCTCCGTTAAATCGAGCTGGACCGAGTATTGAGCGGATGCCGAACGTCCCAGCCAGATAAGAGCCAATAACGCGAATGCGAAAAATCTCATAGAGGTTCGGTAAGCCGATTCAAATTTCGTTAGAATCCTTGAAAAGCAAAACTGGTGACAAAAGAGTCAAGTTTTGTCTCAGCACATTAATCATTAGGTGGTTTTGCTTTTCAAGGATTCTATTAAGCTATAATTGGCAGAACCATGGAACTGACGACGGATGTTGCAAGGCTGCGCAAGGAATACACATTGCGCGGGTTGCACCGACATGAACTCAATCCTGATCCGTTTCTGCAATTTGAGCAGTGGTTTGATGAATCCGTTCGAACCGCCGGGGATCGCGAGCCGAATGCCATGACCTTGGCCACTGCATCGAAGGAAGGCATGCCCTCTGCTCGGATTGTTCTTCTGAAGGGCTTTAGCGAGCGGGGACTCATATTTTTCACCAGCTACGAGAGCAGGAAAGCGCGCGACCTGGCTGAAAATCCGCGCGCGGCTTTGAACTTTCATTGGCCGTGGCTCGAGCGCCAGATCCGGATCGAGGGGAGCGTTGAAAAAGTCAGCCGGGAAGAATCCGAAATTTATTTTAACAACCGGCCGATAGGAAGCCGTTTTGGCGCGATTGTATCGAAGCAGAGTTCGGTCATCTTGAGTCGGGAGGTTTTGGAACGCAAACTCGAACAGGTCATGGCCGAGTATCGGAACAGCACGCCCCCTGTTCCGCAGTCGTGGGGTGGATATCTTGTTTGCCCTCAACAATTCGAATTTTGGCAAGGGCGGGAAAATCGCTTGCACGACCGTTTTCTCTATTCAAGAGAAGGCGTGGACGGCTGGCGGATCGATCGGCTCTCTCCATGAAAAGCAAAATGTCCTCATGATTAATGTGCGGATACGGAAAGACTTGACTCGTCTACAACCGGTTTTTTGCTCCTCTGATGTCTCTTCAGTCTCTCTCCGCTGCCCGCTTCAGTCTTGAGAAGACTCTCAATTCTGGACAGGTGTTTCATTGGCTGCCCTGCAAAGGCGGCTTTGCGGGAACGATCGCTGAAGAAGTTGTTTATCTCGAACAGAATGGTGAAACACTCTTATTTAGCGGGACAGATGAAAGCTCTATCGTCAATTATCTGGCACTGGACCATCCGCTCGATGAAATCCTTAACAGCTTCCCTGATGACGCCGCAATGAAGCTGGCCGCGGAATATAGCCTAGGCATCCGAATCATTCGTCAACCCTCCTGGGAATGCCTCGCCACATTTTTAACATCAGCGATGAAGCAGGTTCACCAGATTCGAGCAATTTCGCTTGCAATTCGGCGCCGGTTCGGGCGCCAATTGCAGTGCGGCGAGCTACGCGCATACTCCTATCCCAGCCCCGAGACCCTTGCGTCGGTTGAGCCTGAAAAACTCATCGAATGCAAACTTGGTTTCCGAACCCGGAATCTTCTCTCGACAGCGCGAATGGTTGCCGGTAAAGAAATCGACCTAGAGGCAATTCGGAGGTTGCCGACTGAAGAAGCGCGGCGCGCGCTGGTGCAATTGCCGGGAGTAGGAGAAAAGATTGCAAATTGCGTGCTTTTGTTTGCTTACGAAAGACTCGATGCCATCCCAATCGACGTTTGGATTGCGCGAGTATTGACCGAGGTTTATTTCAAGGGGCGTGGAAAGATTCCAATGCCAGAAATGAAGATGTTTGCCGCAAATTATTTTGGAGCTTATGCGGGATACGCTCAACAATATCTGTTTCATCACTGGCGTCTGACCTACCGGAAAAAAGGATGATCGATGTAGCTCTCTGTCCAAGTGAAATTCGCCGGCTTTCCGTAACCGACTTGAGCGGTGTAACTGCCATTGTTTTTGATGTTCTGCGCGCCACCTCTTCAATGATTACGGCTCTGAGTGTTGGCGCGCTGGAAATCTATCCGGTCATGTCCGTGGAAGAAGCCAGAGAGCGGAAATCAAAGGAGCCCGATCTACTTCTTGCTGGTGAGCGGGGCGGGTTACCGCTCCAGGGATTCGATCTCGGCAATTCACCGGACGAATTTGAGAAGACCGTTGGACGCAAGGTGGTTATGACGACGACAAATGGAACGATCGCTATTCAAAGCATGCGGCATGCTTCGGACGTGCTGGTCGGCGCTCTGCTTAACGTTGATGCACTGGCGAACTACTTGTTTCCCAGGCAGACTGAAGATCTGTTGCTGGTATGCGCAGGTACGGAAGAGGAGTTCAGTCTTGAAGACGCTATTGCTGCAGGCGCGCTCGTTGCGCGTCTCGCCACCGACGATCGGCTATCAGATTCCGCGATTCTCGTTCGGGCAATCTACGAGCGGGTCGGAGATGACCTTGAGGAATGGCTACGACAAACAAAAAATGGCAGGGCGCTTCAAAAGATTGGCAAGGGTTCGGATATCGCAAGATGCGCGCGTCTTTCGACAAGCGATATCATCGGCCGCTTGTGGCAAGGGGCCGTCGTACGGCTTAAAACCTCAAAGGATTAATCGCTTGAGCAGCCAGTCCAAAGGATTTAGTCTAGCGCGACCGCGCCTCAAACCTGCGATATCAAGGGCCATTAAGGTTGCGTTGGGAGCAGCGCCGGTTGCGGAGGCAATTCCCGCTCATAATCCTTGAAAAGCAAAACCACCCAATGATTTAATGTGCGGATACGGAAAAAACTTGACTTATCTTCAACGATTTTAGCTTTTCAAGGATCCTAGCGCGGTTCGTCCATGTCGGATAGGAAGAAGATCATTCTAGCAATTGTTGGCTCGCTGGTTTTACACATCCTTATCATCCTTGGGGCAAGCAAGTTGCCCGCGTTATGGGGCAATGTCTCTCTCCCGGTCAAGAATGAACAGACCATGCCTGAACTGACCCTACTCGATGCCGCGCCCCCGGAGCCGCAGAAACAGGAGCGTCAATACCTCCGGACAAATGACGATCAGAAGACTGACCAGAAGCCTGTCGACTCGATGTTTGAATCCGACAAGGATACAGCGGCTGCAAGCGAGAAGCCTGCAGAAGGCAACGCTCCTGTACCGACGCAGGATGGAAAAGAGACTCCTGACATCGGATTTAAAGACGAACAATATTCGTTGACGGACAAAGGAAGCGCCTTCTCAACAGATCCAGGGCATCAGGCCGCACCTCAGCAGGAACAACTGAAAGAGGAGAAAAAAGAGGAATCGAAGTCGGAGGAAACCCCGACGCCTACACCGGCCCCGACACCAACCCCGACACCAACCCCGACACCAACCCCTGAAGTGATACCGTCCGATGAGGAGTTGGCAATGCTTCAACCTACGCCGACGCCGAGGCCTACCCCTTCACGACAGACGGTGCGCGTTCCGCAGCGCCAAAGCGCCCCTCCGACGGCTTATCGTCAAGAGCAGCGCGTTTCCCGGATGCGAGGCAATGTCAACAATCATGGCAGATCCTCAATCGCTGCGATCGGAACGCCTACGGGAAGATTCGAAAAGGCTGTCCAGGATGCGATCGGTTCGCGCTGGTATTATTACGTTCGCGCACGGGGCGACTTAATAAACATCGGCACAGTCGAGATTCGATTTTACGTACGTCCGGACGGCAAGGTAGAAGATGTCCACGTAATGCGTAATTCATCCAACGAAACTTTGGCTTCCACCTCGCTCCAGTCGATTATTGAAGCAGATATACCACCCATGCCCGCCGAACTGGCTCCTCTACTAACCCAGGACCGCATGGAATTCACAATGAGTTTTAATTTTACTTACTAGTTATGTTTTACCTGGCTCTCTTCGAAAACGTACAAGACTTTTTTATCAAGGGCGGCGTTTTTATGGCGGTCCTGCTTACGGTCTCGTCTGTCGCCGTGACTGTCATCCTCCTCCGGTTGGTCGCGTTGCGGCGACGTGCAGTTATTCCGGTCTTGATCGAAAAGGAAATAAATAAATTGAGGCCCGGAGATGATCCGGACCATCTCCGGCACCTGATCCAAGACGATACCTCGCCGCTTTCCCGGATTGTTGAAGTTGCGGTCAGACCGTTTAATGCGACCAAGCAGGAGACGCTGGAGGTGGTGCAATCACGGGCCCGCCAGGAGATTGTCCGGTTGGAGAGCGGGCTTTTCGTCCTTGAAATCGTTGTGGGGATTGCGCCTCTGCTCGGCCTCCTTGGTGCCGTTACCGGTTTAGTCAAAGTGTTTTCAAATATTGGCTCCGGAGTGATGTCAACCGCCGACCTTAAAGGGATCGCATCAGGTATCGGCGAAGCGCTCAGCACCACTATCGTCGGCCTCGCCATTGCGATTCCGGCGTTGGTCGCATTCAGCTATTTTTCGCGGCGCGTCGAGCGATTGGCGGTCGAAATGGAATCCTTGCTCACAGATTTGATTGAGAAGATCTTCCAGGGCGCCAAGCAACGAGAGTCGTATGCGCCAGAAGATGAGTCGCTTGAGGAAGCTGCGCGATGAAATTTTACGTTAAGCGGAGACGAACCCCCCAGATCATCATCGTTTCTCTGATCGACATCTTCGCGATGTTGCTGATTTTTTTTATCGTCACAACTACCTTTA
>Ga0306923_10004171_pt1 | contig 13802 bp, 8 predicted proteins | sample sta12Can44000108_FD_203841 | JGI IMG/M metagenome (GOLD analysis project Ga0306923, IMG submission 203841) | Lab enrichment of tropical soil microbial communities from Luquillo Experimental Forest, Puerto Rico - statanox.12C.anox.44.000.108 (v2)... | ecosystem: Environmental > Terrestrial > Soil... | reverse complement strand
GTGGGTGCATGATCATGAAAACGGTGGGTGAATGACGATGAAAATGGTGGGTGCATGATCATGAAAATGATGGGTGAATGATTGTGAAAACGCCTGGGTGAAAGATCCTGAAAATCCGCAACTAGTCCCAAAGTCTAGCACTTGTTCCATTCCGCAAGTGACTCTGACACTGGACAACGTTGTGAGCACGTCAGACTATACTGCACGCATGCTGATGGTCATCTTTGGCGCCGGAGCCTCGTACGACTCCTCGCCGGACCTTTCGGCCGCCGCAGCCTCAGGCCGCCCAACAGAACGTCTTGCCCCAGCACGAACAGCGCTAACGTCGGGGGCTGGGCTCGCCCCCGGGTCCACCCTCGGCGGGATTTGTCCTCGCCGAGTCGCAAATTTGCGAAAATTTTTGATTTTCGGGGTGACCAAAAATAATGGCGGCGTACCCTTATCGTACAGCCGCCAGTTATGACTTTGTCAGGCTGAGCAGTTTCCGCCCAAAACACCTCAGCGAGACAATAGCCACGCTGATGACTCTACTTCCACGCCGCTAGCGGAGGCTGTGACCGTCGTCACATCTAGTCTCATGGTTCGCGTGTCAACCTTGAGCCGATGCAAGGGTCCTGCCCTGTGTATGCAAGCGGGTGACTCAGGCGGTACCCAAATGGCTGCATCGAGCCCGCCGAGGGCTCGGCTCCTTCACCGGTCGGCCCTCGACGGCTCCAAAATCGGGGCGTCGATGCGCTTTCTAATTGGCTACATCGCAAAAATCGTACTGTCGTGCCTTTTGGTGGTCTGCTTATCAAAGTCGCCCAGTATGCTTGGAAGGTGACGCAGTGGATTTTCCGAAAACTCACGCAGTCTGTGACCGGTTGGTGACCGGTTGGAGCCTCTCGTGAGTCGTGGCGGCTCTTTTTTTGCGCCTCCGACATTCAACAATCAAATGTTTGCTGACGATTTCAGGCCGAGAAAAAGGGCCTTGCAAATTTCTGGCCAGCGCAGGACTGCTAGACCGATGGCGACGACGGCTTCTGGCGAAGCGCGTCACCACCATAGCCTTAACCATTCAGTCAAACGTAATCCCCCACTTTTTGGCTAGAAAAACCAACCGAAGTCTGATTTCCTCCACGTCTTCTTTGATAACGGCCTGCAAAAGCTCGTTCATTTCGCGTAGTTTTTGAGGGTCTGTCTCGGAAGCAAGCTTCTCACACAGTACTCGTTCCAGATCCCGGCGGGCCATCAAGACTCCAAGTGCCAACAACGCACCGAACTTAAGTCCGTTCACAGCCTTAGAGCAACGAGGAAAATACTGTACGTGTGAGACCCTGAACCTGCCGACACCGAATAACCGAGTTGCGTTGCAGTTCGCATCGACGTTGTAACTTCGTGGCTTCGGGGTGTACTCCGGGCAAGGCCAAACAAACTAAGCCGGTTTGTCAAAGGACATCCTTCTTTTCCTCTGTTGGCTGTTCAGTTTGCTTCTGAACCTCCTCGGACTTTTTCTTGACGGTCTCGGCTACCTTCTTCATGACGATCTCCTCGACCTTCTCCTGGAGCTTCTCAGCCTCCGCACCCTGATCCTGAACGGCTTCTGTCACCTGTTGCTGAACCGTTTCGAGCACCTGGGCAACGACCTTCTCCGCCACCTCTTCGTGGACCTCCTCTGCGACCTGCGCGGCTTCCGGTTTGTCCGTCTCCTTGGCGACCTCGGCGCTTACCTCTGTCACCGCAGCCATCCCCTTTTCCAGGACCTTCTCCGCCTCGACTGCTTTGAATCCCTGAATCAGGAAGGCGATTACGCCGGTCCAGCCGGTCTGATGGCTGGCCCCGATGCCTGCACCGGTGTCCCCATGGAAGTACTCGTAGAACAGAACGTGGTCGCGCCAGTGCTCATCGGTCCACCGGCTGCGAGTGCCTTGGGCGGGCCGGCGTCCTTCCTCGTTGGGGATGAACAAGCGCGACACCCGTCGCGCTAACTCCTGGCTGACCTCCAAGAGAGTCAGCTGGCGGCCTGAGCCGACCGGACACTCGACCCTGAAGTTGTTGCCCAGGTGGGCATATTGGTTGATCAGGCCACGGATTAGCATGAGCTGCATCGGCATCCAGATCGGTCCGCGCCAATTGGAATTGCCCCCAAACATCCCGCTATCCGAATCGCCCGGAACATAACCGACCCGGTAATCCTGTCCCCCAACGTTGAAGTCATAGGGGTGCTCGGCGTGATAGCGCGAAAGCGAGCGAATCCCGTATGGGCTCAGGAACTCGTTCTCGTTGAGCATGTAGCCGAGCATACGGCGGAGCTTGTCCGGGTTTACCAGGGAAAGGATTCGGCTGCCGCCAGCTCCCACCTCCAGTGGAACCGTGAGAATCGCCGCCATGTACGGGTGCTGTTCCAGAAACCACTGCGCCTGCTCGAAGAAGCGCGGCAGCCGTTCCCGTAGGTCGGCCGGCAGCACCGCGGTCGCCGCCAGCGGCAGCAGCCCAACCAGGGAACGGACCTTGAGCCGGACGCCATCGCCGTCGGGAAAGCGCAGCACATCGTAATAGATACCGTCGCCCTGGTCCCAAAGTTTGACCCCCGTATAGCTGAGGTTGTCCATGGACGAGGCGATCCACATGAAGTGCTCGAAGTACTTCAGCGCCATGGCCTCGTAGTGGTCGTCCTCCAGCGCGAGCTCGACTGCAATCTGGAGCATCGTCGACGCAAAGAACGCCATCCATGCGGTGCCGTCCGATTGCTCCAGATAGCCGCCCGTCGGAAGTGCGCTGCTGCGGTCGAAAACCCCGATGTTGTCCAGGCCGAGGAAGCCTCCCGAGAACACGTTGTTGCCCTTTACATCTTTCCGGTTCACCCACCAGGTGAAGTTCAGCGACAACTTCTCGAAGCAGAACTTGAGGAAGGCAACGTCCCCGCGCTCCCGCAACTGCTTTTCGTAGCAGTACACGGTCCAGACCGCCCACGCGTGTACCGGGGGATTGACGTCGCTAAAGTTCCACTCGTAGGCCGGCATCTGGCCGTTGGGATGGAGGTAATGGTGGCCGAGGAACAGCCGCAGCTGCTCCTTGGCGAAATCAACGTCCACCAGCGACAAGGGAATGGTGTGGAAGGCCAGGTCCCAGACGGCATACCAGGGGTACTCCCACTTGTCCGGCATGGAGATGACGTCCGCGTTGTACATGTGGAACCAGTCCTTGTTGCGGACTTGGGCACGCACTCCATCCTCAGGCTTGTCGCCATGCTCCCGCAGCCACTCGGCCAGATCGTAATAGAAGTACTGCTTGCTCCAGAGCATTCCGGCCAGTGCCTGACGCATCACCTGCGCCTCATCCTTGGTCAGCGCATCCGGTGTGATGGCCGCATAGAAAGCGTCCGCTTCTGCCTGCCGGGCTTTGAACGCGGCCTCGAACGCATCCCCGAAAGGAGCCCGCAGCCGCTCGGGCGGCTGGTCCGTCAGCCGCAGTCGGACCGTCTGGCTTCCCTTCGCCGCCACGGCGAGCCGATATTGAGCAGACGCCTTGGTGCCACGCGATTCGGGGTTGATGGCGTTCTTGTTCCCGTGGACGACGGCTTGGATGATGCCGTCCTTGCAGTACGGTTTTTGATTAGGCTGATTGAAGGCCCGCTGGGTATTGGTTTCATTTTCGGTGAACAGCAAATCAACCGCGCCGTCACAGTAGAGGAATCGCTCCCCGAGGAGACGATGCCGAGCGGCAATAGCCTGCACGTCCTTGGCGGCAGCGAGGATCTTCAGCTCCGGTTTCTCTTCTTTGCGGCCCCACGACCAGGCGTTGCGAAACCACAGTGTGGGCAGCACCTGGATCTCGGCTGGCTCGGGGCCTCGGTTGCAAACAGTGATCTGGATCAGGATGTCCTCAGGCTCGACCTTGGCGTACTCGACGAAGACGTCAAAGTACCGGTCCTCATCGAAGATCCCGGTGTCGAGCAGTTCATACTCGGCGGCCTGTTTGTCGCGCGTCCGGTTGGCTTCGATGATGGGCCCGTACGGGTACGCGGCCTGCGGATACTTGTAGAGGTACTTCATATAAGAGTGGGTTGGCGTGCTGTCGAGGTAGAAGTAATACTCCTTGACGTCCTCTCCGTGATTACCCTCGCTGTTTGTCAGTCCGAATAACCGCTCCTTGAGGATTGGATCACGCCCGTTCCACAGCGCTAGTGCGAAGCAGAGCAGTTGGCGGTTATCGGAGATGCCGGCGAGCCCGTCCTCACCCCAACGGTAAGCGCGGTACTGCGCGTGATCATGGGTGAAGTAATTCCAGGCGTCCCCGTTGGAGCTGTAATCTTCTCGCACGGTCCCCCACTGCCGCTCACTCAGATACGGTCCCCACTTCTTCCACGCGGCTCGACCTTCGCGGTCCTCGTGGAGCCGGGTCAGTTCCGCGCTGGATTCGTTGGTCTGGTTCATCGGAATGGCTCTCCTTTGGTTCGAGATGTCTCGGTCGAGTAATGAGGCTGTTCCCACCCGGGTTCTGCTGCCAATAATGGAACGAGGCCGCGACCTGAATCAACCCTTTGGAGAAGGTCTTCGTTTCCAGAGAGAACGGGATAAGAGAAATTCATTGGTCGAGCAGATGGAACGCTCGCCTTGAGCCTACGAGTCCGCGGGTTTGAGTCCTGTCGCTCCTGCCAATTCCCTTCTCCCGACTGGTGGGGGCACGAATGCCGCACTGCCCGGCCATGGGCGATCGAAAAAATGCTCGACCCCGGGTTGAATTGGCTGATGCAACTTCCTCGCTTGATCGGGCGAATACTGAATCATTCTCAACTGTATTGTGCATCGCTGTCCTCATCGGCTTCACGTGGGCTTCCATTCAATTGCAACTGGCTTAATTGCGACGCTGAGGCGCGCGATTCCCTTTAATGCTAAACTTGGCATCCTTGTAAGGCATGGACAATGCCTGCCCGTTCAGCAGGTGTATTTCTTTCCAGAGACAGACTGTCCCATGGACTCCCGGGGGTTGGCATACAGGACGAGTCCGGGGCCTCGACCACTTTAAGTTAGTCGAGCATGCAGCGAAATGTGCGAGTCCTCATTTCGAACACTGTTTCAGCATCCGATTCCACGCAGCATTTGGTCTGCCGGCTGCGCTGTCGAACTTTCCGCCCGAAAGCAACACGGAATCTGCGAGGGCTTGCAGTTCCTATCTTTGGTGCTTGGCGTCTTCCTTCTCGTACAAGCCCCAGTTGTAGCCCAAGTTAAGCAAGTCCGGCGCGTGCTCATTCTTAGTGACCTTGGCTTTGTCTCCTCACCGGGCTTCGCAGAAATTGACCAGGCAGTCTTCGCAACTCTACAGAGATCGCCATACCAGATTGAGCTTTACCATGAGAGCCTGGAATTGACCCTGTTCCCGGATGAAGTCTCTCAACGGCGGTTTCGTGAAGGGTTTATTGCAAAATATTCAGAGCGCAAACCCGACGTAATCATTGCCGTCGGGTCGGCATCCCTCGAATTCGTCGCATTGTCGCATGAAAGGTTCTTGCAGGATACCCCAACAATATTTTGCGCAGCTCTGGGAGAGATTCCAGACCGGGTAAAGCACGACTCGCACTTTACTGGTGTTCTGGGCAAACTGCACCCCGAGGAGACTCTGAATGCGGCGCTTCATCTGCTACCGAGCACCAAGCGGGTGGTGGTTGTGGGTGGTATGGGCAAGTTCGACGAGGCATTCGAAACCATCGCCAAACAGAGCTTCCACAACTACGAATCGAAACTTGAATTCACGTATCTCACCGACCTAACCATGCCCGCTCTGCTTGAGCGGCTCAAGCACCTGCCTGGCGATACGATCATCTATCACACTGCAATCACCCAAGATGCAACGGGAAACCGGTTTGTTGATTCTGCTCAGTCTGTACCGCTGGTCGTCGCTGCGGCGAATGCGCCGGTGTTTGTCATGGATGATGTGGACTTTAGGGCGGGAGCGGTAGGCGGTGACTTGGTGAACTGGGCCGACGATGCTCGCGTTGCTGGGGAGATGGCGGTGCGGGTTCTCAGTCCGGAGAAGCCACAGAATATCCCCATCGTTAGAAGCAACGACGTGTACATGTTCGATTGGCATGCCCTCCAACGCTGGGGCCTGAACGAGAGTGACTTGCCACCAGGTAGCGTCGTGCTCAATCGGCCGCCGAGCTTCTGGCAATTATATAAGCGGTATGTCCTAGCCGGCGTTTTTGTGATCTTGGTACAGACACTGGTCATCGCTGCGCTTCTTTGGCAACGAGAGATGAGGAAGAAAACAGAAACAGAGCTGGTTCGTAGCAATGAGAAGCTTCGTTTGTCGATGGAGTCAGGTGAATCCGTCGGATGGGAGGCGGATATCGCAGCTGAGCGCGTGTATTGGTTCGGCGACCTGCAAAACATATTCGGTATTTCAGCGAATACTTTCGCTGGAGAGTTTGGAGACTTCTATCGTTACGTTCACCCTGAAGACCAACCGCGAGTCTCAAAAGCAGTTGCCGCCGCGAGGAAAAGCTGTGTGCCCTTCGTTGAGGAGTTTCGTGTCATTCACCTGGATGGTACGACGCGTTGGGTTGTTTCCCGAGGCAAGTTCGAATACGCAAAGAATGGTGACGCAACACGGATGATCGGCATGGCCGTTGACATCACGGAGCGCAAGCAGGCAGAGGAAGCCCTTGCCAGCGTGAGCCGCAGACTTATTGAAGCCCAGGAACAGGAACGTACCTGGATTGCGAGAGAATTGCACGACGACATCAGTCAGCGCATTGCATTGTTGGCGGTGAATCTGGAAAGATTGGGACAGGACCTTCCCTCTTCTGACGTCCAAACGACCTGTGGCATCGAAGATGCCGGCAGGCACGTTCGGAGTCTTGCGAGCGATATTCATTCGCTGTCGCACCGTTTGCACTCCTCGAAACTAGAGGTCCTGGGACTTGCGGCCGCGTCCCGCGGTTTTTGCATAGAGCTTTCAAAAGAACAAAATGTGGAGATCGCCTTCCATTCCGAGGATATCCCGAAGCAATTGCCCCAAGAAATTTCGCTCTGCCTCTTCCGCGTCTTGCAGGAAGCCCTCCGGAACGCAGTGAAGCATAGTGGTGTGCGCCAGTTCGAGGTGTCGCTCAAGGGTGTATTGAATGAGATCCACCTGGCCGTGCATGATAGAGGGGTCGGCTTTGATCCCGAAAGGGCAATCAATCAAGCGGGAATCGGTCTCATCAGCATGCAGGAGCGATTGAAACTAGTCTGCGGACAGCTTTCTATTGATTCAAAGGTACAGCGCGGAACAACTATTCACGCCCGCGTGCCTCTTAGTCCCTCGTCATCGCCAAAGCTCAGGCCGTCTTCGAAGTCAATAACATAACTGCGGAAGCCAGCAAAAGCTCTTATTTCGCTCATCTGAGGCGACTGAGGGCATGGCACTACCGGAGGGAGGCGGGCGAGAACCTCCAAAGCCTCGTCTTCGCGTCGCAAGCTGTGCACCTGTCCCCGGCGCGGCCGCTCCTCTCAACGCTGGATGACGTTTGTGGAACCACGGTGAAGGTATCATGGCCTGCGACTTCTCCCCTTTGCGGTGAACTGGCTCACGCCCTTCGCATCGACGCAAATAACCTCGCCGTCAATTATGGCGTTCTCGACGGGCAGCTTGGCGAGCGACCGCTTGAGCGCCTCAAATCCCAGGTTCCGCTGATTGGGCGAAACCAGCTTCGACTCGCTGTTTTGCAGGTACGCGATCGCTGGAAAACCGTCATGTTTCGGTTCGAAAATGTAATCGGGATGGTCGAAGGGCTCCCGCACCAGACGGAGCCGCATGGGGTGAACGCGTGGCAGCACGATTCCTACACTTGGAACGCGCCTCGAGCGTTACCGCATGTCCCAGCCCTAATATCGCAGTCTCCTAGTATTGGTAATACTGAAAATAATAGCCCACCTGTCCTCCTCCAGTACCTCAAGACAGTTGTGGACGGCACGCCAAATCGTAACGTCCGAGGTGCGGGCTGGGACCCGCACCGAACTGGGTCGGTCCCGCAAGGGGCCGGCAGCTGTGAGACTACCCAGCCCGCACGGCATCACCGCCTCAAACCGATGAAACACGATCTGACTCTTCATCATCTGAAGCAAGAAGCGAGAGACCTGCTGCGTGGATTAGAACGACGAGACCCTGAGGCACTTAGACGATGCCACGCGATTGACCCCTTGACTGACCTGTCCAGCCCAGACCTTTTCTACGCGCGATTCATAATTGCACGTGAACACGGCTTCAGCTCTTGGCGGAAGTTGAAAGAGCATATAGACGGTTGACAGTCTCACTACCGAGCATATGCTTAGGCGCAGGCCTTCCTCAAACGCCCGGCCGGGGAAGCCGCCCTCCTCGGGCTCTCCCTTCGCAAGCGCACAACTGCAGTAATCACTGCGCCTTCGGATGCCTGCGCCTCCACTCTGCACGCGCTATTTGCGGCAGGTTGCCGGGAAACTCTTGTACGAGTTCACTTGCGCATTCCCGCGTAGTACATCCTCGCCATGTTTGATCTTATAGACCCGAAGCCACGCGGTTTTTCGGGCAGAGCTCTGATTGCCCTTCTGTTTGCGGCGGGGCTGGACGCTACGGCCATATCCACTAGGCTTGCGGTTTCACCTGGACGACTCCACCGTATTCGAGTAATGCTCTCTACAGTTACCTTTGTCGTTGGGTACGCCCTTACTTCCGTAATTCTTAAGGTCGTAGTTCGCGAGTCGGCCTGTAGTGCGACGCGGGTTCCGGAACCGTCGCGTGGCAATACACGCAGCTACGATTTGGAACGTTCAATGGCGGAGGATTTTTCGTCGCTCCGGGGGCGTACTGTGCCGCGCGAGCGTTCAGGTCGGACGCGGCTATCGATTCCAAAACACTCCGATAGGGCCAGGTCTCGTAGTTATCCGCGTTCCTCGCGTTCGCGTACATGACTCGAGCCGCATCGATTTGTCCCGCTTTCACTAAACCGTTGCCGAGATTCAGGATCAGCCCTTCAAACGCGTAGGGCGCGATATCCCCCTTCCACCAGCAGGCTTTCTTGCGGCCGACGCCGGTCACTAGACCCAGATATGGCTTCATGTCCGGATTTGCGCGGTCGATGTGCGTGCCAATGCACGCGTCGATGCCCTGCCAGAGCGAATCGAGAGCTTCCTGATAAGTCGCGGTGTCCCGCGCATCGTCGAGATGCGCTGCCCAGCGATTGAAATTGTTGAATTCTGGGAACTGATAGACGGCGAAGTCCAGGATTCCGTCACCCTTCGCAATTAGACTTTGATTCTGGTACTCCTGCCCCGTGTGGACCGTGGTGATCCCCAGATATCCCGGCAAGTGATCGTCGTTGATGTATCCGATGGGATGCTGGGTGTAGTAGTCGAGGTCGAGGGCTTTTTGGAACAGAGCCGCCGCCGTCGGCATATCCTGCGCAAAAATCTGCTTGTCGGCCAGCGCGTTCGGGTCCCGCGTCATCTCGCCGACATGCCAGAAATGAGTGGCTCCCAGCAGCGCGTAAAGCGTCGAATTGTTGGGGTCTGACTGGATCGCCGTTTCCAGCTCCCTTTGCGCTTCGGGGATCCCCGCGTAGTCATTGCCGTGGTAGATGGTCCAGAAATTCTCGATCGCCGCACGGCTGACCTCGTTGCTCTGATCGTCTTGAGCCGGGACGGGTCGCCCGCCGTTCCTGCCGGAACTGCGCCCCACGCCGATGAAACATAAAAGCGCAGCGGCCATCAGCGGCAAGACAAACGCCGCCGGCTTTGTTTTAAGTGAGGAGCTTCTTAAGAAAAGATTCCGACCGGGCGTGCTCTGACTTCCTGTTTGCATCGCATATCTCCCTTCCACAGTTCGTACCGATCCGGCGGTGCCTGGCGAAGATCCGCCAATGTGGGCACCGCCAACATGCTACCCTTACGATGTGGCGCGTGTCAACATCGTTGCATCTTTTCTGGTCGGCCTTATAAGGGGAGGGCCTCACACGGTCATGTTGCCGATGTCAACTCCCTGGATATAATGCGAAGGAGACAGATGCGTCGGGCTAAACCTTACCACCACGGAAACTTACGGGAAGCATTGCTGGGAGCCGCGATTCGGTTGATCGCAGAGGTTGGGCCGACCGCCTTTACCCTACGTGAAGTAGCGCGGCGGGCGGGCGTCTCGCATAACGCGCCCTACCGACACTTTCGGGATCGGGACGACTTGATGGCAGCCGTGGCCGCTCAAGGATTCCGCGAATTGACCCGCGCCATGATTGAAGCGGCTGCCCCAAAATCGGACCCGCTCGATCGTCTCAAGCATGCCGGATTGGGTTACGTGACGTTCGCCCTGCGTCGCGCGGAACACTTCACAGTCATGTTTGATGCTCCAATCTCCAAGCACAAGCATCCTGACTCCGCAGCGGCAGCGGAGGAGTCCTTTGCCACTCTCCTGACCTTCGTCAAAGGCGGTCAGGACGCGGGGCGATTACCGTCCGGCGACCTGCGTGAAATGGCGTTGCTTGCCTGGACCATGGTCCACGGCATCGCGAAGCTCGGCATTACCGGTCGTCTGCCCTTTCGCTCCGAAACGGAAATTCTGAAATTTGCCGCCTTTGTGATTGACCAATCCTTGCCGGTTCCCAGACGGGGTCCCAGTTCGCGCCGCTAAATGGGAAACCTCCAGGATTGTCGGCAATTCTTCCTTAGAACTTCAAAGGAAGGCTTGCTCGTTATCAAGGAGTTTCTGACATCGATTCACACAATCATGTACAACGAAATCGGGCGCTGCGGCGTTGCTCACGAGGCATACCCGGGGCGGAAAGGCGGTTCGGCCCTTCGTACCGCTGGGCTCTGTACAAGCTATCAACGCACCACAACTTCGTAAGTGACCAGAATCACCGGCCCGCCAACGCACGAAGATGGCGGCTTCGCCTGGGATTGGGCGGAATGCTGATCGGCCTACGCAGCTTAACTTGCGTCCTATTTAGGCGGCGGACAGCAATAACAAATTAAATTAGTTGCATATCTTTTCAGTTTTGTGTATTTCTTCCGTAAATTTTCAGGCTGGTTGGTAGTCGCCGATTTTCCGCCCGCCAAGGATCACTCCGATGAGGTGAATACGAATGATTCCTCTAATAATTCAGCTAATTAGTGGGGCCGTGGGTGGCAACATCGCGGGAGCCATCCTGAAGAACCTTAATTTAGGTCCCATTGGGAACTCAATCGCCGGAATTGTTGGCGGGGGAATTGGTGGCCAGCTATTGAACATGGTCATATCGAGCGCTGGCGCATCCGCCGTCGCGGGCGCGACAAGTTCCGGCCTAGACATGTCCTCCATTCTTTCCAGCGTTGGCGGTGGAGGGGTGGGGGGCGCTATCGTGATGGCTATTGTCGGCCTGATTAAATCTCAAATGTCCAAGTCGTAGCGCACAGCGGGGTCTCTCGCGGCAGCGGCGTGCGATTGTGTCTGCGCGAAACGGGCTTCCACGCTTCGCCCGGACAACGACGCCAGCAAAAATCTCTACGGCAAAGAATCGCCCTGCCTGCGCCCAACTGTCAGCTTTGTATCGACAGGGATTGATGTGCGTTGCGGAAGCCTCATGGCAGTTGGATGCGTGGGTGCGCAACCTGCCGATTGCCCCCACCATCAGGTTTGAAATTCCAATTGTGGAAATTGCAGCTTAGTCTGGATGCCCGTTGAAGCAGTTCGCTTCCTCGATCTTGACGCAGTTGAACGCGATATTCATGCCGAAAAAAGGCGGAGCGTGTGGAAGTCGAATCCAAACTTCCAACTTCTAAGTCTCGGTGAATGAGGGCGTTCCCGCTTCCGCCCAACTCCAATTGGAGTCTATTTGGAGTCAGTTTTGGCAGGAGGCACCATTCATTGCACGTTTCTTGCGCACTTTCGGACGTGGGTTCGATTCCCATCGCCCGCTCCATAAACCCAGCAAAATTCACGTTGATTCGGCTGCCCTTACTCGCCAGCCATCCCTCAATTTGCGCTCAAAAAGCGGGGTTTTGCGCCCATTTTGCGCCCAAGTCTTGCCTATCGCATTGAGCGTAGGCTCCCCAGGAGAACCACAGGATGAAAACACACGAGGGGCCAGCGACCGAGTGCCTTAGGCTCGTGTAAAATCGCGGAATGCGCACGCCGACTCCTTTCATCACGCTACCTAACCTGGCAAGGTTCCGCCGCTGGCTGCCTGTGCTCGCTGTCTCGGTGATTCTTGTTGAAGGCCTAGTGCTGGGCGCGCACGCGCAGACTGTCGCTGGGGACCAAGAGACGGTTCGGGCGCATCTGAATGCGGTCATCGACTGGTACAAAAAGCTCACGACGGATGTGCCTCCTGGACAGGAGCCCAGTGACGCCATCTATTCGACCAATGCGCAAAACTTTGGGGCGCAAGTTGTACGCCTGGCGTTGCAATCCGCGCGCGCGCAGGCCGAATTGATTTCTCAGGCGAGTGCGACCAATGGCTCACAGAATACGCAACCGAGCGAGAACAACGCCGCAAGTCCGCAGAGGTATGCTCAACTTGAGAGTGAAGCCGCGCAACGAGTGAGCGACGATCAAGCCAAGATTAAGGCGCTGAAGGCTCACCCTCGAGCCAAGGGGAACGTGGCCGACCAAATTCAAGCATTGGAAGGGAAACTGGAGCTCGATCAGGCGACGCTCGATGCGGTGCGTTCGATGAAAAGATTTGTAGAGGAAAGCAATTCAGGCGGGACCGCGTTGGAGCGGAATATCAATGAATTGGCACGTTCGGTTCCGGAGGTATTTAACAATGGGGAAGCGGGAGCGAAGCCCGCAAGTCCTGCAACCACCAAGGCTCAGGCGAACTCGAGTTCGGGCCTGCTTGGCCAGTTAGTGATTCTTTACCGAGAGATGTCGAGCCTCCGGTCGATCGAACAACGGCTGTCGGAAAATGATGACATCCAGAAAACAGCGAACGACTTGCGGGCACCCCTACGCAAGAAAATGTCGGAAACAGTGCAGGAAGGCAGGAATTTAAGCGGGCAGACCAATGTTCCTCGGGCACAGTATGATGCGCTAGCACAACAATTTAAACAGTTGTCAGGAGCCTTGCTGCCGTTGAGTGAGGAAGTCTTGGTGCTGGACCAGAGCCGCTCGAATCTGCTGAACTGGCGCAGTGCTCACATAAGTGAGTCGCGACGGCTTCTCATTTCGATCGTCCTGCACGTGGTGGTGATCCTGATCGCGCTGGGGATCATTTTTGCGATTGCGGAAGCTTGGAGGCGGTTGACTTTCCGATATGTGCACGATCCCCGGCGGCGCCGGCAATTCCTCGTGTTGCGCCGTTTTCTAATGGGCTTTTTCATGTGTACGGTGATCGTCATGGGATTCGTAAGCGAATTCAGTTCGCTGGCGACATTTGCCGGCTTTGTAACCGCGGGGATTGCGGTCGGCTTACAGACCGTGCTGCTTTCGGTGGCCGCGTACTTTTTCGTGATTGGCAGGTACGGGATTCGGATCGGCGACCGCATCTCCATTGCAGGCGTCACAGGTGATGTGGTGGAAGTTGGTCTGGTGCGCTTTTATGTGGCGGAATACGCGGAGTCGGGCGTGGAATTATTTCCGACCGGCAGGATTGTGGTGTTTTCAAATTCGGTTCTATTTCAGCCGACCACACCACTTTATAAGCAGTTGCCAGGCACACACTACACGTGGCATGAAGCCGTTCTGCCGCTGGCCAACGGTGCCGACTGTGAGGTCGTGCAGAAATCGGTGAATGATGCGGTGCAGTCTGTGTTTAAGGAATACAAGCAGCAAGCGGATTGGCAGCGCGCGTTCGACTACGGCACGGAAATTAGTATAAAGCCGCCCGCTCCGGA
>Ga0306923_10004170_pt1 | contig 13803 bp, 10 predicted proteins | sample sta12Can44000108_FD_203841 | JGI IMG/M metagenome (GOLD analysis project Ga0306923, IMG submission 203841) | Lab enrichment of tropical soil microbial communities from Luquillo Experimental Forest, Puerto Rico - statanox.12C.anox.44.000.108 (v2)... | ecosystem: Environmental > Terrestrial >... | reverse complement strand
CGGGCACGACTCGTCCAGCAAACGACCTCGGGGTTTGTTGCAATTAGCGTACACTGCAAATGAACTCACATTCACAAAGCGCTTCACGCATCGGTGCCGCACGCTCGCCTCTAGCAGATTTCTGGTGGTTACGACCGCATTCATGAATGCATCGGGAAAGGACCTTCCGCCTGCGCCAACAGCGAGATGGTAGATGACTGCGGCGTCTTCGGTAGCATTCGCACAGTCGGAAAGGTGCAGGAGATTACCCCTGATAACCTCTATTTTCGCCGAGTGATTGTAGCGCCCAGCGAGGGTCTCGATCTTCTTCAGGTCGCTGCATGGCCTCGCCATACAACGCACTCTGCGGAACCCCTTGTCCAATAGCCTTGCTAGTACCCTGGTGCCCACGAAGCCTGTGGCCCCGGTTATTAGGATCTGGTCGTCCGGCCCAATAATTGAATCTTTTGCTTTCACCTGGAGAGCTTCGGACGTTCCTGTGGCTATTCGGGTGATTGAGTGCGTCTGGTCCTCGGCATACGTTTCCAAGGACTCTCTGCACAGGGCGTGGAGCGGAAAGGGATTGAACCTCTATGGTCGCACCATGATAGTGCGCTGCTCTACCAATTGAGCTACCGCCCCATGAGCGGGTCCATACTTCCAGATCATACCTGCTGGCCCACGCGTCTGATCATCTGCACCGGCACTTGGCAGCGAAATTGATTGTCCTGGTTTTCCGGCATGCTCATCAATTCGATCCAATCATACTAGAGCACCTCGACTTCCTGATATATCGGTCCGGTCGGTCGCCCCAACTGTAGGACCAGCATCAGCGCCGGACATAGGCTACGGCAGTGTCCCGCGCTCGCGCCACCCCGAGCTTCTCGCGGAGCCGCTGCATCTGTTCGTGGCGATGGAATTTTATCAATTCCGGTGAGATAGGTCTTTTCGCGCGCTTCACCCAAGCCCAAAAATAGCCCAGCAGAAGCAGCACGCCGCCGATGAAATAGGGCTTGCGCCCCATCTGGAATAGCGCCCGGAACAGCTGCCACAATGGATGTCCTCCAAGGTAGTAGTCCTGTCGGCCCAGATTGAACAAGGCCCAGGCTTTGTTCGTGTTGGCGGTGCCCATGGGCCGGTGGTGCTGACAGACCTTTTCGGGGAACGTCCTGGTCTTCCAGCCTTTCATCCGCGCCGTGGTGACAGCAAGCCAGTCGATCCCTCCTCCCCTGATCGGAACATAACCTCCAATGTCATCAAAGCACTCCTTCCGGAACAACTGACATGCGCCCGACACATGCTCGACGTTGCTATATCGGTAGTCGTAGGTATCGCTGCCTTCAACGAAGGGTGTCCCCGCCACACCGAGTCGGGAGTCTTCAGCGAATTTCTGCAGCAGGAACGCAATGTAGTCGGCATCGAATGTGATGTCGGCATCCAGATTTCCTACGATGTCATAATCGTGAAGCCTGGTCTCCTCGAGACCGGCATTGAACGAGTGCACCTTCGCCCCGAAATGCCGGTCCCGACGCTCGGGCATGCGTACAAGCCGCATCCACGAATGATCCTTGAGATAGCGCTCAACAATATCGTCCGTGCCATCCGTTGATCCATCGCTCACGACTATCCAGACCACGGGGCGAACCGTCTGCGCAAGCACTGAGTGGATCGTTTGTTCGATGAACCGTGCCTCATTGCGGGCTGGCGTCACCAATGCATACTTAAGCGTTTGAATTGCCATGTTAACGATAGATTTTCAAAAAGGCTTTCCCTCCGCATCAGCGACTGCCGGTTACATCGTTCGCTTCCAGCGTCGATTCCGTATTGGAAACCCTGAGGGCAAGGAAAAGCTGACTTAATGCCTTGAACATGGTGGCCTGTCCCCAGTGGAGCATCGGTGCCTTCGCTTTGACAAATGGGTATTGCCGATAATAAAAGTGGCCATCCGAATCCTGCATATTTCGGATCGTCCAGGCTGCAACTCTCCGCGCGAGCGGTAAGCAAGTCGAATCGAGATCAGAAAACCATGCCAGCGTATCGATAGCCTGTGCCGCACACTGGATATCCACCGGATAGGTCCTCGAATGATAATATTTGGGCCGGCCGCCGGGCTCAAAGAAATGGTCTTTGAAGAATTTGAGCCCCTTGACCAGATTGGGTCGGAACTCCTCGTCGCCCGCAGATTCGATATAGAACCGAAGCGCATCGAGGTTGTAGCCAGTGTGAAAGTTGTCTATCCACTGGTGGTTCGGTGCCTCGGCATACCACCACGACCCGTCGGGACGCTGCCGCGCGCAACTATATTCCATGGCGGACCTTGCGACATGACGAAATTCCTCATCCCCGTTTTTCGCGCTGGTTCGTGCCAGTAGACCAGCGCCAAGCATATTAGCGTTATGAATGGAACTCTGGCGGTCGGCGAGGTAGCTGATGCAGGTCCCGCAATCGGTCTTCTCCCGCGGAAGGTCCAAGATCCATCGGCACGCGCTCTCGGCCACGTTTAGGAATTTATTGTCTTGAGTGATCTCGTAACACTCGAGATACGCGTGACCAATTAGCGCGGTCCAGACAATGATGGGATCATTTCTGGTGTAAAATCCTCCGCGCGAGGCGAAGTCATAGTGATTGCTCCAGCTATGATACTTGAAGCGGCCGGCTTTGTTTTGGTCCAGCCAGCGCAAACAGCGAATTGCCTTCTGCAGATAGGTGCCCTGCTTGGTCGCCCGATAAAGGAGCAGATAGCCCCATGCCATATAGCCCTGTCCTTTAGTGGAATCCTTGGGCCTGATGCCCAAAACGGGCCGCAGATTGACCGGAGATTGCCGGATCACTTGTTGGAGGATCCGTTGCGCAAACACGTTGCCTAACGTCAACGGACGGACCCACGAGGAAAGGCCATCAAACGGTTCGTAGCCCTGATATTTGCGGTGCTCCACCCACTTCTGAACCCGATCGAGACTGCGCTTGATCTCGTGACTGTCTGTTTGAGTAACGCCGATTTTCATGTCTTCAGTAAATGGAAGGTGCGCGCTGCAACGCTGTCAGTCGATGGTGGAGACTGTACGTTTTGCCTGGGAGACCCTAATTAACTTCCTCTTTAACGGCCGGCATTGGGTTCAATGCGCCATTGCCCTTAGGGACACCCGATACCTTCCGAACGACCAAGATGAGGTTCGTACAGTCGATGTCTTTTCGGCTGAGACTCTGATATCGGGGGTGAATCCGGAGGCTGCTCAGGTCGCCTTAGCAGCCGCCTTCCTCAACAAGGAAAAAGCCCGCTTCCGTGAACATCCGCAGCCAGTCGCTACGCTGGATCCGATTTGATGTATTGCACGCGGTTTTCGCACCAGAATCTCCATTGCGACTCCGAATACGTCAGATATTGTTTGGGGCTTGCGGACTCGTCATAGTTATAGAGATGATCTTGAATATTGATGCTGTGGATTCCGAGGCCCAACCTCCACCAACAAGGAAGCCACGTTTGATACGAATTGCGGCGCAGTTGCAGCCGGAATGTGCTCCATGACCGCCGCGCTAATGGCCACCTGGAATGCGTCACGGGGTAGGCATTCCATCAAACCGCCCCTGTCCAGAACATAGCGAAACCCCAGCATTCCATAGAGATCATCAAAGGTGCTCACGCCTTCGATCTTTCTAATCAGGGAACGGGCCCGATCGAAGTCACAACCCTCCAGGAATCCTTTCTGGTCGAATCGTGCCTCGAGTTGGCGGACGAAGCTCTTCAAGGCGCTCAATTGACGGTTTTCCCAGACGTCGTAAAGAACAGCTTGGAAATCGAAGAAAAGGCGGAGTGTGAGCGCCTCCCAGTGGACCCAGCCTGTGCCGAGCTCAAGGACTAGGTCATCCGCCCGGAGCGGTCCATATTTGAGGCACATGGCGACATTCCGCTCTACGCGCTCGAAGTAATAGGATGGCACCTTGCCGGTGGCCCGCTTCCTTGCGCCCAGCCAGTTGCCAAGACCGCGATAAAGACTAGGGGCAGGTTCACAGCAGGAGAAACCTTTCAAGGCCAGGGCGGTCAGATGATACTTGATCATAGAGTAATCTGCTTAAGGTTACTTCGCCGATCCTCTCAGATCTCTACGAGACAATGGACAGCCTTAATGGCCGCACGGCACAATGAGTCACTCGTTGCATATTATGTCTATTACTTCGACAACCGTACAAGCGTTGACTTGAAAGCCGTCTCAGCCGCCATCCCATCTTCGACGAAGAACTCGGCGACTTTATCGGCAACGTAAGCGATCATTGCATCCGATATTTCAGGATAAATCGGTAAGGACAAAATACGCGACTGGTTTGCAAAGGCTACCGGAAAATCCTTGGGATCGTGCCGGAGATATGCGTAAGCAGGATAAAATGGAAGCGCCTTCGGATAATTAAGCGCTGTTGCAACGCCTTCAGCAGTGAGGTGTCGCTGGAGTTCGTGACGTTTATCGGTGCGAATCACATAGAGATGATACACGTGATCGCGTTCGGTCATGACTTTGGGCACTTCGACATCCTCGACGCCGACGAGCGCCTCCGTGTAGTGTCGGGCCGCTTGTCGGCGAGATTCGGTCCATCCGTCTAAGTGGGGCAGTTTAGCCAAAAGTATCGCGGCCTGTAAACCGTCGAGGCGGCTATTAATCCCTTCCATCACATGCTCACCCTTCCCTCCGTGCCTGGCGAAGGTAACCGTCCAATCCGCCAGCTGATCATCCCCGGTCACGAGGCACCCGGCATCGCCATAGGCACCAAGATTCTTTCCGGGATAAAAGGAAAACGTCGCGGCGTCGCCGAACGTGCCGACGAGTCTCCCCTTGTACCGCGCCAAGTGAGCCTGGGCGCAATCTTCGATTACCCACAAGGAGTGCTTGCTCGCGATTGCCATGATTGCGTTCATGTCGCAGGCCTGCCCGAAAAGGTGAACCGGAATGATGCCTACCGTGCGCGGCGTGATCTTCGCCTCGATCAGCTTGGGGTCAATCGTGAATGTGTCGTAGTCTGTGTCACAAAAGACTACTCGCGCCCCTGCCAGGGTTATAGTTTCCGAAGTTGAAATCCAGGAGTGTGCCGTTGTGATCACTTCATCTCCCGGCTTAATTCCCAGACCCCGCATCGCGATATAGAGCGCGTCGGTCCCATTCGCGCACGAAACGCAATGTTTGATTCCAAGGGTATCAGCCCATGCCTCTTCGAATGCTTCGACGTAGGACCCTCGAATGAACGCCGACTTCGCGATTACTTCAGCGATGGCCTCGTCAATGGAAGGCTTGATGCTTAGATACTGCGCGTAAAGATCAACAAATGGAACTTTCATACGATCCGGTCTCTAGTGCATCGCCTCGTAAATCCCTTTGGTTTCGCCGCAGGTCAGTTGGCTGTTTTTTCAAGGCGCGAGCGACGAGCATATCTGAATCGAGCAGGCTGGCTCTTAAACGGACGCGCAGCGTCCATTTGATAGCCTTCTAGCCCGTCCGGCAGCTGCCAGGCAGTTGCCGGACGGCTAACTGCTCACAAACGCCTGATTTTTGCGGGCTAGCCGAGTGATGGCTTACAAAGGACGTCGCAGGCGAGCCGGGTTGCCCGCGTAGATACCCGGTTCGGTGATGTCCTTGGCTACTACGGCGCCGGCTCCGATCACCACCCGATCACAGATCGTAACGGGCAGAATTGTCGCATTTGTCCCGATGCTGACCCCCTTACCAAGCTTAGTCGACCGCCACAGGTCGCGCCGGCCTTTTGCAGGGCCTCCTCCTGAGAAGAGGTCATTTATGAACATGGCTCCGTGAGAGATAAAACAATCATCGCCGATGATCACAAGCTCACATATAAACGCGTGAGATTGAATGCGGCATCGTTCACCAATAACGACTCCGCGTTGGATTTCTACAAAGGGCCCGATGAAGCAATCGTCCCGGATAGTGCAACCATATAGATTTACCGGTTCAACGACTGTGACTCGTTCGCCAAAGCTCACGTCGACTATACTCGCCTTCCGAATTGTTGGTCGAATTCCGGTGTGTTCCACAGATGGCGTTCCTAAAAGGTTCGCGCTTGCTCAAGTATGGCAACCACATTGCGCGCATGCGGTATGCCGGTGATCGGTTTTTTGCCGTTCCAAATACACTCCACAAAGGATTCTGCCTCGGAGCGCAGCGGCTCGGTGAACTGGACCTGCGGCATCAGAATGTCTCCGCTACGATAACTGAACTGGTCCGAACGTGGATTGTCAAAATCCATGTTTTGACCCAGGATCGCCTTCTTATCGATCCCCTTGTCATAGATGGCGATTTTGTCTTCGGCGACATCATCGTAGACAACCATCTTCCGGGAACCCACAATGATTATTTTGCGAACCTTCTGCGGATCGAGCCAGCTGACATGAATGTTAGCTACGATCTTCTGCGGATAAACAATGCTCAGAAAAACAACATCGTCGATTCCATTCTGAATAAAGTCCATACCGACGCGGTGGACAGAGACAGGCTCAGGATCACCAAGCCAGTATTGGATGATGCTGACATCGTGCGGCGCAAAATTCCACAGTGCGTCAATATCGGAACGAATGCGACCGAGGTTTAGCCGCTGGCTGTAAATATAGCGAATTTCTCCCAACTCACCGGCGTCCAGTAGCTTCTTTACATACCGCACCGCCGCGTTGTAAATGAATGTATGACCCGCCATTACGACGAGTTCACGCTCTTTCGCTAGTCTGTCTAACTCATCAACCTCTGCGACTCTTGTGGCCAGCGGCTTTTCGACAAACACATGCTTGCCGGCTAACAGCGCCTCCCTGGCCAACTGAAAATGGGTGCCAGCCGGCGTCGCGATAACAATTCCGATTACCTCCCGATCGGACAACGCTTCACCGATCCCGTTCACAGCTGCGGTCCGCGGAAAGTTTGCTTCGACGAAAGCGCGCCGATCCGGGCTCGAATCCACTACATATTTGACCCGACAATTGGGTAATGACGAAAAATTCCGCAGTAAGTTCGGTCCCCAATACCCACAGCCAAGCTGTGCTAATACTGTTCCATTGCTGGTCATACTGCAAAATTAAAATCTGTTGTTCTATCAAATCGTGTCTCGACGAACTCAGGCGCTTTTCTTGCTCCCACGGGCTCCGATAGCGATCGGGCTCGCGGTTTAAAAACTCGAATTTTCAGGCCGGGCAGTGTGTCGGCGGTGTCCAACCGGCCTCGCACCCTGATTGCGCCTTGCCCTGACCAAGTCGACTCCATTGCCGCCGACCGCCGCTTTCTAAACCAGGCAACGGCCAGAGCCGCATTGGGCAACCAAGCTCCGCGGACCTTCAATTCGCTGAGCAATCTCAGATAGAAATCGTCCCATAACCTTTCTGGAACGATGCTGCGATCATGCCAGTTGATTGTCAGCGCACCACCGATACGCTCGGCATCATTCAGTAACCCACGGACTAATCGCTCGGCCTGTTCCTCGCCAAGATTCAAATAACTTGGATAAAACAACGCCGTATCCATCACGTGTAGCGGCAACTCCAGCAGTTTCGCCACCCCGGGGGGCCTATACACCTGCGTCGTTCCCGCTCGATAACCTATCGTCTCCCTGTAGCCCACCGTTGTATCGTAGCTAAATCCTGCCCGATCCAGTACGAACGGAGAGTTCTCATTGAAAAACAGCCAGTGCATCCGCACGCCGAGCTCGGTGGTCCCAATCGACTGGGACACACTCTCGCGTTCCTTGCGGCCTTCCTCGATATCCAGCCATGCATCCAGACCATGCACCCCTATTTCACGCCCCGCGGAAATGATTCTCTTGAGTTTGGGAAGAAGTTGGTCGAGGTCGTAACGGCAGGCGCGCGTGGATGGCGCAGGGCCATTAATCGTACAACCCGCGTAATCCCTGCGGGGAATCACAAAAAACGTTGACCCATGTCCCTCTTCCATCTCGAGGTAGCGGTCAAATTCGTCCCAAAAATCCTTGGCGATTCCAAGGTGTACAAACGGTAGCCGCCAAGCCGCTCCCCAGTTTCTCCACAAGTTCTTGAACGGTTTCCTACCGCGGCAGACGTCTAGCCAGGTCCCGATCGTCGAGCGATACAAGAAACCAAACATTGTGTGGTCGCACCGATGATTCCGCAGAGCCGGATGATCGATATCATGCGTAAGACAAGCTACGAAATTGTAGCCATCAGGAACAGGAGGTATTTCCACGGACGGAATCCCCGATATGGTAATCCAATCGCGCAGCCACCCGATATGCTCCTCAAGCGTTGGAATCCCTGCGTTGGCAGCCGGTTGGCCAACTGTAAGTAGAAAGCGAACTTCGGTGAACGGGTTATAGCCGACCCGCAAAATCGTCGCGCCTGCAGATCTGGTAACAAAGGCCGCAGGCTCTTGAGTTGCTTCCTCCTTCAAAAGGGCATGTAAACTCTCGGGAAAGGTCGCCAGGGCCCCGTAGATCGGCAACCGCTTCCCTTCGTCAGAGACAATGAAGCCTCCAGGCCGCGATCTGGCCTTTGTTCTATGTTGCGTGTCAAATGGGATTACCTCTCCCCCAAAAATCAAAAGCAACTGCGACCTGTTGCAACAGAGACTATCTGAAGTGCACAAGACCACGTCATACTGCTCACCAACCTGACAAAATTCCCATGGTGTCTTGAACAGTTCGAAAAATTCCATCGCTATCTCGCGCTCACTCGCGTGGACTGCGACACCGATCATCTTGACTCCCAAGAAGCGATAGCGGGTCCCTCCCGGGCGTTACCTGCGGAACGCCCCGCCGCTTTCAACAGCCCGTCAACCAGGCTCACAAATCGAAGTCGCTCAGTCGACCACTTGTGAGCCCGATATACTTTCTGCCCGCGTTCAACCACCCTGACCATTTCTACTGGATGTCTGAAAACGTATTCCATCTTCGCCGCGAGGTCCTCCGCGTCTCCCAATTCGAAAAGGACCAACTCCTGCGGACCGAAATAGTCCAAAATTCCCGGGGCACGGGGGGCGATGACGAGTTTACCCTGGGACAGATACTCAAAGATACGGGTCGGCGTGTTGAGTTCAGTGAATATACTCTTTTTATTTGGAATTACGCCGGCATCGCAAATGCGTATAGCGGCAACAATTTGCTCCAGATTCTTGGGTCCCAGGTATCGGATCGCCTCGCCAAGGCCTGCCGTCCGCGCGGATTCAAGCACCTGTTCCAGGAACGGCGTGGTGCGGCCAAAGATCCTCAGTTCCGCGCCCGGTATTGTTTTTTTGATCTTTCCCAGCGCTTTCACAGCGAGGTCTAATCCATGTCTTTCAACTAACGACCCGTGATACATTAAAACGAACGGCTTTGAAATGTCCGGTGCGGCCGAAGCCGGCATCGATGGCTCGCGCAAGCGGAAGATTTCTTCGTCGGGCGAGTTCATGACGACGGTTATTTTTTCACACGCACAGCTCCTACTCGAAAAGACTTTGTCGCAGGCCTCATTGACAGTTATAACTGCGTCGGCAAAGCGCAGGCTCCACTTTTCGAGTATCTTAAGAATCCGCACCGCATAACTCTTCTCGCGAAGCCGAAAGATGGTCATCATCAGCTCGGGCATAGGATCGTGTAGATCGAGGATGACTTTCGCCCCGAAGAGCTTCGGTATTAGCGCGCTGAACACCAGGACATCCGGCATGTTATGCACATGCACAAGGTCAAACCGCCGCCCGATGGTGCGACCCGCGAGAATGGCCCCAGCGAGCAGAATGAAGGACCCATACTGAACCGTGTAGGTTAGCTTCCCACCGCGGCGACGTTTTAGCGTAACGCGGGTAATATTTACTCCGTGAATAATTTCGTGCTGAGGTTCATTATCCGTCTCCCTGAGACATATCACTTCGACGCTGGCCCCCTCCCTGGCTAAAGCCTCTGCAGCCCTCCGCGGGCGCGGATCCGAAGGATAATTCGAATAGACTATCGCGACCGCGCGTTTACCGGCCAGCTGAAGTGGAACTGCTTGCGGTTTCCTGGACGTAGCAATCAACGCCCCTTCACGATTCTTGCAGGCCACGGAATTTTTAACGGTATCGAAGGCAGTCATCCGGTCGACGCTTTCGCCTTGCGCCGCAAGGCGACGGATGAATTTCGCAATCTGCGCCGGTTGGGCGTCCCAATACTCGCCGGCATACTTCTCCTTCAGCCAAGTCAGAAACTCCACATAGTGCGCTGCGGGGTAGCTGGGAAAGGCATCCGGTTTGCCCTCGAAAGCGAGATAGTCGGGATGGACAATGACCAGGGCCATGCCCCCGCACTCGGCAATCCAGTCCAACTTGTCCTGCCAGATCCGCTGGGCGTTCCGGTTCTTAAGCAGGAAGAACAGCGTGGAATCCTGCGGTAGCGTGTAGGGAAGCTCTACATAGCCCTCGCGTCCATTGGTGCCCTTCACGTAAAATGGAAAGATTGTCCCCACTCCGGAAGGCTGGGGTTCGAACGGATCGGTGTCGAAGGTCGAGGCGTCGTAGCAGATGTTCAGATCCTGAATCCAGTCCAGGTTCCGCAGCATGAAGCCGGACCGGAAACCGAGCGCGTTCCATTCTTTCAGATAATTGTTGATCCGATGAGCCTTGCGTCGAAAAGTCTTTCGGGAGGAGTAAAGCCTGCCGTCGTGACGCAGGTCGTGGACGCCGACTTCGAAACCGTGGTCGATCAGCCACCTGCGAAGGGCTGACGGCACTTTGTACTTGCCCTCGGGAACGAAGTTAAATGATGAACGGAAGCCTAGTTCCATTTCGAGTTCGGCGAGTTGCTTGACGCAGTCGAGTCCGCGCCGGCCTTCGACATCGTGGGTCAGGACCAAGGCGAATCGTTTCCAATCAGGCCATCCGGGCCAGTCCGCGGGCTTACTGCCGGCAGATTTCTGGATGGGCCAGATGTCCCCGCTGTTCTTCAGAATTCTCCCGGCGTGGATCCGCCTGAGGGCAAAGCGAATCCGCCAGGGAACAAAGCGCTTAATCCGGTAGTAGAGATGAGTTAAAAGCATGCTGGCGCAAGCGAAGAGGTGACGTTCCAGACGAAAGCCGGCTGCCAAATTCAGGTCGATCCTCGCCTTGAAGCCGCTAGCCAAGAAATCCCACGAACCAAAGCACTCGCGAGATTTTCGCGCCGTAGAGTCGCTGGGAACTGGTGGTAGAATCTATTGATTTGCAAAGAGTTAGACCTCCAACGCGCCAACGCGGTCGGAACTGGTAGGGGCGCATCACCGAGGCGACCGGCATTACGGTGAAGTCATAAGTTCAAGGCGACCAACGCTGGCGGTCCGCTCGGAGATCGGACCCTACCGCCGCCCGTCACAGGTTAGAGTTCGCCTTCGATCCATTTCGGGCCATAAGATCTGCTCTTGTTGAAGACGACCGCCACCTTGGTCTTTGCGACGAGCTGCGCGTAGGCACGTTTCACAGCATCTCGATTACTCTTCTCCGCCTCCACAACGAGCAGTACCGTATCCATAAAGCCGGCCAGAGGAAGGGTCGCACTGGTATCCCCGAGGGACGGCATATCAAAAACAACGTAATCCAGGTCGCTTGCCTTGAAATCCGCCAGCATTTTGAAAAATCTCTTAGGTGCTGGCGGCTTGTCCACGAAATGCACCTTGCCCTCGGCTCCGTCCGAAAAACTTCTGACAAGACCCGCCGCGAGCGTGGAGGCTCCAGCATTTTTCGAGAGCCCGGTCACAGCCACAAGTTTGGGTCGGTGAGATATGTTATTAAGATCGAAAAAGACGCCCAAGCGATCCCGTATTGCTTCGCAAAACGGCCGTAACAATTCGTCAGCCTCGCGTGGGACCAGGTCCCCTTGCGCATCCCCGTTACCCACCAACTCTGAGTCGTGGCCTGCGTCGTGCAAACGCGAGCGACGCTGACCGTTAGAACCGAAATTCGGGATCGAGAGCAACAGAGGTACGCGCAATTGCCTTTCAAGTTCGAGCGAACGCTTAACCGTCCGGTCGATTACCAGCTCGATCAGTAAGGCGATCGCGATACCAACCCCAAGACCTCCGGCGGCAAGGCCGGTTACGATTTTTTTCACATCTCCGACACTCCTTACCGCCGCCGACGGCTTTTGAACCACACTGATGTTCGGCATTCGCGACGGGTCCAGAGTTTCATCGACGCGAGCTTTCTCAACGCTCGCGTCGAAATACTTATAATTCGCTTCTTCCACTTCCTTCGTCCGCTCGAGCTGAGCAATCCGCGGACTTAATTCCGAAAGCACTTTTGCTCGTTCTTGAACAGCTTTTAGCCGAGAGCGAAGCGTTTCTGTTCGCGCCTCAATTTCTACGAGCCGGGCTCTTTCAGACACAGGGTCAGGGCGCAGGCCTTGGGCAAATTCTGCGCTTTGAGCCGCTGCGAGAACTCCGGGATATTCCTTTTCCAAGTTCTGCCGCTGATTTTCCAGGTCGTCAATCTGCGCCTGCTTGACTTCCGCTATCCGGTTGTGGGGAGAATACCGGGAAAGCAGTTCCGTTTGAGCCTGGCGCAATTGCGCTACCCGGGCAATCAAAGATTGGTACTCCTGAACTGTCTGATTGCTCACACGGGGTGTTGCATCACCCGACTGCTTCGTCTCTGCCGCGGCAAATGCTTGTTTGATTTCCCTCGTACGAGCCTTCTGCGCCGCGAGTTCCGCTTCTGCCGCATCCAGCGCTTCCTGGCCTTTCGTTAATTCGGCGGCGATATTCGTTGTGCTTTCCGCCAGGGAAGTGATTCCTGCTTTGGCCTGCAGCTGCCTCAACTCCTTCTCTGTCTCGGTCAACTGCGCCCGCAGCTGGTCCGCTTGCCGCGTCACAAAATCGAATGCCCCAACCGAGCGATGAACCTCCAGATGCTTTTCAAAATATCGGTGGACGAGTTCCTGGAGGACTTGCGTGGCGAGCTGGGGATCCTTGTTCTTGAAGGAAACCAAAATGATGTTGCTCCCCTTAATGGGCGTCACGGTCAATCCCTGAAGAATACTGCCTGCTGCGTCAGCCGGCGTCGCTTTGCTTCCGGGTTCTCGGAGCAGCCGTTCCACACCGATGGCCTCGGCCACCTGCATGGCTAAGTCAGAGCTGGTCAATATCTCAACTTCGGAATTAATGGCCGTTTCGCTTTGTGCACCGGCCGTTTTGACCTGCGAATCGAGCCCGTCAATGGCGCTCTTGTCCACCACATATCGCACAAGGAGCTTAGCCTGGGATTCGTAAATGGAACCAAAAAGAAAATAAACGACCGCAGCGGCAACAAAGCCGGCCGTGGCGAGCAGAAAGATCTTCCACTTGTGCTTGTAGAAAATGAAAAGGATGTCATTCAAATTCAGGCCGGATTGAGGCACTTCTTGTTCGAATTGCGACGTAGCAATCCCTTCGCCCGTTATGTCCGGAGCGTAGCCGTTATTCTGTGTGACTGCCTGCAGATTTTCGCTTTTCATTCAGACCTCCTGTAGGACCCTCTCTCTAACTGTTTATCTCATCCTCGAACTCGAACTCGAATCCGTTATGCCGCCACTTCCAAGGCGTGTGAAATCGTAGGAGGGCGAGCCTCCCGGCGAGCCGATGTTTGCTAACCAGAGAGCCGAGTTCTTGAAGCAATCCACAACGAGCATGACGACGAGGACGAGAACGAGGACCGCTTCAACATCGACAATTATTTTTTCAGGGTTTTCGCTAAGCGGGCTAATCGAGATGCGGATAGATGATGGCGCCGACCAGGCAATTCAGGGCCGAGGGCAACCTGCCGAAAACCGCGTTGTGAAATCCCGAGGCGCTCTCTCGACTGATGACCCACTCCTCTGCCAGAGTATCGAACTTGAAATACTCGATTATCTCCT
>Ga0306923_10004168_pt1 | contig 13806 bp, 14 predicted proteins | sample sta12Can44000108_FD_203841 | JGI IMG/M metagenome (GOLD analysis project Ga0306923, IMG submission 203841) | Lab enrichment of tropical soil microbial communities from Luquillo Experimental Forest, Puerto Rico - statanox.12C.anox.44.000.108 (v2)... | ecosystem: Environmental > Terrestrial >... | reverse complement strand
GCTGCCTCGGGGACACCGCGCGGCGTGGTGGGCCGGCCGCGGCTCGGCGTCGTCTCGCGCGAGGTGTCGCTGCTGCCGCGCCACTGGGAGTGGCTCGAGGGGCAGCCGAACGGGATCTCGGCGGCGCTGCGCCGGCTCGTCGACGAGGCCCGCGCCCGCGAGCCCGGCAAGGAGGACGTGCGGCGCGCGAAGGACGCGGCGAGCCGCTTCATGACGGCGATGGCGGGCGACCGCCGCGGGTACGAGGAGGCCACGCGGGCCCTCTTCGCGGGGGACCGGGAGAAGTTCGAGCAGCTCGTCCGGCGCTGGCCGAAGGACGTCCGCGAGCACGTGCAGCGGATCGCGGCCGGCGCGTTCCCGGGCGCGGGCCACGACTCCTGATCGACACGGGTCCGCATGCTATAAGCCCCCCATGTCGCTGAACGAATCCTGGGGCGAGCGGGCCCGGAAGGTCCTCACGCCGAACTACCGGCAGCAGCCGGTGGCGCTGGTCCGCGGCCAGGGCGTCCGGGTGTGGGACGCCGACGGCAAGGAGTACTTCGACTTCCTCGGCGGGGTCGCGGTGAACGCGCTCGGCCACTGCCACCCGGCGCTGGTCCGCGCGCTCGAGGAGCAGGGCAAGACCCTCTGGCACGTCTCGAACCACTTCTTCGTCCCGAAGCAGGTGGAGCTCGCCGAGGCGCTCCTCACCGCCACGCCGTTCGCGCGCCGCGTCTTCTTCTGCAACTCGGGCGCGGAGGCGAACGAGGCGCTGCTGAAGCTCGCCCGCAAGGTCCACGCGGATCGCGGCGCGCCGCACCGCAACGAGATCGTCGCGACCACCGACTCGTTCCATGGCCGCACCCTCTTCACCGTCACCGTGGGTGGCCAGCCGAAGTACTCGCAGGACTTCCGGCCGCTCGTCCCCGGCGTCTCGCACGTCCCGTACGGCGACCTCGCCGCGCTCGAGCGGGCGCTCGGCCCGAACACCGCCGCGTTCCTCGTCGAGCCGATCCAGGGCGAGTCGGGCGTGATCCCGCCGCCGCCCGGCTACCTCGCGAAGGCGCGCGCGATCTGCCACTCGAAGGGCGTGCTGTTCCTGCTCGACGAGGTGCAGACCGGCATGGGCCGCACCGGCAAGATGTGGGCGCACGAGTGGGAGGACGCCACGCCCGACGCGATGTCCTCGGCGAAGGCGCTCGGCGGCGGCTTCCCCATCGGCGCGCTCCTCGCGACCGAGGAGGTCGGCTCCCACCTCACCCCCGGCAGCCACGGCTCCACCTACGGCGGAAACCCGCTCGGCGCCGCGGTCGCGCTCGCGGCGCTGCGCGAGATCCGCGCGCTCCTCGAGCCGTCGCGCGCCGTCTCCGACCGGCTGCGCGCTGGCCTCGCCGCGCTCCCGCGCGTCGCCGAGGTCCGCGGCAAGGGCTTCCTCGTCGGCGTCCGGCTCTCGGGCGTGGACGCGGCCGACGTGCTGAAGAACGCCCGCGACCGTGGCCTGCTCGTGAACGCGATCGGCGCCGACGTCATCCGCCTCGCGCCGCCGCTCACCCTCACCGCCACCGAGGCCGACGAGGCGGTGTCCCGCTTCGGCGCCGCCATCGCCGCCGCACCCGCGAAGCCGGCCGCGCCGGCGAAGTGAAGGATCCCACGATGCGCGCACCACGCAGGACGAAGCGCGACTTCCTCCGCCTCACCGACCTGCCGCGCGAGGAGCTCCTCGAGCTCCTCGAGCGCGCCGCGGAGTGGAAGCTCCTCGGCAAGAAGGGGCCGCGCCCGCTCGAGCACGCCACGCTCGGCCTCCTCTTCGAGAAGGCCTCCACCCGTACGCGCGTCTCGTTCGAGACCGCCGCCTACCAGCTCGGCGGCCACGCGATGTTCCTCTCGCCACGCGACACGCAGCTCGGCCGCGGCGAGCCGATCCAGGACACCGCCCGCGTGCTGTCGCGCTACCTCGACGCGCTCGTGGTCCGCACCTTCGAGCACGCGAAGCTCGAGGAGCTCGCGCGCTGGGCCTCGGTGCCGATCGTGAACGCGCTCACCGACGCCTCGCACCCGTGCCAGGTGCTCGCCGACCTCCAGACGGTGGGCGAGCGCTTCGGCCAGGACGCGATCGGCCGCGGCGACCTCGAGGTGGCCTGGGTGGGCGACGGCAACAACATGGCGAACAGCTGGATCGAGGCGTCGATCATCCTCGGCTTCCGGCTCCGCATCGCCTGCCCGGCGGGGTACGACCCCGACCCGGCGCTCCTCGCGCGAGCCGGCACGAAGGTGCGCGTGGTCCGCACGCCGCGTGAGGCCGCCGCCGGCGCGCACGTCGTGAACACCGACGTGTGGGCCAGCATGGGGCAGGAGGCCGAGGCGGCGCAGCGGGCGGAGAAGTTCCGCGGCTTCATCGTGGACCGCGCGCTCCTCGCCGCCGCCGATCCCAAGGCGATCGTGCTCCACTGCCTCCCGGCGCACCGCGGCGAGGAGATCGCCGAGGACGTGCTGGAGGGGCCGCAGTCTGCGGTCTTCGACGAGGCGGAGAACCGGCTGCACGCCCAGAAGGCCTTGCTGGAGCTGCTGCTCCAGGAGTCGATGACAGGGTAGGATCACTGTGCGCGCGAGGGGGCGCGCTGCCGCATGGCCGTCGAGCGCGACAGCCCTTTCGCCGAGCCGGTCGATCTCCCGGTCGACCTGCAGCGCGAGATCCTCGATCTCGACGCGCGGCTCGACCGGCTCACGCACTACGAGGCGCTGGGGCTCCGGCGCGGGGACGGCGCCGACGCCGCCCGCGCCGCCTACCTCGAGCGCGTGAAGCGCTTCCACCCCGATCGGTACGGCGGGAAGCGCCTCGGCTCCTTCCGTGCGCGGCTCGATCGGATCGTCCGCCGTCTCACGGTGGCCCGCGACGTCCTCGCCGACGACGGCCGCCGCCGCGCGTACGAGGAGGAGACCGCGCCGCCGGATGACGTGGTGCGCAGGCAGGTGGGCGCCATCGAGGAGGAGCTGCGCGCCGCCGAGCGCAAGGCGCGGCTCGCCCGCACGAACCCGCTCGTCGTCCGGGCAGCGCGCGTGAACGACCTGGTGTGCCGCGGCAAGGAGGCCCTGGCGGCGGGCAAGCTCGTCCAGGCCGCCGCCGACCTCGCCACCGCGGCCGCGCTCGACCCGCGCCACCCCGAGGCCACGGCGCTCGCGAGCGAGGCGCGCCGGCGGGCCGGCGCGGCGCGCGCGCACGAGCTCTACGAGGAGGGGCTCCGGAGCGAGGCGGCGGGCCGCGACGACCTCGCGCTCGAGCGCTTCGCGGCCGCGGTCGAGCTCGTCGCGGGCGACGCGCGCGCCGCCGCCGCCGCTTCGCGGGCCGCGCTGCGCCTCGGCCGCGCCGGGGACGCACGCACCCACGCCGAGGCCGCCACGCGCGCGGGCCCGGCCTACGCTCCCGCGTTCCTCGCGCTCGGCGCCGCCCTGGCCGCGCTCGGCGATCGCGCCGCCGCGCGGCAGGCGCTCGAGCGCGCGCTCGAGCTCGATCCGAAGCTCGCCGACGCGAAAGCCCTCCTCAGGAAGCAGCGCTGGAGCCTGTTCCGGTGACCCAGAACCCAGAGCCCTGCATCGGCATCGACCTCGGCACCACGAACTCGGCGGTGGCCGCCGTCGTCGACGGCGCCCCGCGCGTCATCCCGAATCGCCAGGGCCAGCTCCTCACGCCCTCGGTGGTGGCCGTCGCGCGGAACGGCAAGCAGCTCGTCGGCCACGTCGCGAAGCGGCAGGCGATCACGAACCCGGAAGCCACCGTGTACGCCGCGAAGCGGCTCATCGGGCGCCGCTGGGGCTCGCGCGAGGTGGAGGACGCCCGCCAGGCGTTGCCGTACCCGCTCGTCCCGGGGCCGGACGGCCACGACGTCCGCGTGAACCTCGGCGGCCGCGCGTGGCCGGTGCCCGAGATCTCGGCGCTCGTGCTCGCCGAGCTGAAGGCCGACGCCGAGGCCTACTTCCAGCGGCCGGTCTCGAAGGCCGTGGTCACCGTGCCCGCCTGGTTCAACGACGGGCAGCGCCAGGCCACGCGCGACGCCGGGCGCATCGCGGGCCTCGACGTGCTCCGGATCATCAACGAGCCCACGAGCGCCGCGCTCGCCTACGGCTTCGGCCGGAGCGTGAACGCCAAGGTGGTGGTGTTCGACCTCGGCGGCGGCACGTTCGACGTGTCGGTGCTCGACATCCGCGACGGCGTGTTCGACGTCGTGGCGGTCGGCGGCGACACCTACCTCGGCGGAGAGGACCTCGACCGCCGCGTGATGGACTGGCTCGTCTTCGACTTCGCGCGCGCGCACGAGGGCATCGACCTGCGCAAGGACAAGATGGCGCTCCAGCGGCTGAAGGAGGCCGCCGAGCGGGCGAAGTGCGAGCTCTCGTCGGCGCCGTCCGCGCACGTCCACCTCCCGTTCCTGGCCGCCGGCGCGAACCCGGGCGCCGCGCTCCACCTCGACGCGCAGCTCGGGCGCGAGCGGCTCGAGGAGCTCACGCGCGACCTCGTGGAGCGCTGCGTGCAGGTCGCCGAGCGCACGCTGCGCGACGCGGGCGTGCGCGCGCAGGACGTGGGCGAGGTGCTGCTCGTGGGCGGCCAGACGCGCATGCCGCGCGTGCAGCGCGCGGTGCGCGAGCTGTTCGGCCGCGAGCCGTCCCGGAGCGTCCACCCGGAGGAGGTGGTCGCGCTCGGCGCCGCGATCCAGGCGCAGATGCTCGTCCACCCCGAGGCGAGCGCGGCCGAGACGCTGCTCCTCGACGTCACGCCGCAGGACCTCGGCATCGTCGTGGCGGGCGGCTGGTTCCAGACCATCATCCCGCGCAACACCACCATCCCCACGAGCGAGCGGCACCTCTTCACCACGTCGCAGGATCAGCAGACCTCCGTGCGCATCTCGGTGCTGCAGGGCGAGCACGAGCGAGCGGCGCAGAACGCGCTGCTCGGCGAGTTCGTGCTCACCGGCATCCGCGCGGCGCCTCGCGGTGCGGTGGAGATCGAGGTCACGTTCGAGATCAGCGCCGACGGCATCGTGGGCGTCTCCGCGCGCGATCCCCAGACCGGCCAGCGGCAGTCGATCACGGTGACCGCGACGAGCGGTCTCTCGCAGGGCGAGCTGGAGCGGATCCTGGAGGAGCACCGGGACGAGGCGCTCTCGCGCCGCCAGGCGCAGGGGCTGCTCTCGTCGCGCCGCGGCGCGATCGAGGAGGCGATCGCCGAGATCGAGCGGCTCGCGCCGGCCGCCGAGGCGGCGCTCCAGCGGAGCCCGTTCGGCGACGACGCCGTGCGGAAGGCCCGCGCAGTGGTCGCCCGCGCCCGTGCCGCGCTCGCCGCCGACGACCCGGCGGCGGCGCTGGTGGAGGAGCCGCAGATCGACCGCACGGTGCAGCTCTTCCGGAGCCTGGTGGCGGGAGGTGGCGCGTGACCGGACGCGGGTCGCGGGTGGAGGCGGGGCTCCGGGCGCTCGCGCGCGGCGATCGCCGCGAGGCGGAGCGGCTCTGGCGTGAGGCGCTCGCCGAGAATCCGCGCGACGAGCGCGCCCGCGAGTACCTGCGCTGGCTGGCGGCGCAGGGCGCGATTCCGGCGGGGTCGAGCGCTCCGGCGCAGCCCGCGGCCGCCTGGAGTGAGTCGGCGGCCGCCAGCGCGTGGGACGAGGTGCCGTCGCGAACGCCGGCCATCGCGCTCCCCTCTCAGGGCGGCCTCGACCTCGCCGCGCTGCGCATGGACCCGGGCGCGCCCGTGCTGCGGGCTCCCGTGATCCCTGCGCCGGGCGCGCCGGAGCCGCAGGAGGAGGTGCCCGCGTTCCTCCAGGGGGCCCGCGAGCTCTTCGCTCTCGGCGACTTCTCCGGCTCGCTCGAGCTCATCGAGCGCGTGCTGGCCCTCGAACCCCGCAACGCGGAGGCGCTCGCCTACCTGCGCGAGAACGAGGCGACGCTGGTCGCGATGTACGAGTCGAAGCTCGGGCGGCTCGACGCCATCCCGCGGGTGCAGGTGCGGCCGGAGGAGGTGCTCTGGCTCAACCTCGACCACCGCGCCGGCTTCGTGCTCGCCCAGATCGACGGCACGCTCACCTGGGACGATCTGTTCGCGCTGTCGGCGCTGCCGCGCCTCGACACCGCGCGGATCCTCGCGCGGCTGGTGGACGACGGGGTGGTGGCGGCGCGCTGACGGATGGTCGCGCGCGCCGCCGGCCCGGTCACTTCTCGTCGTCGCCCGCGCCGAGGAGCGCGGCGATCGCCGGCGCACCGCGCGCCGCGCCGAGCAGGCGCACCGCCTCGAGGTGGTGGAGCAGGAGGGCGCGGTTGTCGCCCACGTTGAGGTTCTGCAGCTCGAGGGCGCCGATGCGGTCCTCGGGCGTGAACGCCGGCTCCTCCACGCGCTCCATCGAGAGCTTCTCGGGCGCGTAGCTCATGTACTGCGCCTTCGTGCCCACGATGGTCCAGTCGTCGCCGCGGCGGAGCTCCACGGCGACGGTGCCGGTGACGGCCGGCGCGATCCAGCGCGTGAGCGCGTCGCGCAGCATCATGGCCTCGGGGTCGAACCACTTCCCCTCGTAGAGGAGGCGGCCGAGGCGGCGGCCGAGCGTGAAGTAGAGGTCGAGCGTGTTCTCGTTGTGGATGGCCGAGAGGAGCCGCTCGTACACGAGGTGGAGGAGCGCCATGCCCGGCGCCTCGTAGATGCCGCGGCTCTTCGCGTCGATGACGCGGTTCTCGATCTGGTCGCTCATCCCGAGGCCGTGGCGGCCGCCGATGCGGTTCGCCTCGAGGAAGAGCTCGTACTGCGAGTCGTAGCGCTTGCCGGCGATCTCCACCGGGACGCCGCGCTCGAAGGTGACCGTGATCTCCTCCGGCTTCACCTGGACGTCGGCCTTCCAGTGCGCGACGCCCATGATCGGATTCACGATCCGCATGCTCGAGTCGAGCCGCTCGAGGTCCTTCGCCTCGTGCGTGGCGCCGAGCACGTTCGCGTCGGTGGAGTAGGCCTTCTCGGTGCCCATCTTGTAGGGCAGCTTCCGGCGCTCCAGATATTCGCTCATCTCCTTGCGGCCGCCGAAGGCGGTCACGAAGGCCTGGTCGAGCCAGGGCTTGTAGATCTTGAGGTCGGGGTCGACCAGGATGCCGTAGCGGTAGAACCGCTGGATGTCGTTCCCCTTGTGCGTGGACCCGTCGCCGAAGACGTGGACGCCGTCCTCGCGCATCGCCTGGACGATGGCGGTGCCGGTGACCGCGCGGCCGAGCGGCGTCGTGTTGAAGTACTTCTTGCCACCGGCGGAGAGGTGGAACGCGCCGCACTGGATGGCGGCGATCCCCTCGCGCACCATCGCCTCGCGGCAGTCGACGAGCCGGGCCTTCACGGCGCCGTGCTGGAGCGCGATCGGCGGGATGTCCGCCGGGTTCGCCTCGTCCGGCTGGGCGAGGTCCGCGGTGTAGGCGTGGACGGCCATGCCCTGCTCGGACATCCAGGCCACGGCGCAGCGGGTGTCGAGACCGCCGCTGAAGGCGATGCCGATGGGGGTGCCCTTCGGCGGAAGCGACTTGTAGATCCGGCTCATGGCACCGCCACGTAGCAGAAAAACCGGCGGTCTTCCAGGGTGGCCATGAAGGCGCCTGCTACCGCACGACCGCCGTCCAGAGCCCCTCGACCACCAGCTCCCCGCGCTGGTTCACGGTCTGCGACCGGACGGCCACCGCGCGGAGCTTCCCGCGGGGCCCGTCGGAGGCGATCTCGCCGGTGGTGACGAGCCGGTCACCGGCCCGGATCACGCCATGGAGGCGCAGCTCCTGCTCGCCGTGGAGGAGGCGCGCGAGGTCGATCCCGTTCGCCGGATCGGCGATCGCGGCCGCGAACGGCTGCATCCCGAAGACGGCGGCGAAGGTGGGGGGCGCGATGACCGCGCCGTACGGGGAGGCACGGGCGGCCTCCTCGTCGACGTGCCAGGGGTGCGGCGAAGCGTCCGTCGGGCCCCACACGACGCGGGTCGGGATGCCGCCCGCCACGGCCAGCGCGAAGTCGCGGATCTTCTCCAGGCTGGCTTCGTAGGGGTAGGGGCCGTAGCGCACCGCGCCTCCCGCGTTGCGCGGGGGCGAGGGGGCGTCGGGGCCGGTCCGCACCTCCGCCCGCGCGTTCTTCAGCACCTCCTCGCCGCGCTGGTTCCTGGCCTCGACCTCCAGCGTCGCCACCCCGCCCTCGATCCCCGCGCAGCGCCCCTCGAGCCGCACCTCGTCGCCGATCGCCACCGGGCGAGAGAAGCGAGCCGACAGGAGCGACACGCGCCCCGGGTCGCCGGCGGCCTGGGCGCAGGCCTCCGCGAGCCAGGCGAAGGTGCACATGCCCTGGAGGATCGGGCCGTCGAGCCCGACCGCCCGTGCGAACTCGGCGTCCACGTGGATCGGGTTGAAGTCGCCGGACGCGGCGGCGTAGTAGAGCGGCCGGTAGCGGTCGCAGGTGCGGGTGAGGCGGAAGGTGTCTCCGGGCTGCATGGCGATCTCCGGCTGGGGCCGCGCGGACTACTTCCGCGGCGAGCGGGGCGACGGCGCGAGCGGATCCTCGGCCTCGGCCGCCTTCACGGCCGGCGCCGCCGCCCGGTGGTGGGTCTTCACGAAGTCGACGAGCCGATCGAGGTAGGTGTCGATGGACGGGCAGCGGATGCTGGTGCCCGCGAGCAGGTCGAGCATGTTGCGCGGGTTGTAGAGCACGAGCCGGTTCACGAGCTGCAGCGCGCTCCGCTGCGGGCGCGAGGCGCGCTCGAGGAACGGCAGGCGGAGCACGGCCTCCACCGCGCGATGCGGGACCGTCCCCTTGGGCAGCGTCTTCCCCACGCGGGCGGCGATCATCTCGTACACGCGGCGCACCGAGAGCGGCGCCGGGTCGACGAGGTGCACCGTCCGGCCGATCGCGCCGGCGTTCCGGCCGATGGAGAGCGCGGCCTCGACGACGAAGTCCACCGGCACCGCGTTCAGCGGCGCGCCGCCCTCGGACGGGAGCGGGAGCGGCACCGGCACCGGCGTGGCGACGAGGAGCAGGCCGAGGAAGTACGGGCCGTCGAAGCGGTGGATCTCGCCCGTCCGCGAGTCGCCCACCACCATGCTCGGCCGGTAGATCGTGATCGGCAGCTCGGCCTGGGCGCGGCGCACGAGCTTCTCCGCCTCGAACTTCGTGCGCGCGTAGGCGTCGTCGAAGCGCTGCCCCATGTCGAGCTCGTCCTCGAGCACGACCCCGGTCCGATCGCCCGACACGTAGGCGGAGGAGAAGTGGTGCAGCCGCGAGAGGCCGCGGGCCGCTCGCGCGAGCTCAAGCACGCCGCGGGTGCCGTCGACGTTCACCGCGCGGATGAGGTGCGGGTCGGCGCTGAGGTCGTAGCTCGCGGCGAGGTGCCAGATCTCGGTGGTCTCGGCGACGGTGCGCTTGTACTCGGCGCCGGAGAGGCCGAGGTGCATCTGGGTGACGTCGCCCTCCAGCACCTCGCCGGCTTCGCCGGCGTCTCTCCCCATGTCGAGCGCGGCGAGCTCGCGCCGCGCCGCATCGGCGTTCTGCGGGCGCACCAGGGCCACGATGCGGAGGGGCCGCGAGCCCGGCCGGCGCCGGAGCTCCACCATCCGGGCGACGAGGCGCTGCGCGATGAACCCCGGGTAGCCGGTGACGAGGACCACGTCGCGGGCGGGCACGGCTCCGTGCATAGCGTCCCGGGCGCGGCAAGGGAAGGGCGTTCCTCGCCGGCCCAGCCAGCCTCATGGGGAGGGAGCGCCAGGAGCCGATCGGGCGGATCAGTAGCGCCGGCCGGGAGCGCCCGGCGCGCGGCGTCCGAGGCCGCCGGCGAGGTCGGCGAGGAGCGCGTCCGCCTTCGCGGCGAGCGCGCTCTCGGGGCCGTCGTTCGCGATCACCGCGTCGGCGCGGGCAGCCTTCTCGTCGATCGGGAGCTGCGCCGCGAGCCGCGCCTCGGCGGCCGCGCGCCCCATTCCGTCGCGCGCCGCGAGCCGCTCGAGCTGCGCCTCGGGGGGCGCCCACACCACCGCCACGAGGTCCACGTCGCCCTCGCGCCCCGCCTCGTAGAGGAGCGGCACGTCGTAGAACGCGAGCGGCGCGCCGGCCGCGGCGAGCCGCGCCACCTCCCCGGCCATCGCGGCGCGCACGCGCGGGTGGACGATCCGCTCCAGGGCCTCGCGCGCGGCGGGATCGGCGAACACCCGCGCCGCCATGCGCTTGCGATCGAGCTCGCCGCCGGCGTCGAGCACCTCCGGCCCGAACGCGGCCACCACGTCGGCGAGGCCGGGCGAGCCCTTCGCCACCGCCTCGCGCGCGAGCAGGTCGGCGTCGAGCACCGGCGCGCCGCGCGCGCGGAGGAGCGCGGCGAAGGTGCTCTTCCCGGTGGCGATGCCGCCGGTGAGGCCCACGAGCCGCATCAGCGTGCCGCCGGTGCCGCCTCCGCCGGCGGCGCCTTGTGCTCCTGCGCGGGGACCGCCGCGGGCGCCTGCGGGGGCTGGAACCGGATCGCCTCCACGAGCTGATCCTTCGTGAAGAACACCGTCACGCCGAGCGCCCGGTAGATCCACACCGAGCGGAAGTCGTCGGTGAAGGTCTTCTGGGCGCCCTTGCCGTAGGTGCCCTCCACCGCGTCCCGGTCGAGCTGGGTGGCCGGAAAGACGTTGATCTCGGCGATGATCGCGTCGTCGCGGACGACGAACTGCGTCTGGCGGGTGCCGACGATCGCGCGGTCGTCGCGGTACACGAGCGCCGTGCGCGCGCCGAGCTTCCCCTGGGTGGAGGGCTCGCCGAAGCGGGTGACGACGTCGGTGCGCGTGCTCGCGCCGGGGGTGATGCCCTGCCAGGGCTTCGCGAGCGTGCCCGCCGGGGCGGCGAGCGCGAGCGCGAGCGCCGCGAGGGGTAGCAGGTGAACGGAGCGCATGAGGCATGATACACCGCAAGGCGCCCGCGCGCGGGCCGCACCTACACCCACCTCACGCACCGTGAAGCTCCTCTCCGCAGACTTCGAAAAGACCGCGACCCGGCCGTCCGACTGGCCCGCCGAGCCGCTTCCCGAGTTCGCCTTCGTCGGGCGCAGCAACGTCGGCAAGTCGTCGATGCTGAACTCGCTCACGAAGCGCACTGGCCTCGCGCGCGTCTCCGCCACGCCCGGCCGCACCCAGGCGCTCCAGTTCTTCCGGGTGGAGGTCCGGCCCGCGCCCGCGGCGCGCACCACCGCCCTCCGCTTCTGCGACCTCCCCGGCTACGGCTGGGCGAAGGTGTCGAAGGGCGACCGCGAGCGCTGGGCGAAGATGATCGAGACCTACCTGCGCGACCGCGACACCCTCGGCGCGGTGATCCTCATCATCGACGCGCGCCACGAGCCGCAGCCCGCCGACCTGGAGGCGCTGGCGTGGCTGCGCGGCCTCGGCCGCGAGGTGTGGGTCGCCGCCACGAAGATGGACAAGCTCTCGCGGAACCGCCGGCTCGGGGCCCAGCGCGCGCTGGAACGCGCGCTCGAGCTGCCGGCCGGCGGCGTCATCCCGTTCTCCGCGGTGGAGGGGACCGGCTCCGACGCGATGTGGTCCCGGCTCCTCGCCACGGTGCGGGCCGAGCGGCCCTAGAACCCCTAGAACCCCGACGGCGACGGCACTGCGGAGCCCAGGTCGCGCAGCTCCTCCGCGCGCCGGGTCTTCCAGCGCTCGCTCATCATCGACCGCATCTCGTCGCCGCGGCGCGGGGCGAACAGGAGCCCCATCCCGGCGCCCACCAGCATCCCGAGCGCGAACAGCCCGAGCCCGCCGAACCAGTCGCCCACGGGGTTCCGCTGCTCGAGCCCCACGCGCGCGAGCATCTCATCCCGGTCCAGCCGGCCGAGCATCTTCCGCGCCGCATCCCACCGCGCCATCTTCTTCGCCTGCCGCCACGACATCGCCATCGCGTTCCCTCCCTCTGGAAGACCCCTCAAGCCTGCGCCGCCGCGTGGTGGGGCCACATCCCGCGCGCCACGCCGAAGACCTGCTCACGCACCGCCGGCACCGCGAGCGCGCCCACGGCCGCCCGCGCCAGCCAGCGCGTGGACCGGCTGAAGAGCCCGCCGCCGAGCAGGTAGCCTGCCGCGAGCCCGATCAAGGAGGCGGCGAGCGGCCGCTCCCGGATGCGTTCGACGAGCTCCCGCCCGATCTCACCCAGCCCCGGCAGCTCCGTCGATTCCGCCACGGCCCCTCCCTCCGCGCCGCCCGCCGCGCACGCACTCAGGCTGCGCATCGCGGCCGGGTCCGCAAAGCGCCAGGTCGAGGGGTTCCCTCGTGCGGCGGTTTACGGGAGTGCGGGACGCCGCCGTGCCCTGTAGGATTCAGGAAATTCCTGGAGCGCCAGCCGGAGGACGAACGCCATGAAGCTCGAGCTTCTGTACGGTCGCGGCCTGCTGCCCATCGAGCTGCCGGACGACGTCGAGGTCACGGTCATCCGCAAGCCGGCGATGCCGGTGCTCGCCGATCCGCCGGCCGCGGTGCAGGCAGCCCTGGAGCGTCCGGTCGGCGCCTCGCCGCTCTCGACCGAGGCCCGCGGCAAGCAAAGCGCGTGCATCCTCGTGTGCGACATCACGCGGCCGGTGCCGAACCGGCTCCTCCTCCAGCCGCTCATCCGCAACCTGATCGCGGCCGGGATCCCGGGCGAGCGGATCCTCGTGCTCGTCGCGACCGGCCTGCACCGTCCGAACGTCGGCGCGGAGCTCGAGGAGCTCATCGGCGATCCCTGGGTCCTCCGCACGGTCCGCGTCGAGAACCACGACGCCCGCGACGACGCCATGCACGCCGATCTCGGGTTCACGCCGGCGGGCACGCCCGTGAAGCTCGACCGCCGCTTCGTCGAGGCGGACGTGAAGATCGTGACCGGCCTCGTCGAGCCGCACTTCATGGCCGGCTACTCCGGCGGGCGGAAGGTGATCGCGCCCGGCGTCGCCCACAAGGACACCATCACCACCTTCCACAGCTCCCGCTTCATGGCGGACCCGCTCGCCGAGAACTGCGTGCTGGAGGGGAATCCGCTCCACCGCGAGCAGCTCGCCATCGCGGGCATGGTGGGGAGGGTGCTCGCCGCGAACGTCGTGATCGACGAGCGGCGGGAGCTGTCGTTCGTGAACTTCGGCGAGGTGGTCGCGAGCCACCTCGAGGCGGTGGCGTTCGTCGAGCGCTACGCGAGGGTGGCGGTGCCGCGCCGGTTCCACACCATCGTCACCAGCGCCGCGGGCTATCCGCTCGACAAGACCTACTACCAGACCGTGAAGGGCATGGTGGCGCCGCTCGACATCCTCGCGCCCGGCGGGAACCTCGTCATCGTCTCCGAGTGCTCGGAGGGGATGGGCTCGCGAGAGTACGTGGCTGCGCAGGAGCGGCTCATCGGGCTCGGCCCCGACGGCTTCTTCGAGGGGATCCGGGAGAAGCGCTTCGCGGACGTGGACGAGTGGCAGACGCAGATGCAGCTCAAGCCCATGCACGCGGGGCGGGTCCACCTCTACAGCGGGACGCTCACCGAGCGCGACCGCTCGCTCACGGGCGTGAACGTGGTCGCCTCCGCCCAGGACGCGGTGCTTGCGAGCGTGCGGGAGAGCGGTGATCCCCACGTGGCCGTGATCCCGGAGGGGCCGTACGTGGTGCCGGTGTATCGCGCCGAGCGATGACGAAGGGACGGCTCGAGGCGTTCAGCGACGGCGTGATCGCGATCCTGATCACGATCCTCGTGCTCGAGCTGAAGGTCCCGCACGGCGCGGACGCCAGCGCGCTCGCGCCGCTCGTGCCGATCTTCCTCACGTACGTGCTGAGCTTCGTGTACCTCGGCATCTACTGGAACAACCACCACCACAT
>Ga0306923_10004165_pt1 | contig 13814 bp, 12 predicted proteins | sample sta12Can44000108_FD_203841 | JGI IMG/M metagenome (GOLD analysis project Ga0306923, IMG submission 203841) | Lab enrichment of tropical soil microbial communities from Luquillo Experimental Forest, Puerto Rico - statanox.12C.anox.44.000.108 (v2)... | ecosystem: Environmental > Terrestrial >... | reverse complement strand
GTGACGGTTGTCGCGGAGCCTCTGGATCCGGTAGGCGCAAACGCGTCGGCGCGGATCCAGCAGGCCCCACAGTCCGACCAGCGCGGTGGTCGCGTACCACACGGCCCAGCCTCGCCAGCTCCTGCGTCCGTGCGCGACCGTGGCGGAGTGCCCGTACACGACGAGCCTTCCGCCGGGCCGCAGCGCGCGGAAGGATCGGAGCGACAGTTTGCCGCCGAGGCCGTCAAGCACGACGTCCACGCCCTTGCCTGGCAGCGCGCGCACCCGCGCCACGAAGTCTTCGTTGCGGTAGTCGATCGCCACGGCGCCGAGCCGCTCCACCGCCGCACGGTCGCGGGCCGAGCACGTCCCGTACAGGCGAAGCCCGGCAACGCGTCCCAGCTCGAGCACGGCGGTGCCCACCCGCCCGGCCGCGCCGTGCACGAGCACCGCCTCGCCCCGCTTCACCTTCGCCGTGCGGTGGAGCAGTTGGTACGCCGTCATGTAGATGAACACGAGGCTCAGCACCTCCCCGGATCGAGGTCTTCTGGCACCTCGACGGCGCCGGCCTCTGGCAGGCACACGCGCTCCGCGTCGGCGCCCCACACAGTCAGCGCGCCAACACGGTCTCCGACGCGCAGCCTGGTGGAGCCCGGGCCGAGCTCCTCGACCACACCGACGAGCTCGTAGCCGGGCGTGAATGGCGGATTCGGCACGCCGAGATAGGATCCCGCGCGCAACATGGCATCGGTATAGGACACGCCAGCGGCCAGCACCCTGACCCTGACCTCGCCCGGACCCGGCCGGGGGTCATCCTCCTCAACCACCCGCAAGACCTCGGGCCCGCCGAAGTGATCGACGACGACACGCTTCATTGTCCTCATCTCCCTGTCCGGCCAGCGCCTCCGCTGGCCGCTGATTCTGTCTGTGGCTGTGCGCCGCTGTTCATGGGATCTGAACCTCGCTGACGCGGGTGATGGTGGTGCGCTCGGCCACGTAGAACGGCAGCAGCCGGAGCGCGTCCGCTTCGCTGTCGGCATCGACCGTCCACCAGATCGCGTGCCCGCCGGTACGGCACGAGGCCAGGGTCGTTTGGTGGCGAAGCGGGCTGTCGTGTCCTTTGAACGAGGCAAACACCACGCCGCACTCCTCCGGCTCGTGGCGGTGGTGCAGTAGGTAGCGGGCCATGAGTCCAACGTGCCGCCGCGCCGCCGCCCTGACATCGGGGCATCACCCTGAGCCGGACCCTGATCTTCCTTGCTCGCCGACCCTGGCCTCCGCGAGCCTGGCCGCAGGACTTTCAGCCCTACGTTCCCGGGCCATTCGGCCCCTGGCCGCCCGGGCTCAAAGGGCGAGTCTCAGTAAGGAGGCGGGGAATGCCGGCGACTCCGGGTGGCCGCATAGCTCACTGGTCCCGCCTGGCGCGCGAAACAGGAGGGTGTGAGGCTGCTTACCGGGCATTTCGTGGGGAGAGCCGACGAGCTCGGTTCGCTCGAGCGGCTTTTGGACGAGCTCGCCCGGGGCCATCCGGGCGCGGTCGAGGTGGCGGGCGAACCGGGGATCGGCAAGACGCGGCTGCTGATGGAGGTCGCCGCTCGCGCCGGGGCGCGCGGGTATCTCGTTCTGTCCGGTGCGGCATCGGAGTTCGAGAACGACCTGCCGTTCTCCGTGTTCGTCGACGCGCTGGATGAATACGTCGCGGGCCTGGAACCGGGCTGGCTCGCCGTCCTCGACGGCGCCGTCCAAGCCGAGCTCGCGCACGTCTTCCCATCGCTGTCGGCGCTGGCTCGCGGCCGGCAGGTATCGCCCCAGCATGAGCGCTACCGCAGCCACCGTGCGGTGCGGGCGTTGCTCGAGCATCTCGCGCGGACCCGGCCTCTCGTCCTCGTCCTTGACGACTTCCACTGGGCAGACTCGGCATCGGCGGAGCTGCTCGGCGCGCTGTTGCGTCGCCAGCCCGCGGCGGCCGTGCTCACCGCCGTGGCGCTCCGCCCCCGGCAAACCCCGGAACGTCTTGCCATCACGCTAGAGCGAGCGCACCGTTCGGCGGCGGTGGCCCGGGTCGGCCTCGGCGCTCTGACCCTGGATGAGGCTCGACAGCTTCTCGGCGAGCGCTTCGACGCGGCCCGCGCCGCTCTGCTCTACCAGGAGAGCGGGGGAAACCCCTTCTACCTTGAGCAGCTGGCCCGGTCGCCCATGCGCGCGCCTCCATTCACTTCTGCTCCTGAGATCTCACTGACCGGTCTCGGCGTCCCGGCGGCAGTCACCGCCTCGCTGGCCGAAGAGCTCACATTGCTGTCTGAGGTCGGACGTCTCGTGCTCGAAGGAGCCGCGGTGGCGGGCGATCCATTCGAGCCGGAGCTAGCGGCCGCGGCCGCCGCCACATCTGAGGCGGCGGGAATGCACGCAGTCGACGAACTTCTGGGGCTTGACCTCATCGGTACCACCGACGTACCACGACGCTTCCGTTTCCGCCACCCGCTCGTCCGGCGCGCTGTCTACGAGTCGACCGCTGGCGGCTGGCGGCTTGGGGCGCACGAGCGGTGCGCGGAGGCACTCGCGGCGCGGGGGGCGTCCGCCGCAGCGCGCGCTCACCACGTCGAGCGGTCGGCGCGCCAGGGCGACCTCACCGCCGTTGCCGTCTTGCGCCAGGCCGGGGAGGAAACAGCACGCCTCGCGCCCGAAAGCGCCGCACGGTGGTACAGCGGGGCGCTGCGGCTCCTCCCGCAGACCGTGCCGGAGCAGGACCGCGTTGAGCTCCTGCTCGCCCGTTCCCGGGCATCGGCGGCAGCGGGCCGTTTCACCGACAGTCATGAGGCGGCGCTGGAGGCGGTGGCGCTCGTCCCCGGACAGGCGAGTGCGCTCAACACGACCGTCGCGACGGCGTGCGCCAGCGTTGAGCGCTTTCTCGGGCGATACGAGCACGCCCACGCCCGTCTGGTGAGAGCGCTGCGTCTCCTCCCGGAGCCGGCCTCAGTCCAGCGGGCCGAGCTGCTGATCGAGCTGACGCTGAACGAGTTCTACCGCTCGAGATACGAGGCGATGCGCGATTGGGCCGCGCCCGCGGTGAGCGCAGCAAAGGAAACAGGAGATGCCGTCCTCATTGCCGCGGCGACCGTCATGCCCGCGTTCGCCGACGCCATGACCGGGCCGACGGAGACCGCTCGTTCCCGGCGTACCCAAGCCGCCGCGCTCGTGGATGAGCTATCGGACGACGAGCTCTCGCTCCGTCCCGACGCGGCGGGATGGCTCGCTATCGCCGAGGTATATCTGGACCTGTACGCCGAGGCCGACGCGCACGCGAGTCGTGCCCTTGCGCTCGCTCGCGCGAGCGGGCAGGGGGATCCCTTGCACCGCCTCTATCCTGTCCTGCCCAGGGTTTGGTACGTGCGCGGCAAGCTGGCCGAGGCCATCGAGCTCCTGGACGGTGCCATAGAGGCCGCGCGTTTGCTCGGGTCGCCGCCGGCGCTTGCCGGGAACCTCTTCAACCGGTCCGCCGTCGCACTCGCCGTCGGCGATCTGGATATCGCGCTCGCCACCGCAGAGGAGAGCGTCGAGCTCACGCGCGACCTTGACGAAGGTTTTGTCACAGCTTGGGCCGCGGTGAGGCTCGCCGGCGTCCTGTTCGAGACCGGGCAACCGGACCGAGCCATCGAGTTCCTCCTCGGCCGGGCCGGCGGTGCGGAGCTAGCGCTTATTCCTGGCGGCTGGAGAGCGTACTGCCTGGAGTTGCTCACCCGGTGCTGGATGTCCCTCGATCGCCCTAGCGAGGCTGGGCGCGCGGCGGCTCTTGCTGAGGTGATGGCAGCGGCCGTGCAGCTTCCCCTCGCTGCCACGTGGGCCGACCGGGCCGTCGCGGCCGTCGCGCTCGACGCCGGTGCCGCTGCCCTCGCTGCAGAACGGGCACTGGCCTCGGCCGATGCGGCCGACGCTGTCGGAGCCCCAATCGAGGCCGCGCTGTCGCGCACGGTTGCGGGCCGAGCGCTCGCCGAAGTCGGCGAAAAGGATCGTGCCGTGGGCGAACTTCAGCGCGCGGCGGCAGCGCTCGACGCTTGCGGCGCATGGCGCTACCGCCAAAGCGCGGAGCGAGAGCTGGGAAAGCTCGGCCATCGCCCCCACCGGCGCACGCGCCCGGGCAAGGCCAACCGGGCAGGCATCGAGTCGCTGACCGGCCGCGAACTCCAGGTGGCGCGGCTCGTCGTCGACCGCAAGACCAACCCTCAGATCGCCGCGGAACTGTTCTTGAGCCAGAAGACCATCGAGACCCACCTGCGCAACATCTTCCACAAGATGGGCGTCACGACACGCGCCGCCCTCGCGCGCGCCGTCGAACGCACCGACCCAACAGCGAGCCCGCGACTGAGATAGGCCTGCTCGGCGTCCTGGTCCTTCTGATCCGGCGCCGTCACGGATGCCGGAAACCGATAGTCGGCCCCCAAAGCAGGCGGCACGATCTGGTCGGGCTACGCGGGCTGTGTTTCTCGATGGCGGATGGTGCCGTCGGCCATGATGTCGCCATCGGGGCACCGCCATTGGACCTTGCCGCCCTCGAACTGCTCCTGGTAGAGCGACGCGTACACGCCGCCCTGGCTCAGCAGGGATCGGTGAGTGCCGGATTCCACTACGTGTCCGGCGCTGATGACGTTGATGACGTCGGCGCTGACGATGGTGGACAGGCGATGGGCGATGGCAATGGTGGTCCGCGACCCCATGAGGGTGTCGAGGGCCTTCTGGACCTCGCGTTCGCTGGCCGTGTCGAGTGCCGAGGTCGCCTCGTCCAGGATCAGGATGCGGGGGTCGTGCAGCAGCACGCGCGCGATGGCCAGGCGCTGTTTCTCGCCGCCGGACAGGCGGTAGCCTCGCTCGCCCACGATCGTGTCGTAGCCGTCGGGGAACTCCATGATCCGGTCGTGGATGTACGCCGCCCGGGCCGCCTCTTCGACCTCCGCCATGGAGGCGGCCGGACGGCCGTACTGGATGTTGGCCAGGATGCTGTCGTGGAAGAGGTAGCTCTCCTGGGTCACGAAGCCGATGGCGGCGGCCAGCGATGCCTGGCGGGCGCGCCGCACGTCGACGCCGTCGATCTGGACCGAACCGCCTGTGACGTCGTACAGCCGCGGGATCAGGTAGCTGATGGTGGTCTTGCCGGCCCCGCTCGGCCCGACCAGCGCTACGAGCTGCCCGGGGTCGGCCTCGAAGCTGACGCCCGCCAGCGCATCCACCGGCGTGTCGGGGTAGCGGAAGTAGACCTCCCGGAGCGCCACCCGGCCACCGCTGCCGATCGCCGGCAGATCCACGGCGTCGGGGGCATCGACGATATCGGGCACCACGTCCAGGTACTCGAAGACCCGGTCGAACAGGGCCAGAGACGATCGCAGCTCCACCGAGACCTGCAGCAGCTGCCCGACCGGGAAGTACAGGCGGGTCTGCAACGTGGTGAACGCGACGATGGTGCCCGCGGAGATGGCCGTGCCATGCGCCAGCAGCAGGCCGGCGATCAGGTACACCGCGGCCGGGGTGATCGACAGGAACGACTGCACGATCGCGAAGAAGCTCTGGCCGATCATCTGCTGGCGGACTTCCAGGTCGGCCAGGCGCTGATTCTCCTCGTGGTAGCGGGCGGTGTCGCGCGCCTGGTTGCCGAACACCTTTGCCAGCAGCACCCCGGACACCGACAGGGTTTCCTCGGACAGTGCGCTCATCGCCGCCAGTGACTCCTGAGTCGAGCGCGACACCCGGCGGCGTCGCTCGCCGACCGTCTTGGTCAGCCAGAAGAACACCGGCACGGTGATGACCGCCACGATGGTCAGCTGCCAGCTAAGGATCACCATGGCGACGACCGTGGACACAAAAATCACGACGTTGGCCAGGATGGTTGAGGCGGTGGTGGTGACCACCGACTGGACGCCGCCCACATCGTTGGCCAGGCGGGACTGGATCTCGCCGGTCTTGGTGCCGGTGAAAAACGCAAGCGGGAGCGTCTGCAGGTGAGCGTAGAGCCGGTCACGCAGGTCCCGCATGACCTGCTGCCCGACCCGGGTGGTCTCGTAGGTCTGCAGGATGCCGATAGCGCCGTTGATGATCGGGACGACTGCCATGATGGCGACCAGGATGACGAGCAACTGGATGTTGGGGCCGCCAGGCACGAACAAGGCCTTGTTGAACACCGTCTGGATCAGCAGCGGGTTGATGATGCCGATCGTCGAGGTCACCACGATCAGCCCGACGACTGCGGCTACCTGTGCCCGGTAGGGGCGGAACAGCGGCACTACCCGGCGGGCGGTGTCCCGGTTCGCGTGGGCGGACACGGCCGGGGTCCCGCTGGCCGAAGACAGCGGTCCCGGGGCTGTCATGACACCCGCCAGCAGGTCGGCGGTGTGTCCAGCTCAAGCCCGGCCCCTGCGTACAACTTCATGCCCGGCCTCCTCTGCGGCGCGATAGTGGTGCTCCTCAGGTGGGCTGCTGTGCCGAGGGGAACTTGGGCTCGCGTTTCTGGGTGACCGCGGCTGCGCCTTCGAGGACGTCGGGGCCCATGAAGCAGAGCATCTCGTAAGCAGCGGACTGGTCGAAGATCGGGCCAGCCATCCTGAGCCAGTTGTTCAGCGACCGCTTGGTCCAGCGGATCGCGAGCTGGGAGCCGGCGGCAAGGTTGTTCGCGACGCGGAGGGCCTCATCGAGGACCTGATCCCGGGGGACTGCCTTGCTGACCATGCCGAGCCGCTCGGCTTCCTCGCCGGTAATCATCTCGCCGGTGAGCAGGTAGTAGCGGGCTTTTGCCATGCCGCACAGCAGGGGCCATAGGATCGCGGCATGATCGCCCGCGGCGACGCCAAGCTTGACATGGCCGTCGCCGATTCTGGCGTCGAGGGCGCAGATCGATATGTCGGCGAGCAGCGCTACAACCGTGCCTGCGCCGACGGCGACGCCGTTGATCGCCGAGACGATCGGTTTCTCGCAGTTAATGATGTTGTAGACCATGTCGCTCATCTCGGAGAGCATGTGCGCGACGCGGTCGTGGTTGCCGGCCATCCGCCTGACCATATCCAGGTCACCCCCGGCGGAGAACGCCTTGCCGGCCCCGGTGATCACGGCGACCCTCGTTTCTAGGTCGGCGGAGACGTCCGCCCAGACGCGAGCGAGTTCGCTGTGCATCTGTTCGTCGGCGGCGTTGTACTTCTCGGGTCGGTCGAGGGTAATGAGCAGTACACCATTGCTACGGCGTTCGAAGCGCAGCTGCTCATAGTCGGAGAACCTCATGGAACGCTCCTAAGCACATAGGGCGGCGTGGCGGCTCAGCTCATGGTGAGGCCGCCGCTGACGCTGATGGTCTGACCGGTGACGAAGGACGCCTCGTCGGAGGCGAGGAACGCGTGCCATTTCTCTGCCAAGCGACTTGGGGTCCTTCCCATGAACCGTTCCTCTCGGGCCAGCGCGTATTCGCGGTCAGCCAGCGAGACCACTTTGAGCCGGGCAGCTGACCTAGAACGGAGGCTTCAGGCGGTCGCGGGCGGCCGGGTGACCGAAAGCTCCGGCGGGATGCCGCGGTACGGCTCGATCTCGACGAGGGCCAGCTGGCCCGTGCAGCCCTGGCTGAGGGTGGAGGAGGGGCGGTCGGCGGTGAGCACGTTGGGGTTGCCGTGACGGCAAAAGCCCGGGTTGGCCGGGTCCGGGTCGTACCAGGCGCCGGTGGAAAGCTGGGCGACCCCGGGCCGCACCGCTTCGTCGACGGCCAGCCCGGCCAGGCAGGCACCCCGGTCGTTGAAGATCCGCACGAGGTCACCGTCGCGCAGGCCGCGGGCTGCCGCGTCGGCAGGATGCAGCCGCACTGGTTCACGCCCGGCGATCTTGACCGACTGGCTGTGCGCACCGACATCCAGCTGGCTGTGCAGCCGGGACCGCGGCTGGTTGGCGACCAGTTGCAGGCCGAAGCGGCGGGCGGCGGGGGAGCCGAGCCATTCGTCCGGTTCGCGCCAGACCGGGTGGCCCGGGCAGTCCGGGTACCGGTAGCTGTCGATGGTCTCCGAGAAGATTTCGATTTTCCCGGTCGGCGTGGTGAGCGGGTGACCCTCCGGGTCGGCGCGGAAATCAGCAAACGCCACCTGCGGCTCGCTGGCCACCGGCAGTTCAAGGCCGTCGCCTGCCCAGAACTCGTCAAAACCCGGTACTGCCCGCCCGCGCTCAGCCAGTTTGCCCCGCCACTCTTCATACAGGTGGCGCAGCCAGTCCATCGCGGTGCGGCCCTCAGTGAAATCCTTGCCTGTACCGAGCCTTTCCGCTAGCTCCGCGAAAATGGCGTAGTCGTCCCGTGCTTCGCCGTGCGGCCGAGTCAGCGCTGACATCGGGAAGAACATCCGGTCGTTTTGCCCTGAGCCGTAGTCGTCACGTTCGATGGTCATGGTGACCGGCAGCACGATGTCGGCGTGCCGTGTTGTCGCCGTCCAGAACGGGTCATGCACCACTACCGTCTCCGGCCGGGCGAACGCCTCGCGCAGCCGGGCGAGGTCCTGATGGTGATGAAACGGGTTACCGCCGCACCAGTAAACCAGCCGGATGTCCGGGTAGGTCAGCCGCTGCCCGTTGTAGTCATAGGCCGCACCGGGATTGAGTAGCATGTCGGCGATGCGCGCTACGGGGATAAACGTGGAAACCCCGTTCCGGCCCTGTGGCAGCCGCGGCACCGACACCTGGGGTGCTGGCTCGCCGACCAGGGACGCGGACCCGTAGCCGTGGCCGAAACCGCCGCCCGGCAGCCCGATCTGGCCGAGCATGGCAGCGAGCACCACACCGAGCCACAGCGGCTGCTCTCCGTGCCGGGCACGCTGCAGTGACCAGCTGACGGTCACCAGGGTGCGCGCCGCCGCCATCTCGTGCGCGAGCTCTCGGATGCGCGCGGCCGGCACACCGGTTATTGCTTCAGCCCACGCTGGATCCTTAACGACGCCGTCTGCCTCGCCGCGAAGGTAAGAGGCGAACCGCCGGTAACCGACCGTGTAACGGTCCAGGAATCCGGTATCTGCCAGGCCGTCGGCGTCCAGCACCTGAGCGAGCGCAAGCATCAGCGCGGCGTCGGTGCCGGGCCGCGGCGCGATCCACTCGGCCTGTGCCTCGGCGGGCGTGTCGTCACGGAGCGGGCTCACCGAGACGAACCGGCAGCCCCGGGCGCGAGCGGCGCTCACCCAGCCGCGGGCATTGTGCCGGGAAACTCCGCCCGGTGACACCGCCGCGTTCTTCGGTGACAGCCCACCGAAGGCGACTACCAGCTCGCTGTGCTCCGCGACCACGGACTTGGCCGTGGCCCGGCTGAGCAGCACGTCCACGTCGGCGATCACGTGGGGCAGCAGCACCGTGGAGGTGCCGAGACTGTAGCTGTTCACGTGCCGCACATAGCCGCCGAGGCAGTTCAGGAACCGGTGCACCTGGCTCTGCGCGTGGTGGAACCGTCCTGCGCTGGCCCAGCCGTACGAGCCGCCATAGACCGCTCCTGCCCCGTGATCCCGGTAGATTCGGCGCAGCTCTCCGGCTAGCAGGTCCAGTGCTGTGTCCCACGGCACCGGCACGAACGGTTCGTCGCCGCGCCCCGGCGCACCCGGACCATGGTCTAGCCAGCCCTTGCGCACGTGCGGTAGGGCGATGCGGGCCGGGTGGTGCTGGGCGGAGGCGACGTTGCCGATCTGCGGCATCGGCTCCGGGTCACCGCGCCATGGCCGCACCTCGGTCAGCCGCTCACCGTCGCTGACCGCCTCGAATGCTCCCCAGTGCGTCAGATGGACAGTCATGCCGCCAATCGTAATCGTCAGGGGCGACATCACTGCCTGGTGCCACGAGGCCTCTCGCGGCACCGGTCCTCCGATACGGCAGGCTTATGCTCACGGTGAGGGGCGTGTGCGCCACCGCGCCCACATCTCCAGCGGAGCGGTATATGCCGGAGGCGAGGCAGCCCAGGCACTGCCGACACTGCGCGGGCGGCTGCCCCGGCGACTGCCTGCTCGGCGACGGCCAGTGCATCCACGGCTGGAACGAGAAGCGCCCGGGGCGGTTCACCTGGCAAGCACTGCTGACCCGCCGGCTGTGGGACCGCGTACTGTGGGGCGTGCACGGGAGACCCCGGCGAGGTTGACTGCCTACCGGTCAAACAAGGTTGGGCCGCCGCGCCATCCGGACAAGTTGCGGCCCCTTCCAGAGGCCGGCAATGACGGCCGTGCGATGACTGATTGCCGGCACCTCGTGCACGCTGACTTCGGCGCCTGCCTGGAGCATCGGTTCGAGGTACTGCGAGATGTCGCGCAAGGGAGCGATGCTGTCTCGTCGCGAGCTGGCGAATACGAACCGGCAGCCATCGAGCCGTCCGAAGTCCGGCTGTTGAAGCTCGGCCCACGCTTCTTCAAGTCGCGGGAGCGACCATCCCCGTGCTGCATGCAGCTGTCTCAGCGCAGGCATATTCCACACGCCCCGCGCGATATTGCCGCCGGTGTTAAAGACGCCCCAGCGCAACTCGGGGATTTCACGGCCTACGCAGTTGTAGAGGATGAAGGAGCCCAGGCTGCTGCCGAAGAACCCGAACTCGGCCGCGCCCTCAGATGCTAGCTCCGCTATCCGCGACCTGATGTCCTGTCGTATCCGGGAGATGAGCTCCGGAAGGATCATCGGGTCGGCATCCGTGAAGACGGCTGAGGTCGTCTCGTATGCCACGACGTGATAGCCCGCCCTGACGAGCCGCCGTATCGCCAAACGCGCCTTTTGAATCGGAACGCTGTACGGGCAGACGAAAATTAGCGTGTCCGTAGCCTTCGCGGAAGTCCCAAACTCCTCAGACTGGAACAACCTGTCCTGCATACACCTCCACACTCGCGGAGAGCTCGCAGTTGCGCTCGGCCTCGCCCTGGCTGGCGTCGCGGTAGCCGCCAGCCAGCCACTCCTGATCCAAGCCTAGACGGCGGTCAGTACAGGCTGGGCGAGCGTGGGGTGATGCGCTGCTCGTAGCGGAGGTAGTCCGCGTTCCTGTCCCGACTTGTCCGACACCGCGGGTCCGCAGAGCCTCGAATCACCTTGATCCGGTCATGTCTCCTCACCTGCCTGGCGGCAAGCCTCGTAGTGGCCCGCCTCCCCGCAGGAAATTTCAGAAGCGGATTGACATGGGCGAGCCTGCCTGGGTGCTGCCGGGCGAATACCAACCAAAGGAGATCCTCCGTGAGCGCCGAACAGCGAGAGAGCCTCGAAGCAATCCTGCGGCAGTCAGCCTTCCCCGCCGACAGTAACGTCAACGAGCTGCGGCGACAGCTCCGCGAGTTGACATCGGCGCAGCCGCTGCCCGCCGGCGTGACCGTGACCGCAGCCGCACTGGGCGGCGTCCCAACGGCCGAGATCACCGTAGACGGAATCGAACCCCGCCATGTTGTCGTGTACTTCCACGGCGGCGTGTACGTCCTGGGGGACGCCTTCCAAGCCGCTGGCCTGGCCTCGCAAGTCGGCCGGCGGACCGGCGCCAAGGTCATCTCGGTCGACTACCGGCTCGCCCCCGAGCACCCGTATCCGGCAGCGGTCGACGACGCCCTGGCCGCCTACGAAGCCCTCCTGCGGGGCGGCACGGCCCCCGCCGACATCGCCTTCGCGGGTGAGTCCGCCGGCGGCGGGCTCGCCATCGCCACCCTAGTCAACGCCCGCGATCACGGGCTGCCCCTGCCCGCCGCGGCCTTCGTCATGTCACCGTACGCCGACCTCACCCTGGCCGGGGCGACCATGGAAACCAAGCGCGCGGCCGACCCGCTGCTCAGCCGGGAAAACCTCCAATCCCGGGTCCCCGACTATACGGCTGGACAAGACGCTGCCCTCAGCCTCATCAGCCCCGTATTCGCCGATCTGTCCGGCTTGCCGCCCCTGATCATCCAGGCCGGAACCCACGAGGTTCTCCTCGACGACGCCGTCCGCCTCGCGCGGCAGGCCGCCACCGCCGACGTCGCGGTCACCCTCGACATCACCCCCGAGGTGCCGCACGTCTTCCAGGCCTATTACCCGATCCTCGACGAAGCGGCCGCGGCGCTGGACAGAGCCGGACAGCTCCTATCGGCGCATCTCGCCAGCGCAGAACGCGTCACCGCCTAGCGAAAGAAGGAGTTCGACATGAGCGACCCGCTCGACTGGAACGCGAAGACCATCGCGGAGTTCCGAGCGAACGAGGGCAGGGTTGGCGGGACCTTCGAAGGCGCTCCGATGGTCCTGCTGCACCACCACGGCCGCAAAAGCGGGCGGGAGTACGTCACTCCGACGATGTACCTCCCGCACGACACCGAGCTGGACATCATCTACGTCTTCGCAACCAGGGCTGGAGCACCCACGAACCCGGACTGGTATCACAACTTGACCGCCGCCGGCGACGGCAGTGTCGAACGCGGAACCGAGACATACAGGGTGACCGTCCGCGAATTGACCGGCGCTGAACGCGACCGCATCTACGCCGAGCAGGCGCGGCGCTACCCAGGCTTTGCCGAGTACGAACGCCAAACTGCTGGAGTCCGCACCATTCCTGTGCTCGAACTTAGGCGAGCGTAGACACACCTCTAAGACCGGCCAGCGAGGTCCTGATGACGTTCGAGACGTACCGGTGGCCGGTCCGGCGCGGCAGGGCCGGGAACGACCCGCCGCGCCGGTGACGCGCGGCAGGTGCTTAACCGCGCGCGCTCCACTGGGTCACCAGACCCGGTACGCGGCCGTGGGATGCCACCACGGCCCCCAGGTGATCCAGCCGACACGCTCACCCCAGTCATGCGCCCCGAAGGTCGTGTGATTCCAGATCGTGTTGATTTCCACGTGCCCGGAGCCGTAGAACATCAGGTCGCCGCGCCTGGCCTGCGACAGCGGGATCCAGTGCAGGCGCGGGCTGCCGAGCATCGCGTAGGTCGTACGCGGCAGCCAGATCCCGGCGCCGTGGCCGAAGGCCTCCATGACTAGGCCCGAGCAGTCGTAGCCCGGGGAGCAGCTGGTACCGCCGTAGCTGTACCAGCAGCCTGTCGCGTGGCGTTCGGCCCAGTTCAGAGCCGCGTTACCCGCCCGGCTCCCTCCGTGGCCGCTGATGATAGTGGAGTGGGACACCGAGGCCTGCGCCGCCGGAGCGGCCGCGGCGGCCGCGGCCGCGCCCGGGACGAGCAGCGCGGCGGTTACTGCGGCCGCGGCGATAAACCGGTGCCTGCACATGGCGGCAACTGCCATACTGAACATGTCGGGGTTCCTCCTAAGGCTGGTCCGACATAAGGTCCCGGCCGCGTGCTGCAACACTTGGCCGGGACCGCCTGGCTAGCAGGCGAAGCGCGTGAGAGTCACCTCCTGTCCCGGTGGGAGAGCAGGTTTCTCCCTCGGCTCATGTTCACCTGCAGCTTCTTGACCTGCAAGGATAACAACCCGTATATAAATGTGTGAAGAATTTTGAGCAAAGACGCAGGTCAGCGCCCTGCCTAACTGTGGGTAAACGGGGCTAACGCCGTGCGGCTCACACCGCTGAGACGAGAACGAGCGCGGTCGCTCCGCGTAGCCTGAACTGCGTGACCTCACTCGCCCTTCAGCAGCCGCAGTGGCCTGACCGAGCTCGTCTGGAGGCGGTGGTCCGTGACCTGGGGGGCCTGCCACCGCTGGTGCTGGCCGCGGAGTGCGATCAGCTGAAGGAGCGACTAGCCGCGGTGGCGCGCGGTGAGGCTTTCTTGCTGCAAGGCGGTGATTGCGCGGAGACGTTCGTCGGCACGACCGCCGACAGCATTCAGGGCAAGTTCCGGACGCTGCTGCAGATGGCCGTCGTGCTCACCTATGCGGCCAGCGTGCCGGTGGTGAAGGTCGGCCGGATGGCAGGC
>Ga0306923_10004164_pt1 | contig 13814 bp, 10 predicted proteins | sample sta12Can44000108_FD_203841 | JGI IMG/M metagenome (GOLD analysis project Ga0306923, IMG submission 203841) | Lab enrichment of tropical soil microbial communities from Luquillo Experimental Forest, Puerto Rico - statanox.12C.anox.44.000.108 (v2)... | ecosystem: Environmental > Terrestrial >... | reverse complement strand
GTTCGTCACACGGTTCACCTGGGCACCAGGGTCGATCGCGTTCTGGGACAACCGGCAGGTGTGGCACTTCGCGGTGAACGACTACCAGGGACAGCGCCGGGTGATGAACCGCATACTGCTCACCGGTACCAAGCCGGTCCCGGCCGATACGATCTAGGACGCCATCTCAAAGACCCGGATCATTCTCGCGTGGTGATAGCGGATGGCGACTTATGGCGCTGATCCCTATGACAAAACGGGCAAAACGTCGGCAGAAATGCCGGTTTAGCGCCATAAGTGCCCAGAAGTGCCCGAATGACGAGACAACTCCCCGACACTGGCCACGCCCGCACTCGCCGCCCAATCCCACCCGGCACACCGATCACCCGGGCACCACCTGACTCCGCCTTCCTGACGAGCGTCCGTGACATCGGATTGATACCGGTGCCTGTGATTCCCCAGTTCAAAGAGCGGCTGATCGATACACTCCCGTCGTGGAATCTGGGGCGGTATTCGCGGATCCGTCCGGTCGGCGCCATCGCGTGATGCGGTTCGCCGGCCTGGGAGCGGCAGCGGTACTCGCTGTGTGCCTTGGCTCCGTGGCCGTAGCGATGACCGGAGGCCCGCAGGCGCCGTTCACGCAGTGGGCGGTCCCGCAGGTACCGGCGAGCCCGTCGGGCGGGCACAACTCCCAGGCCGCAGGCCACTCGCCAGGTAGCCGGTCCGGCTCGGCCGGGGCGCAGGACCCTGTCGCGGCCGGTGCCACGGGCGCCGCGGGCGCCGGGACCACGCCGTCGCAGACCGCGAGTCCCGCCCCGTCGGCGGGATCGTCGCCATCCGCCACTGCGACCTCGGGTACCGCGAGACAGTCGCCCGCGCCCACCAACCCCGCGGGCAAGACCCCGCCCGGGCACATCAAGTCGGCCCATCCGCACGCTTCCGCCAGTGCCACCTAGACAGGCGTCCGGGCCGTGGCCGCCGGCGCCGGGCACGACGGCGCCGGACCCAGCGCCACACCGGACCGGAAATGGCTCACACAGACCGCCGGCGAAAAGCCAGCGGCGCGTTAGCCACCGCATGAGCCGCGCGCCTCGCGGCCACTGGCCGCTGGTCTCCCTTGTCGTCTTCGTCTTCGCGATCGGCCTGCTGATCGAGGGCTACACCCACGGCGTGCTGGGCGAGAACAGCGCGGACGAGCCGCCAGTCAGCCCGCACGCGGTGGCCGCCCCGGCCAGCGTGACGAACGGCGGGCCGGTTCTCACCGTCGTGAACGGGCAGCCGCGCAGCTACCAGATCCCGCCGAAGACCGTCGTGCTCTCCTTCGACGACGGCCCTGAGCCGACGTGGACGCCGCGCATCCTCGCGGTCCTCGAGCGGTACCGCGTACCGGCCAGCTTCTTCCTGGTCGGCGCGCACGCGGCGAGCTATCCGGGACTGGTGCGGGCCGAACTGCAAGACGGCGACCAGGTCGGCTCGCACACCTACACGCATGCCAACCTCGGCGCCTTGCCGCGCTGGCGGGAGAGCCTCGAACTGACCCTGACGCAGAACGCGCTGGCAGGCGCGGCCGGGATCCACACCCGCCTGCTGCGCATGCCGTACTCGTCGGAGCCGGACGCGATCTCCGCCGCCGACTGGCAGGCCGCCAGGCAGGCAGCCCAGGACGGCTACCTGGTCGTGTTCACCAGCCTGGACACCACGGACTGGGCCCGGCCGGGCGTGCGGCACATCGTGGCCGCGGCCATGCCCAAGGACGGCCGTGGCGCGGTCATCATGTTCCATGACGGCGGCGGCGACCGCGCCGAGACCGTCGCCGCCCTTCCCGAGATCATCCAGCGACTGAAGGCGGAGGGCTACCGGTTCGCCACCGTCACCGGCGCGCTGAAGCTGGCCGAGGGCGACGTCCCGGTGAGCCGGAGCCAGCAGGTCGTCGGCACCGCTCTCGTCTACACTCAGCAGGGCGCCGACAAGGCCGTCGCGGTCCTCGCGGTGGCGCTCATCACGATGAGCGTGCTCACCGTGCTCAGGGTGCTGTTGCTGGTCGGCTTCGCCGTCGCGCACCGGCGCCGCGAGCGCCGCCAGGCGCGCTGGATCCCGCCGGACGCGCCGCGATTCCTGCCAGACGTCTCGGTCGTCATCCCCGCTTACAACGAGGCGGCCGGCATCGCCGCCACCGTGCGCTCCATGGCGGCGAGCCGGTACCGCGGCCGGCTCGAGATCATCGTCGTCGACGACGGTTCGACCGACGACACCGCGGCCATAGCCCGCGGCCTCGGCATCCCCGATGTATACGTCATCACCCAGCCCAACACCGGCAAGCCGGGCGCGCTCAACCGGGGGATAGCCGAAGCCCGCTCCGAGATCCTGGTCCTGGTGGACGGGGACACGGTCTTCGAGCCTGGCACCATCGAACGGCTGGTGGCGCCGCTGTCGGACCCGGAGATCGGGGCCGTGAGCGGCAACACCAAGGTGGGCAACCGCGGCGGCTTCATCGGCGGCTGGCAGCACCTGGAATACGTGATGGGGTTCAACCTGGACCGCCGCATGTACGACATGCTCGGCGTCATGCCGACCGTGCCGGGGGCGATCGGGGCGTTCCGCAGGCAGGCGCTCCGCCAGGTCGGCTGGGTCAGCCATGACACGCTGGCCGAGGACACCGACCTCACCATGGCGCTGTGCCGGACGCCGTGGCGGATCGTCTACACCGCCGACGCCATCGCGTGGACCGAGGCGCCGGCCAGCCTGCGGCAGTTGTGGAAGCAGCGCTACCGCTGGTCCTATGGCACCATGCAGGCGATGTGGAAGCACCGCCGCGCGGTGATCGAACACGGCCGGTCCGGCCGGTTCGGCCGGCTCTGCCTGACCTACCTGACCCTCTTCCAGGTGCTGATGCCGCTGGTCGCGCCCGCGATCGACATCTCGTCCCTGTACGGCCTCATCTTCCTCAACAAGCTGCACGTAGCGATCTTCTGGCTCAGCTTCGTCGCCCTACAGGCCCTGGCAGGCGGCTACGCGCTCCGGCTCGACCGCGAACCGCTGCGCGCGCTCTGGGTGCTGCCGTTCCAGCAGGTCGTCTACCGGCAGCTCATGTACCTGGTAACGATCCAGTCAGCGATGACCGCGCTACTCGGCACGCGGCAGCGGTGGCAAGTGATCCGCAGGTCAGGAGTGTTCGTCGGCCAGGGCAGATAACAGCGCGCGAGCGATTCCGCTGTGCGGCGCGACATGTCGTCGTGCAGCGGATCAGCCATAACACCCCTTGCGATGGAAACTTTTGAAGGTTCTCCTACCAGCATCATGATCATCTATACGGATACCTCCGCTAGCCACGCCGTTAACCCACGTCAGATGATTTGGCGGCGGCTGATCTTATGGCTAAGTCAATCCCCGATTACAAGGGCTTGCAGACTTTAGGATGCCATGCTACCGTCAATGCAAATTTGGGCGGGGCGGTAATACTCGGGGCGGGACACCTAAACGTACAAACAGGTCATGTTTACCGAAATTGACCTGTGATCGATAATGCTTGCCTGCGTTTGTTCCGGCAAGGTCGAATCCCTAGCTGCTGCCCTGAGCCTGGGAGGTGCTTATGGCAGATCGGGGCGGGTGGGTCGCTCCGCCGGAGCAACCACGCCGGTACCGTCTCCGTGATCGCTGGTCAGATTACCGGCGCGGGCGCGCCGACGCGCGCAAGAGCATTCCGCTCGTGCCTTCGGATCAGATCCAGCCTAACCAGGCCGCGTCCGAGAACGGCGATACGGGACCGCAAGAAACGGTTCTCGAGCAACTTGTTACTCCTTACATGGATGGATTACGAAATACCCGCAGCGAGCTCCTCTTCAAGGTCTGGGAGCGTCACCAGAACGAGTGCGAGCGACTCCGCGCGGAGCTACGTGCGGCGAAGACCCGCAGCGAGCCGCTAGCCGCCGCGAAAAAGGTCGCCGCGGCGCGGCTGGACGAGGTGTCGAAACCGCTGACCGATGAGGAGATGACGCGACGGCGGCTGGCCGAGGCGGACTTGCCCGAGGAAGTAGTCAGGCGGCGGCGCGAACGGGAACGGGCGGAAGCCCGTGCCCTGGCTGAGGAAGCTCACCGGAAGGTGGACGCCGACTTGCGGGTGGCCGAGGTGGCGCTGGATCACGCCCGTTCGGTTTTCACTGGCCGGTTGGCGGCCGCGCAGGCAGTGGGCTGGCAGATCGTTCATCACGTCGCCCGGCGGGAGGCCGCCTACGTCGGGGCGCTCGCGCGTAAGCACAAACGGGGGCCTGAGCTTGTGCGGTTGCTTGAGCTGACCGGCCCGGAGCTGCCGTCATGGCTGCTGTTGGAAGCCGACAACGAGGAGGCCTGATGTCCGAAGCCGACACGCCGGCGGGAGGCGGTCCCCGGCCACCCAAGCTGGCGCCGTTCACCCCGACACCCGTCAACCGGGACGAGGAAATCGCATCGGTGATAAGTCAGGCGAGCCAGCTGGCGCCCGGCGCCGTAGACGAGGCGCTCGGCCACGCCCTCGACAATCACATCAACGCACGCGCGGACCAGTGGACCGCTCAGGTACACAGCGAATTCGCGCAATACGCCGGAGGCCTTAAGTACAAGCGCGACCACGCCGATTCGGAAGTCATCTACCAGACGCGGCTCCAGTCGCCAGACACCCACCGGGTTATCGAGACCGAGACTGCTCGCAATGCCGCCGCACTGCGGCTGCGCGGCGAGGACGAGAAAGCAGCCTGGCCCGAGCCCGGGCACGCCGACCCGACGCTGCTCGCGGGCCGCTCAGGAAGGTATGTCTACCTGGTGGCGCTATTAATAGCTGCCGCGGCTGACATCGTCGCCTTTTACCAGGTGATCGAGCTCGTACTGCAAAATCTTTCGAGTACCTTGGTGGTCGTCCTCGTCCTCGGATTCACGGGTACGGCCCTCACCACTGTGCATTTCGCCGGCACCATGCTCAGGGATCGCATAGCGGGCGCGAAATGGATCCCGCTCTTCCTGCTCATCATCTGTGCTGTGGTGTGGGTCGCGCTCGGCGTCCTCGCGTTCTGGATGCGCCTGAGGGGCAACCTGGGCGGAGGCAGTGCACCTTTCAATCCCTCGGTTACCGGATCTCCAACGGCGTCGAGCGGGTCCGCCGATTCCCAGGGCACTGCGCCGGGCGCGGCCATGTTCGCCGGGTTGTACCTGGCAACCGGCGCGGTCGCCCTTATCGGCAGTTATCTCACCCATAATCCCCTGCACAACGCCTTCGCCCGTGCGGTGCGTGACCACGGCAAGGCCGCCAAGCGCAACGCGGAGTCTGCCAAGCGACTTGGCCACGCCGAAGCCGAGCGAGCGTACTTCGACAACCAGATCATCGCCGCCGAAAGGGTCCGTGACGAAGCGATCCGGTCCCGGCTCGCCCTAGCCCAGGAACTCAAACAGCAGGCGCGCCTGGAACTCGCCAAACGCCTGCGCGACGTGTCTGCCACCGACGCGTTCCTCCTGAACGACGCCAGGCCTTACACCTACCGGCCCTTCACCAGTTAGCCACGGTCACGGACACGGAGGCAAAATGAGACGCAAGGATTTCCCCGCCGTGAGGGTCGCCTGCGCCGCGGTCGCCGCCGCCGCGCTGATGGCCGAAGTCGCGGGCTGCGGACCATCCACAACGGCAAAGGACACGAATCCTCTCGCCGACACCTGCCTGACGAACGGCGCCGCGCCGCTCGCGCTCGCGGTAGGCGCGCGGTCGAACGTCCCCACGACCCGGTTCCCGCCCGCGGTGGGAGCGCTGCTGCAAACCGCCGCCAACGACCAGCAGCAGATCTCGCTGATCCGGATCGACGGGCAGCCCAAGATCTTCATGCAGCAGCCTTTCTCTACGACGGCCCAGAACGGCCCGGCGCGCCAGGCAGATCTCAACAAGTACCTCAACGAGACGATCGAACCGGCCCTGCGGACCACCATTCACGCCCAGGTTCCCGAGGCGGACATCCTCACCGCCCTCAACCTCGCCGCGTCCGCCACCGGTCCTGACGGCAACATCATCGTCATCGACTCCGGCCTGCAGACCGTGGCCCCGCTGCAGTACCAGCAACGCGGGATGATGATGGCGCAGCCCGCCGACATAGTCGGCTTCCTCCGGCAGCAGAAGCTCATCCCGGACCTGCGAGGCAGGCACGTGCTCCTGTCCGGGTTCGGCTACACCGCGGCCCCGCAGCCAGTGTTGAATCAGGCGGAGCGGGACAACGTCATCGCCCAGTGGGAGGCCATCATCCGGGCCGGCGGCGGCTGCGTCACAGCGGACCCGGTGGCCAACACGACAGTCGAGGTAGCCGGGTCGCCCTCGGTGGCCATAGCTCAGCTCCCGCCGCCCACTGTCATCCATCCCTGCGGCACCACGGTGCTGAGCGACTCGGGATCGGTCGGTTTCGTCGTTGGCACCGCAACCTTCAGGAACCCGTCCGCCGCTGACGCCACCCTGAGGCAGCTCGCCAGCACTCTGAAGGGAAGCGACGAGCCCGTCACCCTCATCGGGAGTACCTCGAGCGAGGGCGGCGACGCCGTGAACAACCCGCTGTCACAGCAGCGGGCCGACGCCGTGAAGAGCACTCTACAGTCGATGGGCATAGCGAGCGGCCGCATCGCGAGCACCGGCGAGGGCTCACACTATCCCGGCCGGGTCAACGACCTCGGCCCGGGCGGCGAGCTGCTGCCCGCGCAGGCCGAGCAGGATCGCGAAGTCATCGTGCAGCTGCCTAGCTGCCGGCCAGGATGATGGACACGCAGCCAATCCCCTACCTGCTCCGGGCCCGGCTGATGGACTGGTATCAGGGCTGGCGGGACGGCCGGGCCGGGATCCCCGACCGGCAAAGCTCTGTCGGGCGGGTCACCACCCCGCACCGCGAGACCCTCATCCGGATGGCGCTTGAGGTTTTCGAGCAGGAGCGGCTCCGCTACGAGCAGGCCAGGGACGCCGCGCCCGAGCGGATCGCCGCCATGACGGCTCGGCTGGATCAGCTGACCGCGCACCGGGCCGACGCGGAGCTGCATCTCGCTGAGGTCAGCGCGCCGCTGTCCCGTGAGGAGGAGACCTGGCGCCGGGTCGGCGACCTCGACCGGGCGGAGCCCGTGGTTATCCAGCGCAGGCGGACCGAACATAGGCGGCGGATCGTGGCTGCCCGGCTGACACTGGACAGCATCAAGGACGAGATCGCCCGCGCCGAGGCCGCGATCGCCGAGGCCACCAAGGCCGATGAGCGAGAGCTGCGGGCCGCCACGACGCGAGTGGTGCGGTTCCATCAGCACATACACCGGCGGCTGAACAGCTACCTGCGCACCCTGCGGCGCTATCACCCCGACGGCCATTGGGCGGCGGAGCACCTGACAGTGGAGCCGTTCCTGCCCGGCTGGATCACGAAGGAAGCGATCGCCGAAGAGAGCCAGAAGTGGAGGCCGCCGCCGGGCGTGGGATCCCGCGACCCAGAGCCGCCGTCGCCCAGCGACGAGCAGCCGGTTATTATCCGGCTCATCCTGCCGGAGACCCACTTCGGTTCGGAGCAGCCCTTCCCGCATGTCCAGATCGACGCTCCCGGCACCGCCACGCGGCACTTCACGCTGATCCGGGAAGACGGGAACCGGTTGCGGCTGCGCGACTATGGGTACGGACACGGCCCCTACCGGAACGGGGTCCGGGTGAAGTGGGACCTACTGAAGCCCGGAGATCACTTCGAGTTCGGCGATCACCGCTACAAAGTGCGAGACGGATGCGCTGAGCTGGAACGCACCCTGCTGCATCCGGTCGGCGTGGGGCTTATCGTCACGGGTCTTTGCGCCCGGGCGGGAAAGAAGAACCTCGGCAAGAGCAAGCCCAGGGAACTGCTCACGCACATGGCGTTCACAGCGGGAAAGAACACACTCCTGGCCGTCGTGGGGCGGTCCGGCGCGGGCAAGAGCAGCTTGCTCGAGGTGCTCATCGGGGACCTGGCGCCGCACAGTGGCGAAGCGTACTTCGGCGAGATGAGCGTGCTGGGCCGCCCGCCCCAGTTCAGCGACTGGCTCGGCTTCGTGCCGCAATACGTCAACCTGCACGGGTCGCTGACGGTTTGGCAGCTGCTCGACTATTCGTTCCGCCTGCGCGACCCGGCCAACCGCTTCCTGCGGAGCAGGAAGATCAGCGAGGTCTGCGAGAGCCTCAAGATCAGCCACAAGCTCGGCCAGCTGGTGTCCACGCTCTCCGGCGGTGAGCGGCGCCGGGTGTCGATCGCCATCGAGCTCCTCAGCGACCCTCAGCTGCTGATCCTGGACGAGCCCACATCCGGGCTCGACCCGGGCATGGACCGCGAGATCATGCTCGTGCTGCGCAGGTACGCCATGAGCGACAGAACGGTCATCGTCACCACGCACGCGACCGCGCACCTCGCCTACGCCAACAAGGTCCTCGTGGTGGCGGACCACGGACGGCCTATCCTGCTCGAAGATTCCGAACGGGTCCGGAGCGCGCTAGAGGTCGAGTCCTACGCGGACCTGATGGACAAGCTCACCGAGCCGCCGCGGGGGGAATCCAACCCCTGGGCCGATGGTATGGCGGCCGCATACCAGCACGGCCTCTGGGCCCGGAGCGCTCGCCAAGAGGCCGCGCGAGTGGCGGCCAAGATCGCTGGGGGGACCGCACGACCCAAACGCAAACGGCGCGGGGCGGCCAGGAAGTTCTGGCGGCAGCTAACGACACTCGCAAGACGTCAGGCCACCCTGCTGCGCGTCCGCGGCCGGAGCAGCCCGCGCCTGATCGTGCGAGTGGCTGTCTCGCTGCTGCCATTTCTCATCGCCGCGGCCGGCGCCGCGCTGGCGGCATGGATCACGCCGGACGGCGGCCTCGGGTCCCGGCCCAGCCAGGCTGGTTCTACCGCCCTCGGGGTGCTCACCACGCTGGCGATGCTCAGCGGCCAGGCACTTACCTACGGCGACCTTGTCACTGACTTCCCGATCATCCAGCGCGAGCACCGGACCGGTACCGGGCTGCCCCCGGTCATGCTGTCCAAATGGCTGGTGTTCGCGGTCGTCGGCGTCATTCAGGCCGCGCTCATCACGGTCATCTTCACGTGGATCCAGAATGGCCCGGCATACACCAACGTCCTGCCGCCGGTGTTTGAGCTCTGGGTCGATCTGGCCGCCCTCACGGTCAGCGCCATGTCCCTCGGGCTGCTCATCTCCGCGGTCGCCAGGAAGCTCGAACAGGCTGTGGCGCTCGTCACGCTGACCTCGATCGCGCAGATCGCCCTCAACGGGGTGACCGCTCCAGTGCCGGGCGTGCTGAACTGGATCGCCATGGTGCTGCCTGACCGTTGGGGCCTGTCTGCCGCGGCGTCGTCGGTCGACCTGCTCCGCATCACCCAGCCACGGCCGAGCCCGCCGGACGCGCTGTGGGCGCACACGACGTCGCAATGGCTGACCGACCTCACGGTTATCGTTCTGCTGACGGTCGGCTATACCAGTATGTCGGGGGCGGTGCTCTGGCTCCGGCTCAAGCCCGCGGCTGCGCCAAAGCAGCAGGTCTCTGCGCCTTCCGGTGGTTCGTGATGGCGCGGTACGTAACCGTCTGCGCGTTCGACACGCCGCCACCTGATTCCCTCGCGGCCGCGCTGGACTTGGCCGACCGGCTGCGCCTGGTCCGCGGGGAGGATCACCCCGACCTGTGGATCTCGTGGGCTAGCTTCCATGAGATCGAGCCGTCGCTGGCCGCCGCGCTCGCCGCCGGCCAGGTGCGCTGTGCGGCTCTGCTGCCGACCCTGCCGCCGCCGGAGCAGCGGTGGATGCTGACTGAGTGGCGTGGCCAGCTGGCCGTGCATGGTTCCATCGCAGACCAACTCGACCCCCGGTTCTGGGACAGCCTGTCCGGCTACGACCTGATCGATATGCGCACTTTCACACCCGCACGCGACACCCCGGGAAGCGCCGTCACGGTGTCCGCCGCCGGCCTGCATCGCAGCCGGGCCGAATGGGTGGAGACCGCGGCCGAGTACCGCGCTTCCCTGGACACCAACCGGCCCACGGTGATCACCGCTCCGGTGCGGCAGATCATTACGCGAATGCGGGACTGGTTCGGTGACCTTGCCGACGAGCGGGTTGGCGGAGCCGTCGCGATCCTCGCCATGTCGGGGGTGACGCCATCGGCGCGGTCCCAGGCAGTCCTGCGCAATCCGGCGGCGCTCGGGCTGCGCCGCGTCTCCGGGCATACGGCGCTGGCCGCGCACGCCCGGGCAGGCCAGCTCACCGCGCAGGCATGGGGTACCCGCTCGGACGACCCGACCCGGGGCCTTGCCCGGCCGCGGCCGGACTATCTCAGGCAAGAGTCCAGGACGTTGACGGCCGGGCTGCGAGCCATGAAAGCGACCACCAGAGCGCGCTACGCCGTCCTGGTCTCACTAACCGCACGGGAGGATCTCGAAGTGCTCATCGGCACAGGCCTGGTCTTCGAGCAAACTGCTCTCAACCGAGTGCAGAATCTGGCTATCGCGGCCGGATCGATCATGCAGGCTAAAGTCGGCCAGCATGCCGCCCTCGCGCTGCCGGCCTGGTGCCTCAACCGGCGGTTGGCGCCGCCCGGCGGGGAGGCCGTCCGCGCGACGCCGCTCTGCCTGCCGCTTACCGCGGATGTGAACCAGGCCATGGTGTGGAGCATCGTCGAACGCTCACCTGAGAACTTTGGAGCGCGGGCGTGAGCGGTCCGATCGGCAGCGAACTCGAGGCCAGAATCCGTGACGCGATTGGCGACTTTCCCGAATACGTCCTCGATACGGGAACCCAGCCCAGGCCCATGGTGATCAAGTACATGCCCGCGAGGTTCGGCAAGACTTATCACAGGCCTGGGCAGAAACTCAAGATCTCAGAGGTCCGCGGCTTTACCTGGGGACAGGCTACGTACGTCACCCCATTGGCGTTTCCGCTCTCTAGCGGGATCTTCGGGCGGGTGGGAGTGGTCGCCCGGTTCGAGTTCGGCAGCTGGAAGACATTCGACGCCACCAAGCCGGAAAACGAGCAGCTTTACCTGGCCTGGCTGCAACGACAGCCAATGTTCAAGGACCTCATGCTGACGGCCCACTCGGCGTATCTCAGCCAGCTGCTCCGGGACGAGTTCCGTCGGAAGTTCAAGATCGACTGCGTCCTCTTCCGTCCCGATCAATCTAACAGGAACTACACGAGCACCAGGGACGATGTGTGGATGGCCGTTTCCGACTGGCGGCGGATGCCGTCTGGGGAGCGGACTCTCGCCGACGGATTCAGCGAAAGGTTCATCGATCCGCGCCTGACAGTGGTGCTTGAAGAGGAGTTCGAGGATCAAATGGGCGGCATTCACCGCGCCGGGCTGCTCGAGCTCGGCGGCCCACGGCCAGCCGGCAATCTCGCGGAAGAGATCTGGCACGCGTACAACATGGGCCGCATCGTGCGGATACCGTCATGAACGGCCTCCTCGCGATCGCCGCGGCCTTTCTCGACCTCATGACGAACCCGCAGCACGGGATAGAAGTGAACGAGGAGTACTCGCTCCGGTTCCATCAGGCGCTCATCGACGATCCCGAGTTCGCCAACTCATTCGCCACCCTCGCGCTCAGCGCCGAGGACGTCGAATCACTGCCCATCTGCGCGTGGCCGTGGTACCTGCAGTGGCGTGCGGGAAACGGCTCCCCGCCGTCGCGAGATTTCCTTGACGCGCTCTTCGACTACACCGACGATCCAGCTATCCGGCTTTCCGTCGTGCGAAGCGCGGTTTGGGAAGAATACCCGGCCAGCACGCCGGCTGACCACCCGCCCGCCGACGCGGAGCACCGCAGCGACGACGATTCCGGTGATCGCCGATTCACCGGGGCCGACCCGCAGCCCAGCGACGCGGTCGCGGAACGAGAGCGCCGCCGGAACGTCCAGAATCCGTGGCTGCGGGCGAGGACCACCCGGATGGTGAGCGCCGCCGGTGCGGCGCGCGGCCAGGCAGACGCGAGCGAAATCGCTACCTATCTGCTACAGCTGGGAGACCCCGCCAGCCTGGAAAGCCTTCGGGCGCTCATCCAGGACGAGCCGTGGGCTGGCCGGGAAAGTGTTGTCGCGACAGTGCAGAGACACATAGCAGAAGCAGGCCTCGACCGGGAGACCGCGACCCGATGGCGCGCACAACTCGGTCTCGCCAACCCGGGGGGAACCGCCTAGCGGTACAAGGAGGTAGAGTCCGTGATTCCTTCGAAGTCGATGGTGTAGTTAAGCTCACCAGCGTTTACTAGCGAAATGGTCGCAGAGGCGAGACTTGATACTATCTGGCAGACATCCGTCGAGTTGTTCTCATCGAAACTCAAGGTAACCGGGCCATTCCCAGACTGCCAGTAAAGTCCAGCGACGCAAGTCGGGTTGCCACCTGAAAGGTTCAGCCCAGGAGCTGAGACTTGTATAGAGCCGACGTCCTGGTTCACCCCTCCGGAGTGCAGGGTAATCGTCAGTTGGACTTCCGGGCCAAAGTCTGTCCAGTCGAGATCCGAGGTGCTGATGCGGCCGTGCCAGGTGCCCAGGTATCCGGCCGGCAGACTCAGCTGGGAGGCATCAACCGAGAACGGCGGGTAATGCATCGGAACAGCCACGCCAGCGTAGATGGCCGTGAGAGCGATGGGAATTCCTATGAGGCCAACTATGAAATTCCAGGTTTCAGGGTTCTTACGGTCCACCTAACTCGTACCCCTCTGGCTTCTAACCTGTACCGCGGGCGTAGCCACGTCACGTGATCGTTAACGCGGCATGGCGGACAGCCTGATGCACAGGAGTATCAAACCGCCCAAAGCAGACTGTTGGTACGCGGGTCGTATTCCCGCAGCCCAGCGAAGGGGCTTCACGCTCCCCCAAGACACATCCGCAGCCCCGCTTTCTGACCTGGCAGCTGCGGGCCCGCCGGGCCAGTGATCTCATCCCTCACCCGATACAATATCGGCATGCTATATCACGCCAAGGCTGATTCGCCATAATTGGCTAGGCGTTTAGCTTCGTGTGCTTTTGTCGCCCTTAGTAGCTGTCTCCAGAATGATATTTTCCGGCCGGTGAGAGCCCTGCGCACCGGGCAAGGTACTCTCTCGCGCGTGGGTACCTGGATCATCACCGAGACCGCCGCCGGTTCCGGCTTGCGGGTCGCGGTCAAAGACCTCATCGACATGGCGGGCCTGCCGACGACCGCGGGGTCCCGTGCCATCGCCGAACAGGCGCGGCCGGCCGCCGCCGACGCCCCCTGCGTCGCCGGGTTGCGGCGAGCGCAGGACGCGGGCGAGGCACGGTTCGCCGGCAAGACCAACCTGCACGAACTGGCCTACGGCATCACCGGCGTCAACGCCTGGTCCGGCACCCCGGTCAATCCCCTCGACCCGCGCCGGGTGCCCGGCGGATCTTCAAGTGGCTCGGCGACGGCGGTCGCCGCCGGCGAGGCGGACATCGCGTACGGGACCGACACCGGCGGCTCGATCCGTATCCCCGCCGCGTGCTGCGGGATCACCGGGCTGAAGACGACCTGGGGCCGTATCCCGCTCGACGGCGTCCGCCCGCTCGCGCCCAGCCTGGACACGGTGGGGCCGATGGCACGGGACGTCAACGGGCTCGCCGCCGGGATGGCGCTCCTCGAGCCCGGGTTCACCGTCGCCGGCACGGCACCGCTCACCATCGGCATGCTGGCGATCGACGCCGACCCGGCGATCACCGAGGCCATCGGCAACGGGCTGCGGACGGCGGGCTTCGACGTCCAGCCGGTGACGGTCCCGGAACTCGACGCGGTCATCGCCGCGTCGCTGACCATCCTCGAGGCCGAGGCCTGGGCGACGAACGCGGCCCTCGTCGCG
>Ga0306923_10004162_pt1 | contig 13816 bp, 14 predicted proteins | sample sta12Can44000108_FD_203841 | JGI IMG/M metagenome (GOLD analysis project Ga0306923, IMG submission 203841) | Lab enrichment of tropical soil microbial communities from Luquillo Experimental Forest, Puerto Rico - statanox.12C.anox.44.000.108 (v2)... | ecosystem: Environmental > Terrestrial >... | reverse complement strand
GCACGCCGGCTCAAGATGCACCGTCGCACCCTGCAGCGCATCCTCTCCAAGCACGCCCCACGCAGCTGATACGCAAAGGTTGGCCGCGCAGTCGTTCTACGCGCGCCTGCCGCCCAAACCAAAGCCGACGGCGATCCAGCCGGCGCCGGCAAAGATCAGATCGATCCCGAGGAACAGCCCGAGGATGTAGAGGCTGGAGACCGGCCAGTGCGCCAGGACGATGAGCCCGAGGAGAAGAGTGATCGCGCCGGACACGACCACCCAGATCCAAGGCATTCCCTCCTTCATGTTGAAGGCCAGCACGATCCGCATGATGCCGCCAGCGATCAGCGAGACGCCAAGCAGGAGCGTCAGCAATGCCGCGGCGAGAAGCGGGTTGTCGAAGGTCAGGAAGCCGGCAATGATGTAGAGCGCGCCGAGCAGCAGCCAGAGCAGGAACCTGCCCCAGGTTTTGATCTGAAAGGCGTGGAACACCTCCGCGACACCGGCAATCAGCATCATGATGCCGACCACAAAGACGGTCACGATGGTCGCCGTGACCATGCTGCCGAGGGCGATGAGCCCGGCGATCACATAGACGACCCCGAGCGCGATGATCCAGCCCCGTTTGGCTCGCAGCGGCTCCAGACCGGGCGAGGTCGTGAAGGGTTGCGGGGTTTCTGTCATGCTGGTCATGGCGCTTTCTCCGGATAATTGATCGGTCAGGGCGCGAAGAGACTGACGATCCGCGCTTTCGCCTTCGTGTCGTTCGACCTCCCGGCTAAAGGCATCTGCTCAATTTGTCATTTTGAAAAACTGATAGGTCGCGGAGTAGCGCATGCGTGCCTGCTCCGACAGGTGGTGCGCATCGCAACCTGTCTTCGGTGCTGCCCCACCCTTGGTGTCGCTGCGACGGATGTAGGCAACATCAGACAGAGGTCCTGACCCTTGATGGCTCTTGACCCGCAGCAGAAGCCATTGAATGGCGCCCGGTTCCGGCGCATCGGCCTTGGCGACGACCTCGCCGACCACCTCCGAGCCGTCGTCTGTGCTCCAGGTCGGACCGGTAAAATGACTGCCGACCTGACGACCCTGCTTGTCAAATAGGTTGGCTTCGGGCCCCTTGAATGACCAGGAATAGCCGTCGTCTTTGGGATCGCAGGTGTAGATCTGAACGCCGTCTGCAAAGAGCTCGAACACCAGTTGCGAGCCCTTGGGTGCCGCTATGGCGGCCTCGTCGGTACCCGCCGCGAAGCTACCGGTGCCGATCAAAACCGCCGCTGCAACACTGCAAGCCGGGTATCTCACTCGTATCCCCGCGGTGCGTGCTTCAGGTGCCGAGACGCGTTGCGAGCACCGCCTGAGGCCGCTGGCCCACGGCATATGTCGTCAACGGCGTCAGCGCTCCGGTCTCCTCGTTGATGCGGTACGAAGCCAGACGCCCGGACGCCGAGCCGGCTGCAAAGACAAAATGGCCCGCGGGGTCGAGGCAGAACGCGCTCGGGACGGGCTCGGTCGAGGCCTGGCCGGCCGGCGTCAGCCGTCCGGAAGTGTCGACCGCGAACCCTGCGATGCTGTTGTGGCCGCGGTTGCCGACATAGAGCAACCGCCCCGAAGGTGTGAGATGAATCTGCGAGCAGGTGTTGCGTGCCGTGAACCCGGCGGGCAGGGTCGTGATCGTCTGCACCGCCGACAGGGTGCCGGTCGCATTGTCGAGCCGATAGGCGGAGACGCTGCACCCCTGCTCATTGGAGAAGTAGACAAGGTCCAAGCTGGGATGAAAGCAGTAGTGGCGCGGACCGAGAGTTTCCGTCTGCTCCACGCGCAACGGCGAATTGGGAGCGAGGCTGCCGGGTTGCGCATCGTATTTGAACTGGAAGATCACATTGGGACCGGGATTGTTCTTTGGCGGTTCCAGGACATTGTCGTTGAGCCGCGCGATGTGAGGGACAAAGGCAAAACGATTGGAGCGGTCGGTCGCGATGGCATGGGCGCCGGTCGCGGTCGCCAGCCATCCGAGCGAAGGCGCGCCGACCGCGCCATCCGCTCCGAGCCGGTGCACCGCAGCACCCCCGCCTTGGTAATAGGCGCACAGCAGATGCGTACCGGTGCGGTCGGGAGCCATAAAGGTCGGCGCGTGCTGCTGCGACACCGTTCCCAACAAGGTAAGTGTGCCGGTTCGCTGGTCGATCCGAAAGCTCGAGATCGCCGGCACGGTGCGATGCCCGACATAGAGCGTGCGCCGGTCCGGGCTGATCGCCAGCCCCGACGGCCCGCCCGACGCCGGCACCTCGGCCTGGCGCGTCAATGCGCCGGTCTCGGTATTGATGTCGAAGGCGACAATCTTGTCCTCGTCTTGCAGGCCAACGTACAAAGTGTTCGGCATGTTTTCCTCCCGTTGGGTTTCCGTTGCAGGGATATTCTGTAGCACTTTACAACGGAGCGTTCCTTACGAAAACGCCCCTGACAGTGCGCCCCAGGCGAGGCGTCATCGCAGCGCCGGCGCAGGCACGCAGCCGCAAACTCAGCATCAGCGCGACCGCAGCCAAGCCCAGCGCCAAGCCCGACCACAGACCGACCGGGCCGTAGCCCGCCGGAAAAGCGAGCAGCCAGCCGCCGGCAAAGCCGACACCCCAATAGCCGATGACCGCGAGCAACAGTGGCACGGCCGTGTCGCGATAGCCGCGCAAGGCACCGGCGGCGATCGCCTGCATGCCGTCGAAGATCTGAAAGACCGCGGCAATCGCCAACAGGTTGAGAGCGATCCCGACCAGACCATGATTGGCCGGTTCGTCGACATCGACATAAATCCGTGCGATGGCGCGCGGGGCGGCAAGCAATACGACCGCCATGACCGCCATATAGGCCACCCCGAGCATTAGCGCGACAAAGCTGGCCCGGCGGGCTGCCGCCGCCGCACCCGAACCGAGGGCCACGGCGACCCGGACGGTGGCCGCTTGAGCGATGCCGAGCGGGACCATAAAGATGACGCTGATGCAGTTTATCACGAGCTGATGGGCCCCCAGAGCGTCGGCCCCGAGCAGTCCCATCAGGATCCCGGTGGTGGCGAAGACGCCGATTTCGAGCCCCAAGATCCCGCCGATCGGCAGGCCGAGGCGCAGGATGCGCCCGGTCTCGCTCCAGCCGTGCAAAGACGGCCGCACCCGGTATCGGGCGAGGCTCGGCGCCGTGAGAGCGTAGAGACCAAGACCGGTGAACATCAGCCATTGAATCACCGCCGTCGCGCAGCCGGAGCCGGCAATCCCCAGAGCCGGCGCCCCGAGATGACCGAACACCAACAGCCAATTCAACCCGGCATTCATCGGAATGCAGAGGACCAGTGCGATCATCACGGTGCGGCTGTGCGAAGCCGCAACCAGGAAGCTGCGCAACACGGCAAAACCGAGAAAGCCTGGCGCGGCCCAAACGATTGCTCCCAGAAAACGCCCGATCTCGGCGGCGAGCGCCGGTTCATAGCCGAGCGCGACCAGTAGCCGGCCGGCCGCCAGCAACGCAGCGACGACTGGCCCCGCCAGCAATGCCGCAAGAACGAGGCCCGCGCCGGCGACCCGTCCGGCCCCGCGATCGTCGCGGGCGCCGATCGCATGAGCAGCGAGCGGCGCCACCGCGGTGAGCACCCCCGAGCACACCATCGCAATCGTGAAATAGAGGCTGGCGCCGAGCCCGGCGGCGGCGAGGGCGGCGCTGCCGAGGCTGCCGACGACGACCGTGTTCGTAAAACCCATCGCCATTTGCGCCAGATTGGCGGCGGCCAGCGGGCCGGCGACGGCGACGGTCGCGCGGAGTTCCGAGAACATATCGGAACCCGCGGATATCCGGGAAAAACGGGTTTGCATTACTTCGTCACGCACCTGCCCAGGCAGGTCGATGTCGCTATCGGAAATTGCATCAATTCCAACTCACCTTTGCGTCTGCAGCAAATCTACAGCGGGATTACCCGTATTGGTGGAATTGGGAAGGCAAAATCCGGATAACCGGCTTTCCCGTGCTTCGGTCGGCGGCAGATACTATATAGATAATATCTATAATTGTGTCAATGACAATATCGTCAATCCGGATGAACCTGCCGCCAATGCTCGGCGATCTCGCGACCGGAGCAGATCCATACACGGTCGCGGACGGTGATGTGATCGAGAAACTTGATTAGCCCCGTAATCCGGCCGGGGCGGCCGGTCAACCGGTCGTGCAACGCCAACGACATCAGTCTGGGGTGGTCCGCGCCCTCCTCGTACATCACCTCAAAGCAATCGATCATGTACCGGGCAAAATCCTCGCCGGTCGAGAAGCCGTGATTTTGGTCGAACCGGTTGTCGTTGGTCTCGAACGAGTATGGGATGACCAGATGGCGGGCATCGCCGACCGAGACCCAATACGGCAGCTCGTCGTTCAGCGCATCGCGATCATAGAGGAAGCCCCCGAGTTCGAGGTGGAGGCGGCGGGTGTTGGCGCTCGGCCGCCCGGTCATCCAACCGACGGGACGTACTCCGGCGACGCGTTCGATGGTCTCGATGCCGAGCCGTACATGCTCACGCTCGATATCTTCGGGTATCGTTTGGTAGTCGAGCCAGCGATAGCCGTGACTGACGATCTCGTGCCCGTCCTCGACAAAGGCGCGGGTCAGCTCGGGGTTGCGCTCGGCGGCTTTGGCCACCGCCAATAAGCAGACCTTGACATCAAACCGGCGGAACAGGCGCAACAGGCGCCAGCCGCCGACCCGCGAGCCGTATTCGAAGACCCCCTCGACGATCGGACTGCGCAAGCCGGGCAACGAGGGCATGCCGATGTCGTTCAGCATGCCCTCGCTGACACCGTCGCCGTCCATCACCGAGCGCTCGCCGCCGCCCTCGAAATTGAGGTTGATGTTGACAGCGATCCTGGCACCGCCCGGCCATTGCGGATCCGGCGGGTCGGCGCCATAGCCGACATTAGTCGCGATCGTCGATCATCGCGGTGTCTCCCATGACCGCGTCAGGTTGAACCGGGGCCTCGATCTGATCGGGCGGCGTTTCGCTCATTCTGACCTATTTCAACAACGAAACCGCGAGCTTCGAGGAGGTGGACAGCCGATCTACGCACCCTGCGACATCGCCGCTCGCATCGCGGCAATGAATGACATCGTTGACGAGAATGCTGCCGATTGCACTGCAGGCGGTTTCTGCAATGTCGAACACCTTTACCGTGGTTTTCGCCGGTCGCACCGGTGCCACGTCGACCGCCAATCGGCGCATGATCGTCCCGCCACGGTCAAAGACAACGAGGTCGAGCGCGAAGCCTGAGTACTCGGCAGATCCGGGATTGGCGATGACGAGATAGGCGCGGCAATTGCCGCCCTGATCCTCGAGCCGGTTGAGCTCGACCCCGATTGTCGACGGTGGTTCGGCGCCACCCGGCGCCGGCCAGCACAACAGTGCCCACCAGACGAGAATGGCAATGTAGCGCGCTCGCATCGCAGCCCGGCTCGACCGCTGGGGGAGGTAAGCTCGACCGATAAGGCTCCGGCCGCGGTCGTCGATCATTGTCGGGCATTGCGCGGGGCCGACCCGGCGGCGGCGAGACGGCGCTTTGCCTCGTCATAGAGGCCCGGCGGCAGCGGTCCGTGCTCCAGCGCGTCGAGATTGGTCTGCAGGTGCGCCGGGTTCACCGTGCCCACGATCGTCGTGTCGAGGTCCGGGTTGGTGAACGTAAAGCGGAGAATAAACTCCATCGGGCTCATGCCTTCGAGCAGATCGTCGAGGTGCGCCCGCCGCCAGCGGTCCCATTGCCATCCGCTCCGCTTCTCTTCGGAGGGCCCGCCTTTCGCCGCACCACCGCGGACGACGATGCGCGCCCCTGCCTCGGCGGCAGCCGCGATCGCCTCTTCGTGCTCGCGCTCGACCGCCGAATAGGGGATCTGGAAGACGTCGAACACGCCCGTTGCAATGTGGTCCAACAGGTGAGGCAAGGTCGCGGAAATGCCGACGAACCGCACTTTGCTCGCCTCTTTGAGCTCGAGCAGTGCGTCGAGCGCACCGTGCTCCTCCAAGGTTTCTCTGGAGGGCGAGGCATGGAACTGCACGACGTCGAGATAATCGGTCTTCATCCGGGCAAGGCTCTGCTCGACGCCATTGACGATATTTTCCCGGGTAAAGACATGAGCGTTTCGCTGCCCGGGCGGGGCCTGTGTCGCCCCGACGAGACAGCCGCATTTGCTGGCCAGGTAGAATTCGGAGCGCCGATGCGAGATGTAACGGCCGATCCGCTCTTCGCTCAGCCCATAGTCGATCGAGGTGTCGATATAGTTGATCCCGGCATCGAGCGCGGCGTTCAGAATGGTTTCCGCCTGCGCTTCCGAGACATCGCGGCCGCGCGGCACGCCGCGCAATTCCATTGCCCCGTAGCCCAGCACGGTGACCGGCAATCCGGTCCGTCCGAGTTCGCGTTTTGCTATCGCCATGTGCATCCTCCATGCCCAATTCGCGTCGGATCTTAGCTGCGGCGTTGAAGCCACCTAATACCGACGGGAGGGGGAAGGCCAGCTAAAGGGCTTGGAGATCCGGATGTGATGGCCGAGGATCGCTACGTCAGTGGTTGTCGTGACCGTGGTCGTGGTCGTTGGTCGGGGTGATTGGCACGATCGGGTAGTTGTCGCCATCGTCGAGGTATTTCGGGGCCGGCGGCTGGTTATCGTCATGGTCCTCGTCAGCGAGGCAGACGAAGCTGCTGGCTTGCGTCGAATCGCCGGTCCCGCTATAGCGCGGCAACGCCGGATAGGGGCAGAGCGGTCGGGAAAAGACAGTCACGCCGTTGACCACTTTTGACGCGATGATCTGGTGCGGCGCGATACCCTGCTCGAGCCACTGCACCATCGGGGTCGCTGGATCGAAGGTGTCCGGCCCGGCGCCGCCGCCGCAGTGCCCGACGCCGGGGGCGAGGAACAGCCGGGCGAATTCCTGCGTCCGCCGTACGGCTTCCTTCCGCGCTGCCGTATCGTGCCGGCCGTCGCGCATCTGGCTTGTAATCAACCGGTCGTAATAAGCGATGGTGTTCAACACAGGGATGAGCGGATCTGCGAACCCCTGCCAGAGGATCAGCTTGCCGCCGTGTGACCTAAATTCTTCGAGATCGGCTGTGTTGGCATTCAGTGTAGCCGCCAGCTCGTCATCGACCGCGCCCATGTCTTGGTCGAAATCGAAGGTCCGCCAGTCGAAATCGTTACCCAAGGCCCAATGCACGGGTCCGCTCGTCAACGGCAGCGCCTCGTTATTTGCCGGATAGCCACTGTTGCTCTCGCTGCCCCGCACCCGTCCCGCGTAAATCCGCTCGCCGGTGCGCGGGTTGATCGGCCCCCGGTAGAACTTTCTAACCGCCGCGACCTGCGGCGCCGTCAGGCAGGTAGGCGCGTCCGCGGATCCGCCGGTACATTGCAGCGCGGACGGGTCCCAATGGCAGTCCCGCGGGTCGGTCAGAAAATTGTCCGTGCTCAAGCCACCATCCTTGCCGGAGCATTGCTTGACGACCGCGGCGGTGACCGCGGTCGCCTGCGCCATCGTAATATTGGCTGGGCCATCGAAAGCCTGACCGTTCCAGATGTTGCTCGCGCTGTTGTGCGTTTGGTTCATACCGGGCGCAAAGGCTTCGATCCCGTCGTAGTCGCCGGGGAATGGCAGGGCCTCATGAATAGCCTGTCCGCCGCCCGTCGAGCACCCGACGAAACTCGAGGATTTCGGGGGCTCGCCGTAGAAGGCCTCGATGATCCGCTTGGAGCGCACGGTCATCAGATGGGTCGATCGTGTCGCGTAATCGATCTGCTTCTCTGGATGGCCGGTCAGCACACCGCCGCCTTGGCTCGCTGCCGGCGATGTGCCCATGTCGGTATTGGCGACGGCAACGTTGAAAGGAATGACCTGGGCCAAGGCGTTGTAGACGATAACTCCTCCGAGACCGCCGTTGCCGGTCCCCAGGAAATCTCCGTTCCAGTTGGAAAGCGGCATCCAGACCTCGATGGTGATGTCAGAGTCCGAGGTCGGCGTCAAAGTCGCAGCGACCCGGCAAAACGCCGGCAGGTTAGTAAAGACCTCGCCATCGGGTGCAGTATAAGTCCCGGCCGGAACCGGCTGGGCGGCGGTGATCGTGGTGTGCGGCAATGCCAAGTCGGCTAGGCTCGCGCATGTCGCGGCAGCGCCCGGTGTTGCACCGACGCCGACAAGCGAAGCGAGTAAGGTCGTGGCGAGCACCGTTACGCTATGGATGCACCTCATGGTCGCTCTCCCTGTTCTTGAATCTACATGCCGCGGTCATTCTTCGGGTATGCCGGCCAGCCGAAGGCCGGCGAAATAAGTGGCTTCGAACAAGGCGCGGATCTTCGGCACTCCGAAATATTGAGAAGCACGGAGGCGGGCGAGGCTCGAGTAGCGATCGTCGCCGGCCAGCTTTCGAGCTTCCGCGAGACACGCCGTGGCGCGCTCGGTCTCGCCCTTAAGGGCATATGCCGAGGCAAGATAAGCGTATGCTAACATGAACCTCGGATTGGCGCTGCGCGACTTTTCGAGCCAGAGGATCGCCTCCTCGAAGCGCGATTGCAGCAAGTGCACCCAACCGATCCGCACATACCAATTCGCTAGTACGGGGCCGCGGGGACTGAGGCGGATTAGTCGTTCTGCGAGCGGGATGACCTCATCGAGTGCCCCGGTCATCGCCTTGCACCAGCCCAGCTGAAATAATGCGTTGGTCGAGTTGCGATTGAACGCGAGTACAGTTTCAAATTCGGCAATGGCTTCATCGGGTCGGCCCTGCACGCGCAGCATATTGCCTTTGGCGTTGTGTGCGAGCGGGTCAAGCGGCGAAGCTGTCAAGACTTGCCCGATGAGGTCTTCCGCGCGTGCGAGGTCGGCGACCTTCGAGTCGCTCCATGGATGTATCGCACGAGCCGCGAGCGTGCTTGCGAGCCGGCCCTTCGCCTCAGTTGAACCGGGGTCGAGCGCCAACGCCTGCTCGAACAGGCTGATTGCCTCCGCATGGCTTTCACGCGAAGGCGTCTTGTTCGCTGCGGCGCGTCCGCGGAGAATGAAGTCCAGTGCATCGGGATGATTGGTTGGCCTGGCCCCCTCTGCCGTCGTCAGCTCTAGATCCAGCGCGATTGCGATGCGGCTCACGACTTCGTCTTGCAACGCGAACAGATCACTCATCTCCCCGTCGAACCGCTCCGCCCAGAGATGCGTGTCGCTCTTCGCCTCGATCAGCTGGGCGTTGACACGGACCTGGTTGCCTGACCGACGGACGCTCCCTTCCAGCACATACCGCACGGCAAGCTCCCGGCCGATCTGCTTGGTGTCGACGCGCTGGTTTCGGTAGGCGAATGCGGTATTGCGCGAGATCACCAGCATATCCGCGATCCGCGACAAATCGGTCGTCAGGTCCTCGGTGATACCGTCGGCGAAATATTGCTGCTCGGGATCGTTGCTGAGATTAGCGAACGGCAGCACGACGATTGACAGACGAGGTGCCACGACAGGTTGCAGGATGGGCGTGGCGGGCGGCGCGCTCGATGCCGGCAAATCGGCCACGGCTTCGGGGCGCAATGCATAGACTCGTATTGGCCGCGCGATGTTCTTGACGCTCTGCTCGCCCATATCCTCGAAGGCGTAAGGCAGCTTGTCGCGGATCTGGTCGCGAACCATCCGTGATAAGCAGATCCCGCCTGGCTCGGCGAGCGCCTCCAGGCGCGCGGCGACATTGACGCCGTCGCCAAAAATGTCGTCGTCCTCGACGATCACGTCGCCCAGATTGATGCCGACGCGAAACCTGATCCGTCGGTCTTCGGGGACGCCGGCCTCGCGGTCGATCATCGCCCGCTGCAACTCGGTGGCACAGCGGACCGCGTCGACGACGCTCGCGAATTCCGCCAATAGCCCATCGCCGGCGGTGTTGACGATGCGGCCGGAATGCTCGCCGATCTTCGGCTCGACGAGATCGCGGTGATGCGCCTTGAGGCGTTCGTGGGTGACTTCCTCATCCGCCCCCATCAAGCGCGAATAGCCGGCCACTCGGCGGCGAGGATCGCGGCGAGACGGCGGGTCGTGTTCATTCTTCGGGCATCCCGGCCAGCCGAAGGCCGGCGAAATAAGTGGCTTCGTGCAGGGCCTGGATCTTCGGCACCCCGAAATATCGGGCGGCCCTCAACCGGGTAATGCTTGAGTAGCGGTCGTCGCCGCTCAGCCTCCGGGCTTCGGTGAGTTCGGCGGCGGCACGTTCGGTTTCGCCTTTGAGGGCATAGGCGGAGGCGAGGTTACTGCGAACAGCTGCTACGGCAGGAATGTCGTTCCGCGCTTTTTCGAGCCAAACGATCGCCTCGTTGATTCGCGATTGCAGCAGATGCACAGCGCCAATCGCACGGTACCACCAACCGATGCGCGGCTCTCGCGGGCTGAGGCGGATGGCTTGTTGGTAGAGCGGGATCACTTCCTCTATCGACCCGACAAGCAGCTTGCACAGAGCGAGATGGTGCAACGACCATACCGAGTTGCGATTCACGGAGAGCGAGGTCTCATATTCGAGAATGGCCTCCTCCAGTCGGTGCTGCATCTCCCACACCATGCCTTTGACGTGATGCGGATGCCCGCTGCGGGGCGATGTCGCCAAAGCTCGATCGACCAGCCCGTTTGCGCGTGCCATGTCGGCTGCAGCCGAATCGGTCATATTAGAGTCTACGCGGCGCACCAGGGCGTGTGCCAAAAGGCTCATCGCATCTACGGATTGCGGATCAAGCGCCAAGTGCGCTCGCACCAGCTAATGATCTCGGCGTCGGCATCGCGCGAATTCGGCTTGAGGAATGCAGCGCGCCCGCGGAGAATATAGTCGAGCGCGTCTGGATTTTCGGTCGGCCGGGCGACCTCCGCGGCGATCAGCTCTACGTCGAGCGCATTTGCGATCCGGTTCGTGATGTCGTCTTGGAGGGCTAACAGGTCGCTCGTGTCGCCGTTAAACCGCTCGGCCCATAGATGCGTATCCGTCTCGGCATCGATCAGCTGGACGTTGACGCGGACCTGGTTGCCCGACAGGCGGACGCTCCCTTCGAGCACATAGCGCACACAAAGCTCGCGGCCGATCTGCCGAGTGTCGATGGACTTATTCCGGAAAGTGAACGCCGTATTGCGCGAAATCACAAGCATGCCTGGAAGCCGCGACAAATCGGTCGTAAGGTCCTCGGTGACACCATCCGCGAAATACTGCTGGTCGGGGTCGTTACTGAGATTGGCAAAGGGCAAGACGACGATCGACAGGCGCGGGGCGACGGCGGGCTGGGAGATTGGTGGCGCGGCCGGCGCGCTCGGCGCCGGCGGCTCGGCGACAGCTTCCTGGCGCAACGCATAGACCCGCACTGGGAGTGCAATGTTCTTGACGTTCTGCTCGCCGAGCTCCTCGAAGGAAAAGGGAACCTTGTCGCGGATCTGATCATACACTGTCCCGGAAATGCAAATCGCGCTCGGCTCGGTAAGCGCTTCCAGGCGCGCCGCAATATTGACCCCTCACCGAAGATGTCCTCGTCCTCGACGATGACGTCGCCGAGGTTGACGCCGATGCGAAACCTGATGCGCTGATCCTCGGGCACCTTAGGCTCTCGATCGACCATCGCGCGCTGGACCTCCACGGCGCAGCGCACCGCATCGACGACGCTGGCAAACTCTACAAGTAGCCCGTCGCCGGTGTGTTTGACCGTGCGGCCATGGTGCTCTGCGATCTTCGGCTCGACCAATTCGCGCAGATGCGCCCTGAGGCGTTCGTGCGTACCTTCCTCGTCCGCGCCCATCAGGCGCGAGTAACCCGCCACATCGGCGGCGAGGATCGCGGCAAGACGGCGGGTCGAGGCCATAGTTGCGGCAGCCCAACCTGCTCCGGGCTATAGGCAGAGATCAATCATACACCACAATTCGCGCGTCGCGACAGCGGCTTCGGGTGTTGACATCATGATGTCTAGTTCATAGCATCAAAGACATGCGAACGACCCTGACCCTGGATGAAGATGTGGCGGCCAACCTAAAGGCGGAATCTCGTCGCGCCGGCCGGCCTTTCCGCGAGATCGTCAACGAGACGCTTCGCCGTGGGCTGGCGAGCCGGCGCGCTACCGCCCAACTGCGGACCTTCAAGGTGACGGTCCGCGATCTCGGCAATCTCAACGCAGGGCTTTCCCTGGACAATGTTGCGGAGCTCATCGAGAAAGTGGAGGGCCCGCTGCATCGGTGATCCTGATTGATGCGAACCTGCTGCTCTATGCCTATCACCCGAGAGCGGAGCAGCATGAGAAAAGCCGCGCCTGGCTCGAAGCCGTGCTGTCTGGGCCGGACCTCGTCCGCTTCGCGTGGCTTACACTGTGGGCCTTCCTGCGGATTGCCACAAATGCCCGAGTCTTCGACCGTCCGCTGTCAACCGCGGAAGCCGGAGCCGCCATATCCTCCTGGCTCGCCCAACCGGTTGCCGGGATTCTTGAGCCCGGCGAGCGGCATTGGGAAATCTTGCGGGGTCTTGTACATGACGGACAGGCTGCCGGCCCGCTCGTGATGGACGCCGTTCTTGCCGCGATCGCGCTCGAGCACGGCGCCACGGTTTGCACGACAGATCGCGACTTCTCACGGTTCCCCGGCCTCAGATGGACCAACCCGCTCGCAGAGAACCGCTGAGTAAGCGCGAGAGTCCGAAGCGGGGATCGGTTGACACATTCCCCTTGCAGTCGCAAACGAGAGGCCGGCAAAAAAAGTGCGGAGGTCCGGGCATGGCGCTACAGCAAGGCCCGTCGCCGGGCGCTAAATTGCGCGAGCTGATCCACCGCAAGGACCGGGTGCTCGCGGTATTGCACACGCCGAGCGCCGCGTTGGCGCGGATCATGGAGCTTGGGGGCTGCGAGGCTGGCTTTGTCGGCACCTCGGGAGTGGTCGGCGCCTATACCGGCCTTGCCGATGTCGGCACCGCGACGATGACCGAATGCGTGGCGATTGCCGGCTGGATCGCCCAGACCGTCAAATTCCCGGTGATCATGGACGGCGACACCGGCCATGGTGGGATCATGGCGGTGCGGCGGATGGTGCGCGAATGCATCCGCGCCGGGATCGCCGGCGTGCGCATCGACGACCAGCCGATCGAAGGCAAGCGGCGGACCCAGAGTGCCGGGGTCGAGGTCGTGCCGCTCGAACAGGCGATCGCCCGCTATCGCGCCGCCGTCGACATGAAGAACGAGCTCGATCCCGACTTTGTCGTGATGGCCCAGTGCTATGCCCGTGACGCCGTGGGCAGCGGGCTGGTCGATTGCCTCCGGCGCTTGCGCGCCTATGAGAGCGAAGCGCGGGTCGACTGGGTCCAGTTCGAATCGCCGCATTCGGAGGACGAGATCCGGCGCGCCCGCTCCGTCGTCAGCGGGCCATTCTCGTTCATGAAGGGCCGGTTGCCGCGCTATCTCGGCCTCGACGAGCATCTGGCGGTCGGTGTCACGATCGCCTGGTATCCGGGGTTCACCCATCAAGTGATTTGGGCGGCGCTGTGGGACTTCATGCAGCAGTTCCAGGCGAACGGCATCGCTGCGTGGGAGGAATTCGAACGGGCACGGCAGGATCGCCCCTACCCTCGCCCGGAGCCGGGACCGGACGAAGAGGGCCTCGAAAAGCAGCGCCAGCTCGAAGAGCGCTATTTTTCCGCCGAGGCTCTGGCAAAGTACCGCGGCACCTGACGGGCGGCAATTCACGAGGAGGCGAGAAAATGGCGCGCGACGGCTTCAAGATCTTCGACTCCGACACCCATGTCGGGCCGTCGATGAATGTCCTCGACCCCTACCTCGCGGCAACCGAGAAGG
>Ga0306923_10004154_pt1 | contig 13829 bp, 9 predicted proteins | sample sta12Can44000108_FD_203841 | JGI IMG/M metagenome (GOLD analysis project Ga0306923, IMG submission 203841) | Lab enrichment of tropical soil microbial communities from Luquillo Experimental Forest, Puerto Rico - statanox.12C.anox.44.000.108 (v2)... | ecosystem: Environmental > Terrestrial > Soil... | reverse complement strand
CGCCGCCCAACTCGCCACGGTTGCCGGCCAGGCGTTCACCGCCAACCTCGTGGAGGCTGCGGGGAAAAAGCTCGGCAAGTTCGACATCCCCAACCAGGAGGCCGCGGACCGGATCGTCGCGGTCCTGGAGGGGTGCCAGACGGATCCGGCCTGTGCCTACCGGGTGGAGAAGGTCACGAAGAGCGAGCGGCGGCGGACCCCCGCCCCACCGTTCACCACTTCCACCCTGCAGCAGGAGGCGGCCCGCAAGCTCGGCTTCTCCGCCAAGAAGACCATGGCCACCGCCCAGAAGCTCTACGAGGGGATCAACATCGGGGAAGGGGCGGTGGGCCTCATCACCTACATGCGAACCGATAGCGTGATCCTCTCCCAGCAGGCCCTCACCGAGGCGCACGAGGTGATCACCGCTCTCTACGGCAAGGAATATGCGCTTGCGAAGCCGCGTTTCTTCAAGAACAAGGCGAAGAATGCCCAGGAGGCCCACGAGGCGATCCGCCCGACCTACATCGCCAAGACCCCGGCGGAGCTGAAGAAATTCCTCACCCCCGACCAGTTCAAGCTGTACGACCTGATCTGGAAACGGACCGTCGCCTGCCAGATGGCGGAGGCGCTCCTCGACCAGACCTCGGTGGAGATCGGCATTGGCGACGGTTACCGCTTCCGGGCGGCCGGCACGGTGATCCGCTTTCCCGGTTTCATGAAACTGTACATCGAGGGGGTGGACGACGACAGCGAAGAGAAGGAGGGTGTGCTGCCGCCGCTCACGGAGGGGCAGATCCTGGAACTCCGCAAGCTCATCCCCGAGCAGCACTTCACCCAGCCCCCTCCCCGTTATTCGGAGGCGACGCTGGTGAAGACCCTGGAGGAGTACGGCATCGGCCGCCCCTCCACCTACGCGAGCATCCTGAACACCCTGATCGAGCGCAAATACGCCCGACTCGACAAGAAGCGCTTTTTCCCGGAGGACGTCGGGATGGTGGTGAGCGACCTCCTGGTCAACCACTTCACCCGCTATGTCGACTACAACTTCACCGCCTCCCTGGAGGAGGAACTCGACCAGGTCTCCCGCGGCGAGAAGAGATGGAAGCCGCTCCTCCACGAGTTCTGGGATCCCTTCATCACCCTGCTGAAGCAGAAGGAGGAGGAGGTCCGGAAGTCGGACCTGACCACCGAGGCAACGAGCGAGATTTGTCCCGAGTGCGGGAAACCTCTCGTGGTGAAGCTCGGCAGATTCGGCAAGTTCTACGCCTGCTCCGGCTACCCGGAGTGCACATACATCCGGAAGCTGGAAAAGGAGGCGGGAGAGCCCGCCGAGCCGGTCTTCTCCGAGGAAAAGTGCGACAAGTGCGGCAGCCAGATGCTGATCAAGGAGGGGCGCTACGGGAAGTACCTCGCCTGCTCCGCCTACCCCGGCTGCAAGAACATCCAGCCGCTGGTGAAGCCGAAGGGGACCGGCGTCGTCTGCCCCGAATGCAAGGAGGGAGAGCTCACCGAGAAGAAGTCCCGCTACGGGAAGTTCTTCTATTCCTGCAACCGGTACCCGCAGTGCAAGTTCGCGCTCTGGGATCCGCCGGTGGAGCGACAATGCCCGAAGTGCGGCTTCCCGCTCCTGGTGAAGAAGGTCTACAAGCGGGAGGGGGAGTTCGTGAAGTGCCCCCGGGAGGGATGCGACTTCAAGGAAGGCGGGAAGGAGAAGTAACGGGCTCAACGAAGCCGATGGTCCTCTTCTGATTCCCCCGGTTGCAACACACATACTGCGTATCAGCAAAAGCCCGCTCTCGCGGGCTTTTTGCGTTCCCCTCCATCCCGCATAACGACTCCCGAAACAAAAAATTCCCTCTCATGAGAGGATAGGAGAAAAATTGCGGTATACTTAAAACCAAACGGAAATCAGGTAGGGGGGACGATACGATGAACGGTACCAGCATAGAGACGCTCCAGCACCACCTGTCCGAGGTGAAGGAGGGGAAGCGGCGCTTCGAGAACGCGTTCCAGGCGGTGTCGCGGATGATTCTTGAGGGGGGGATCGAGAAGGTCGTGGTGAACAGCCGGACGACCTACGACTTTTCCATCTTCCGCACCGGAGCCAAGCATCCGGTCGGGATGTACGACGAGATCAACAGCTTCGTCTCCTTCGTCAAGGACGCGGCGGAGGGGGGCTCCTCCAAGGAGATGGCCTTCGTCCTGGTCGGCGAGCCGGGGAACGGGAAGACCTTCTTCGTCGAGTTTCTCTGCGGCAAGTACCGCCAGTTCCTCGCCCGGGAGGGTAACCGGCGCTACACCTTCCGGTACAATGGCATGGACCGCCTCGGCTCGTACGGAAAGATCGCCGTGATCGAGTCCCAGACCTACGAGGACCCGGTGGTTCTCGCCATGAACCTCTTCGACGACCCGGACGACACGAAGAAATTCCTCGCCGAGAGGGCGGGCTTCACCGACCGGGAGATCGAGACGTTCTTCGCGAGCTACCGTCCGCTCGGGGCGTGCAGCGGCTACATGTGGCACGACATCCGGAGCTTCACCGGAGGCGACGTCGACGAGGCGCTGAAGTTCGTGGAGATCATCCCGGTTCCCCTCACCGAGAGCCTCGGGACGGTGACCGGCAAGTACCCGGCGAAGGACAAGATCACCTCCTCAGCCGTCGACCTCCTCGGCGAGGAGTCGATCCAGCGGATGCTCCACATCACCGACACCAACAACCCGTACCGCTTCGACCTCCGGCGCGGCGCGCTCGCCCGCGTGGCGGGAGGGGGCATCCATTTCGCCGACGAGATCTACAAGAACAAGAAGGACCTCGTCCAGGTCTACCTCGGGGTGATCCAGAACCGGACCATCGAGATCGACGGCTACAAGTGGCCGATCGACACCCTGATCGTCGCCACCAGCAACAACTCGGAGTTCAACCACTTCCTCTCGGAGAAGGAGGAGGCGCCGATCATCGACCGTTGCCGGATCTGCTACGTCTCCCACAACACCCACTACCGGATGCAGGAGCAGCTGACCGGCTATGCCATCGGCGGCGAGACCAAGACCACCCTGACGCGGGAAGACCTCCACCTCGACCCGAACCTGAACTACGCGGCGAGCGTCGCGGTGGTCCTGACGCGGCTTCCCCGCTCGGCGAAGCTCACGCCGGTGGAGACCCTGAAGCTCGCGGCGGGCGAGGTGGCGGGCGAAAAGAGCATGAAGACCCTCGCCGAGGTGATCGACACCCTCAACCAGGACCCGGACATCACCAAGCGGTTCGGCCAGAAGGGGATCGGGCAGCGGAACCTCGGCCGGACCATGCAGGTCCTGGCGGAGAGCTCGGAGACCAACGAGGGGCGCTGCATGGTGGCCCACGACGTGTTCCGCGCCCTGGAGCGGGTGATTCTCGACTACGTGACCGACGCGGCGGACCGGGCGAAGTACCTGGACGACCTGAAGATCGCCAAGGAACTCTACCGGGAGCGGATCATGACCGAGATGTTCAACGCCTACATGGACGAGCCGTTCGCCATCCGGCGGGACGTGATGAACTACGTGAACATGATTATCGGGGTCGACGCCGAGTCCCTGGGGCCGGACAAACTCTGGAAGTACAAGGACCCCCAGACCGGGCAGCTGAAGGCGATCAAGATCGACGAGCGGTACGTGCGGAACATCGAGGACCGGCTCGGGCTCAAGACCGAGGAACAGCGGGAGAGCTTCCGCACCTCGATCCGGAAGATCTACGGCCAGAAGATCTCGGTGGAGCCGTCCTACGACTTCATGGACAACCTGGAGCTGGTGAAGGCTGTCACCGACGTGCGCCTGAAGAGCGACATCGCCGGGGCGGGGAGCCTGATCGGGGCGCTCGCCAACCGGACCAACGAGGAGAACCAGAAACTGTACGACAGGATGATCAGCACGATGCGGAACAAGCTCGGGTATTGCAGGACGTGTGCGGAGAAGACCATAGAATACTTCTGCACCCAGGAAGACGAGGTGTGAGGAAACGCGCCTTTCGCGCCAGCTCTGCGTAAGTCTTCGGGATTCCTTGTGCGGCGTAGCGCTGCTACGCCTCCGCATCATCCCTCGACAGCCTTGATCTGACGCAAAAATCGCGTTTCCTGCAGGCGAAAGAGAAAAGCTGAATATGACCAACGACCTTCACACATATTTCGCCGAAATCAAGGCGCGCGGCCTTTCGCCCGAGCGGGAGGAGCGGCTGCGTGCCGAGCTTGCCGACGGACGGGGGCACGAGGTGGAGGAGTTCCTGCACGAGGTGCTGGAGCCGCACCCCTTCTACGGCAGCGGCGATCTGGCGGCCCTCCAGGACATGTCTGCCCCGCGGAGTTCGTACACCGCCGGGATCAGGTCGCTGGACGAGCTCCTGGAGCGGGACCGCTTGCGGGAGCAGGACGGTTTCCCTCGCAAGATCCGGATCGGCCGGCTGATCAGGCCCGGCCGGGGGGGGAAGGAGCGCTTTGTCATCGTCCCCACAACCGTCGAGGAGAAGTTCGTCCACGACCGGGTCAAGCCGCCCCAGGAGGAAGAGGAGCAGGCGGGGGGGACCGGTGAGGGGGAAGAGGGCGAGGTGATCGGCGAGCAGCCGGTCCGTCCCGAGGGGGGAGAAGAGCCCGGCGGGGCCGGCCAGGGGGAGGGTGAGTCCCACGAGATGGAGTCGACCGCCTACGACCTCGGGCGGATCCTCACCGAGCGGTTCGAGCTCCCGAACCTCCAGGAGAAGGGGAAGAAGGCGACGCTGGTCCGCATCAGCTACGAGCTGACCGACAAACACCGCGGCTTCGGCCAGCTCCTCGACAAGAAGGCGACCCTGCGGCGGATCATCGAGACGAACATCGCCCTCGGCAACATCCCGGACCTGGATGCCATCGACACCTCCCGGTTCCTGATCGCACCGAAGGACAAGGTCTACCGGATCCTCTCCCGGGAGCCCGACTACGAGTCACAGGCAATGGTCTTCTTCGTCCGCGACTACTCCGGATCCATGGACGGCAAGGCGACGGAGCTGGTCGCGTCCCAGCACGTCCTGATCTACAGCTGGCTCCTTTACCAGTACGCCATGCAGGTGGAGTCCCGCTTCATCCTCCACGACAACGAGGCGAAGGAGGTCCCCGACTTCTACACCTACTACAACTCCAAGGTGGCTGGGGGGACCAAGGTGGCCGCCGCCTACCGGCTGGTGAACGAGATCGTGCAGACGGAGAACCTGGCGAAGGAGTACAACATCTACGTTTTCCACGGTACCGACGGCGACGACTGGGACACGGAAGGGAAAGAGGCTCTTCCGGAGCTGCGGCAGATGCTCGGCTACACCAACCGGATGGGTGTGACCGTGGTGCGGCACTCCTACAACGCCGGAGGGAAGTCCGAGGTGGAGAACTACCTGGAAGGGTCGGGGCTCCTGACGGAGAAGCCGCAACTTCTGAGGCTCGATACGATGGGGGAGGAGGCGGACGAGGCGAGGCTCATAGAAGGGATAAAGAAGCTGATTTCGTGATTAACGGATGCGATAAAAGTCCATCTGCGGCGTTGCGTTCCGGGCCGTGACACTCAACGTAGCGCTGCTACGCCTCGCGCCCCGGTCCTCACGCGCCTTGCAGCTGGAGCTTTTCTCGCATCCGGAAGGAAAAATCAAAAGATTGGTTTCACTGTGGTGGATGCTTACTGACGCTGGAGAAGCAATGCAGCTCATTGATCAACATACCAAGAGTATCATGGAAGGGTGCAAGGAGCGGGCGCGGGCCGCGGGGCTCCGCTTTGCCGACGAGACCCTGGAGTACATCGTCACCAACCGGGACATGCTTGAGCTCTCCCCCAAGGTGATGATCCCCACCCTGTACGATTACTGGGTCCACGACGTGGAGGTGCTGAAGGAGAAGGGGCGCTACGAGCTCTACCCCCACAACCCGTATGAGACGGTGATCAACACCCGCCCCGCCATCTCCTTCTACAACGACAACAACCCGGACTGGCTGAACGTGATGATCTTCTACCACGTCCTGGCGCACATCGACTTCTTCCAGAACAACCAGTTCTTCCGCCATACCTGGGAGTACGACCTGGCGGGGCAGGCGCTCGCCGACAAGCGCCTGATCGCGCGGCTCCGCTCGGAGAAGGGGCGCTGGGTCGACTACGTGATCGAGTTCGCCCGCGGGGTCGACAACCTGGTCGGCTACTTCGGCGAACTCGCCCGGATCGACCGCCCGGCCGTCTCCCAGCAGGATGAGCGGCGCAACTACTACTTCGACCTTTTCCTCCAGTCGGTGAAGAAGGTCCGGACCGCCGACTACATCAAGGAGATCGAGCGTTACAACGGCTGTCTCACGGAGTTCGGCGAACTGGCGGACGACACCTTCTTCATCGACGTGACGCGGAAGCATCCGGAGTTCGAGGCGATGTTCCACAAGCACCGGGAAGAGCGGGAACCGGCGCGGCTCGACCTCCTCCAGTTCCTCCTGGAGTACTCCCCGTTCCTCAACCGGGAGGAGAACGCCTGGATGAAGCCGGTCATCGAGATCGTCCGGACCACCTCCGTCTACTTTCAGCCACAGATCAGGACGAAGATCATGAACGAGGGGTGGGCGAGCTACTGGCACGAGAAGCTCTTCCTGGAGGACGAGCGGATCCGCGGCCACGAGGTGGACTTTGCCCGGATCCACGCGGGGGTGACGTCGCTTCCGCGGGTGGGGCTTAACCCGTATGCCTTGGGGATGCGGCTCTTCCACCAGATCGAGGAGGCGGCCAATCGGGGGAGGTTCAGCTTCGACTTCCAGCGGCTGCAGGATGCGGATAAGCGCGAGAGTTACGACGCCGCAACCGGCAAGGGACTGGAGTTCATCTTCCACGTCCGGGAGCACCTCGCCGACTTTCTCTTCCTCAACACCTTCGTGGACCAGGATTTCGTCAACCGCCACCGGCTGTTCGTGGCGGGGAAAAGGCTGAACCAGCAGCGGATGGTGTGGGAGTACTACGTGAAGAGCAGGAGCGCCGACGACTACCGCCGGATGCTCCTTGACCTCCTCTACCATCCCCCCGACATCGCCATCGACCGGGAGAAGTGCTCGGACGGGGCGCTCCACCTGGTCCACTGCTTCGAGGACAAGCCGCTTGTCGAGGAATTCATCGCCAATACCATGCTCGGGATCGAGTTCCTCTGGGGAGGGAAAGTCCGGCTGGAAACGAGTGAAGTGGTGCTCCCCCCGCCCCGGGAGGCGAACGCACCGGCGAAGGGGGGGGAAGAGCTGGTTTACTGGCGGCGGGTGCTCTACACGATGGAGAACCGGAAGCTGACGAAGACAAATCTTTGATAGGCGGGCACCCTAAAACTCCCTCCCCCTTGATGGGGGAGGGTTGGGGTGGGGGTGACGGGCAACTCACCCTCCCCCTCACCCCCTCCCATCAAGGGAGGGGGGATAATTAGGGTTCCTGGGGTTCATTCATGGACAACATCGACAAGGCACTTGGCCATATCAACCGGAGCATGAGCGAGTGGGAGCAGGGGGGGCCGATCTCCTTCGAGGAGTTCCTCAAGGTGCTCGTGGAGCGCCCCGAAAAGGTGGTCCGCAACATCTTCCAGCTCTTCCACGACATGATCGTGTCGTACCTGAAGGAGGGGGTGGACGAGTATCCGGACGATCCGGAGTCGATCCACTACGTCGCTTACGACTGCCGGCGGCTCTTCATCGAAGAGACCGATCACCCCTTTTTTGCCGACCGCCTCTTTGCCAACCGTCTCGTCGATCTGGTGGAGGCGTGGAAACGGGGGGCGCAGCAGAACAAGATCTACATCTTCGAGGGGCCGCCGGGGAGCGGAAAGAGCACATTCCTCAACAACCTCCTGATGAAGTTCGAGAAGTACGCCAACCAGCAGGAGAACGCCCGCTACGAGACGGTCTGGCGCCTCTCCCGGCAGCAGATGGCGAGCTTCGCGCCGCATGAGGTGAATCAGTTCCTCGACAAGCTGTCCACGCTTCTCGACGAGTACGAGCTGGAGCAGGGGGCGGTCCTCGAAGCGAAACACCAGCTGTTCGCCGGCGAATACGTGGAGATCCCCTGCCCAAGCCACGACAACCCGCTCCTGATCGTACCGAAGTCCCATCGGCGGGCCTTTTTCGACGATCTCCTGAAAAACGACGAGATCAAGTGGAAGCTCTTCACCGAAAAGGAGTACGAGTGGGTCTTCAAGAACAACCCGTGCACTATCTGCAGCTCCCTCTACCAGGCGCTGCTGGATCGGGTGCGGAGCCCGGTGGAGGTCTTCAAGATGCTCCACGCCCGACCGTACCGCTTCAACCGCCGCCTCGGGGAAGGGATCAGCGTCTTTGCGCCGGGGGACCAGCCGCCGCGGCAGCACGTACTGACCAACGAGATGCTGCAGGGGCGGATCAACGCGCTCCTGAAGGACAGCAACGCGGTGAAGTACATCTTCTCCCGGTACGCCAAGACCAACAACGGCATCTACGCCCTGATGGACATCAAGTCGAACAACGTGGAACGGCTGATCGAGCTCCACAATATCATCAGCGAGGGGGTTCACAAGGTTGAGGACCTGGAGGAGAACGTCGACTCCCTCTTCCTTGCCGTCATGAACCCGGAGGACAAGGAGAAAGTCCTGCTGTTCCAGTCCTTTTCCGACCGGATCGAGAACGTGAAGATATCCTACGTCCTCGACCTCAACACGGAAGTGGAAATCTACCGCAACGTCTTCGGCAAGCACGTGGAGGAGTCGTTCCTCCCCCGGGTTCTCCATGACTTCGCGAGGGTCGTCATTTCAACCCGTCTCGCCACCCGCTCCGACGCCCTGCTCGCCTGGATCGGCGATCCGGACAAGTACCGCCTTTACTGCGACGAGAACCTCCAGCTCCTCAAGATGGAGCTCTACACCGGCTACATCCCCCCCTGGCTCATGGAGGACGACCGCAAGCTCCTCACGGCGAAGATGCGGCGCGCGATCATCGACGAGTCGGAGGAGGAAGGGGACCAGGGGTTCTCCGGCCGCGACTCCATCCGCATCTTCAACGACTTCTATTCCACCTATGCCCGCAAGGACAAGCTCATCAACATGGCCGAACTCTACGCCTTCTTCACCCGTCTCCACCCGGAGTATGCCGAGCTGATCCCCACGAGGTTCCTCGAATCGCTTCTGCGCCATTACAACTACACCGTCCTCCAGGAAGTGAAGGAGTCACTCTACTACTACAACGAGGAGCAGATTTCCCGCGAGATCCAGAATTACCTGTTCGCCGTCAGCTTCGAGCCGGGGGCCACCGTCACGAGCAGCTATACCGGTCAGAGGCTGGAGGTGACCGAGGCCTTCTTCGAGACGATCGAGCAACGGTTGCTCGGGGGGGGCACGGACCGGGAGAAGCGCCTTGCCTTCCGCGGGTCGGTACAGAAGCAGTACACCGCCACCACCCTCACCCAGGAAATCATGGCCGAGGGACGGAAGGTAACCGAGACGCGGCTCTTCCATGACCTCCGTGAGCGGTACGTGCACAACCTGAAGGAAAAGGCGCTCGACCCGTTCCTGGAAAACGAGAATTTCCGGCGTGCCATAAAGGACCTCGACGCCCCGGCGTTCAAGACCTACGACAAGCGGATCCGGAGCGATGTCGCTTCCCTGATCGGCAATCTCTGCGGCAAGTTCCACTACACCCGCCAGGGGGCGAAGGATGTCTGCGTTTACGTGATCGACAGCGACCTGGCGAGCAAATATACCCCATCCTGATCTTGACGTGATGTTTTCTGACGTTAGACTATTCTGGGCGCAACCAAGCGGACAGTCACTTCGGAAAGGAGGAGCACATGAGAAAGGCGACAATTGCAACGGCGTTGGGGTTGGTGACGATCCTGGGCGGGGTGGCTTTCGGGGCCGACAAGATAACGGTGACGGGGGAGGTTGTCGATACCTACTGTTACTCCACAGCGGGGGCAAAAGGTGAAGGGCATCGCGCATGCGGGCTTACATGCGCGGCGAAGGGGATTCCCGTGGCGCTCCTGGAAAACGGCACGGACAAACTCTACGTCCTGCTCCCCAAGAAGAACGCAACCCCGGTTCCAAAGGAGGTTGTGGACAAGATGGGACGCCAGGTCACCGTCACCGGCATGGCATACACAGTTGGCGGGAACCAGTTCCTGACGGTCGAGTCTTTCAAATAAACCACCCTCTATGGCTGCATTTTTACCGATGAAAGCCTGCGCACGCAGGCTTTCATCGGTTGAGCGTCAGAGCTGCTCCACCCGATACCCCTTGCGCTTCAGGATCTCGATAATCCCCTCCTTCCCCACAAGGTGGGCAGCACCGACTACGGCGAAGCACCTCTCCCCTCCCTTGAGGAACTGCCCGATCCGGCCCGCCATCTCCCGGTTCCGCTGGTAGTAGAGCTTCTCAAAGATCGACTTCGTATCCGGGTAGTCGGTAAGGGACCTGGTGACGAACTGCTCCATGCTCTTCGTGTCTCCCGTGCGCCACGCCCGCATCAACCCATCCATGTCGTCCCGGATGGTTCCCATGTCCTTGATGGTGGACAGCAGGAAAAGCTCCTGTTCCCGGTCGCTGAAGCCGTTCAGAAGGTTTATCTGGGAGTCGAAGGATTCCAGTTCGACGATCTTCTTCTTGCCATGCGCCTTGCCGGCAAAATAGAGATCGATGCCGTACTCGGGGCTGTAGCCGAGCTGCTGCAGTTCCAGGACCTCGATGGTCATGGCGAGTAACCACGGTTTCGATTTGGCGAACTGTTCGATGGGGAGACCGACCCGTGCGAGTTCACGGGAGGCGAGGTCGTAAGTCCCTTGCGAGAGGTGCTGGCGGATGGTGTCATTTCCGGTGTAGAGGGCGGAGACGACCATCCGTTGCTGCATCTCCGACCCCATCGCCGCGGTGGGGTCGGCCTCCAGGGCAAGGGTAGCGGATGCGTCGAAACTCTCCTCGATCTGCCGGGCTAGGGGGTAGGTGTCGGCTTTGGCAAGATGCAGCGAACCGAACAGGAAGACAGTGCCCCCATTCCCCTGCACCTTCCAGAGAAAATTCTTGTCGGTCCCAGTACTGTCCGCCCGGCTCCACGGCGCGACGAGGATCAGCATGACGGAGCAGGCAATGACCCCCCGCAGTATTTTCCCCATCTCCCATCTCCTTGTGACACGTTTTCAGGTGCGTCCGGGCCGAAGCCCGAGGAACCCGTTGACAAGTATAGCAGAGCTGCCGCAGGAAATCTTGGCGGAGCGTCTCTTTTTCCGGTTGACGCGGACCCTGCATCCGGTCTTTAATGCTCCCATGGAGAGCTCTGCACCACATTCTTCCGCGCTCCGGCGGCGGGCGGTCTTCTGGATGGTCATGACCACCGTCCTGTGGGGGGGGAGTTTCGTCTTCAACAAGATCGGCTTCCGGGAGATTCCGCCGGTCACCTTCCTTTTTCTCCGCTTTACCCTGGCGGCTTTCATCATGGGGCTCGTCTCCATCCGGAGGCTTTCGGGGCTGAACAGGGAGATCGTGCGCAAGGGAGCGATCGTCGGCCTTGCCCTCACTGCCGCCAACCTGTCGTTCGTCCTCGGCGTCTCAGGCACGTCGGTTTCCCGGGCGGGATTCCTCAACAACCTCTTTGTTCTCATCATCCCGCTTCTCTGCTTCCTCGTCTGGCGGGAGCGGGTGAGCCGCGCCACTTCCGTCGGGATATGTCTTGCCGTGGCCGGCCTCTGGAGCCTCGCCCGGGGCGGAGCAGCGGGGTTCACCCACGGCGACCTCCTCTCGACGATCTGTGCCGTTTTCATCGCGCTCCACATCATAGCAGTCTCCAAGCTCCTGAAAGACGAGGATGTCTACCTGGTGACCCTGGTCCAGCTTATCGTGGTCGCCGTGATGGGGGCGCTCCTCGCGTTCCTGTTCTCCCCCCCTCTCGCCCCCTTCGGGGTGGTCTCGGCGGGAGCGCTTCTCTACTGCGCCCTCTTCCCGACGGTGGTCTGTTTCACCCTCCAGAACATCTGGCAGCGCTACACCACGCCGGCCCAGGCGGGGCTGATCTACACCCTCGATCCGCTCTGGAGCATGCTCGGCGGTTTTCTCATTCTGGGGGAGCGCCTCTCCGGGGGGGAGTGGGCCGGCTGCGCCCTGATTTTCGCCGGGGTGGCCGCTCCGCTGGTGGTGAAGCGGATCGCGGAGCGAGGCCGTTATTTTCTCGAGCCAGGGAGGAAATAAAGGACGGATGGGGAGGACTTCTGTAAGGTGTGCGGTGCTACCGGAGCCCCAGCTTCGCCAGGAACATGCCGAGGTACCTGTTGATCGGGTTGCTGCGGGGAAGAAAGGGAATCGGCGGTGCCTTTCGCCTGCCGAGGATGGAGAGTTCCTTTTCGATCTGGGGGCTTTTACCGCAGCGAAGGCCGAGGTCGAACGCCCTGATGGCCGATTTCCGCTGCCCCGCCACCATGTAGATCCTGCCGAGGTTGAGGTAGATGTCGGAGTTTTTCGGTTCCTCTTTCATCGCCTCCATGCAGAGGGCGAGCGCCTCCTTCACCTTCCCTTTTTCCTTCGCCCGGCAGTAGGCAAAGTAGGAAACGGTGCGCGGGACTCTTTCCTCTGCCATTGCTTTGTCGAACCACTCAAGCGCTTCGTTGGTCCTTCCGGCGTTCAGGGCTTTCAGCCCTTCATCAAAGGTTGTTTCCGTGGGGGGGTTTTGCATCTGTTTTCCCTTTCGCGCCTGTCGGGAATTGCGGCCTGTCTGCATGCCTTCCGAAGAAAGGTCAGGTCAGTTTACTCAAAGATTGCCAAAAATGCAAGCGGCATGAGAGGTTGATGGTTCCCGTGCCGGCCATCGTCCGGTGGGCGATGGGGGGTGATTTTTCCTGTTGACGCGGCGGGGCAGAGCGGCTTTAATACAGCGAGGAGATTCGGACACCCTCCATGACAGTTTTTTCAGTCAGCATCGAAAAGAACCGGTGGCTCCGGGAGCGGATGGCCCTCCTCGGCATTCGTGAAGAGGACCTCGTGGAGCGGTTCGTCCGTTCTTCGGGGAAGGGGGGGCAGCATGTCAACAAGACCTCCACCTGTGTCTGGCTGAAGCATCTTCCCACCGGGATCGAGGTCAAGTGCATGGAGGAGCGGAGCCAGTCGATGAACCGCTTCCTTGCCCGGCGAGAACTGACGGAGCGGATCGCGGCGCTCGCCGGGCAACCTACCCGTCGCGACCGGGAGGCGGAAAGGGCGAAGAAGCAAAAGGCGCGGCGGAAGCGGCGCGCGGCAGGGAAATACGAAAAAGAATAAAAAGGTTTTCATGATCAAGGAAGAAACTCTACAAAGCCTGGAATTCGACAAGATCCTCCACGCCGTTGCCGGATATGTCAAGAGCGACGCGGCCCAGGACGCCGTCATGGCGCTCCGCCCCCTGGACGGCCGGGTGGATATCGAGCGGCGTTTCGGCGAGGTGGAGGAGGTCCGTCGTCTTGGCCAGACCGGGGTTTCCCTGCCTCTCTCGCCGTACCGGGACATCATTCCGCTGTTGGAGGCGGTCCGGCCCGACGGCGCGATCATCGACCCCCGCGACGTCGTGCAGATCGTCCCCGTGCTCCGGGTGATGACGGCCATTGCCAGGCAGTTCGCCTACCGGACCGACATCCCGCTTCTCAAGGAGGTGGCGGGCCACGTTACCGGTTTTCCCGACCTTCTCGACCCGCTCGAAGCGTCCCTTGACGAGGAGGGGAACATTCTCGACACGGCGTCCCGGCTCCTCCTTGAGCTCCGCACGAGGAAAAGAGGGCTCACGGCCCGGATCCGCAAGCGTCTCGAAGAGATCGTCCGGGAGAAGCGGACCGCGATCTTTCTCCAGGACGACTTCATCACCCAGCGGGCGGGA
>Ga0306923_10004151_pt1 | contig 13829 bp, 12 predicted proteins | sample sta12Can44000108_FD_203841 | JGI IMG/M metagenome (GOLD analysis project Ga0306923, IMG submission 203841) | Lab enrichment of tropical soil microbial communities from Luquillo Experimental Forest, Puerto Rico - statanox.12C.anox.44.000.108 (v2)... | ecosystem: Environmental > Terrestrial >... | reverse complement strand
AGCAGGCGTCGGAGTTGGGGTTGGAGCAGGCGTCGGAGTTGGGGTTGGAGCAGGCGTCGGAGTTGGGGTTGGAGCAGGCGTCGGAGTTGGGGTTGGAGCGGGCGTCGGAGTTGGGGTTGGAGCAGGTGCCGGAGTTGGAGTTGGAGCGGGCGCCGGAGTTGGGGTTGGCGTTGGCGCAGGCGCCGGAGTTGGGGTTGGCGTTGGAGCAGGCGCCGGAGTTGGGGTTGGCGTTGGAGCGGGCGTCGGAGTTGGGGTTGGAGCGGGCGTCGGAGAAGAAGATGAAGCTGTTGGTGGCGGAGATACAGAACCATTCGTGAGAGAGACACAAACACCTATCATGTGTCCGCGCCGGAACTTGCATCTGACTTGCGGCGTGGCTTCCTGTGCCTGGATTTGCCCTGCAGCGATCCCCGCCAAAAGGCAGATGACGGCAACCAAAGATCCCGACACCTTAATTCCCACCATAAGCTACCTGAGAGGTGCTATATCACGCCTGGAATAGAGCAGTGGTCTCCCCACGGAACCGACGCCCTGAAGGTAGACGGAAGAGCACGCTGGCCGCGAATGCCGCGGAGCGCTTCCAGCTCCAAATCGATCAGTACTCACAGGAGTTGGGAAGGTTCCAGTACGGCATTCTCAATGTGTCTTCTAATTACTCAAAGGCGGAGTGTCGTTGCTCCAGAGCAATTTGGAATCTGCTCCAACCCAATCTCACTCGACAACCTGCCAGGTATCAATCAAGGCCGTGAGGTCGAGGCCGACAACATCCACCTGTAGTTTGATTCCATCGTCGTCCTGAACCACGGCTCCCATTCCCTGCGGAACGCGACATCCTCGCGAATTTTGTCGTAGAGGTCGCTCATGTCTTCGTCCTGTCCTTCGCCAGTCCAAGATGAGTCCGGTCCTCATGGTAGCAGAGCAGGTAGGAAGGCGGCAGTCGTTTCAGATGCCGCTCAGGATGATCATACAGCCAGCAGCTCCGTCGCCCAGCCCGCCCTCAGCCCATCCCAACCTCCCGTAAACCTTATCCCTTTAAGGGGTACAATCGCCCCACTATGGACTCCACCGAAAACGCTTCTTCCCCCGTACGCGGCCGCCTCAAAGTTTTTCTCGGCTACGCTTCTGGCGTCGGCAAATCCTTCCGCATGCTTGACGAAGGCCGCCGTCGCCGCGAACGTGGCCAGGACGTGGTCGTCGGCGCCCTTCAATCCAAAATTCCTCCCGACATCGAGCCCCTCCTCGACTCGCTCGTAGTCATTCCCACTCTGCACGCCAAAGGCGGCCAGGCCATGGACGTCTCCGCTATTCTTGCGCGGCGCCCGCAAATCTGCCTCGTGGACGGCCTCGCGTACGACAATCCTCCCGGCTGCCGCAACGCTCACCGCTGGCAGGACGTTGAAGAGCTCCTCCAGGCCGGCATCACCGTCGTCGGCTCCGTCAATCTTCAATACATCGAAGACCAGCGCGACGCGGTCGAAAAGCTCACCGGCAAGCGCGTCACGCAGATCATTCCCCGCGAATTCCTCAACACCGCCGACGAAATCGTCATCGTGGATGCGCCAACCGAACGCGCCCGTGAACGCCGCACCGTCCTGCGCGAAATGGCCCTGGTTCTTTCCGCCGACGTCATTGACGCCGGCTTGCAGCGCTATCTCCGCTCGCACGGCCTCGAAGAAACCTGGGGCATGCACGAGCGCTTTCTCGTCTGTCTCACGCCGCGCGCTAATTTCGGCGATATGCTCGCCAGCGCTCGCCGCAGCGCCGCGCGCTTCCATTGCGATGTCCTTGCCGTCTATGTGCGCCAGCCCGGGCTCTCTGTGGAGGACCGCGCTTCCCTCGAACAGGGTCTGGCGCAGGCTCGGAGCGAAGGTTTGAACGTCGAGGTTCTTGATGGCGAAGATCTCGTCGAGACCATCCTCCACTTCGCCCGCCCGCACGGCATCACCCAGATTTTCGTCGGTCACAGCACCAAAAAGGATTTGCGCACCCGGTTGTTCGGAAGTTCTGTCAGCCGTCTGGTCCGCGCGGCACGCGGTATTGACGTCCGGATCTTCCCTCATTAGCCCATAAAACAATCAAAGCGAGAGACGACCATGAGCCACAAAAGACGAGGCCGCCTGAAGATATATCTCGGTTACGCCGCAGGTGTTGGCAAAACCTACCGCATGCTCGAAGACGCGGGCGATCTGCAGGCCCGCGGCGTGGACGTCGTCCTCGGATTTCTCGAACTGCAAGGCCGTACCGACGTCAACGAGCGCGCCAAACGGTTCGAGACCACTCCGCTGCTCCGTGTCGCTTGCCGCGGTAGCTATACCGAAGAATTTGACGTCGTCGGCATAAGCCGCCGGGCCCCCAAGGTCTGCATCATTGACGACCTCGCTCACACCAACGCTCCCGGCTCCGAGCGCCAGCGCCGCTGGCAGGACGTGCAGGTCCTTCTCGAAGGCGGCGTGGATGTTCTCACCACTATGAACGTGCAGGACCTCGCCAGTCTCAGCGATCAGATCCTCCAGATTACCGGCCTGCGTGTCCGCGAAACCGTCCCCGACTGGGTCTTTCAGCAGGCCGACGAAGTGGTCATGGTGGATGTCACTCCCCGCGCGCTTCTTCATCGTCTCGAACGCGGCGCCATCTATTCTCCCGAGCGCGCCAGGACCGAAAACGAGCGCCTCTTCCAGGAGCCCACTCTAGTCGCCCTGCGCGAACTCGCTATCCGCCAGACCGCCCAGGCCCTTGAAGCCCGCACCGCCAAGAAAAAGGAAACCGACGAGTCCCGCGCGGAAAAAATTCTCGTCCAGGTAACGGCCGAGCCCTCCACCGCCATGCTCTTGCGCCGCGCTCGCCGCATCGCCGACTATCACCACGCCGCCTGCGTAGCGGTATTTGTCTGCTCGGCGCACGACCTCTCTGCCCTGCCCGCGCCTGAGCGCCAATCCGTCGAGCGCCACCTGCGCTTTGCCGAACACCTACGCATCGAAACAGTCGTGGTCAACAGCAAGAAACCCGCCGACGCGCTGGTGGACTACGCTCACAACAACGCCGTCACGCAAATTTTCATTGGCCCAGCAGTCAAGCCTCCCAAACGCTGGTTCCGCGGCCTCGATTTCACCGACCAGGTCCTCTATCTTGCGCGCGATCTCCAGGTCACGGTCGTCGCCGAACGCAGTCGCGAAGGCGGTCGCCCCTCCCTATATCCGGAAGACGAAGCCGCCGGCCTCATGCACTCCGGCTTTGTCCGCATCTCCGAAGAAATGACCGTCGAAGAGGCCATCGGCACCATCCGCCGCCAGGCCGAGCAGATCGAAATGATTTACTACGCCTACGTTCTCGATGATTCACAGCATCTCCTGGGCGTCATCTCCTTCCGTGAACTTGTCTCCGCCGACCGTTCCAAAAAAGTTCGCGACGTCATGCGCACGGACTACCTCTCCGTCCCCGAAGACGAAGATAAGGAAATCGTCGCCCAGATCCTGGCCAAGCAACGTTTGCTGGCCATTCCCGTCGTGGACAGCGAGAAACACATGATGGGCATTGTCAGCAGTGCCGATCTCGCCGGCGTCGTCCAGCAGGCCGCCGGCGAAGACATCCTCAAAATCGGCGGCATGGAAGCTCTCGAAGGCCCTTACATGGATGTGACCTTTGAGCAGATGATTAGAAAGCGCGCTGGCTGGCTGGCCATCCTCTTCCTCGGCGAAATGCTTACCGCCACCGCCATGGGCTATTTTTCCGATGAGATTTCGCGCGCCGTCGTCCTTGCCTTGTTCATTCCCTTGATCATCAGCAGTGGCGGAAACTCAGGCTCCCAAGCCACTACCCTCGTCATTCGCGCCATGGCCCTCGGAGAGATTCGCCTGCGCGACTGGTTCCGTGTCATCACCCGCGAACTTCTGGCTGGCCTCGCACTCGGCGCCATCCTCGGCACCATCGGCATCACCCGGATCTTTCTCTGGCACGTACTCCGCGGCACCTACGGCGAGCACTACCTCATCATCGCTCTCACCATTGGGTGCAGCCTCATCGGCGTCGTCACCTTCGGCACGCTGGCCGGCTCCATGCTGCCCTTCATCCTGCGCGGCTGCGGTCTCGACCCCGCCAGCGCCTCCGCCCCCTTTGTCGCCACTCTTGTCGACGTCACCGGCCTCATCATCTATTTCAGTGTGGCCAACGTCATCCTGCGCGGCGTCTTGCTCTAACCCACCCGCAAAGCTTTTTCTCGACGACGCGGTTGACGCCGCTGCGTTGTGCAGTGGTCAGCCACAGACTTCAAAATGCGGCATCGAACAACCAGTGACGTTGAGAAATCTATGGAGCCAAGAATTGACTACCGAAAGGTCGCACCAGGAGCTTTCAAGGCCGCTCTTGGTCTTGAAGAATACCTTACTCAATCCGGCATCAGAAACTCTGCTTCATCTGATTAGCCTTCGCGCCTCTCAAATCAACGGCTGTGCCTATTGCATCGCATGGAAGGAATCGCCTTACTACGCGGCTCGCGAACGCGCGGCCTTAGCATGGACGGAAGCAATAACGAACATTCGCGAAACTCACGCGCCGGACGAAGTGTACAAAGAAATGCAAAACAACTTCTCAGAGAAGGAAATAGCAGACCTCACGTTTGCCGTGGCTGCGATCAACCTCTGGAACCGCCTTGTCATACCGATGAGATCTGTCCCAGGAAGATACCAACCTAGGAAATCAAGAGAACTCGTGAAAGGCGCCTAGTCCACCGAGCTCGATTTTCAGCGCGAATTTCATCGTGGGAAGTTTCGCCGGACGCCTTGTCTCCGGGAGAGTTTGCCGGCAATTCATCCATGAAATCGTTCGCCATCGATAGAAAAGACGCGATGGTCTTCGTTTGGTAGAACGGCCCGTCGTACCCTTGCGATAAAACAAGCATCTCTAACAGGAAGGAGTAATCATGCCGCGACAGGTTATGAGTCGGAGGAGCTTCAATTGTTCTGCCCTTGCGTCTGCTATTGCCGCGCTTCTACCCCAATCGGCTGCCAGCGACGCCAGATCTCTGCGAGGCACTGTCCTGGAAGAATCCACGAGGCGCGAGGTGATCAAGCAGCGCCTGCCCGGCGAGCCGCAGCGTCACCTCACGTTGGTGGAAATCGTATACCCGCCAGGAGCGGGATCGCCGCCGCATGTCCATGCAAATGGTGTGATGGCGTTCGTTGTTTCCGGTTCCGTCGGCTCCAAAGTTGGCGATGAGCCCGAGCGTATCTTTCATGCCGGAGAAGCGTGGTGGGAGCCTCCGGGCGCGGTCCATCGCGTTTCCCGGAATGCGAGCTCGTCAGAACCAGCAAAGTTGCTCGCTATCTACATCGCTCCTCCCGAGGTCCGCGATCAGGATCTCATGAAGCCAATTTGAGCGATTGTCCCAATTGGCGCCAACCTCGGCGAACCGTTGGCGCGCAACAATCTATCACCGAAGTTCGCAGCAGGCTGTGGAGGGAATTATGGACTATTACATCTGCACACAGTGCGGCACCCAGTACGCTGAGACGGAGTCCACGCCAGAAGGCTGCCGCATTTGTACGGACGAGCGGCAGTTTGTAAATCCTGCGGGACAGCAATGGACCACTCACGGCCGGCTAAAGCGCTCCCATCGCAACACGGTGCACACCCAGGGTGAGGGCGTTACCGGCATCGGCGTGGACCCACAGGTTGGCATTGGGCAGCGCGCGCTAATGGTGCGCGGAATTGATGGAAATGTGTTGTGGGACTGCGTTCCGCTGCTGGATGAGGGTTTGGCGGAGTTGATTCGAGCGCTGGGCGGGATCCGCGCCATCGCTGTTTCCCACCCGCACTTTCACACCTCGATGGTGGATTGGGCGCACACCTTCGGCTGCCCAGTCTACATTCACGCCAGCAATCGCCCGTGGGTGATGCGCCCTGATCCCTCGGTGCGCTTTTGGGAAGGCGAGACCGCGGAAGTGGCCCGCGGAATGACGCTCGTCCACTGCGGGGGCCATTTTCCCGGATCGGCCGTGCTCTATCACGACCGCGACGGCGGCGAGCTCTTCACAGGCGACAGCTTCCACGTGAATCCCGACCGCCATACCGTTGGAGTGATGTACGGATTCCCGAACTACATTCCGGTATCAACAAGGACCATTCGGCACGTGGCGCGCGCTGTGGAGCCGTTCGAGTTCCGGCGAATCTACGGCCAGTGGTGGGACGCGGTGATCCGCGATGGCGGAAAGGAGTGCATCCGCCGCTCGGTTGAGCGCTATGTGGCCGCCATTGAAGGAAAGTACGACTGACGGCGAGAGTTCGTTTTACGTAGTCAGCGAAGTCGGGTGGTGAGCGCCCCAATGCCCGCTGAACGCCGTCAGCCACCGGCGTGTTGCGACCGTCGAGCACCGTGCCAAAGAGATAGAGCACCAAGTCGATCACTTCGGGCGGAACCCGAGCCTGGAGCATCGCGGCACGATATTCTTCGGGAGTGACTTGTTCCAGGAGAAAGCAGTCCTGGAAATTCAAATTGTACTGCCGTCTGAGGGAAGGGAACCTGTCGCTACAAAAAAGTCGGTTCTCGTTGAGCCAGTTAAATTTGAACGACGACAACTATAGCTTTTGCCATGTTCACTCTCGTCTTGTTCCTCGCCAAAATCTCATCCGTTCCAGGAATTACTTAGATTTCTTAATTCCCCTCTTGAGCATCTGAATGCCACCCGCGGATACGGAATAAGTATCACATGGTCGCCGCGGACCGAGAGTCTTCCACCGACGTAAATGTCGGATGAGTTGCCGGGTCGTCGAAGTGAGCGTTCCAAGCCTGCTGCCCATGAGCTGTTCTCCATCACATCCAAGCAAATTCGATGGGCCCAGATCCAAGTGATCCGAACCTCGGAATCAGCACTGGGACTTACAACCTCTACTAGATTCGAGACGCCAAGCTGATATTTCCTCGCAGTCCTTCGTTGCCTTGGACGTCACTTAGCAATCTGTCAGCACAAAATTAGACACAAAGATTAGTGAGGATTTGCAACAGGTTGGGTCAAGGTGTGTCGAGGTTTGTCAAGCCAGGCGCGGTAGGTGTTTGACGGGGGAACAAGAAGTGGGGCTTGACTATTCTTGACCAAATCTTGTCTAACCCTGACAGCGCACCCGGAATAGATTGTGTCTACTGTATTCAGAACAGGAAGAGTTAAAACGGAAACGCAAAGAGCGGAGCACAAAGATGGAATCCGTCGATACAGCTGAAGCGAAGACCGTGCGTAGAGCGGCAGCTAGGCGGCAAATTCCCGAGCGCCTCAATGTTGCCATCGCTGTAGTTATTCTTTTTGTCTATCTCAGCCTGCTCCTGGGAGAGTCTCTCCTTGTTGGTCGCCACTTTTGGCTGTTTGGCCTAGTTGTCCTTGGTTTTATCATTTCTACGCCAACCCTATGGGGACTCGTCCACGAAGGCATCCACGGCCGCCTAATCAGGCACCCATCCGCCAATCGTGCGGCATCGCGCGTGTTATGTGTCCTTCTGGGTTTTTCATTCGACGCTGTCCAGTTTGGGCACCTCATGCATCACCGCTACAACGGTCACAAATATGATCGACCGGATCGAGCAGTTGATACTGAGCCCGCATGGAAGAATTGGGCCCGTCATTGGATCCACCTTCTCGGTGGTCACTACCTATTTACTGCGCTCGCAAGCACCGTTGCATTTGCGCCCGCCCGGCTGCGGCAACTAGCCCTGCAAAGTGCAATCTCCGGTCAGGAGCCTGACACGGTGGCGGTGCGGCACGCGGCTCTTCAGTGGTTTTCCAATCCACAGCGGACGGTTCGAATTCGGATTGATTGCATTGTGAGCATTCTGCTGATCTTGCTTTCAGTCATGCGCTATGCGGCATTCTGGCCCTTACTGGCTTTGGCACTCTCCGCTAGAGCTGTAATCTACTCCACTCTCGATAACCTTCCGCATTACGGCGTGCAAGGGCGCGGGGACGCAGCGGCAAAGAACTTCGGCCTGCCCCGATGGGCTTCGCTTGTCGTCTTACATCACAATCTGCATCGGGTTCACCACGAGCGACCGGATCTCCCTTGGCGAGAAGTACCCGCGTATTTCGGGAAAGCCGATACCGAAGGCAATTATTTTCTGGCAGCCATTCGGCAATTTTCAGGACCGTCCAGGACCTAAACAGGAGAAGCCAAGTGGTCAGGAGAGAATCATTCGGCTTGGCATTTCTCGGCATAGCATTCACTCGCCGAGGTCTAGAATATATGCCATCAAAAAAACCTTCAGGAGCAGTCGCCGGCAAATGACGGGTTCATGATGGAGCGGAAATCGGAAACGATAGCGGGAAACATTCTGGTCATCGATGACGACGTAGAGCTGTGTAAGTTGGTGTCGCGGTTTTTGGGCTCGGAGGGATTCAAAGTTCAGGCGGTTCAAACCAGCAATCACGGTGTAGAACGGGCCCTTTCCGGGGACTATGATTTGGTCGTCCTTGACGTGATGCTGCCGGGAATGGACGGCTTTGAGGTCCTTCGACGGATTCGGGCGGAGTCGCGCACACCCGTCTTGATGTTGACGGCGCGCGGAGACGACCTCGATCGGATTTTGGGCCTGGAGATCGGTGCGGACGATTATCTTCCGAAGCCGTTCAATCCACGAGAACTTGCCGCCCGAATCCGGGCCATCCTGCGCCGAGCAAAGGCTAGCTCCGCCCTGCAAGGCGATTCCGCGCCCATTACCGTTGGAGATCTCGAACTGAGCGTCGGTTCCAGGCTCGTTCGTCTCGGAACCGAGGTGCTCAATTTAACCACCATAGAGTTTGATCTGCTCGAGAAACTGGTGAAGTCGGCTGGCCGCGTCGTCGGCCGGGAGGAACTCGTAAGAGAAGTTCTTGGGCGCGAATTCTCGCCCTTTGACCGCAGCATTGACACGCATGTCTGTAATTTACGAAGGAAGGTAGGGTCGTACAGCGATGGAACAGAACGCATCAAAGGGGTCCGTGGGGTCGGCTATTTGCTTGCGACGCCAAGTGAGACTAAAGGGTGATAGACCCCATGCGTAGCCTCTTCCTCAAGATATTTCTCTGGTTTTGGTTGAGCGTGGTCCTGGTTAGCTTGACGACTGCCTTTATCGCGGCGATCACGCAGTCCGAGAACACTGCTTGGCAGAACCAAGCTTTCGTCGACATGGAAGCTGCTCGCTCTGTGGAAATCTACGAGCGCGAAGGCGCCGGGGCCCTAAAGAAACATTTCGAGGACTTTCCAAAGAGGCCCATGTATGCATACCTTCTCGATGAGCACGGCACAGAAGTGCAGGGTCAGAAACTACCGGAGCAGGCAATCCGATTCATGCGCCAGGGCTTTGATAAGTCTCTTCCGACTCTCTTGTTGGGACCGTCGAAAGACGACGAGAGTCGTAATCCGCTTCGTTACGCTCCCCTCCCACCGAAAGTAGCACCTGGACAGTCTCCTAGAGTCGCTCCTGCCCCGGAACATCGGAAAGATGCAAGGAGGACTGGGCCCATACTGGTAGCGTCAGACCAGGTGGTTGGACCCAGCGGCCGACGTTACACTTTTCTTGTCGCCATTCCCCCTTTGTCCATTAAGACGTTGCTCACCTCACTCCGCGTCAGCGTAGTAGCCCAGTGGGGCGCAGGCTTGTTCTTAGTCGGCATCTTCTGCTTTTGGCTTGCGCGTCACATCACACGTCCAGTAGTCCAATTGCGCGAAGCGGCAGGCCAAATCGCGGATGGCCGCCTTAGCACCAGAGTTCCCCCGGCGCTGCACAGACGTCGAGATGAAATCGGCTTGCTAGGCCAGCACTTTGACCGGATGGCCGAACGGATCGAGTCCCTCGTCGCTGGCCAACAAAGACTTTTGAGCACGGTCTCTCACGAACTGCGCTCCCCCTTAACCCGCCTGTCTCTCGCCGCCGGTCTGCTGCGTCAGTGCTCGCCGGAGGAGATACCGGAATATTTGGATAGGATCGAATTGGAGACGGAGCAGCTCGACAAATTGATCGCTCAACTACTCACGCTATCGCGAGTCGAGAGTGGTGCCGACGCGGGTTTAGTTAAAGAGGACATAGACCTCGCCGGTCTAATACAGGAGATTGCTGTCGACGGAAACTTCGAGGCCCGGGCTCGTTCTTGCATGGTCTGCGTCGGACCGGTGGAATCGTGCGTCACAATGGGCGTGCCTGACCTGGTCCGCAGAGCAATTGAGAATGTCGTCCGGAACGCGATCCGTTACACAAGGGCGCATTCGCACGTCGAAATCACAATGCGACGTGCGGGAGAGTCGTCGTCTCCAACTGCCGTCATCCAGGTGCGAGACTATGGTCCTGGCGTGCCGGATACCGACCTGGCGAAGATTTTCCAGCCCTTCTATCGGGTTCCTTCGTCCGATGGATCCATTACCAGTGGGACCGGTCTTGGTCTAGCGATCACGGAGCGAATTGTTCGGATGCATAGAGGGTCCGTACGAGCTGTCAACGCACCGGATGGCGGTTTGATCGTTGAATTGACCCTGCCCCTGAAGGGATAGAAATTTCGTTTGGCTCTGAGACGCCCAAGTTCTTACAGCGCGCTCGCAGCCGATCTTGAGACTCCACAGAGCTCGAATAAGGGAACGTCGATCCGCTAATGAGCTTGCTCGCCGATGACGTCCTGCCGCGCGATTTTCTATGCGGATGAAGGACGTTTCTCGATCCTCACGAATCAGGAGCAAAAACACCTTCCGAGTTCTCTCAGTCCCAGAAGCAAGAACCGATCACAGCTATGCGTTCTGTAAGGGAGGTTCCCTCTTGAAGAATTTCGACGCCTTCTTGACAAACCGTGACCGCACGGCGTTTCGAGTCCTCCTACCCTCGTTGTGACGAGAAACCGTCAGCCGGGCTTCGATGAATCCGGTAATAAATGAAACTCAGAGAGGCACATTTCATGAAATTGAATTCATCAGCATTTCGCGCGAAGGATGACAGGCTGCTCAAGATGGCTTTACAAGGGGATCAGAAGGCGCTGGACCTTCGGTTTGCACGGTACCGCCGATTGCTCTACGACCTGGCCCTTCGAATACTCCGTAACCATGAAGAAGCGGAGGATGCTGTGCAAAGCTGCTTGCTTTTCGCCTATCGAAATCTCCCCAATGTCAAATGTGAAGGTTCCTTTCGCAGTTGGTTAGTAAGAATCCTTATCAACGAAGCCCTGGTTATTGTCCGCAAGAAAGAGAGCAGACCCGCAGAAGCCTCGGCGCCGCCGTCTTCGCAAGGGGACTGGCTTGAAGGCTTTCCTGCCGGGGAACCCGATCCAGAACAAGCACTTTCCAAGCGAGAATCCGTCGGCGCTCTCATCGCGCACCTCATTCGCCTGCCCGTCCCATTGCGGTCGGCGATAATCCTTTGCGATATCGGCGAGCACGACATTGAACAAGCTAGTGCGGTTCTCGGTTTCGCACCGAACACCGTGAAAGTCAGGCTTCATCGGGGAAGAGCAAGGCTTGGGCTAGCCACGCGCCGGAATCGCGCGAGGCGGAACGTGTGCGACGTCTTAATCGGCGTATAAGGTGTGTGTCGGTAGGGAGATGAAAATTTGTGCCGACCGCGACTAAACCGCGGAACAGCGGGGCAACGGTCGCTCTGAAACAGAGCCATTTTCACTAGTGTGGATTCCGGAATTAGCGGCTCAGAATCTCCGGAAACCACATCGGAAGTGTTTATGCGCATTTCGGAGGGCTTATTGTGTACCAACTTGTGGACCAACTGAGGCAGGTTTTTGAAGCGGGTGGGGCCTGCAAGTGCGACACCTGCAAGGCTTTAGGATTTCCCGACTTCTCAACTACGAACCAGAAGGCCGGGAGTTCGAATCTCTCAGGGCGCGCCACTTCTCCTAGAATCAGACAGTTGCAGCGAAATGAACATCTGGTGTTTTCCGTCCATTCCGTGCAATAACCCACCACCACACACTTCTGCTTCGTCGCCGAGCTCTCCACCATGGCCACTAGCGTCAACAAGGGTCCGCGAGCTTCGTGTTCCTCGGCACGTCCGCGAGCGCTTGCTCGTTCGAGCGCACAGCTGTGCATACGAGAGCACGAGATGCAAGCGCGAAGTGTAGCAACTAGTGTTAGAGTGCTCGCAGAGCAGCGCGCCCGTAGCTCAACTGGACAGAGTGCCAGCCTTCGAAGCTGGATGTTGTCGCCGACTGGTCGCGCAGCTTTCCCCAAATCAAATGCGAGTTTCCCCCTGCCCGTGCTAGCGGCCAGCATGGTGCCCCGCATCACTACCCGCTATCCCGATGCAGAGCGACAGTTAGTCCCGCGCATTTATGAGCAATTCAGGCAGAGGTGCCCTTACGCTCCTCTGCCCGAAATTCAACAGACCGTTCGCGACTGGCCTGCGAGAGGGAACGCTGCACTCCAGTCGCGACGAAGGCCGGCCCGTAGACCGGCGTTCCGGGCTGCTGGCGCCAGGATTCAGCAAGGCTGCCCGCATCCACAGGATCGAACCCGATTTCATCGATGAGCCGGAACACAATGGCCTTGGCTTTGGAGTCGTCTCCAGCAACAGGAATCGCAACCCGCCCCGTGGTGCCAGCTGGCAGGCCGAAGTTCTGTAAGTGAGCAGCATAGATGTTGTTAAATGCCTTGATCACGGGACGTCCCAGTTGCTGCGCGACCCACTGACTTTCCGGCATGCCGTTTTCGATGGCGTCGATACGGCCGTCGCGCTGCCGCGGATAATAGTTCCCCGTATCGATTACGACGACGCTCGCCGGCACGTCTTTGAACAAATCGGCCGGCAGATTGGAGATATTTTTTTCGGGGATGGTCACGACTACGACGTCGCCGGCGCGCGCGGCCTCTTTCACGTTGACCGCTTTCGCACCCGTTTCGGCAGCAAGTTTGGTGAGGGTCTGCGGACCTCGCGAATTCGCTACGAAGACTTGATGTCCCGCTGCGGTGAAACGACGCGTTAGTGCGCTACCGATATTGCCTGCTCCGATGATTCCTATCTTCATGTCTGCTCCTTCGCCCCTACAGCGGCTAACCGGATTGGATGAGCAGAAAGAGCCCTAGTTGCAAAGGACGTTGCCTGACAAAAATGTCGATTCCTCTGTCGTCCGCAAAAACTCCGTCGAGCGGGAATTCATTCATGTAACATGTTACTTGGCCTCACCGTATCTTCTTGATTTTAAAGCCGGGCCGAGTTTTGGTGAATGACAGGTCATATAGGATGAGAAGGCGGGTCTCCGCGGGATGCGATACTCTCCCATTGCTCGACGTGCTTGACGGTAGACTACTTTTCTCTTTTCCAGAACGCGCTTGAGACGTCGCTATTAGAAACTGTTACCTGAAATTCTTGATCAACACAGCGTCAATCGGTTCTGTGCCGCGGGAGAGCGCCAGGCGGCCATCGCGGAACCAATCGAAATAGAAAATGTTTTCGGAGGTAAAATGCGTCACCTGCTTCGGCGGGCCGCCAGCTACCGGTTGCGTCCAAACGTTCACCGCGCCGTCTCCGCGAATGAGGAAAGCGACAGAGCGGCCGTCAGGAGTCCAATGAATGTTGCCTCCGGAAGTCGCGGGAAGCGTGAAAACCTTCGAGGGCTGGCCTCCCGCAAACGGAATGATTGCCAATTGCGCGGGCTGATCTTGCCCGGAAAAATACCAGCAAGCGATCCATTTCCCGTCGGGGGACACCGCCGGAAAAAAGGAGTTGTAGTCCGTCAACTGGATTGGCGTTCCGCCTGTGCTCGGAAGTTTCATAAGAACGGAATGGCCACCCTGCTCGCTAGTGAAGACCACCCATTGGCCATCCGGTGAGACTGCCGGCCGAAAGTTATTCCTTCCCACCGTGAGCGGTTTCGGATTTCCGCCGT
>Ga0306923_10004146_pt1 | contig 13832 bp, 12 predicted proteins | sample sta12Can44000108_FD_203841 | JGI IMG/M metagenome (GOLD analysis project Ga0306923, IMG submission 203841) | Lab enrichment of tropical soil microbial communities from Luquillo Experimental Forest, Puerto Rico - statanox.12C.anox.44.000.108 (v2)... | ecosystem: Environmental > Terrestrial >... | reverse complement strand
CTGGTCACGGTCGGCGACCTTCCGGCTCAACCGACCTGCTACGATCACTCGCATCGTGACCACCTCCTGACCTGCTCTAATGCCATGATAGCACTCTTACCGTGCTAGATTTCAGCATCGTGAACGTCGCGCTGCCCTCGATCCAGCGGGAACTCCAGATGCCCGCCGATGCAGTCCAGTGGATCGTGACGGGATACGCCATCTCGTTCGGCGGCCTTCTGATCCTCGGCGGCCGGGCCGCTGACCTGCTCGGCCGGCGGCGCATGTTCGTCGCGGGCCTGATCGCCTTCTCCCTGGCCAGCCTGGCCGGCGGGCTGGCCAGGGACCCCGTCCTGCTGATCGCGGCGCGCGTCATGCAGGGCGCGGGCGCCGCGATCGTCGCCCCGGCCGCGCTGTCGCTCATTACCACCGGCTTCCCCGAGGGCCCAGAACGTACCCGTGCCATCGGCCTGTACGGCGCGGTCTCTTCCGTCGGCTTCGTGTCCGGCCAGGTCCTCGGCGGAGTCCTGGTGCAGCTCACCAGCTGGCGCGCGGTCTTCCTGGTCAACGTCCCCGTCGGCCTGATCGCGGCCGCGCTGTCGCCGGCCGTCCTGGGCCGGGCCGGGAACATCGGGACCGGGACCAGGCGACGGCTCGACGTCCGCGGCGCGCTGCTGATCACCGGCGCGGTCACCCTCGTCGTCTTCGCGGTGTCCCAGGGCGTGGTGCTCGGCTGGACCTCGCCGCTGGTCATCGCCGCCATCGTGGTGGCGGCCGCGGCCGCGGCCCTGTTCATGAAGGCCGAGACCACGCACCCCGCCCCGCTGATCCGGCCCGCCCTGCTGCACCGCAAGGGGCTGCGCGACGGGACCACGCTGGCCTTCCTGCTCGGCCTGTGGAACGGCGGCGAGATGCTGGTGCTGTCGCTGTACCTGCAGCAGGTGCTGCACGAGTCGCCGCTGCTCACCGGCCTGATCATCGCCCCGCAGGGCGTGGTCGGGTTCTGTGCGGGCGTGATCGGGCCGCGGCTGGCGGGCACCATGGGCGTCCGGCGGCTGCTGGTGCTGACCGCGGCCGCCGCCGCGGCCGGCTTCCTGGTGCTGACCCGACTGCCCGCGACGGGCTACAGCCCGGTCCTGTTCGTGGTCACGCTGATCGGCTTCGGCACCGCGGGCACCGCGCTCGGCTCGACCGTGCTGGCCAGCGCAGGCTGCGCCGACTCCGACCAGGGCCTGGTGGGCGGCATGATCAACACCAGCCGCCAGATCGGCGCCGCGGTGGGCGCGGCCCTGCTGCCGGCCGTGGCCGAGAGCGTCGGCGGCGGGATTCAAGGAGGCGGAGTCTCCGGCGACCGCGCCGCGATGTTCACCGCGGCGCTGGCCGCGCTGGCCGCCACCGCCGTGGCCTGGCGCGCCGCGAGGCCGGTACCGGCCCGCACCGCTAGCTGACCATTGGTACCGAACGGGCCGGGTATCCGCCCCAGCTACCGGATCGGCTCCACCGTGTACCGAACCGTCTGCAACCGGATCATCCCATCCCGGAAGATGAACGTGTCGATCCCGTCTTCGACCTTGGTCTCGGCAGAGGTCGCGGTCCACTCCAGGAAGAGCACGTCGCCGTCGTAGATCTGCGTCGGCAGCGCCCAGTCCGCGTTGGGCACGTCCGCCAGCAGCTTGGTGAACGCCTCGCGGATACCGTCCTTGCCCCGCTTGACGCCGGCCGGGGTGATGAAGACCGCGTCGTCGGTGTAGTCCTCGACGATCCCGTCCAGGTCAGCCGCGCCTAGGGCCTCGACGTGGTGCTCGAAGACTTGCTGTGGGCTGCGCGCCATCGCGCTCCTCCTTCGCGCTGTGATCCTTCTCGTCTTACCTTAGTGTTATGGGTTTCGAACACATCCTGGTTGAGCGTTCCGGCGACTTCGCCACGGTCACGATGAACCGGCCGCGACGCCGCAATGCCCTGTCCTTGGAGCACATGCGCGAGCTGATCACGGCGTTCGGCGAGCTCGGGAACAGCGACGCGCTGGGCATCGTGCTGGCCGGCCACGGCCCGGTGTTCAGCTCCGGGCATGACTTCGCCGACACGGCCGGCGAGGACCTGCCGTACATGCGGGCGCTGCTGAGCACCTGCACCGATCTGATGAACCTGATCCAGCACGTGCCGCAGCCGGTGGTGGCCCGGGTGCACGGGCTGGCCACGGCGGCCGGCTGCCAGCTGGTGGCCACCGCCGACCTGGCCGTGGCCAGCGAGGACGCGGGCTTCGCCGCGCCCGGCGGCAAGACCGGCTGGTTCTGCCACACCCCGATGGTGGCCATCGCCAGGAACGTCGGCCGCAAGCGGGCCGCCGAGCTGGCCATGTCCGGCGACGTCATCGACGCGCGCACCGCGCTCGACTGGGGCCTGGTCAACCGGGTGGTGCCCGCGGCCCAGCTCGACTCCGCGGTGCAGGATCTGCTGGAACGGGTCACCAAGGGTTCGGCGCAGAGCAAGGGCATCGGCAAGCAGGCGCTGTACGCGCAGATCGACCTGGACCAGCCCAAGGCCTACGCCTACGCCATCGAGGTCATGGCCGCGACCAGCCAGCTGCCCGACGCGCAGGAAACGATGCGGGCCTTCCTGGAGAAGCGCAAGCCGAACTGGAGCCGCGGCCGGTCCTAGACCTTCTCCCAGACCGAGACGTGCTGGCGGCTGTCGCCGGTGAAGGGGTGCTGGTTCCAGCCCTCCCACCGGTCGCGCAGCCGCATCCCGGCGATCTGCGCCATCAGGTCGAGCTCGGACGGCCACACGTACCGGAACGGGATCGAGCGGTACTCGCCGCGGCCGCCCTCGACCGTGAGGTAGTTCGAGCTCATCGCCTGTGTGGCCATGTCGTAGATGTCGAACGCCCAGCGCGTCGGGGTCACCTGCCACGGCAGCACGTTCTGCCCGGGCGGCAGCCTGCGCAGCTCGGGGACACCGACCTCGACGACGAAGCAGCCGCCGGGTTCCAGGTGTCCCGCGGCGTTGCGGAAGCAGGCCACCTGCGCTTCCTGCGTGGTCAGGTTGTTGATCGTGTTGAAGACCAGGTACGCCAGGGAGAACGTGCCGTCCACCCTGGTCGTCGCGAAGTCCCCGATCGTGACGCCGATGGCGTCGCCGCCCGGCTTGGCCCGCAGCCGGGCCACCATGGCCCGGGACAGGTCGATGCCGTGCACCTCGACGCCGCGGCGGGCCAGCGGCAGCGCGATCCGGCCGGTCCCGATGCCCAGCTCCAGGGCCCGCCCGCCGCCTGCCAGCCCGGCCAGCAGGTCGGCCACCGTGTCCGTGAAGGCGGAATCGAACATGCCGTCCGACGGGTCGTCATACGTCGCCGCGACCCGCTCGGGAAAGTAGCCGTCCGCATCGTCCATGGCCGGACCGTACCGCAGCCGCGGTCCCGGGCCCAGCCAATAATGGGACGTGACCGACTCCCGCGTGACCGACTCCCGCGAGCAGGCTGCCCTGCTCGACCAGTGCACCGTATTCCTGACCGGCCACGGCCCGGTGCGGCCGGCCGACCTGCTGGCCAGCATCCCGGCCGACACGGTTCCCGACCGCTACGGCGCCGGCGGCGTGGTCGCCGAGCTCGAGGCCGAAGTCGCCGGGCTGCTCGGCAAGCCGGCCGCCGTCTACCTGCCCAGCGGCACGATGGCCCAGCAATCGGTGCTGCGCGTGCACGCCGACCGGCGGCAGCGTCGGACGGTGGTGTATCACCCGCTGTGCCACCTGGACCGGCACGAGGACCGGGCCTTCGAGCGCCTGCACGGCCTAGCCGGGCGCCCGGCCGGCGACCCGGCCCGGGTGATGAGCGCCGGCGACCTGACCGCGATCGCCGGACCGCCCGCGGCGCTGCTGATCGAGCTGCCGCAGCGCGACCTGGGCGGGCAGCAGCCCGACTGGGACGACCTGCGGGCGCAGGTCGACTGGGCCAGGGAGCGCGGGGCCGCCGCCCACCTGGACGGCGCCCGGCTGTGGGAGTCGGCCGCCGGGTACGGCAGGCCGCCGGCCGAGATCGCGGCGCTGTTCGACACCATCTACGTGTCCTTCTACAAGGGCATCGGCGCGCTGGCCGGGTGCTGCCTGGCCGGGCCCGCGGACGTCCTCGCCGAGGTGCGGGAGTGGCGCAAGCGGATGGGCGGCACGCTGCACGGCCTGTGGCCGGGCGCCGCCTCGGCGCTGAGCTGCCTGCGGCGCAGGCTGCCGCTGATGTCCGGGTACCTCGGCCACGCACGCGAGATCGCGTCCGCCCTGCGCGGGGTCCCGGGTGTGCGGGTGGTGCCGGACCCGCCGCAGGTCTCGATGATGCACCTGCTGCTGGCCGCCACGCAGGAGGGTTTCGCCGCGGCGGCCCGCCGGCTGGCCGCCGAGCAGCACATCTGGACCTGGCCGGAGGCCATGATCACGCTCGATCCCGGCGTGCAGCGGGTGGAGCTCTACGTCGGCGACGCCACCCGGGCCCTGCGCCCCGACCAGGTCCGCGACATCATCACCGCCCTGGTCGCGGGGTAGCCGCCGGCCGGCCCCCGGATCTGTCAGACCGGGCTGGTAGCGTCGGCCGAGAAGGGGGATCCCTCCCGCTCAGAGACGAGACGTAGGGACAAGACGATGGCATCTGTACTCAACCCGTATCTCAACTTCAACGGCAACGCCCGACAGGCCCTGGAGTTCTACAACGGCGTGTTCGGCGGCAACCTCAACGTGAGCACGTTCGCCGACTTCGGCACGCCCAAGGACGCGCCGGACGCCGACAAGATCATGCACGGCCAGCTCGAGACCGCTGCCGGGTACACGATCATGGCCGCCGACACGCCTCCCGGGATGGAATATCAGGGGATGCACGGGTTCGGGGTGAGCCTGTCCGGCGACGACGGCGACACTCTGCGCGGCTACTGGGAGAAGCTGTCCGCTGGCGGAACCGTCACCATGCCGCTGCAGAAGCAGGCCTGGGGTGATGAGTTCGGCATGATCACCGACCAGTTCGGCGTGCCCTGGCTGGTCAACATCTCCCAGCCGCAGGCGTAGCCAGCCCTCCGCCGCGCCCGGCCGCCGCCCCGCAGCGGCCGGGCCATTGCCCCCGCGGCGGCCGCAGGGGCCCGGCCGCCACCCCCGCAGCGGCCGGGCCACTGCCCCGCAGGAGCCCGGCCGCTGCCCCCGCGGCGGCCGGGCCACTGCCCCCGCAGGAGCCCGGCCGCTGCCCCGCGGCGGCCGGGCCGCCGCCCCGCCCGCGGCCGGACACGAACTGGCCGCGAAAGCGAACTCCCGTCACTCCGGCACCGCCCGTACCAGGTCGTAGGGCGTGGATGCCACATCCACGTCGTATCAACAACATGGCTGGGACATCCACGCCTTATCAACCGGGCGGACCGGAGCGGCGGGCGCGTATCACCAGTCACGGCGGCACGCCGGAAGTGCAGGAACACCACGGGCCAGACCAGGTCCGGCCGACTACGCTCGCGCTGCACCCGCCGCCCGGCGTGACCATCTGATCGACGACCGGGGCCCGGGTGCATGATGGGCGGATGCCACTATTCGCCTTCGAAGGCCGTGAGCCGCAGGTCAGTCCAGGGGCGTGGATCGCCCCCACCGCCACCCTGGTGGGGGACGTCCGGGTCGAGGCCGGAGCCTCCGTCTGGTACGGCGCCGTGCTCCGCGCCGATTTCGGCCCGATCGTCGTCCGGCGCGGCGCGAACATCCAGGACGGTTCGGTGCTGCACGGCGGCAACGACCCCGTGACCGAAATCGGCGAGGGCGCCACCGTTGGTCACCTGTGCGTGGTCCACGGCGCCGTCATCGGCACCGAAGCGCTGGTCGGCAACGGCGCCACGGTGCTCGACGGCGTCGTGGTGGGCCGTCGCGCCCTGATCGCGGCGGGCGCCACGGTGCCGCCGGGGATGACCGTCCCCGACGGCATGATCGCGGTGGGAGTCCCGGCCCGGGTGGCCGGGGAGGTCACCGGGCGGGCCAGGGAGTGGGTGGACACGAACCCGGCCACCTACCGTGAGCTGGCCCGGCGGCACGCGGCCGGCGCCCAGCCCGTAGGGTCGGATCCATGGAATATCGCGCACTAGGCAAGTCGGGTCTGCGGATCTCCACGCTCACCATGGGCACGATGACGTTCGGCGGCCGCGGAGGGTTCGCCAACGTCGGGTCGACCGGCGTGGACCAGGCCAGACGCCAGGTGGACATGTGCCTGGCGGCCGGGGTCAACCTCATCGACACGGCCGACGTCTACTCGGACGGCCTGGCCGAGGATATCGTGGGCGAGGTCCTCAGGGGCCGCCGCGACGAGGTGCTGCTGGCCACCAAGGTCCGGATGTCGATGGGCCGCGGGCCGAACGACGCCGGCCTCTCCCTCCACCACGTCATTTCCGGCTGCGAGGCCAGCCTGCGCCGCCTGGGCACCGACCACATCGATCTGTACCAGGTGCACGAGTGGGACGGCCTGACCCCGATCGAGGAGACCCTGCAGGCGCTGGACCTGCTCGTCGCCTCCGGCAAGGTCCGCTACGTCGGCGCGTCCAACTACGCCTCCTGGCAGCTGATGAAGGCACTGGGCACGGCGGAAAGGCACGGCCTGCCGCGGTTCGTCAGCCAGCAGATCTACTACTCCCTGCAGGCCCGCGAGGCCGAGTACGAGCTGATCCCGCTCGCGGTCGACCAGGGCCTCGGCGTGCTGGTCTGGAGCCCGCTGGCCGGCGGCCTGCTGTCCGGCAAGTACCGCAGGGATCACGAGGCCCCGGCGGGCTCGCGCCAGCTCACCGACTGGGGCGAGCCGCCGGTCTATGACCAGGAGGGTCTGTACGACACGATCGAGGTCCTGATCAAGATCGCCGAGCAGCACGGCGTATCCGCCGCCCAGGTCGCCCTGGCCTACACCCTGGGCAAGCCCGCGGTGACCTCGGCGATCATCGGCGCCCGGACCGACGAGCAGCTGGCCGATAACCTCGCCGCCGCGTCCCTGGTCCTCAGCGACGACGACCGCGTCCAGCTCGACCGGGTCAGCGCCCCGCCGTTGATCTACCCCTACTGGCACCAGGCCAAGACCGCTCGCGACCGCCTGTCGCCCGCCGACCTGACCCTCCTAGGCCCGCACCTGCGGTAGCCCCCGGTCTTCGTCCCGGCTCACCCGGCCGCCCCGGCTCACCGGGCCGCCTCCCGGACCGCCCCGGCCGCCCCGGCTCACCCGGTCTCCCGGACCCGCCCGGCCGCCCCGGTTCACCCGGTCGCCTGGACCCGCCCGGCGCCGTGCTGGCCGCCCCGCGCCCCGGACCCGGCCCGCGGGCGGGTGGCCGTCCCGCCACCCGCCCGGCCGGTCGCGCTCCCGCCACGGCGGGCTCCGGTGATGGCGGCTTGGTCCGCGGGGGCACATCCGCGCCGACACGTCCGACGCCCACGCCGGTTCCCATCCCGGCGCCCGCGCCGGCGCCCACCTCAGCGCTCAGGCTCCTAGCCCCAGCCTCCGCGCCCGCACGCCCGGTCCGGGCACCGGTGCCGGCCCCCGCGTCCGCGGCCCCAGCGTCCGCGGCCCCAGCGTCCACGGCCCTGGCGTCCACGGCCCTGGCGCCCGCGGCCCTGGCGCCCGCGGCCCTGGCGCCCGCGGCCCCCGCGCCCACGGTCCTGGCGCCCGCGGCCGCGCGCCGGGCCACCCGGCCGGCGGTGATCAGCGGGAGGCTGCTCAGCGCGATGCCCGCCAGGATGGCCACACCGCCGGCGACCTGTGCGAGCCCGACCGGGTCGGCGAACACCACCGCGCCAGCGATGGCGCCGACCAGCGGCTCGAGGTTGAGGAACGCCCCGGCGACCTCGGCTGACACCCGGCTCTGGCCGAACGCGAACAGGGTGAACGGCGCCAGCGTCCCGGCCAGCGCCAGCGCGACGACCGCCAGCACCGCGCCGGCGCCAGCCGGCACGGCAGGCACACCCTCGCTCACCACGGCGACCGGCAGCGAACCCAGCGTCGCGCCCAGGAACTGCACGGCGGTGACCGCGACCGGGTCGCGCCCGGTCAGCAGCCGGGCCTGGGCCACCGTGACCGTGGCCGACAGCAGCAGCGACACCAGCACCAGGCCGTCGCCGGTCACCGTCGCGCCGCCGCCCCCGCCGCCCACGGTGACCAGCCCGACGCCGCCAAGCGAGACCGCGAAGCCGAACCAGGCCACCGGACGGGCCACGGTCCGGTGCCACACCGCGGCGATGATCGCGACCAGCACCGGCACCGCCCCGATGAGCAGCGCCGCGTGGGTAACGCTGGTCCGGGTGATGCCGGCGTTCTGCACCATGACCGAACCGCCGTACCCGAGCGCGCCCGCGACCAGCACCCCGGGCGTGAACGCACGCCGCAGTGCTGACCCGGCGGGACGATCCCTCGGAACCCGCCCCTCCCGGGGGGACCCGTCCCCCCGGACGCCCCTCGGCCGGGCCGCGGCCAGCAGGACCGCGGCGGCCAGGCCGAAGCGCACGGCGGTGAGCCAGCCCGGCGACAGCCACTGCAGGGCCAGCTTGGACAGCGGCACGGTGGTGCCCCACAGCAGCCCGGCCGCGATGAGAGCTGCCACGGCGTGACGGCGGTTGATGTTCATGCATCCATACTCACCGGTATCTGCTCTATATTCGGCAGTGAACGTCAGTAGCGATATAAGATTTTGTATTATGACAATTCCGCTTGACGATGTTGACATCCAGCTGCTGACCGCGCTGCAGGAGGACGCGGACCGCACCAACGTCGAACTCGCCCGGATGACCGGGCTGTCCCCGGCCGCCACCCTGCACCGGGTGCGGCGACTGAAGGAGACGGGCGTCATCCGGGTGATCCGCGCCGAGGTCGACCCGGCCGCGGCGGGCTTCCCGCTGAAGCTGTACGTCACGGCCTCGCTGGCCCGGCACGACCCGCGGTCCAGCCGCGTGTTCGACGACCTGATCAGGTCCCTGCCGCAGATCATCGCGGCGGACAACGTGGCCGGCGAGACCGACTACCTCCTCAGCGTGGTCGCCCGCGACGTGTCCGAACTACAGGGGGTGCTGGCCAGCCTGGCCACCCGCGGCGGCCAGCGGCTGGTGACCTACCTGCGGCTGGAAGAGATCAAGCCCCCGTCCCGGCTGCCGCTGGCCCTGGTGACCGCGCCGGCCCGCCGCGGCTCCCGCCGGACCCAGCACCTGGACCGGGAATGAGTTCGGCCGCCACCCCGGCCGTCGACGCCCTGGTGCCGCCGTGGTTCGCGCTGCGCATGGTCACCGAAGGCTGACCGCCGCACCCCCGGACCGCCATTGATCCCGAACGGGCCGAGGTTCCACGCCTCGGCTGGCCTCCTCCGCGCCGCTGGCTTGTGGTGGGATGTAGGTGTGGCTGCGGTGCGCCGCGATCTCGTCCGATCGGCCGAATGGCACCGGGTTCGTGACTTCGCCCAGGAGGTCCGGGCCTCTCCCGCTGCGCTGGCCATCGAGGGCGAGGCCGGCGCGGGCAAGTCGACGCTGTGGCGCGCCGGAGTCGAGGAAGCCGCCGCGGCCGGCCACCGCCTGCTGCGCAGCGAGCCCTCGGCCAGCGAAACCGACCTGTCGTTCGCCGGCCTGTCGGACCTGCTCGCCGAGGTCCTTCCCCTGGTGGAGGCCCGTATCCCAGGTCCGCAGCTGGAGGCGCTTCAGGTCGCGCTGCTGCTGCGTCCGGCGGGTGACGAACCGCCCACCGTCCAGGCGATCGGCCTCGCGATGCTGGCCGCCTTGCGCGGCTGCCTATCCCAGCACCCCGTGCTGATCGCGATCGACGACGTTCAGTGGCTCGACGACGCCACCCGGGAGGTCCTCACGTTCGCGCTCAGGCGGGTGTCCAGCGGACCGCTGTCGCTGCTGGTGGCGGCCCGCACCGAGGCGGTCGCGGATCCGCTGACCGCCGGCGCGCCGCCGCCGTCGCGCGATTGGCACGAACTGCTGGCAGCCGTACCCGAGGCGGAGATGATCGCCTTGACGCCGCTGGACCTGTGGCAGGTCCAGAACCTGCTGCCGTCGGACGTCACGGCGGCGCAGGCCCGGCTGGTCGCCCGGCAGTCCCGTGGTAACCCGTTCTGGGCCCTCCAGATCTCAGCCAGCCTGGAGCGCGCCGAAAGTCAGGTGCCTCCGCTGGCGCGCACGCTGACCGACCGCCTGTCCCGCTCGCTGAGCGCCGAAGCCGCGGCGGCGCTGGCCGTGGTCGCGGCGGCGGGCCGGATCGCTGTCCCTGAGGCGCTGGCCGTGCTCGCTCACCTCGAGGATCCCGCCGCGTCCGTCGATGCGGCGGTCCTGGGCGGCGTGGTGGTCGAGACAGACGGCCGGCTCGCCGCCGCGCACCCGCTGATCGGCGCCGCCGCGGTCGAATCGCTACCGCCTGGGCATCGCGCGCAGCTCTACCGTCGGCTGGCCGACGTCTCATCCGGTCCCGAACGCTACGCACACTTCGCCGCCTTGGCGGTCGGCCCGGGACCGGATCCCGCAGTCGCGGAAGCGCTGGACGCGGCCGCCACCGCCGCACACGCTCGTGCCGCTAACGCCGCCGCCGCGCAGTTCGCCGATCGGGCGGTCCTTTTCACTCCGGAGTCGGACTCCGGCGCCCTGGTCCGCCGCCGCATCCGCGCGGCCGAACTGCTGTTCGTGGCCGGCAACATCGAACAGTCACTGGAGCGGCTGGAAGGACTCGACACCGAGCGGCTCGCGACGGAACATCTGGAGCGGGCGTTGCCGCTGCTCACCGACGTGACCGACCTGGTGCACGGTGACGCGGCTGCCGTCGCTATCGTCACGCGCGCCGTCGAGGCCACGGGAACAGATCCCCGTCGGCGAGCACTCGTGCTAGCGCTGGCGTCAGATGTCGGGTACGGCATCCGCGGCGAGCGGCGGGCAGCCGCGATCGAAGCGATCAGCTGCGCCGAAGCGGCCGGTCCCCCTGCTTCCCCGGCGCTGCACCGTGCCCTCCTCAACCTGGTGATGGCAAAGGTCACCGCGGCCGAGGGGCTGGACACCGAGCTGCTCGAGCGGGCTGGGCTCCTGGAAGCGGGCCTGCCGGCGGGACCGCTGCACGACACCGCCGATCTGCACCGCGGGGTGTGGTCGCGTTGCACCGACGACCTGGACACCGCGCGGGCGGCGCTGCGACGGTGCATCGCCCGCTCCCGGGACACCGGCGAGGACATCGCGCTAGTGAATTGCTTGTCCTATCTGGCGGCTACGGAGGCACTGGCGGGCGATTACGCGGCGGCTGCGGCGGCCCTGGAAGAGGCCGACCAGGCCGCAGCCTGGCACGACTGGCCGACGTCCCCCTTCCGGCTCGAGCCGCGCTGCGAGTTGCTGATCGCGGCCGGGAACCTGGACGAAGCGCTCAGCTTCGTCGATGAGCTGCGCGACGACGAGGCCCAGCCGGTGGTGGCGCGCTTCGTCGGTGCCTGCGTGCGCGGCAAGGTGAGTACCTGGCGCGGCGATGCCGCTGCCGCGGTGCGGCATTTCGAGCAGGCCACGTGGTGCGCGGACCAGTACGATTGGGTCGATCCCGGCGTTCGGTCTCGGGTGGACCATCTGCTGGCCGAGGCGTATGTGACGACACACCGCCCCGGCGACGCCCGGCGGATCTCGGCCTGGCTGCGAGACGTCGGGGAGCGGCTGGCCCGTCCCGCGCTGACCGGCGACGCGGACCGGATCGACGCGCTGGCCGCTGCCGCGGCCGGTGACCTGGACGCCGCCGCCGCTTCGGCCCGCGCCGCGGTCGCGGCGCACGAGTCCTCGCCGCTCCGCCTGGAGCTGGCCCGCAGCCTGCTGGTCCTGGGCCAGGTCGAGCGCCGTCGCAAGGCTCGGCGGCAGTCCCGCGCCGCGCTGCGCCGCGCGCACGAGCTGGCCGCCGGTATGGGCCACCGGCCGCTGCTGGCCCAGATCGAGCGGCAAGTGCCGCGGGTGGCGGCGCCGCGGTCAGGCACCGAGCTGACCGCGACCGAGCGGCGGGTCGCCGACCTGATCGCGGCGGGCGCGACCAACCGGGACGCCGCCGCCGCCCTGTTCGTCAGCGTGCGGACCATCGAGACCCACGTGGCGTCCATCTACCGCAAGCTGGACGTGCGCACCCGGGCCGGACTGGCCCGGCGCCTGGCCGGGCCTCAGTAGTCCTACGGATACGGTGCCCGGACGCGACCGCCCGGGCGCGGGAATATCCGTAATCGCGCGGATTTGCTCCAGGGCCTGGATCCGTAGCGTCGAGGACGAATTCCCCACCTCTTCGCTAAGGAACCACCGATGCCCGCTGTCATGGCCGCGCCCATCTTGATGCCCGGCGACCCCGGCTGGGACGACGCCCGCCAGGCGTGGAACCTGGCCGTGGGCCAGCATCCCGCCGCGGTCGCCCTGCCCCGGTGGGCGCAAGACGTCGCCGACGTCATCCGCTTTGCCCGCCAGCACGGCTTGCGGGTCGCCGCGCAGGGCACCGGTCACAACGCCGCCCCGCTCGGCCTGCTGGCCGACACGATCCTGCTCAAGACGGAACACATGCGGCACGTGAGTATCGATCCGGTGGCCCGGATCGCCCGGGCCGAGGCCGGAACGGTCTGGCTGGAGGTCGTGGAGGCCGCGGCCGGGCACGGGCTGACGGCGCTGGCCGGCTCCTCGCCGGACGTCGGCGTGGTGGGCTACACCATCGGCGGCGGGATGAGCTGGCTGGGCCGTGCCTACGGGCTCTCGGCGAACAACGTCGAGGCGATCGAGGTCGTCACCGCCGACGGACGGCTCGTGCGCGCCGATGCCTGCACCGAGCCCGACCTTTTCTGGGCGTTGCGCGGCGGCGGCGGCAGCTTCGGCGTGGTCACCGCGATCGAGCTCCGGCTGTTCCCGATCGCCGAAATCTACGCCGGATTGCTGTGGTGGCCTGCTGAAGCGGCCGCCGAAGTGCTGCACGCCTGGCGCGCGCTCACCCAGAGCGACGTGCCGGACGAGTTCACCTCCTCCGCCCGGGTGATGACCTTCCCCGCGATCCCGGGTATCCCCGAGCACCTGCGCGGACGCTCCTTCGTCGTCGTCGACGTGATCCACCTCGGCGAGCCGGCCGAGGCGGACCAGCTGCTCGCCCCGCTGCGGGCGCTGGGCCCGGTCACGGACACGATCCAGATGATGCCCGCCAGGGCCCTCAGTCACCTGCACATGGACCCGGAACAGCCGACTCCCGGCGTGGGCGACGGGCTGATGCTCGCCAGCCTGCCCGCCGAGGCGGTCGAGACGCTCGTCCGCGTGGCTGACCGCGCGGCAGGCACGTCGCTACTCGGGGTCGAGCTGCGTCATGTTGGCGGCGAGATGAAGCGCGTCCGCCCGTCTAGCGGTGCCCTAGCCGCCATCGACGCCGATTACGCCCTGTTTGCCGTAGGCCTAGCGCCCTTTCCGCAGGCCGTGGCCGCGGTAAGCCGCAGCGTCGCCGAGGTGCGGACCGCCATGCGACCCTGGGCGGCCCGGCAGATGTACCTCAACCTCGCGGAAACCCCCCGTGACCCGGCCAGCTTCTGGACCCAGCAGGCCTACGACCGGCTCCGTCGCATCAAGGCTGCGTTCGACCCGGACAACCTGATCCGCTCGAATCACCCTGTCCCGCCCTATCAAGAGCACTGAGAAGGCCACCATCATGAAGACCCGCACACCGCAGGACGCCCCGTTCATCGCCGCGCCGCGGATCACCACGGTCGCCGGTTACATGCTCACCAGGCTGGCCGAAGCCGGCCTGGCGTCAGTCTTCGGCGTGCCCGGTGACTACAACCTGCCCATCCTCGACGCGATCGCCGGCCGGCCGGAGCTGGCCTGGATCGGCATGGCCACCGAGCAGGGCGCCGGCTACGCCGCCGACAGCT
>Ga0306923_10004145_pt1 | contig 13832 bp, 12 predicted proteins | sample sta12Can44000108_FD_203841 | JGI IMG/M metagenome (GOLD analysis project Ga0306923, IMG submission 203841) | Lab enrichment of tropical soil microbial communities from Luquillo Experimental Forest, Puerto Rico - statanox.12C.anox.44.000.108 (v2)... | ecosystem: Environmental > Terrestrial >... | reverse complement strand
ATCTGGCCTTCCCGCAGCGAGACCAGGGCCATCTCGGAAGCCGCGAAGAATCCCCCGATGCAGATAATGACCAGGACGACGAGGATATCCAAGACAACCTTGCTCATGATTACTGCCTGCCGCTCGCCTCCTGGGCCCTACAGCTCGCGGCAGGCCCCCGCTGCCGACCGCAGTCTGTGTCTGGCCAGTGTAGACGGGATAGCGCATGAATCTGGTGAGCTCCGAGCCAATCTGGAAGACGACCGCGCGACTGGCCGACGGGCGCGAGATTGTGTACTTCGACGAGGCGCCCGGGCTGGACCGGGCGCCGGTCCGGGGACCAGCAGGCACGGCGCGTCTTCGCGGCCCACCTTCAGGTACTGTCGATCCGGCGTGCTCGCGGCAAGCTGAAGTACCTGGCCGGGACGGAATCCGGGATGGGCGTGTGGATCAACGACATCGTCCCGGAAGAGGCCGCACGACGACTGCGTCAGGGGGGTACGGGCAGTCCCCCCGTGAACAACAGAGAGGCTACGTCATGAGGGTGCTCGTCACCGGCGGCGCCGGATACATCGGCAGCGTCGTGGCCGCGCAGCTCGTCGCGGCCGGGCACGAGGTCACCGTGCTCGATGACCTGTCCACCGGGTACGCGGACGCGGTGCCGCCCGGGGCCGGGTTCGTCAAGGGCACGCTGCGCGACTGCGCCGCCGAGGTGCTGGCCGACGGCGCCGAGGCGGTCCTGCACTTCGCCGCGAAGTCGCTGGTCGGCGAGTCGATGACGGAGCCCGCTAAGTACTGGTCGGTGAACCTGGGCGGCACGATCGCGCTGCTTGAGGCGATGCGCGAGATCGGCGTGCGGACCATCGTGTTCTCGTCCACCGCCGCGGTCTACGGCGAACCGGAGCGCACCCCCATCACCGAGACCGACCCCACCCGCCCGACCAACCCCTACGGCGCCTCCAAGCTGGCCGTGGACACCACGCTGGCCGAGTTCGCCCGGCTCTACGGATTCGGCGCGGTCAGCCTGCGCTACTTCAACGTGGCCGGCGCGCACCGGACCGACGACGGCAGCTGGCTCGGCGAGCGGCATCACCCGGAGACCCACCTGATCCCGAGCATCCTGGCCAAGGTGGCCATGGACGGCTGGGTGCAGGTCTTCGGCGACGACTACCCGACCCCGGACGGAACCTGCGTCCGTGACTACATTCACGTCACCGACCTGGCCGACGCCCACCTGCGGGCGCTGCAGGCCTGCCGACCGGGCCAGCATCGCGTCTACAACATGGGCAACGGGACCGGCTTCTCGGTCCGCCAGGTGATCGACGTGTGCGCCGAGGTCACCGGCACCGAGATCGGCGTCGACGTGACCCCGCGCCGACCCGGCGACCCGGCCGTGCTGGTCGCCTCGTCGGAAAGGATCCAGGCCGAGCTCGGCTGGCGCGCGGACCGGGACCTGCGGGCCATGGCCACCGACGCCTGGGAGTTCACCCGCTCAGTCCATTCCCGGCCACGGTGACGGGCCCGGCTCCGTTGCCACGGGGGGACGACCCTGCTGGCCTTGCCGCCTGCGGCGGCGGGCCTGGCCCCCCCGCGGTCGGGGAGCTGTTCCGGTCTCGCTTCGGCGGGACGGCCGACGGCGTGTGGTTCGCGCCGGGGCGGGCCAACCTGATGGGCGAGCACACCGATTACAACGAGGGGTACGTGCTCCCGTTCGCGCTCGGCCAGGGCATCACGGCCGCCGCGGCCCGCCGGGCCGACCAGCGGCTGGTGCTGTGCTCAGCTCAGGAACCGGGTGGCGCGGTGGAGGTTTCGCTTGACGGCCTGGCTCCGGGCCACCCCCAAAGGGTCACCGGCTGGGCCGCCTATCCGGCCGGGGTGGCCTGGGCGCTGACCGCCGCGGGCTACCAGGTGCCGGGGGCCTGCATCGCGATCGACTCCGACGTGCCCGCGGGCGCGGGGCTGTCGTCGTCGGCCGCGCTGGAGTGCGCCACCGCGCTCGCGCTGACTGAGCTGGCCGGGCTGGCCGTCGACCGCCGCGAGCTGGCCGCGATAGCGCGCCGGGCCGAGAACGACTTCGCCGGGGTGCCGTCCGGCATCATGGACCAGTCCGCGTCGCTGCTGAGCCGGCGCGGGCACGCGCTGCTGCTCGACTGCCGCTCGCTGGAGAGCTCCCAGGTGCCGTTCGATCCGGCCGCATCCGGCGCGCGCCTGCTGCTGATCAACACCAGGGCCGGTCACGCGCTGAGCACGGGGGAGTACGGGCGGCGGCGGGCCGAGTGCGAACAGGCCGCCCGCCTGCTGGGTGTCCCTTCACTGAGATACCTAACGGACGTGGCTGAACTGGACCGGATCGGTGATCCGCTGCTCCGGCGCCGGGCGCGTCACGTGCTGACCGACGACCAGCGGGTGCTGGCGGCCGTCGGCTGGCTGACCTCCGCGTCCGGGGACGGCTACCCGGAGATCGGCCGGCTGCTGACCCAGGCGCACCTGTCGCTGCGGGACGACTTTGAGATCTCCTGGCCGCACGCCGACGTCGCGGTGGAAGCGGCGCTGGCGGCGGGTGCGCTCGGAGCGCGCATGATCGGCGGCGGGTTCGGCGGCTCGGTGCTCGCGCTGGTCCGCGAGGACGCCGCGGACCCGGTGCGCGCCGCGGTGACGGACGCGTTCGCCCGGCACTCCTGGTCCGCGCCGCAGATCCTGGCCGCCGTGCCCTCGGCCAGCGCGCGCCGGGTGGCATTAGAGTGAGCTCGCGTCGTGAGGAGGATGCAGTGCAGGTACGTGATGAGGCAGCACGGATGGCGGACGAGATCGCCGAGTTGCGGCACGCGATCCACCGTGAGCCGGAGATCGGACTGGACCTGCCGAAGACCCAGGCCAAGGTGCTCGCCGCGCTGGAGGGGCTGCCGCTGGAGATCACCACCGGCCGGGCCCTGAGCTCGGTGACCGCGGTGCTGCGCGGCGGTCGGCCGGGTCCGGTGGTGCTGCTGCGCGGCGACATGGACGCGCTGCCAGTCACCGAGGAGACCCAGCTCCCGTACGCGTCGACGGTGCCCGGCGTGATGCACGCCTGCGGCCACGACGGGCACACCGCCATGCTGGCTGGCGCGGCCCGGCTGCTGTCGGCCCGGCAGGCCGAACTGCCCGGCTCCGTGATCTTCATGTTCCAGCCGGGCGAGGAGGGCTGCGCCGGCGCCCGGTACATGATCGACGAGGGGGTCCTGGACGCGGCGGGCGAGCGCCCGGTGGCCGCGTACGCCCTGCACCTGTCCTCGCAGCGGCTGCCCTGCGGGATGTTCTCCACCCGGCCCGGCGCCATGCTGGCCGCCGCCGACCAGATCACGGTCACCGTGCACGGACGGGGCGGGCACGCCTCGGTGCCGCACCGGGCCGCGGACCCGATCGTGGTCGCCTGCGAGATGGTGACCGCGCTGCAGACGCTGGTCACCAGGAAGTTCGACGTGTTCGACCCGGTGGTGATCACCGTCGGCAGCTTCCACGCCGGGACCACCGACAATGTGATCCCGGATGAGGCCGTTTTCCTGGCCACCGCCCGTTCGTTCAGCCAGGAATCCCGCAGCGCCCTGGCCGAGCTGGTGCCGCGGCTGATCGGCGACATCGCCCGCGGGCACGGGCTGACCGCGGAGGCCATCTACGCCGCGGAGTACCCGGTGACCGTCAACGACGCGGCCGAGGCGGCGTTCGCGGCCGAGACGGTCGCCGCCGCGTTCGGCCCGGAGCGGAGCGAGCTGGCCGAGTTCCCGATCACCGGGGCCGAGGACTTCTCCTACGTCCTGGACCAGGTGCCCGGCGCGTTCGTCATGCTGGGCGCCTGCCCGCCCGCGACCGACCCGCTGACCGCGCCGACCAACCACTCGGCCATGGCCACCTTCGACGACGCGGCCCTGGCCGACGGCACCGCCCTGTACGCCGAGCTGGCGCTGCGCCGCCTGGCCCGGACCTGACCGCCTATGCGGCGCTGGCCACGGCGCAGATGACCTCGCCTTCCCACGCGAAGTCCTGAGGTGCCAGCTGGCCGAGGGTGCGGTCCAGGCGGGCCAGCACGGCTGCGCGGGCCGCGGGTTGGAGGCGGCTGAGGCGGACCCAGGTCGAGCCCGAGCCGCTGGCTGGAGCCCGAGAAACCGGACGAGGGCAGCTGCGGGCGGCCGGCCCACCCGGTTCATCCCGCAGTAAGCCTTACTTCGTGGATGGCGTTGTTGGCGTAGCCGAGCGGGTTCCACCGGGGTTGTTCCGGCTGGGTCCGCCCGGCCAGGTCCATGGCCCTGGACCGCACCGCGACATCTCCGTGGCCCTCGAAACGGGCGAGCAGCTCCCACCAGCGCCAGCTGTGCCGACGGACTTCACCGGTCAGGGTGGCTGGCTGCCAGGGGCCATGCTCGATGCTCACCTCGACCCGGCAGATGGGGGCCGCTCCTGACCAGGCCACACCGCGAACCACCTGCTGGCCCGGCTGAACCAGCTGGCCGGGCCTCGGCTCGATGACGAGTGACCGGACCTCCTGGAGCGTGACCGGCGCACCGTCGATGTGGTACCGGTCGGTCTGGAAGTGCCCGCGGAACGGCTGGGCGATCAGCTCTATGCGGGTCAGCCACTTCACCGAGGCGACCGCGTACCAGCCGGGCACCACCAGCCGCAGCGGATACCCGTGCAGCACCGGCAGATTCTCGCCGTTCATCGCGTAGGCCAGCAGCGCTCCGGCCGAGCCGAGCTGACTAACGCTCAGGCTCCGCTCGAAGCGGATTGGCCCGTCGAGCCCTTCCACCGGGCCGCGGTCGGCAGCGGTGAACACCACCTCCCGGGCGGTGCTCTTCACCCCGGCTCGCGCCAGCACCTCGGTGAGCGCGACGCCGGTCCACTCGGCCGTGCTCACCGCGCCGACCCCCCATTGCTCACCGGGCACGGAGGGCTCGAGGCCGACTCGTCCGTTACCGGCGCATTCCAGAGTGGCAACTGCGCTTTGTGATGGCAGGGCCCGTACCTGGGCCAGGGTGAGCGACAGCGGCCGGTCGACCAGGCCGCCCACCTCCAGCCGCCAGGCGGCCGGGTCCAGGTGAGGAATCTGGAAGTGATTGCGCACATAGAACCGGGCATTCGGCATGACCACGCCACCGGTGAGGGCGGGCAGCGGCGTCTCGCAGTTGAGCGGGTGAGCCCGGTGTACGACCAGGCCAGCGTCGAGGGCCTGCTGGCAGGCCTCCTCCGGGTCGAGCGCCGGTACCGTCGCGTCGAGGACCGGGCTGCTGCTGGCGCACCCGCCGCCTGCGACGACCCGGGCACAGGTCGACGCCAACTCCACCTCGACGGTGCCGACGGTCTCGAACGGCTGCAGGAACGCGCGCAGCAGGTCTTCGCTGTCCGCTTCGGCGATCATCACCAGCGTGTGGGCGGCGAGCACCGCATCAGCACGGATGCGCACGCCGTAGCGGGCTGCGGTGGTCCGGCTAAGACGGTTGAGCAGCCTGGCTCCGGCGGCGAAGTCGGCCGCGGGACACTGCTCGGCCCGGTGCTCGTGGCGCACCAGGAAGACACTCATTCCGTGGCGGCTCAGGCCGGCTGGGGCACGACGCGGATGTACGGCTTGGGTTCCTGCCACTCGCCGAAGATCTGCCGGGCCTCCTCGTTGGACACCGAGCCGGCGATGATGACGTCCTCGCCCTGCTTCCAGTTCACCGGCGTGGACACCTTGTGCTTGGCGGTCAGCTGCAGCGAGTCGACCACCCGCAGCACCTCATCGAAATTGCGCCCGGTCGTCATCGGGTACACCAGGACCAGCTTGACCTTCTTGTCCGGCCCGATCACGAACACGTTCCTGACGGTCTGGTTGTCGGCCGGCGTGCGCGCCCTGGCGTCCCCCGACGTGGCCGCGGGCAGCATCCCGTACCGCTTGGCCACGGTGAAGTCGTGGTCGGCGATGATCGGGTAGTTGGGCGCCGTGCCCTGGGTCTCGGCGATGTCGGCGGCCCACCGCTCGTGGTCGCTGACCGAGTCGACCGACAGGCCGATGATCTTCACGCCGCGCCGGTCGAACTCCGGCTTGATCTTGGCCATGTAGCCGAGCTCGGTCGTGCACACCGGGGTGAAGTCCTTTGGGTGGGAGAACAGCACGGCCCACGAATCACCGATCCACTGGTGAAACCGGACCGGCCCCTGCGTCGTCTGCGCCTCGAAATCCGGCGCGGTGTCACCGATCTGCAAAGTCATCTGTCGCACCTCCTCTGACAGCCCGACGCTAGGTGGTTCCCGGCCCGGTCACATCGTCAGAAGCGCGTATCTTTGGCCTCGCTGGCGGGCATGGTGCGGGCGAGCTCGGTACGTGAGCGCAGGCCGAGCTTGGCGTAGATGTGAGTGAGATGGGTCGCGACCGTCCGCTCGGAGACCACCAGACGCGCTGCGACTTCACGGTTCGTGCTGCCGCGGGCGACCAGTTCGGCCACGCGGCGCTCGGTCGCCGTCAGGCCGGTGTCGGCAGGCGGGCGTCCGCTGACCGACGCCAGGTCGTGGGCGGCCCGCTGCTCCCAGCCCGGTGCGCCGAGACGGGCGAACAGACCGCGGGCCTGCTCCAGTTCATCGCGGGCGGCGCGACGCTGGTTGCCGCGGCGCAGGGCGTTACCGAGCGCGAGCAGCGTCCGGGCGTGCTCGAACGGGTCCTGCGATTGCTCATGCGCCTGCGCGGCCTGCCGAAGGGCCGCCACCGCCTCCTGCGGCCGGCGCCGGGCAGCGGCGATGAGCCCCCGGCACCGCAGCCCGGTCGCCCGGGCCCACGGGTTGCCCTCCGCCGCGCGGTCCAGCTGGCTGAGCAGGCTTTCCGAGCGGGCCGGCTCGCCCAGCGCGATCGCGGCCTCGATCGCGTTCGGCAGGTACGGGTTCACGCCCACGTTGCCGTATCCGATGCCCGCGTATAGATCAGGAAGCCCGCGCAGATGGCCGTCGGCCGCGGACGGGTTCCCGAGCGAGAGTTCCAGGAAGCCAAGCACGGCCAGATTGTGCGCCGCGAACATGACTTCCTTCGCGGCCCGCGAAGCGGCCAGGCCGGCCTCGGCGAGGGACCGCGCCCGTTCAGGCCGACCAGTCAGCGCGGCCACCATCGCGGCGGCCGAACGTGAGCCGCTCTGGATCTGGCGCAGGCCGATCTGGTCGGCGAGCAGCATCGCCTCGTCCGCATATTGCGCTGCGCGCGGCCATTGGCCGGCTCGCGTCTCCAGCTGGGCCAGGTGAATCAGCAGGGGCGCGCGAGCGACCTCGTCCCCGGCCTCGGCGGCGCGCGCGCATTCGTTCTCCAGGTGCGGCCGCGCACGGCTCAACTGGTCGGCCCACATCAGGCGCAGGCCGAGTAGGGTGCCCGGCCCGTAGTAGGAGGACGGATGCTCGAGCTTCTGTTCCAGGCCGATGGCCCGCTCCAGCAAGCCGGGCTGCACCGTGCCGGCCAGGGTCTGGAAGTGCGCCAGGTAGGACAGCGCGCGCACCTGCAGGCGGTCGTCGCTGACGGCGCCGGCGCGGGCGACAGCCTGCCCGGCCTGCTCCAGCGCGATGGCCAGTTCGCCCTGGCCCAGCGCGAACTCGGCCAGGCGGACGTGGATCTCGGCCAGCAGCCGCTCTTCGCCGGTAGCGGCGAGCGCCTGCCGGCACAGTCGCGCGGCCAGGTCGAAGTCGTCTTCGCGGGTCCAGGCCAGCAGCAGGAGAGCCCGCGCCCGCAGCGCGCCGTCGACCTGAGGCAGGAGCCCTTCCAGCAGCGCTCGCGCCCCGGCCGGATCACCAGCGTGCAACCGATACTCGGCGGCCTGCACCACAGCCTGGACGCGATCGGCCGGCGGGGTCAGCTCCAGCGCCAGTTCGGCCAGCTCGACCGCCGACTGGGAGGCCCCGCGGGCCGCCACCGAGCGGGCGGCCTCACCGAGCGCGGCGGCCACCTCGGCCGACGGCCCGGCGCTGGCCAGTCCGAGATGACGCGCGCGTTCCTCCCCGCTGACCCGCCTCGCGAGCCGCCGGTGGAGATTGCGCCGCTGCAGCGGGGTCGCGATGCCGTAGACCGCAGAGCGCAGCAGCGGATGCGCGAAGCGTAGCCGGTCACCCGCGAGCACCAGGTCTCCGGTCGCGAACGCGGGCTCAAGCGGCTTCAGGTCGACCAGGCCGACTGCTGGGTCTGACAGCGCGGCCACCTCCAGCAGCGCCTCGACGGTCGGCCTAGGCAAACCGGCCAGCCGCTCCCTGGCCAGGGTAGCCATGGACTCCGGCATGGACAGCGAGCCGGCCTCCAGGGAGCGCCTGGCCAACTCAAGGGCGTAGAACGGGTTCCCGCCGGAAGCCTGATGGATCTTCGCCAGCAACGGCATCGGTACCGAACGGCCAAGTCGTTCGCGGATGATCCGGAACAGGGAACCCGCGCTCAGCGGGCCGAGCTCGATCCGCAGCAACCGGTCGGCGCTCAGCGACGACTCGACCGCCGTCTCGTGCTCGGCCCGGCAGGACAGCAGTCCGGCCACTCCGCCGCCTTCGGCCAGGCGGCGCAGCGCGAAACCCAGCGCGGTGGCCGTGGCCGGATCGAGCCACTGGGCGTCGTCGACCGCCACCAGCGGCATGTCACCGCGCCCGATCAGCAGCCGCAGCGCGTCGAGCAGAGCGAAGGCCACGGCCCGCGAGCTCACCGGGACAGGCCCGGGCTCCTCGAGCAGGAGCGCTACCCGCAGCATCCGGGCCCGGGCCGGCGGCAACTGCGGAAGGATCTCGTCGACGCAGCCAGCCAGCAGGTCATTCAGCGCGCTGTAGGCCAGCTGAGACTCGGATCCGGCCGGGCGGGCCACCAGCGCGCGGAAGCCGTGCGCGCGCGCCTGCGCCAGCGCGACCCCCCACACCGTGGTCTTCCCGATGCCCGCCTCGCCGGAGATCACCACCACCGGGCAGGCTCCAGCCCGCAGCGCCGCATCACACGTGGCCAGCTCCGCGTCCCGTCCGAAAACCCGGCTGCCGGCGTCGTCCACGCAGCGATTCTCCCACCACCTCGGGCAGTAGGTGAGGGGCTAGGGTCAGGCCTGCTTGACCCGGACCGACGCGTGGGCGGGCTCCAGGGCCCGGGCGGTGGTGACGAGCAAGTCGGACACCGAGGAATGCAACCGCAGCACCTGCGTGGCCAGCAGCACGATTGCGCCGAACAGGAAGGCCACGGTGCCGGCGATACGGGACGGTAACGGCAACCGGCTCACCGGGCGCGCGTCACAAGGAGGCGACGTCGGCCTGCTTGGCGCGGACGGCTTCGGCGGCGGTGCGCAGCGCGGCCAGTTCGGCCTCGGTGAGGTCGCGCTCGACCACGCGGCGGACGCCGGTAGCGCCGATCTCGGCCTCGACGCCCAGGTAGACGCCGGAGATCCCGTACTCGCCGTCCACCCAGGCGCAGACCGGCAGGATCGCGCCGGAATCCTCGGCCACCGCGCGGGCCATCCGGGCCGCGGCGGCGGACGGGGCGTAGTACGCCGAGCCGGTCTTGAGCAGCGCGACGATCTCACCGCCGCCGTTGCGGGTCCGGGTGACCAGCTCCTCGATCTCGGCGGCGGGCAGCAGATTGGCCAGCGGCCGGCCGTCGACCGTGCAGGCCGAGGGCACGGGGACCATCGTATCGCCGTGCGAGCCGAGGGTCAGGGTGCGTACCGAGCCGACCGGGACGCCTAGCTTGGCGGCCACGAAGTAGCTGAACCGGGCGGGAAGCCGGAGACCTTGGCGGCCAGCGCCGTCATCTCATCCAGCGGGTTGGACACCACGATCAACACCGCGTCCGGCGCGTACTTGGCGACGTTCTCCACCACGTTCCTGACGATCTTGGCGTTGACCTCGATCAGGTCCATCCGGCTCATGCCGGGCTTGCGGGGCAGCCCCGCGGTGATGATCACGATGCCCGACCCGGCGATCACCTCGTAGCCCTCGCCCGCGGGACCCGTGGTCTGGCCGGTCACCTGGGTCTCGAAGCCCTCCACCGGCCGCGACTGGTTCATGTCCAGGGCCAGCCCCTCCGGCTTGCCCTCGATGATGTCGGTGAGCACGACCTCATCGAAGATGTCGTACTCGGCGAGCCGCTGCGCGGTGGTCGAGCCGTAAAAGCCGGCACCTACCACGGTGACCTTGCCCCGCCGGGGGGCGAGGGGAGGCTGACCCCCCTGACTAGCACTGCGTCCCATACTGGAGTCTCCTGTCGGTGGTCCGAACGACGTCGCTGTGACAACGATGTCGTCAGGTGCGCGTCGTTGCGGCAACCACGTCGTTGCGGGGGCCGTGGGAGTGCGGGAACTGCGGTGGGGGCACGCACCACGGCCCGTTCGGAAAAATGGTTCTAAGCAGGATTCATCGCCATGCGCAGGTTATCCGCCAGCTTGGCGAGGAACTCCTCGGTGGTCAGGAACGGGGTGCCTCGGCCGACGAGCAGGGCGAGGTCCTTGGTCATGTCGCCCTGCTCGATCGTGTGCACGCAGACATCCTCCAGCGTGCGGCCGAACAGGGCGACCGCGGGGGTGTCGTCGAGCTTGCCGCGGTGCTCCAGGCCGCGGGTCCAGGCGAAGATGGACGCGACCGGGTTGGTCGAGGTGGGCAGGCCCTGCTGGTGCTGGCGGTAGTGCCTGGTCACGGTGCCGTGCGCGGCCTCGGCCTCCACCGTACGGCCGTCCGGTGTCATCAGCACGCTGGTCATCAGGCCGAGCGAGCCGAAGCCCTGGGCCACCACGTCGGACTGGACGTCGCCGTCGTAGTTCTTGCAGGCCCAGACGATGCCGCCCTCCCACTTGAGCACCTGGGCGACCATGTCGTCGATGAGCCGGTGCTCGTAGGTGATCCCGGCCGCCTCGAAGTCCGCCTTGAACTCCGACTCGAAGGTCTCGGCGAAGATGTCCTTGAACCGCCCGTCGTAGGCCTTCAGGATCGTGTTCTTGGTGGACAGGTAGAGCGGGAACCGCCGGTCCAGCGCGTAGCGCATGGTGGCCCGGGCGAAGTCGCGGATCGAGTCGTCGAAGTTGTACATGGCCATGGCCACGCCGCCGCCGGTGAAGTTCGCGACCTCCATCTCGATCGGGTCGCTGCCGTCCTTCGGTGTGTAGGTGATCGTCACCGTGCCCGGGCCCGGTACCACGAAGTCGGTGGCCTTGTACTGGTCGGCGTGCGCGTGCCGGCCGATGATGATCGGCTTGGTCCAGCTCGGGACCAGGCGCGGGATGTTGGAGATGACGATCGGTTCGCGGAAGATGACGCCACCGAGGATGTTGCGGATGGTGCCGTTCGGCGACCGCCACATCTTCTTCAGGCCGAACTCGGCGACCCGGGCCTCGTCCGGCGTGATCGTGGCACACTTGACGCCGACGCCGTGGCGCTGGATGGCGTGTGCCGCGTCGATCGTGATCTGGTCGTCGGTCGCGTCGCGGTGCTGCACGGAAAGGTCGTAGTAGTCCAGCTCGATATCCAGGTAGGGCAGGATCAGCTGGTCCTTGATGTACTGCCAGATAATCCGCGTCATCTCGTCGCCGTCGAGTTCGACGACGGGATTCGCTACCTTGATCTTGGCCATGTGTCTGCCTCGTTCCCTTTCCTGTTATGGCGGCTGCTTATGGCAGCGTCGCCGCGACCACGAGCACCGCGACGCCGAGCACCGCATAGGTCGCCACGTCCAGAGCCCTCCCCCGCGAGGCCAGCAGCCCGGCGTAGCGCGGCGGCAGCACCAGCCGGGTCACCGCGGCCAGGAGCAGCGTGCCGCCCACCAGCCCCGCGCCCTGGCCCGCGTACTGCGATCCCTGCCAGATGACGAACATTCCCGCGGCCACGCCCGCGAGCACGATCAGGTACGGCAGCCAGGCTACGGCCAGCGCCGCAGGGCTGGCGTTCCGGGCGGACGCGATCCTGCGCGGGCTCCGGGGGAAGCCCTGATGGTGGACCGGCGGCGGCGCGGCCGCCGGTCCGCGCTGCGGACCAGCGCTGTGCGCGCCGGCGTCCGCCGGCCTGTTCGCCATGCACGTGCCTCCCCGGCTTTCCGCAGGGAAGTTTACCGGGGCCGACCCGGGCCGGCGCCGGGGACGTGCGGCGTACCGAGATGGCATCGCGCGGTAGGACCCGTGACACGGGGGGTAACCAGATGGTGAGATATCCCTATCGGCTCGGTTAGACGGGAGGATCGCCGTGGATACACCGTTTCTCCGCGTGGAGGACACCGGCGAAGTGATCTCGCTGCGCGGGGAAGTGACGACCGTCGGCCGCGGCCGGGGCGTCGACATCCGCCTCGATGACCCCAGCGTCTCGCGGCTGCACGCCGAGCTGGTCCGCCGCGGCCCCTACGTTTACGTCATGGACCTCGGTTTATCACGCAACGGAACCAGGGTTAACGGACGGCCCGTCGCCCGCCGGGTCCTGGACGACGGCGACGTGCTGAGCTTCGGCGCGGCCCGCTGCCGGATCGGCGGCCTGCCGCCGGAGGAGCTCGCCGAAGAAGCCGGACTGCGCCGGACGGCCACTCCCGAGCTCACCCGGCGGGAGCTCGACGTGCTCACCTCGCTGTGCCGCCCCGCGCTGTCCGAGGAGGCGTTCGCCATGCCCGCCACTGCCCACGAGATCGCCGCCGACCTGGTGGTGACCGAGGCGGCGGTCAAGCAGCACCTGCTGCGGCTCTACCAGAAATTCGGGGTGCCCGAGGGGCCGAACCGGCGGACCCGGCTGGCCAACGAGGTGGTAGCGCTGGGGCTGGTCAGGCCGATGCCGTTGCCGCCGGGCGAGGCCGGCCCGAGGTCAGGCTCGGGCGAAGCGTCAGGCGCGCACGTTCCGGAGCAGCCAGTCCGCCGTCGAGGAGACCAGTCCGCCTAGCCGGGGCAGGCGGGGCGCCCCGTGCAGCCGGGGTACCCCGTGCAGCCGGGGAAGATGCCCGACGAGCGGCCAGCCGTGCAGTGTGGGCAGGTGCGGGCTCATCACCGGCCAGTAGTACGGGACCTGCGACGCGGCGAAGATGACGGCGCCGGCGGCCAGCGCCCACACCGCCAGCGCGGTCAGCGCGGCGGTCAGCGGCGTGCGGGCCAGCGCGCCCGCCATCCGGTTCAGCTGCCGCCGCGGCCGGCCGGAGCCGGGGCCGACGCCGTACCAGGCGACGATGGCCGCGGCCGCGTACGCGCCCGCCCGGGGCAGTTCCAGGCTGCGGGTGAGCGCGAGCGTGGCAATGTACACCGCCGCGCCGACCATGAAGGCCAGCGGAGCGATCAGGGCCTCGGTGAGCAGCGCCCGGGCCACGGCCAGCGGCGCGGTGACCACCACGACCAGCAGGTCACTGGCCCGCGGCCCGCGCGCCGACCGGCGCGCGGCCAGCGAGCTCTGCGCATAGTCGGCCGCCCGGAGCAGGGTGATCACGGCCAGCGACACGATCATCCCGGCCACCGGCAGGATCAGGGTCAGCGCCACGGCCGCGATCATGATGGCCAGGCCGGCCAGGGTGGTCCGGCCGCCCGGCGCGGCCTGGCGGCTCGGCGGGCGGTAGGGGCCGGGCGGGCCGTACGGGCCCGGCGGCGCGGGCGGGCGTTGGGAGGCTCCGGGCGCAGGCCGCGCGGGGCTGGCCGGGGCGCCGGCGGGGGGCGGGAACGGCGCGTAGCCGACCGGGGGCAGCAGGTCGGCGACGTCCCGGGCGGCCTGCTTGGGCGCGGGATAGGGCTGGCCGGGATGCGCGCCGTTCTGACCGGGATGCGCGCCGTTCTGACCGGGATGGGCGCCGTTCTGGCCGTGGTTGGCGCCGGTGAGGACGGCGGTCGGCCGCGGGCCGACGGCCGTCGCGGCCGGACCGGCCGCCGACAGGTCCAGGGCGCTGGCCTGGCCGCTCAGCGACACGGCCGACGGAC
>Ga0306923_10004141_pt1 | contig 13838 bp, 8 predicted proteins | sample sta12Can44000108_FD_203841 | JGI IMG/M metagenome (GOLD analysis project Ga0306923, IMG submission 203841) | Lab enrichment of tropical soil microbial communities from Luquillo Experimental Forest, Puerto Rico - statanox.12C.anox.44.000.108 (v2)... | ecosystem: Environmental > Terrestrial > Soil... | reverse complement strand
TGCGATGAAATTCCTTTTCTCTCGCGACCCTTCGACGTCGGCGAGAAGATGAGGGGTGCTGAAATCGCCAACGAAGTCGAAGTGCATTCCAAGCACACTGCTCGAACACGTCGGCAGCACTTCAAATTTCTGGCGCTTGCGGCCGGTCATGTTTGCGCCCGCTGTCAGACCTTGCAATCGCGCCATTTCGACGTTGGTGACTCGCCGTGCGCCCCCGTAGACGCGATCAGGGTAAAGCGCAATATCGCCCACTGCGTAAATGCCTTTCTCGTCCGTCTCGAGATACTCATTCACCGGGCAACCGTTCGGACTGCTCAAAGGCGTATTGGCAACCAGTTGCAAATTGGGTTCTGTCCCGATGGCCACGACGGCGAGCCCTGCCGGAAAGCGTAATCCGCTCTTGGTCTGAATATTTTTGATTACTGTTTTGCCCTCGAATCCGTTCAGATTCTCGTTCAGCAGTAATTGAATTTCAGATTCCTGGTATTGGTCGGTCAGCCATTGTGCCGTCGTAGGATCAAGTAAATCCTGCCAAATCACCCGATCACGGCTAAGGAGGCTTAGCTTGGCGCCAGAATGCAGAAGGGAAGAAGTGATTTCCGCGCCGAGAAAGCCAGAGCCCACGATTACCACATGCTTTTCGGCGAGAAGAATTTCGCGAACCGCCAATGCGTCGCGATAACCTCGGAGGTAAACGACATTTCCCAAATTTGCTCCGGCCACTTGTGGACGGCGAGCGCGACTTCCGGTAGCGATGCAGGCCTTGCGAAACTCAATGGTTTGTCCATTTTCCAGGACCGCAAGCCGCCGTTCGATATTCAACTCCCTGACCAGCGTTCCGAGACGCAGTTCGACGCCCTTTTTCCTGTACCAATCCTCGGTTTTCTCGACCAGTTTTTCGATCGAAGTATTGGAATCTCTGAGAAAGGATTTGGAGAGCGGGGGGCGCTGATATGGAATATAGGCTTCGTTGCTGACGAGCGTCAGTGAGCCTTTCGGATCATACTGGCGCAGCGCGTCACAGGCGCAGGCGCCGCCAACGCCACCGCCAACAATCAGATAATCACGTTGGATCATGCTTCCAGCGCATTATAGAGATGCGCCGGGCGTTTCTCGAAGAAAATTTGTACGACTTCCCAGTATTCAGCAGGTTGGACCCAGTTTCTGAGGCCGATCACAATCCGTCTAGCGAGGCCGCGGCTCAGACCGGCGAATTCTTGAAAAGCAAAACCACCGAATGACTAAGGTAGCAATACAGAAAAGACTTGACTCATCGGCAACCGGTTTTGCTTTTCAAGGATTCTGGTCGCTCGAATCGATTACCAAACTTTCTTTGCAGTTTTTGGCGGACCCGCTCGAACGTGTCTGGGCCGATAAATTCAATGTAACCTAAAACTCCGCCTCGAGCCGCCGGGTAGCTCCATCCGAGCACAGAAGCGAGGTCAGCCATAGCCGGATCTGCGATGATCCCCTCATTGAGAGCATTCGATGCCTCAATTGCCTGGGAAACGAAGAGGCGTTGTTCAATTTCCAATGAGACCGGTTCGGCAGCCGCGGGAGGATAGACCAGTTTGAGTTCCGGCCACTCTAGCCGTTCGTAATTCGCGTCGTAGTCGTAGATCCCGGCTCTTGTTTTTCGTCCGAGTCGCGAGCGCGCGGTCAATTGCCTCAGTATCTCAAGCGAATCCAGAGCGCAGCAAGCCGTTCCGCGGCCGTGGTTCGCCAAGCTTTCAAAAATGTTCGCCAACAGATCCAAAGACGTTAAATCCGCGACAGTCAGTGGGCCAAGGGGCATGCCGGCATTCTGGGCAACATTGTCGACGAACCATGGCGAGATACCCTCGCGCAACATTAGAAGCGCTTCTTGAACGTAAGCCATAACAACTCTGCTCGTGAAAAAGCCGGGGCCATCCCGCACGATGACGGGTATCTTGCGCATCTGTCGGGCCAATTGAAGCGCGTAATCAATCGTTTCGCTTGAGGTCGTTTCTCCCCATATTAGCTCGAGCAGTTCCATTCGTTCTGCCGGTGCGAAAAAGTGGGTTCCGAGAAACCGCTCAGGATTTCTGACAGCCAAGGCCAAATCAGAAATCGGCAGCGTGGTCGTATTTGAGCCGAGGATAGCTCGGGAATCGACAACGGCGGAAATTTCGGCCAGCGCGGCTTTCTTCAGATCAATGCGCTCAAAGATCGCTTCGACAACGAACTCGCATTGCGCGAGAGCGTCGACGGACGTAGATGGGTGGATAAGTCCCTTGAAGCCGTCAGGACGGTAAGCGGCGGTCCCTTCGGCGGCTGAATCCAGTTCCGCCCGCTTTTGGATCCGATCGAGAGCGCGGTCGAGCGCTGCCTGGGCGAAATCGACGAGAACAACATCACAGGACGAACGTAGTGCAACGCATGCAATCCCGGTCCCCATCTGACCTGCCCCCACGATTCCAAGGCGCCTGAACGGATTTCTCTTTGTTACCGCTCCGCTTCGTGCTTTTGGCTGCGTAACGCGGAAGATTCTTACCCGGTTCTTCGTCGAGTGAGAAAGGCGAACCGACGCCCAGACCTCTGTTTCCAGGCGAAGGCCCGAATCAAATGAGCGTTCGAGGCCCTCCTGCAAGCATCGCAAAATTGCCGTCGGCGCGGCTTCTTCCGGAGTGACACGCTCACGCAGCCGGAGATAAGCCTTTTCCAGAATCGAACGATTTGCGCGGGCCTGCGAGTGAGTTACCTCTATCGCGCCGGGGTTCCGATCCCATGGCTGTCTATACGTTCGGTTAACGGTTGCCCACTCCGTTGCTGATTTGCGTATTTCACCGTCCGCCAAGTTAAAAAGCCCCGGTGCAACAAGCTGGGCAATCGTCAAACCTTCACCTAGCAGCAGAATTCGCGAGGCAAGCTCTATTCCCACAAGGCGAGGGAGCCTTTGAGTCCCGCCGAGAAGCGGCATAAGACCGTATTTGTTCCAAGGAAAGCGCAGGCTGATTTTCCCCGCACTGGCAAAGCGGGCATGGCAGGCCAGCGCAATCTCGAATTGGAGGAGTCCGAGAGATTCCGGAACGAGGGCGACGGTGGGAATACTTTGCTGTTCCATCTTTCGAAGGATGACCCGCAATCGGCTCATTAACGAATCGTCGCGCAGAATTTGGTCGACTTCTGCTAACTCTCCACCGGCGCGCGTTCGAAATTCGATGAGCACGACTTCTGCTCCCGGACGCGTGAGCTCGCTTTCCAGTCTGTCGGCGAACCCGTTGTCTGGAGGTTGATCGCAGATAATCGGGAAGGTGGAGGCCTTGCTCATACTCTTTTGAGGACGGTGGCGACTCCCATCCCCAAACCCGTGCACATCGTAACAAGGCCGTATTCGAGGTTTCGCCTATCGAGTTCGTCCATCAGCGTTCCGACAAGAATTGCTCCCGTGGCGCCGACTGGATGTCCCATAGCGATCGAGCCGCCCGCGACATTGATTGAATCAAATGAGACTCCCGTTTTATCCATGAAATACAAAACTACAGAAGCAAATGCTTCGTTAACTTCGAAAAGATCGATATCGCCAAAGCTCAGCCCAGCCCGATCCAGGGTCTTCCGCGCAGCAGCGGCGGGTGCCGTGAGCATGATGCACGGATCGTCTGCCGCGCTTGCAGTAGAGATGATCTTCGCCCGCGGCTTGGCTCCGAGCAGGTCGGCGACCCGCTTGTTCCCAACTAAAACCGTCGCCGCTCCGTCAGCAATCCCGGAGGAATTCCCAGCATGATGTACGTGTCGAATCTTTGCCACCGACGGATATCGAAATCGAACGTAGTTTTGGTATTCTCTACCAACTTCTTCAAAGGCCGGTCGAAGCTTGGACAAACTTTTCGTCGTCACATTCTCGCGCACCAATTCGTCTTGGACCAGACTCAACGGACCATTTCGAATTGGAATGACGGATTTCGAAAACCAGCCCTTGCTCCATGCCATAGAAGCGCGCTGTTGAGACGCGGCGCCCACCGCGTCGACGTCGCTCCTCGAATAGCCCTCTAAAGTCGCGATCAAATCTGCGGAGAGCCCCTGAGGGATTTGAACTGTCTTGTCTTTGAAAGAGATATCGGAGACCATCGGGCCTCCCGAACCGAAAATCGAAACCAAGGACAGCATTTCAACACCACCCGAAACGATAAGATCCGCTTGCCGGGCCATGATCTTTGCGGACGCAACGTTGACGGCGTCCAGGCCGGAGCCACAAAAACGAGAGACCATCAGACCAGGCGTGCCAGTCTGGTATCCAGCGTTTAGCGCTGCGGATCGCGCCAGATTGCCTCCCTGATCGTTGAATTGTTCGCAACAGCCGACGATCACCTCGTCGGTTGAATGCTCAAGCGAGGGATACCGATTTCGCAACTCCTCCAGCAGGGAAGTCAATAAGCCGAGGGGGGATAGGGTGTGCAGCATGCCTGTGGATTTTCCCCGGCCACGTGGAGTCCGAATCGCGTCGTAGACAAATACATCGGCCGTGGAGTCCATAGGAAAAGGAGAGGAGTAATAGTTAATCTACGCCCGTTGATCAAATTACAAGGGGTCAGAAGGACTGGTCGGGCGAGTTTGGGGTCCGGGTTCGGAGTTTAACCGATCCGGACTAGCTTTCCCCTCGACGTTCAGCGCAAACTATCACCCTAACGCCAAATCGAAATCCATTTCGAGCCTACGTGCCCTCCGTCTACTATGTTTGGGAATCTTGCATTTTTTGCCGCCGTCGCCTCAAACCCCGAACTCCAAACCGAGAAACCGGGTGGGATGGAAGGGTGACACTAGCCCGTATCGCTTTCAAGTCGGGGAAGCAGCCCGACGCCCTGGCCCTGCGAGTGCCCTGGGGGGGTTTCGCCTTGACATCACCCTGTCTGTGTGGCTGATTCCACGCTCCGCGCGAGCCATTAATCGCCGTTGGTCCCTGGGTTCCGGCCCGTTTGGCCTGTAACCGCACGCGCCAGGGGTAACCCGGTAGAAGGTTGAGAGAATGCATATGCCCGTTCGTTTAGGACGTTTCGAAATGCCGAAGAGCCTCACAAAGGATGAGGCAACTGCCACGGAAGTTTACGCCAAATTCATCGCCGAACCATTCGAAGCGGGTTACGGCCACACCGTCGGCAATTCACTGCGCCGAGTCCTCCTTTCATCCCTGGAGGGAGCAGCCATTACCTCTGTGCGGATTACCAGTGCGCAGCATGAATTTGCCTCCCTTCCGGGTGTCGTGGAGGACGTCACTGATATTGTCCTGAATCTGAAGAAGATAAAATTCAAGGCGGTAGATCATGAACCGCGGACTGTAACAATCAACGTGAATAAGGAGGGTCAGGTTACTGCAGGTGACATTCAGACCATCCAAGGGATTGAGGTACTGAATACCAATCAGATTATCTGTACGCTCGACAAGAAACAGAAATTTGAGGCGGAGTTTGATGTCCGGGTCGGCCGCGGGTTTTTCACCGGTGACGAGAACAAGCGTCCCGACATGCCAATCGGCGTTATTCCGATTGATTCAATCTTTTCGCCAGTGGTTCGCGTTAAATATAGCGTAGAAAACACGCGTGTCGGGCAGCGCACGGACTATGATAAGTTGATCCTTGAGATCTGGACCGACGGTCGTATTACGCCTGACGAGGCCCTCCTTCAGGCTTCGGCTATTTTGCGTCATCACCTCGACGTATTTGTGAATTACGATGACACTCAGATTGAATTTGACGAAACGCCGGAGGAAGTGAGCCAGGAGAACACCCGGCTCAAGAAACTCCTCAATATGAGCGTCAACGAAATCGAACTTTCGGTGCGTGCGGCGAATTGTTTGAACAATGCGAACATCACCACTGTGGGCCAGTTGGCGATGAAGACTGAAGCCGAGATGTTGAAGTACCGAAACTTTGGAAAGAAATCGCTGAACGAAATTAAGGAAAAGCTGCAGCAACTCGGTCTCAGTCTGGGAATGAAATTCGAATCCGGATTGGTCGAACCTCCGATGGGTGGAGAGCGGGGCGAGGAAACGAAGCTGGTAACTTTGTAGAAGATATGCGTCACGCCAAGAAGACGATCAAGTTAGGCAGGAAATCCGAGCACCGGAATTTGCTGCTCGCCAATCAGGTTTGCAGCCTCATAGAATGCAACCGAATCAAGACGACCTTGGCGAAGGCAAAAGCCGTGCGTCCTTACGCGGAAAGGATGGTCACCCTCGGAAAGCGAGGTGACCTGCACGCGCGCCGGGTAGCGCTTGCGTTTCTTCGCCAAAAGGAGGCCGTACGAAAATTGTTTGGTGAATTGGCGCCCCGAACCGCGGCAAGGCAAGGCGGCTATTGCCGGATCGTAAAGCTTGGCCCTCGCCAAAGTGACTCTGCTTTGATGGCGTACCTCGAATTTGTCGATCAGCCGGCTCCCGAAAGTAAACCTGAGCCCAAAGCAGCCGCGGCGAAAAAGTAAGTTTTCTGTTCCATTGGCCGACCGGGTTCCGGGCGCCGAGGGACCGGCGCCCTCCAGGTCGAAATCGATGTTGCGAGACAGCCCGAGTACAGGAGGTTTGTCGAACAGAGCTTCAGCTAAGAGCCTCGAAAGCCTTTTTGATATCGTTCGGTCTGAAGATCAGGAGCCCCTTTGCGGAATCTGGTGCAGTCGCTAGGTAGGCATATTCGATATTGACTCCATGGCTCGCGAGTCTTTTCGCCAGTCCGGACAAGGTACCCGGTTTGTTGTCGTGGATTAACATAAGCACTTCATTCTCCACAACGAGAGTGCCGTGCTCTTCAAAGATCGAGAGCGCTTTCTTATGATCGCTCACAACCATCCGCACGACGGCGTGGTCGACGGTGTCCGAAATCGTCAGACCATAGATATTGATATTTTCGGCGGCTAGCGCGTCGCACACGGCCGCCAACGTTCCGGGCTTGTTTGCAAGAAACAGTGCAAGTTGAGTTGCGATTTCCATAGACTAACTCTTCGCAACCGCCTCCACGGCGGGCGTCGCGGGGATGGCTGGTTTCGGAACTGGAGGAAGATTGATCGGACGAATCCTCCAGAATTTGGACTGATACCGATTCCAAGAACCCAGGATTTCTTTGGCCTGATCACTCTCGGTCCGCTCGAGATGTTTGTAGACCAATTCTTTCACCGCAAGGATATCTTCCTCAGCTTCAAGCCGTTCATTTATCACCAACTCACGATTCAGGTTGATGGCAAACGAGTCGTCCAGATCGAGGACATAAGCGATCCCCCCGGTCATGCCCGCCCCAAAATTCTTCCCGGTTTTTCCCAGGACCAGTACACGTCCACCCGTCATGTATTCACAACCGTGATCGCCAACTCCCTCAATAACCGCGGTGACGCCAGAGTTTCGGACCGCAAATCTTTCACCCGCGCGGCCGGCCGCAAAAAACAAGCCGCCAGTGCCCCCGTAAAGACAGGTATTCCCAACGATTGAATTTTCGTGTGCAACGTAAGTACGGGTTGTTGGCGGGCGTACAATGATCTCGCCTCCTGCCATCCCTTTTCCAACGTAATCGTTGGCTTCGCCAACCAGGGTCATTTTGACCCCCGGGCTCAAAAATGCTCCAAGGCTTTGCCCTGCGCTGCCTCGGAGGTTCAGCTCAACTGTTCCGTCAGGCAGACCCTGCTCTCCCCAGAGATAGGCAATTTCGCCGGACAGCTTTGTTCCAACGGCTCGATTTGTGTTCTTGACCCGATACGAGAGAGCAAGAGGGAGCTGATCGTTTACCGCCTCTCGGGCATCCTGGAGGATCGCATCGTCCATGCGCCGGCCCATCGGTGGATCGTTTCGCTCCCAGGTATTATGACGTGGCTGCGAATCGTCGTCCTTGGCGACGTTTGCCAGCAAGCGACTGAGGTTTACCTTGTTTGCCTTGGGATGCTCGGGAACTCTGCGTTGCCGCAGATACTCAACGCGCCCGATCAGATCCGTGAAATTTGAGAGACCCATCTCCGCCAATAACTGGCGAACCTCTTCGGCAACGCCGTTGAAATAGTTGACGATATACTCGGGTTTACCCTTGAACTTCGCTCGCAGACGCTCGTCCTGTGTGGCTACCCCGACCGGGCAGGTATTCAAATGGCACTGTCTGACGTATACGCAGCCGGAAGCGATCAATGCAGTCGTGCCAAAGTTGAATTCCTCAGCACCAAGCAGCGCTGCGAAGACGATATCTTCGCCCGTACGCATGCCGCCGTCCGTACGCAGGATCACGCGATTTCGCAACCCATTGAGCATCAGGACCTGGTGGGCTTCCGCAACACCGAGTTCCCACGCGCTACCCGCATTCTTGATTGAACTGAGAGGCGAAGCTCCGGTTCCTCCTTCATGACCGCTTATCAGGATTATATCGGCGTGTGCCTTTGCGACCCCGGCAGCTACCGTCCCCACCCCTGCTTCCGCAACCAGCTTCACGCAAACTTTTGCTCGCGGATTGACCTGCTTCAGGTCGTAAATCAACTGAGCCAGATCTTCGATGGAATAGATATCGTGGTGGGGCGGCGGTGATATCAACATCACTCCCGGAGTGCTCTTTCGAAGCCGTGCGATGAATGGAGTTACCTTATGGCCCGGAAGCTGACCTCCTTCGCCAGGCTTCGCACCTTGAGCCATTTTGATCTCGATTTCTTTTGCAGTCGCCAGATAGGCAGCAGTCACGCCGAATCGCCCCTGGGCAACCTGTTTGATCGCGCTGTTTGGCCAATCTCCGTTTTTCCTCCGATGGAATCTTTCCGGATCCTCGCCCCCTTCGCCCGAATTCGATTTGCCACCGATCTGATTCATCGCAATCGCCAGGCACTCGTGTGCCTCAGGGCTCAGCGCGCCAAGCGACATCCCCGCCGTCGTGAAACGCCGCCTGATCTCTTCGATCGGTTCCACCTCTTCGATTGGAATAGGTTCTTTTCCCGTCGGAATTATCTGGAGTAGGTCTCGCAGACTATTCGGACGAATTGCCTTCACCGCTTCGACATAAGCCTTATAATCTTCCGGCTTGTTCGACTTCACGAACGTGTGGAAATTCTTGATGACCGGTGGGGTTATGGCATGCTGCTCGCCTTGACGGCGAAATCGGTAGTATCCGGGATCGCCCAGCTCGAGGCTCTGATTCTCTTCAGGAACAGCCTTCGCGAAGGCCATCCGATGACGTGTCAAGGTTTCGACTGCCACCTCTTGAAAAGAGATCCCTTCAATTTTTGAAGGAGTCCCGGTGAAGCATTTGTTGATCAAGTCAGAATGAAGCCCGATAGCCTCAAAAATCTGAGCACCCCGGTAACTTTCAACAACTGAGATGCCCATCTTGGACATGATCTTGAGCAGACCCTTTTCCACAGCTTGCTTATAGCTGCAGATCGCCTTTACGTACGAAACGCCTTCCCCGAAGGCACCCTTTTCCAACAACTCTCTGACCGTCTCGTAGGCCAGATACGGGCAGACCGCACTCGCTCCATAACCTATCAGGCAGGCGATCTGATGAACATCTCGAGCCTCGCCCGTATCGCAAATGAGGCTGCACTGCATCCGCTTTCCCGCACGCGTCAGATGATGATGAACTGCGCCAACGGCAAGCAACATGGGAATGGCAATATTCTTGCTGTCAACTCCTCGATCCGAAAGAATGATTAGCCTTGTTGACCCATCTACTGCCTTCTCAGCTTCCAGCGAAATGCGCGTCACAGCTTCCTCTAAACCGCACTCGCCGGCCGTTACATCCCAGAGAACCGAAATCGTTTCCGCCTTGTGTTCAGTACCTGGAATCGATCGAAGCGCATCCAATTCGTGCTCAAAAAGTATCGGCGAATCGGAATGGATCAGCTTCGCATGTTCGGGAGTTTCGCCGAGCAAATTTCGACGCCATCCCATGATAGTTGCGAGTGACATCACCAGCTTTTCGCGCAGGGGATCAATCGGAGGATTCGTTACCTGGGCGAAAAGCTGTTTGAAGTACGTATATAGAAGGCGTGGCTGCTTGGAAAGCACGGCGAGCGGAGTATCGTCACCCATGGATCCCACCGCTTCCTGAGAGTCCTTCACCATCGGCTTCAGTACGAAATCGAGCTCTTCGCTCGAATATCCGAACGCGGCCTGCCGTTGGGTAAGACCCAGAATATCGAATTCATCCTTCGGATCAGGGATTTCTTTGCCGGCGATATCCTGCAACCTGAGCAGATTTGTGGTAACCCAACTCACATAAGGTTTTTGGGTTGACAGCTGCGCTTTGATCTCCGCGTCGCGCAACAATTTTCCGGCTCGTGTATCAACAGCGATCATCTCGCCGGGAGCCAGCCGTCCTTTTTCAGTGACCTTTGCGTCATCGATTTCGTTGCACCCGACCTCGGATCCCAGGCTGACAATGCCATCCTCAGTAATCTTGTAACGGGCCGGGCGCAACCCATTTCGATCAAGGCATGCCCCGGCAATGATGCCGTTGCTGAAAACCAAACTAGCAGGACCATCCCAAGGTTCATTAAAACATCGATGATATTCGTAAAATGCCTTCAGCTCCGGCGACATGCGCTCATCGGTTCGCCATGCGGGCGGCACCAGCATCGTCATCGCATGTAAAATATCGCGGCCGGACATCATGAGCATTTCAACGGCATTATCCAAATTAGCCGAATCGGACCCTCCAGGTTGAATGATCGGCGTCAGAAGATCGATGTCCTCCCCCCAGAAATCCGCTCGCAGTTCCGCTTCGCGGGCATGCATCCAATTTCGATTGCCGCGAATGGTATTAATTTCGCCGTTGTGCCCCAGGACGCGAAACGGCTGGCCGAGCGGCCAGGTAGGGAAGGTATTTGTGCTGTACCGCTCGTGGTAGACGCATATTGCCGTTTCATATTCAGCGTTACCGAGGTCCCGATAAAACTTCTCGAGCGAGACAGCCGTCAAGAGTCCTTTGTAGACGATGACCCGGTGCGAAAACGAGGTGATGTAAAAGTTTTTGATGCGATCAAGTTCCGCCCGCTTCTCGATTTCGTTCCTTGCGAGGAATAGTCGCCGCTCGTATTCGTCGTCGCTCATTCCCGCTGGCCGACCGATCAATACCTGCTCAATGCGAGGCATCGTGAGCTGAGCCTTCTCGCCCAGTACCATGATGTTCAGAGGTACTTCCCGCCACCCGAACTGAAAGAGTTCGCGTTGCTCCAAAACCTCTTCGACAATTGCCTTAGCCCGCGCTTGCGCATAAGCGTTGTCGTGCGGAAGGAAGACAAACCCGACACCCAGATCTGAGTCATTGTAAAGAGTGTGTCCAAGCTTCGCGACCTCTTTGCGAAAAATTTTGTTTGGAATCTGCGTCAAAACTCCGGACCCATCTCCTGTCTTTGCGTCGGCATCCATTGCTCCTCGGTGAGCCATGTTACATGCCGAAGTGAGTCCGTAACGGAGCACGCGGTTCGATCTCTCGCCATTAATTGCGGCGACGAATCCAACACCGCACGAGTCGTGTTCTTCTTCGGGTTGATAAAGCGAAGTTGGACACCCCTTCAGCGTTTCAGTAATTGCATCATTCATTGCGGACAACTGGGAGGTATAGGCATTCAGATGAGTGATTCAAGACGACAATTGATAACTCATCGACAAATTATTGTCGCCCAAAAACAGTCCTTCGAATAATTTATGTCGTTCTGTCGGTTCGGACTGGACGTCCAGAGCGGATTCGCAAGGATTGCTCGTCGGTCTCTTCCAACCCAACAGCACATAGTGACATGAGAATTCTAGATCAGCAAGAAAAGGCGATTGTCCGTAGACTCATTCGTGATCCACGCGAATCAGATAACGGAGTGGGAGAACTAACAGGGGTCAACGTCAGGACTGTCAGTCGAAAACGACAGCGCCTCGAGCAGGAGGGCATACTTGCCTACTTTGCAAACGTCGATCTTTCCGTGAACGGTGCCGAACAATTTAATGCGCGCCATCTTTATATCATCAAATTCAAGGTCGGAATCACCTACAAACAGCTTGTGGACGATATCCGGATGGAGCCGAGCAGAACGGTTTTCACGGAGCGTGTCTATGAGAGCCATATCGCCGAGATTGATGGCAAAGTTGCGCTCTTGCTTTACGTAGATGGCGACAGCGACGTCGATATCGTACAGCGAATGCACGAAGAGTTCATACCAAGGCTTCTTGAAAATCACGGCAAAGATTCAATCGAGGAAATTTCGACCGTCCGCTTGTTGTCGCCTGTGCGTGTGCTGCGCAACTATTTGCCTCTGGCAAACATGCGCAACGGTCTGCTGATACCTGATTGGCCCGACGAAGCGATCTATGTTGGTAGGTGAGCGAAGGGGAAGACAGAAGTCCAGGAGCGGGGACATCGGGGGAGACAGGAGGCGGCAGATTGGGAGTCTCAACGATGAACGAATCCGTAGTGCAGCTTTCCCTTCGCAATTTGACCAAAACTTGGAGGCTGCACTGCGTCGCAGCCGCGAACGCGATCCGACTTTCAATGCTGCTTTAACCCTAAAACCGAAAACGGATTAACTGCGGATTCCATAGATTACGCGGATGCAATAGGTTACGATTATCAATGCCCTGAGTTTTTGCCGCGAAAAGATTTGTAGGCTCATCCTCGATAACTCCCTCAAAATCTGTGAAATCGGCGGAATCTGCGGTTTCAATTTCGGAATTTCGGACATGAAAGATCCCTTGCCGCGCCAAACGTTGCGATCCTTCCACTGCCAGTCCGGCTCGGAGCGCCTTGCCGACAATCTCCTGAACTCCTGTCTTCTGAATTCTGTCTTCCATCCTTACCCCCCGATCGCATCGGTCTGGGGGTAGCTGCCAAGGACCTTGACGAAAGTACAGTGTTTCTCCAATTCCTTCTCGCAGTGACCTTCGATGTCGACGAAGAAAAAATATTCCCAGTTCTTCCGCTTGGACGGCCGGCTCTCGATCTTACTCATGCTAAGTTTTAAGCGGTTGAACGGCTCGATCGCGTAGTAGAGCGCACCAACGCGATCCTGCACGCAGAACATTAAAGACGTCTTATCCCGGCCTGTGGGAGGGCAGGTGGCATGTGAAATAACCAGAAAGCGCGTGGTATTGTTAGGGCTATCCTGGATGGATTTCTCCAGCGTTTGTAAACCATAAACTTCTGCCGCCATCGCACCTGCCAGGGCTGCTGCACCGACCTCTGTGGCGGCGAGTTCCGCGGCTTTCGTGGTGCTCGAGACTTCTACCCATTCCATATCATGTGCATTCGCTTGAAGCCACCTGCGACACTGGCCGAATACTTGGGGGTGCGAATAAATTCTTGTGATCTTTTCCCTGGGCGTGTTTGAAAGAAAGTTGTTTTCGATCCGAAGTAGAATCTGAGCACAGATCTTCAACTCGGAATCCATAAAGACATCAAGCGTGTGATTGACAGCTCCTTCGACCGAATTTTCTATCGGAACGACCCCATAATCTGCCCGGCGTCGCGTCACCTCGTCGAAGATATCGCCGATGTTCGCCTTCGGTATATAGTCCACCGAAGCACCGAATTTCGCCCGTGCCGCCTGATGTGTCCAAGTCGCCTGAGGTCCCAGATAGCTGATCATCAATCCCTTTTCGAGCGCGAGAGCCGCTGACATGATCTCACGGTAAATCGCCCGAACGGCGCCGGCTGGAAGGCGCCCCTTGTTTTTCTTTTCAAGCCCCTGCAGCAACGCCTCTTCCCGTTCCGGAGCATAAATAGCCAAGCCCGCCTGTTTCTTCACTACGCCAACCTCGTGAACAAGGTCTGCGCGCTGATTCAGCAAGTCCAACAGCTTGGTGTCGACTTCGTCAATCCGCTTTCGAATCTGTTCCAGCGACAATTTGGATTGCTCCATTTTTGTTGTCCTCGATAGGGGAATTT
>Ga0306923_10004140_pt1 | contig 13840 bp, 13 predicted proteins | sample sta12Can44000108_FD_203841 | JGI IMG/M metagenome (GOLD analysis project Ga0306923, IMG submission 203841) | Lab enrichment of tropical soil microbial communities from Luquillo Experimental Forest, Puerto Rico - statanox.12C.anox.44.000.108 (v2)... | ecosystem: Environmental > Terrestrial >... | reverse complement strand
TGTGGCAGCAGGACAAGTGGTTCAGGCAGAGCTACCTCGCCGAGTTCCCCGGCTACTACAAGACCGCAGATGCCGGCTACAAGGACGAGGACGGCTACATCTACGTGATGAGCCGCACCGACGACATCATCAATGTCGCGGGTCATCGACTGTCCACCGGCGGCATGGAGGAAGTGCTCAGCGCCCATCCCGATGTCGCCGAATGCGCCGTGATCGGCATTGCGGACGCGCTCAAGGGCGAGGTGCCGTGCGGCTTTGTCGTGCTCAAGGCCGGCGTCGAGCGCCCCCTTGCGGACATTGAGCGGGAATGCGTCGCGCTGGTGCGCGAGAAGATCGGCCCGGTCGCCGCCTTCAGGCTTGCCATCACCGTTCCGCGGCTGCCCAAGACGCGCTCGGGCAAGATTCTGCGCGGCACCATGAAGAAGATCGCCGACGGCGAGGCCTGGACCATGCCGGCGACCATCGACGATCCCGCAATCCTGGAAGAGATCGGCGGGGCGCTGCGGCAAAAAGGGATAGGGGTGTAGAGCGTCCGTTAACCGTGAAACTCGATTCCGATGCGGTTCTGGTTGTTCCAGATCATCTCGCAGGGACGGCTTGCGCCCTCACCCTCGATCAGAAGCTCGAAAGTCGAGGGAACGCCGATAACGTTCGACACCAGCAGGCAGGCCCCGGTCGGCGAGAGATTGCGCACCAGGCAGTCGATCACCGAGCTCTTGTTGTTGAACACGATCTTGCCGGCACGAAGCATGCGCGTGCGTTGGCTATGGCGATGTTCCGGCATGGCGTGCGCCCCGAGCGGGTAGCGAGCACATTACGGCTCCTGTAAATGCGCCGGAGGTGTTAATGGTGTGTTACTCGCGGTTGTAACGGGTGGGGGAACGCGACAATCTCGCGGGCCTTCCGCTTCACCCCACCCGACCGCCTCACTTCGTTCGGCGGTCGACCTCCCCTAAGGGGAGGTATTAGACCGAGTTTGCTGCACTCTTTGAGTTCATCATGAAGCTTGCGCGCCGCAACCTTCTGCATCTGGCGGCGGGCGCGGCCGCTGCCGCGGCGGTGCCGCGCCTCGCCGCGGCGCAAGCCTATCCGGCGCGCGCAGTGCGGATCATCGTGCCTTTCGGCTCCGCCGGAGGCACCGACATCGTCGGGCGGTTGATCGGGCAATGGCTGTCGGCGCGGCTCGCCGAGCCGTTCGTCATTGAAAATCGGCCGGGCGCCGGCGGCAATCTCGGCGTTGAGGCAGTCGTGCGCTCGCCCCCCGACGGCTATACTCTCGTCCTGATCGGCACGCCCAGCACTATCAACGTCACGCTTTATGAGAACCTGAGCTTCAATTTCGCCCGCGACATTGCGCCGGTCGCGAGCATCGTGCGCTTCCCCAATGTCATGGTCGTGAACCCGTCGGTACCGGCCAGCACCGTCCCCGAGTTCATTGCATATGGCAAGGACAATCCCGGCAAGCTCAACATGGCCTCGCCGGGAAGCGGCAGCACGCCCCATATCTTCGGCGAGCTGTTCATGATGATGACCGGGGTGAGGATGGTGCATGTGCCGTACCGGAGCGTGGCGGCGGCAATGACCGACATGCTCAGCGGACAGGTGCAGGTCGCCTTCGGTACCAGCGCTTCGACAATCGGCTACATCAGGGCGGGCACGCTGCGCGCGCTCGCGGTGACGAGCGCAACGCGCTCGCAGGCGCTGCCGGAGCTTGCGGCCATTGCCGAATTCGTGCCGGGCTACGAGGCAAGCGCCTGGTTTGGCCTCGGCGCCCCGAGGAATACGCCCGCCGCAGTCATCGAGCGGCTCAATGAGGAGATCAACGCCTGCCTCGCCGATCCCGCGCTCAACGCGCGGCTCGCCGACCTCGGGGGCGTCGCGCTTGCGGGCTCGCCCGCCGAGTTTGCAGAGCTGATCGCGCAGGAGACCGCAAAGTGGGCGAAGGTGGTGAAGTTTTCCGGCGCCAAGTCCCAGTGAATTTGGCACAGTAAATTTGTCGCAGTGAATTTGTCGCAGTAAATTCCCGCAAGCAAGAGGTCATTCCATGGAATATGAATCGATCACCGTCACGCCGGCGACGCCTCGCATCGGAGCCCTTGTGGAAGACGTGAGCCTGGCAAATGCGCTGAGCAACCGCCAGGTCGAGGAGCTGCATTGCGCGCTGGCAGAGCACCTGGTTCTGTTCTTCCGCGATCAGCCGATGGACGTGGAAGCCCACAAGAGGTTCGGGCGGTATTTCGGAGAATTGCATATTCATCCCAGCACGCCCGGGCCGCAGGGACATCCCGAAATTCTGCCGATCCATGCCGATGCCAATTCCCGGCGCATCAACGGGGAATACTGGCATTCGGACGTGTCCTGCGAAGAGGAGCCGCCAATGGGCAGCATCCTCTACCTCCACACGGTACCCCCCTGCGGCGGCGATACGCTCTTCGCCAGCCAGTATGCGGCTTACGACGCGCTGTCCTCCGGCATGAAGGTCTATCTCGAAGGGCTGACCGCAACCCATTCGGGCGATCATATCTATCGAAGAAACAATGCGCTGATGGGAATCCCCGAAAGCGGCAAAAGCTATCCAAGGGCATCGCATCCCGTCGTGCGCACCCATCCCGTGACCGGGCGCAAGGCGCTCTATGTCAACGGCGAGTTCACCACCCAAATTGACGGGCTATCGAGAGAAGAGAGCCGCGCAATCCTGGATTTTCTGTGCGAGTTTGGCACACGGGAGGAGTTCCAGGTCCGCTTTCGCTGGCGGGCCCATTCGGTCGCCTTCTGGGACAACCGCTGCGTCCAGCATCAGGCGCTGTGGGACTATTACCCGCAGACCCGCTCCGGCCGCCGGGTGACGATCAGAGGCGATCGGCCGTTCTGAGCTCCTCGCGAATAATCGGCCTCGCACGTTGTCGATGAACCGGGGGATGAATGAAGATTGCCGGCGTCGAAGCGCTTGCGGTCCATTCCGGCTGGCGCAAGAACTTCGTGTTCGTGCGGCTTGCCACCGATGCCGGCATTGTCGGATGGGGCGAAGCCTACAGCCAGTACGACCGCGACCGTGCCATCGCCGCGCAGGTCGAGGAGCTCGGCCGCTATCTGGTCGGCCGCGATCCGTTCCATATCCGCCACATCCTGCAGATCGCGTTCGACGACTACGCACAACGACGCGGGTCGCTGGAGTTCTATTGCGCGCTCTCGGGTATCGAGCAGGCGCTGTGGGATATCGCCGGAAAGGTCACGCAGCAGCCGGTCTACAATCTTATCGGCGGTCCGTGCCGGGGCAGGGTGCGGGTCTACGCCAACGGCTGGAGCTACAAGATGCAGGCGCCGGAGGATTACGCCCGCGCTGCGCAGGCCGTCCTCAAGCGCGGATTCACCGCACTGAAGTTCGATCCGCTCCCGGGCCCGTGGCGCACCTTCATCCCGAAGGATCACATCAGGCGCGCCGTGAACGTCACACGTGCCGTTCGCAACGCCGTCGGCCGCGAGGTCGATATCCTGATCGAGGTGCACCGGCGGCTGGCGCCGATGCACGCCATCGATCTCGCCAATGCGCTGGCGGAATTCGAGCCCTACTGGTTCGAGGAGCCTTGCCAGTCGGAAAATGTCGAGGCGCTGGCGGAGGTCCGCCGCGCTAGCCGGATTCCGGTGGTGACCGGAGAGACGCTGCTGACGCGTGCCGGCTTTCGTCCGGTCATTCGGGCGCGCGCCGTCGACATCATCAATCCCGATGTGTCGAATTGCGGCGGCATCCTCGAGCTCATGTATATTGCGGCGGCCGCCGAATCCGAGGCGATCGCCGTCTCGCCGCACAACTACAACTCGACGGCGCTCGCACTATCGGCCACCGTCCACGCCAGCGCCGCCATGCCCAATTTCATCATCACGGAATATTTTCTTCCGTTCGAAGAGCTTTGCCAGCGCCTGTGCCCGAACGCGCTGCGACCGGTCGATGGATACATCGCGCTGCCGGACGGCCCGGGACTTGGTTTGAACGTCGATGAAGGCGCGGTGCGCGCGGCAAAGGGCAGGCAATTCCCGGCCAGGATCTTCAGATCGCCCGCGGACGAAGGTCCATAGCGCAGCGGGACCTTTGAAGGACTACTCGCTCTTGCCGCCGATCTGCTTGAGCTTCGCGAACACCGCATCGACGTTGAGCTCGTCGGCAGGCTTTTTCTCAACCGGCTCGGGCTCGCGGTGCAGCGTGGTCTCGGAGGCGGGCAGCAGCGTCGCTCCCTGCGCTTCGGCGGCGACGGGTTTTTCCTTGGCGGCGCGGTGCACTTCCAGATCGAGATCGATCTGCGAGCACAGGCCAAGCGTCACCGGGTCCATCGGCTGCAGGTTCGAGGCGTTCCAGTGGGTGCGTTCGCGGATGGCCTGGATGGTCGACTTGGTGGTACCGACGAGCCGCATGATCTGGCTGTCCTTGAGCTCGGGGTGATTTCGCACCAGCCAGAGAATGGCGTTCGGACGATCCTGCCGGCGCGACACCGGGGTGTAGCGCGGGCCCTTTTTCTTCTTCGCCTCCGGGAGCCGGACCTTGGGGTCGAGCAGCTTGAGCCGGTGTCCCGGATCGGCAACGGCCTTCTCGATCTCCTCGCGGCTAAGCTGCCCGGTCTGGATCGGATCGAGGCCCTTGATGCCTTGCGCTGCGTCACCGTCGGCGATCGCCTTCACCTCGAGCGGGTGGAGCTTGCAGAATTCGGCGACCTGATCGAACGAGAGCGCGGTGTTCTCGACCAGCCAGACGGCGGTGGCTTTCGGCATCAACGGCGCTGCGGTCATCGGTTAAATCTCCTCTGCGCTTCGTCCGCCCTCGCGGGCGAAGCCTGACTGTCATCGGGGATGACGGAAGTGCCTGCAATATAGGCATTGCGCCCCCTGCGGCGCAATGGGTGTTATAGGGGCGAGAGCATCAGTGCGTTCTGTGTGCGACGCGCCATCAACGCGCTAATGCCTCGCTCCTACCGATCCAGGGTGGGATCGAGCACGATCTTGCCTTGAGACAGTCCCTGCTCCACAAGCTCATGTGCCTGCGCGGCGCGCGAGAGCGGCAGGATGCGCTCGATCTGCGGCCTGATCTTGCCTGCTGCCGCTGCGGCGAAGCATTTTGCGACGTCGGCGGCATGGTATCCCGGCCGCCCTGTGATGGTGATCCGCTTGTGATAGAGGTGCGAGAAATCGATCCCGACGACAGGACCCGCATGGGCGCCGGCCGTCACCAGCCGTCCATCGTATCCGAGCGTGCGGAAGGCCGCGGGCAGCACCTTCGGGTTGGCAATGTTGTCGTAGAGAACGTCGACACCCCTGCCGCCGGTGAGCTTCATCACTTCGGCGGCAATGTCGCAGGCGTTGTAGTTGAGCGCGTGATCGGCGCCGAGATCGATGCCACTGGCTGCGCGTTGATCAGAGCCGGCACCGGCAATGACTTTGGCGCCAATGACATTCCTGGCGATCTGGATCCCGATGCTTCCGAGGTTGCCGCCTGCGCCCATGATCAGCACGGTCTCGCCGGCCTTGAGACGGGCGACGTTGACCAGCAGGTTCCAGGCGGTGGGCACATGGCGCATCACCACCGCCGCCTGGTGGAAATCGAGCCCCGGCGGCAGCTCGGTCACGGCGCAGGCCGGCACCGTCACCATCTGCGCAAAGCCGCCGGGGCGCTTGATGCCCATCATCCCGGTGGGTCCGGCATAGGCCTCGCCGTCTTCCGCGCACGGCTCAAGCGGCATCACGCCCGCGGCCGCGACCCGCATTCCCTCTCGCCATCTCCTGATGTCCGCTCCCACGTCGTCGATGACGCCGGCGCAATCGACACCCGGAATGAGCGGCAGAACCGGCTCGCGCGCGCTTTCCCTGCCGGCCCGCAGGCTGACATCGAGCACGCGGTTGACGGTCGCGGCGTGAATCCGGATACGAACCTCGCCGGCGCGCGGCCGCGGATCGGGCACCTCCTCATAGCGCAGGACGTCCGGTGGTCCGAATTGACGAATCACGATCGCCCGCATGCAAGCTTTTCCTTGGAGGCCGGCACCGATTGCGAGATGCAGCGACCGGTTTCATGTTTGGAAGCATCGCCGAGCAATCGACCGGCTGCAAGATGAACTGGCGCGACGGACGCGAATGAAATGGACGCAAGCGGGCTCGACGACAAGCATGCGTGCGCGGAGCTGATCCAATCCTGGGGATTTTATCGCGACCAGGGCAGATGGCCCGAGCTGCTCGCCACCTTCGTCCCGGAGGGTCAAATCTCGGTCTCCTGGTTCAGCGGCGAGTTCCCGGAATTCGTCGACCGCTGCCGGCGGGCTTTCGAGGCGGGGCAGCGCTCGAAGCACCAGATATTTCCGTCGGTCGTGCGCGTCGCAGGCGTGCGTGCAATGGCGGAAACCAATATCGTCATTCTGGTGCGCCAGAAGATCGGCGGCGTGCTTGCCGACATGACCTCCTATGCACGGTTTCTCGATCGCCTGGAGCACGCCACCGATCGCTGGCGCATTGTCGAGCGCACGGCCATCTACGAGCGCGACCGGCTCGACCCGGTGGAGCCGTCCGAGAGCTTTGACCGGCTGTTTTCGGCATCCGACCTCTCGATCTATCCGGAGGCGTACCGCTACATGGCGGCGCGGCTCGTCGCCGCCGGCCGCGCGCTCGCACCCGTCGTCTATCGCGACGGCTCCCCGCACACGGCGCAACTGTATTTGCGCTACCAGGCCTGGCTCGAGGGCAAATAGGTTCCGCGCGCTCGCTTGACACGCACGGTGGGGAAGCCCCATCTGCGTCAAGGCAAATGTCGCCGATGGCCGGCCTCCAGGAAACGTCACTGAAAAAGATGCCGAATGATGGTTCGCCTTCCGACGCCGGTGTAACCGGCTCGCCAGCCGATGCGCCCGGCGGAAGACCCCCATTGCGGATCCTGCTGTGCTCTCCGCGCGGCTTCTGCGCCGGCGTGGTGCGCGCGATCGAGACCGTCGAGCAGGCGCTCGCCCGCTACGGCGCTCCCGTCTACGTGCGCCACGAGATCGTGCATAACCGCTATGTGGTTGAAAGCCTCAAGCGCAAGGGCGCGGTGTTCGTGGAGGAGCTCGACGAGATTCCCGAGAGCGGAGCGCCGGTGATTTTTTCCGCGCACGGCGTGCCGAAATCGATCCCGGCAGAAGCCCAAAGACGCAACCTTTTTGCTGTCGATGCCACCTGCCCATTGGTGACGAAAGTCCACCGCGAAGCGCAAATCCATCACAAGCGCGGGCGCGAGGTCGTGCTGATCGGCCATGCCGGGCACCCGGAGGTGGTGGGCACGATCGGGCAGCTGCCGGCGGGCGCCATCACGCTCGTGCAGTCGGTGGCCGACGTGGAAGAGTTGCGCCCGCGCCACGCTGACAATCTTGCCTATGCCACGCAGACGACGCTGTCGGTCGACGACACCGCGGAGATCGTGGCGGCGCTCAAGGCGCGCTTTCCCAACATTCACGGGCCGCACAAGGAGGACATCTGCTACGCCACCACCAACCGGCAGGAGGTCGTCAAGAAGGTGGCCCCAATGGTGGAAGCCATGCTGGTCGTGGGCTCGCCCAATTCGTCCAATACCCAGCGGCTGAAAGAGGTCGCCGAGCGCGCCGGCTGCCCGCGCGCCGCACTGGTGCAAAGGGCGAAGGAGATCGACTGGACCATGTTCGGATCGATCCAGAGTCTCGGCGTCACTGCCGGCGCCTCGGCGCCGGAGAATCTGGTGGAGGAGGTGATCGGCGCGTTCGCGCAGCGCTATGCGGTGAGTGTCGAGACCATCACCACCGCCGACGAGGACATGTTCTTCCCCCTGCCGCGGGCGCTGCGCGGGAGCGAGGCCGCGGAATGAGGGCAGCGGATTATGCTGCGCCGATCCGTCCCATGTGTCTCCCCAAGCCTGTGCGAGAAAAGCGGTGGCCGTCTACACCGATGTGATGGCGGAGGAGCTTGCGGGTTTTCTCGCCGGTTACGATGTCGGAGAGCTCTTGGCATATAAGGGCATCGCGGAAGGCGTGGAGAACTCGAACTTTCTCGTCCACACCAGCCGCGGCTATTTCATCCTCACGCTCTATGAGAGGCGGGTGGCGGCGTCCGATCTGCCGTTCTTCCTCGCCTTGATGGAGCATCTTCACGCGCGCGGCATCACCTGTCCGCAGCCGGTCAAGAACCGCAAGGGCGAGACGCTGGGCCGCGTCGCCGGCCGCCCGGCGGCAATCATCACGTTTCTCGATGGCATGTGGATCCGCAGGCCTTCCGCCGGCCATTGCGCCGCGCTCGGCGAGGCGCTGGCCAAACTGCATGTGGCGGGGCTCGAGTTCGGCATGCGCCGCGCCAATGCCCTCTCGGTGGCAGGCTGGCGACCGCTTTATCTGAGCTGCCGCGCGCGTGCCAATGAGCTGCACCGCGATCTTGAGCAATCGCTTGCCGCCGAGCTCTCCCATCTGGAAGCGGCCTGGCCGCGCGAGCTGCCGCAGGGCGTCATTCACGCCGACCTCTTCCCCGACAACGTTTTCTTTCTCGGCAACCGGCTCTCGGGACTGATCGATTTCTACTTTGCCTGCACGGATTTTCTCGCGTACGACGTGGCCGTCTGCCTCAATGCGTGGTGCTTCGAGACCGATCATTCCTACAACGTCACCAAGGGCAGGAGCCTGCTGCAGGCTTATGCGCGCGTGCGGCCGTTGAAGCCCAGCGAGCAGGAGATGCTGCCGCTGCTGGCGCGCGGCGCGGCATTGCGGTTTCTTCTCACGCGGCTTGTCGACTGGTTCGACGTGCCCGCAGGCGCGCTGGTGCGGCCTAAGGATCCGCTGGAATACTATCGCAAGCTGCGCTTCCACCAGGCAGTGAAAAGCGTGCGTGACTACGGTGTCGAGGGCAATGCACGGTGAGCGAGCCGCACGTCGTCATTCATACCGACGGCGCCTGCTCGGGCAATCCGGGTCCGGGCGGCTGGGGAGCCATCCTTGCCTTCGGCCGGCACGTGAAGGAGCTCAAGGGCGGCGAAACTCATACTACCAACAATCGAATGGAGCTCATGGCCGCCATTGCGGCGCTCGATGCGCTCAAGCGGCCCTGTCTCGTCGATATCCATACCGACAGCCAATATCTGCGTAATGGCGTCCTCACCTGGATGGCGCAATGGAAGCGCAACGGCTGGCGCACGGCCGAGAAGAAACCGGTCAAGAATATCGATCTCTGGCAGCGGCTCGACGCGCTCTGCGCCAGGCATCGCGTGCGCTGGCACTGGCTGCGGGGACACGCCGGGCACGCGCTCAACGAGCGCGCCGATCAGCTGGCGCGCGACGGTATTGCCGCAGTGCGCGCAGGAATCACCGGCGCGCTCGCCAAGGAGCCCGCGACCGGCGAACGGCTGCCTGAGCAGAGAAAAAGACCGTAACGCCTCGCCGACCCGTTACAGCTGCTTGAGCAGCGCGCCGCCGCCGGAGACCTCGACCTTGCCCGGCGCCTCCTCGATATTGAGCATCTTCACCACGCCGTCATCGACCAGCATCGCGTAGCGGCGCGAGCGGATGCCAAGGCCGTTGCCGGAGGCATCGAAGGCGAGATCGACTGCCTTGGTGAAGTCGGCATTGCCGTCGGCCAGAAACTCGACATTGTCGGCGCCCGAGGCCTTCTGCCAGGCATCCATGACGAAGACGTCGTTGACCGAGGTCACGGCGATTGTGTTGACGCCTTTGGCCTTGAGCGCGGCTGCGTTCTCAACGATCGAGGGAACGTGGGTCCTGTGGCAGGTGCTGGTGAAGGCGCCTGGAACCGCAAACAGCGCGACCTTCTTGCCTTTGAAAATATCGTCGGTGGTCTTCCAGGCCGGTCCCTCCGGCGTCATCACGCGAAATTTCGCCTCCGGCAACCGCTCGCCAACCTTGATGGGCATGGCTGTCATCCTCTCGTTACGTTACCGCGTTCCTTAAAGCCCAAGCCGGGCCAAACTAGCGCGGCGGACGGATTATGCAATCAGTCGAGCGGAGCGGGGACCTCGATGGCATCACTTCCCGCCACCGCCGTAATGGTGATGACGGCGCCTTCGTATTTCGCTCCGGGGGGCGCGCCGTCGAGATCGAGGGCGAAGCGTTGTCGGCCGCCTGCGGCCGTTCCCTCGGCGACCGGCAGCGGGAGCGCCCAGTCCGGGCCGGGTCCCTCGGCGAACAGGTCGATGCCTTGACCGGCAGGCGCCGCAACCTCGATCACAACCCGCGATCCCTGCGCGCTGCCCTCACGCCGGACCGATCGAACGGCAAGCTCGCCTGCCTCGCCCAGCGTGCGTCTTTTCGGCACCCGCAAGCTCGCTTCGGTGAGCGCGCCATCCCACGGCGAATTTTCCTTCCCGAGCGTGAGCGCCAGCGCGGCCTGCGCCGGCAGGCAGAGCTTCTCGCAAAGGGCGTAATCCGCCTTGAGGCGCAGGGTCACGGGTTCCGCGCGGCTGCGCGGCGCAACCAAGAGCGGCAGAATCACATCCTCGGCATATCCGATCACGCTCAGCCCCTGCTCCACCATGCGCCGCGGCGCCGGCCACAGCACGGTGACGGCGCCGACGTTGCGCGATCCGGCAAAGTCGAAACGCGGCGGCACGCCGGCGTCTCCGGGATAGCGCCAGTAGGTATGCCAGCCCGGCTTGAGCCTAATCTCGATTCCGGCGCGCATCGGTGCGGATGCGCGATCGCGCCATGAGCCGGCAATCAGCCGGACCGCGCCGCGGCTATCGCCGTCCCAGGGGGAGGCGCCCTCATCCGCGAGCGCGGTCGCGCCACTGCCGCCGGCGGCAATTGCGAATGCCGCGACCCACAGTCGCAGGCGGTCAAATCCCGCGGTCATGCGATCGATTTACGGACGAAACTTTTCATGCGCCATTGAATTCATCGTGAGCGCAGGCGCACTGAGCGCCCGCAATTTGCATGATTGGAACACAGCAGCGGGATGATTCGGCGTTGTCGGGGAATTGTGGCACGAAGAATGCTTGCGCACCTTGTCTGCAGACCCACATTTGCAATCATCATGCAATCAGGTAGCATTTCGACATGAAATTCGGTCGCAAGCCAGGCATGCGGGAAGAGGACGAAGAGGTCGCCGCGGGCGGCGATGCCGACATTCGCAGCGCGCTCGAGCAGGCAAAGGGATCAAGAGCAAAGGGACCGCCGCGCAAGAGCCCCAAACGCGGCTATCTCGACGGGCAGATGCTCATTGCCATGCCTTCCATGGGGGATGAGCGATTCTCCCGCAGCGTGATCTATGTCTGCGCCCACTCGACCGAGGGGGCGATGGGCATAGTGGTCAACCAGCCGGCGGCCAATATCAGCTTTTCCGATCTGCTCGTGCAGCTGGACGTGATTCCGGCCGCTGACGTCATCCAGCTTCCCACCGGCGCGGGCGTGGCGGTGCTCAAGGGCGGACCGGTGGATACCCAGCGCGGCTTCGTGCTGCATTCGAGCGACTTCTTCATCGAGAACTCGACGCTTCCCATCGACGATGGCATCTGTCTCACCGCGACCCTGGACATTCTCAAGGCGATCGCTCGCGGGACCGGGCCGCGCAACGCCATTCTCGCGCTCGGCTATGCCGGCTGGGCGCCCGGGCAGCTCGAGAACGAGATCCAGCATAACGGCTGGCTGCATTGCTCCGCGGATCCCGAGCTGATCTTCGGTAGGGACATTGGCGGGAAATACACGCGTGCGCTCAAAAAGATCGGCATCGACCTCGGCATGCTCTCGAGCGAGGCCGGTCACGCTTAGGTATCAGTGGACGCTCTGCTTGCGCGACGCCTGCTCGCCTTGCTGGCGTGAGCTCTCGGCGACAAGCAGCGCGCGGGCGTCCTCCGCGCTCATCGGCTCGCCGAAATAGAATCCCTGCGCGTATTCGCAGCCCAGCTGAAACAGCTCGACCGCATCCGAATCGGTCTCGGCGCCCTCGGCCACCACCTCCATGCCGAGATCGTGCGCGAGCGAGATGATCGAGCGCAGGATGACCGGGCGGGTGCCCTTGCCGTTCGCGCGCACGAATGATTGATCGATCTTGATGGTGTCGAATGGAAACCGCTGCAGATAAGCGAGCGACGAGTGGCCGGTACCGAAGTCGTCGAGCGCGAGCCCGGCACCGAGATCGCGCACGCGCTGGAGCATCTGCGCGGCATGCTCGGGATTTTCCATCACCAGCGATTCCGTGAGCTCGAGCTTGAGCGTGCCGCGGGCGACGGACGATCGCGCAATGACCGTGCGCAGGTCGTGAATGAGATCCTGCCGCAGCAATTGCCGCGACGACAGGTTGACGCTCGCGAAGATCGGGTCGCGTCCGCGCAGCGTGCGCTGCCACGTGCTCAGCTGGCGCGCCGTGCGCTCAAGCATGAACATGCCGAGATCGACGATGAGGCCGATCTCCTCGGCGATGGCGATGAACTCGGACGGCGAGGTGCGGCCCATCTTGGGATGATCCCAGCGCGCCAGCGCCTCGAACCCTGCGATCGAGCGGTCCGCCAGCCGCACGATCGGCTGATAAAGGATGGTGATCTCGTCGCGCTCGAGCGCCCTTCGCAGCTCGGATTCGAGCGCCAGGCGGTCGGTCTTGCGCGCGCGCATCGACGGCTTGAAGAGCTCGATGCGATCCCCGCCGATGCGCTTGGCATGGAACATGGCAAGCTCGGCATCCTTGAGAACCTCTTCAGCCCGTTGCGGCTGCCCGTCCGCGAGCGCAATCCCGATTGAGGCGGTGAGAAATATCTCGCGATCGTTGAACGTGATGGGAGCGCGCAGACCTTTGCGCAGCGTTTCGGCAAAAGCGATGACGCGCTCCGATTCGCGTTCCGAAAGCAGGATGAGCGCAAACTGATCGCCGGAGAGCCGGGCAAGCGTGTCTTGCGCCTTGAGCAGCCGTCCCAGCCGGCGCGCCAGCGTCAGCAGGATCGAGTCGCCGACCGCGATGCCGACCGAATCGTTGACCTGCTTGAAGCGGTCGAGATCGATCACCACAACGGTGGGACTGATTGCCGAATCGGCCCTGGCGAAGGCGAGCACCCCCTCCAGGCGGTCGAGGAACAACTCGCGATTGGGCAGGCCGGTCAGATTGTCGTGCACGGCATCGTGCAGCAGCCGCTCCTCTGCGTTCTTGAACTCCGTGACGTCAGTGAGCGTCCCGACCAGCCGCACCACCTCGCCGTCCGATCCGACCACCGGCCGCGCCTTGATCGCGAACCACAGATAATGGCCGTCCGGGGTGCGCAGCCGAAAGTCCTGGCTCAGGCGGCCGCGACGCTGCTCCAGCACGCTGTCAAGCACGGCGCGAAATCGGTCGCGGTCAAGCGGATGCAGCACTTCGAGCCAGCGCGCGGCCGGGCCGTCGAGCGAGCCGCGCTTGAGCCCCAGCAGTGCCTCGGTCTCCGGGCTGGTGAACACCCGATCAGCCGACACGTCCCAGTCCCAGATCATGTCACCGGCACCGGTGAGCGCGAGTGCGCGACGCTCGACATCGGACACGATGCCGCTGGTCACGCCGCCCGCGAAGGCGTGCTGCATCACCGTGAAGCCGATCAGCATCACGATCAGCACAAGGCCGCCGAGCAGGGCCGGACCAATGATGTCGTTCGTGAGCAGTCCGGTGACCGCCAGCGCCGCCGCAATCGCCCACACCACGAACAGGAACCAGGTAGGAATCAGCAGGACCGCGCGATCGAAGCCGTAATAGGCCAGATAGCAAACGAGGCCGAAGCCGAGAATCGCAATCGCCAGCAACGAGATGCGCGCGATACCCGAAGCGATCGGCGGCTCGAACAATGCGAGCGCCACCAGCGCGGCAAGAAAGGCGAGCCAGACGGCGGTGATATGGGAGTAACGGACGT
>Ga0306923_10004138_pt1 | contig 13840 bp, 16 predicted proteins | sample sta12Can44000108_FD_203841 | JGI IMG/M metagenome (GOLD analysis project Ga0306923, IMG submission 203841) | Lab enrichment of tropical soil microbial communities from Luquillo Experimental Forest, Puerto Rico - statanox.12C.anox.44.000.108 (v2)... | ecosystem: Environmental > Terrestrial >... | reverse complement strand
TTCACTGATTCCAGATCGCCGCCGGTGACCTGGTCACCTGCGCAAACGACCTTCGCCTCATTGCCGATAGTTCGCGCGGTCACGGGGCAAATTCTAGGGGCAGCTGGGCATAGCCGTTCGCGTGAGGCCTCAGGCGACGGGTACGAAGCGTGTCGGCGTGGGCCTTGCCCGACGCGTAGACCGCTGGCGCAGACGACGTGATCCTGGCTAGCGCGTAGGCGCGCGTCTGTACGTACCAGGGGAAATCTGCCGAGCCGCTTGCCGCTCCGATCCGCTCCCATTCGCTCCCCCGGTTTCAGGATGCCATGCCGTGAACGTGCAGTTGAACTGATTCGGACGCTGGGGCCACGACGCTGGGGCCACACGGGCGCGAGGGGGCCTGAGCCCGTATGCTCCAGTGTTCACGGACCGCTCATGCGACCCGACGAGAAGATATCTAGCCTTTAAATAAAAGGAGCGCCAACAATGAGCGCTAATGCTCCACAAAGCACTCTGCCGCCTTCACCTCCGCAGCATCCGGGCGGATCTGGGCCCCATGGTTCACCGCCTACCACCGCACCCGTGCAGCCCAGGCGGCGGGGGTGGCTGCGGATAGCGCTCGCGGCCATGCTGCTGGGCGTTTTCTCGCTTCCGCTGCTGGGGGTGGGCCAGGCGAGCGCAGCTACTGTGCCCGTGGTGTACATCCATGAGATCCAGTACAGCCCGGCAGGACCGGACATCCCGGTCACCACGGCCAAGCTGAACGGTGAGTGGGTGCAGCTGACCAACACGACAGCCAGGTCGGTCGCGATGACCAACTGGACGCTGCGTGACAAGGCAGGTCACGTGTACCGGTTCCCGCGGTTCGTGCTGGGAGCGCACAAGTCGGTCTATGTCCATACCGGTACTGGCAGGAACAGCGCGATCAACCTGTACTGGGGTCACAAGCCGCCGTCGTCCTTCAGCTATGTCTGGAACAACAGCGGTACGGAAACCGCCAGGCTCGAGAACGCCGCCGGGAGGACTGTCGACTACCGCACCTACGTCGGTAGGTCTGTCCCCGGCCCGGCCTACGTTATCTACAGGCCGTAAACGCCTCACCCAGGGGTAAGGCATTCAGCCTGGTGCGTAGAGGCACCCCGGGCAAGGCCTCGGCATCGCGCTTCAGGTCTCCCCACTGTGGCGCAGCCACGGCGTCGCTGACGCCTTCGATGTTGTCTGACATCAGGGCAGCGTTACGCCCAGTCGCGGACGAGGGGCGTACCAGCGCCCTGGATGCGCGGGCGGGGTTCCGTCACCGGACTGGAACGACTGTCGTTCCTGATCGGCGCCGCCGCCTCGTCGCCCGCGCACCTGGGGCGCACACCTTCGCGTCATTTTCGGTGACCCACCGGACGGTGCCGTGTTGCCAGCCACTAACGGCACCGACTTGGAACCCGCGAGCAACGCACGGGAACACTCTCGTAATGCGTAGGTCGCTGGATGGCGACAAGCACCAGGGGGGCGGCAATATTGGCATGACCCAGCCCGCTGTGGACGGGTGTAACGTTCCGGACACGGAAGGACTTGCGGCCTCGATCGTGCTGATTGCGATCTTGCTCGGCGTCCTGCTCGTGGTTGGGGGCCTCGTTACCTGCTCGCGCAACGCCTGCCGAAGCGGTCGCCAGAGCCGGTGACCATGGGGACAAGGCCGCTCAGGCAGCCAGTGAATCGGTGGGCGGGGGATTGGATGGATCATCCTGGTCCTGCTCATCATCGGACTATGGGCGGGGATCAAGTCAGCCTCAAACCCCCAGCCGCAGCCTGCTGTACAGCCGACCTGCCCGGCCGGGCCCATGTGGGCCCCGCTCCAGGGGCTGTGCCAGCAGTTATGAGGTGGCCCTAGCCCTAAAGGTTGGGGGTTCGAGTCCCTCCGAGCGCGTTCATGTTCTCCCAGGTGAACGCGATAGTCTTCTTGGTCGTGCTCATCTTCATCCTCGTCCAGGTCGTCATCTGGCCGCATGTTGGCCGCATCACTCATCCCGGCGGCGGACTTCGAGCGGCCAGACCACAGCGTCCTGACGACTTCGGACGCCTGGGAAACCGACATCGAGGGCCAAGGCCACGACCCGACGCGGCCAGACCTCCAAGTCGGTCAGCTCACCTCGCCCGTGACCGTCGCAGTACGGCTCGACCTGGACCCGCGAACGGACGGGGATTCGGTGGTGGCCGGTCAGCTGGATCCCATCGTGCGGCATCTGCAGCTGGCATGAGCCTTGAGGCATCCTTACGGGATGACGGCAACCTGCATTGTCCTGAACGGCACGAGCTGTTCTGGCAAATCGAGCATCGCGGCGGCGTTGCAGGAGCTGTGGCCACGGCCCCTTCAGGTAACTGGCATTGACACCTTCCTGGCGTCGCAGAGCAAACGGTTCTTCGCGATCGACGGACGCGTGGCGGCCGGGTTCAGCTGGGTCCCGGTAACCGTTGATGGGCGGCCTGCCTTCGAGTGGGTTCCGGGTCCGCTGGGACTGGGGATGATCAAGGCGAGCCATGCGTACTGGGCAGCGTGCGCCGGTGCCGGGCTCGATCAGGTCATCGACGATGTGTGGCTGGTGCCCGATCAGCCAGCCGGGCTACAGGACGCCCTGTTTGCCGCGAACACCCTGTGGGTGGGGGTATATTGCCCGCTGGCCATCGCCGAGCAGCGGGAACGAGAGCGCGGCGACCGCCTCGTGGGCACGGTGCGCGGTCAGCACGCGCTGGTGCACACGTTCAGGACGTACGACGTGGACGTTGACACCTCGGTTGCCACACCCCAGCAGTGCGCGGAAGCGATCCTTGCCGTGCTAGACGCCCGGTTCAGTGATGGGTGATATGCGCGGTTCCATGACGCTCAACCCCTCGAGCACCGGCCGGCTTGCGCCGTAAACAGGGGCAGTGCTGGCGGTGCAGCACAGGTGAACCCGTGGTTCGTGGTGGATCAGCTCGGCCTTGAGCACCCTTACCGAACTGCAGGCTACTCCTCGTAGTCTCGTTCATCGACGTCCTGGGACGTTCGGCGCACAACACGTAGCACAGATGGCCGAGGTCACGGACCCTCATGACCTGCGCCGGACCAAGCGCGCAGACTTGGAAGGCGTGTTGGGGCGATGGGGGAGTCCGTCCGGCGCTCCTGCTAGCCTGCGATCTTGAGCACCTGCTCTCGAAGGACGCTGAAGAGGGGTACCTGGTGATCAAGGAACTAAGCAGCCTGCCCGCGGGGGTCATCGGGTTCGAGGCAACGGGGACACTGAGCGCCGAGGACTATCGCGATGTCATTCTCCCGGCGCTGGAGCGTGCTTCGGCCAGCGGCGAGGTCAGATTCGTGATTGTCATCCCGGAGTTCCGTGGCATGTCGGGCGGTGCCTTGTGGCAGGACCTCAAGATGGGCATGGAGCACCTCCGGGCGTGGAAGCGCATCGCCCTGGTCACCGACATCGAGTGGATGAACCTCATGACCACGATGTTCGGCTGGATGACACCAGGCGAGGTCAGGCACTTCCCCCTCGCGCAGCGTGAGGAGGCAATCGCCTGGGCCGCGGGCTGACGCTGCCGGTTCGCACGTGCTGAGCCGCGCCGATGAGGTCAATGCTCGCGGCCGTGGCCGCTCGGCCTGCGCGGGTGGGTAACTAGATGAGTAGCAATGGCCGCAGACACCAGCTGACGCCGGAGAACGTGCGCGGACGGTGCGAGGCAGGTCGGACACGGTAAGAGTGGTGGTAGGCCACATCGCGCGCTGGCTTCGGGACGAAGAAGTCGGCTGGCCTACCCCGCGCCGGCCCCTCCTGCCTGACCGAGGCGAGGAGGGGCCGACTGATTTCCACGACGCTAGTTGCCGGTCCTGGCACCGCCCGGCGCGCCCTGAATGCGGCGATGCGCGCTGCCCATGTTCGGGCAGTTGTGCGAGGGTGCGGCCTTGGGCGTAGCGGACGGCGAGGGCGTCGCCGCCGTGTTTGCGGACCCAGCATGGACCGCTGTCGTCGTCACGCCCCGGGACGTCGCCGGGGTCGTGGGCGTGGTCGCGGCGCTGGCCACAGCCAGGCTGGCGCCGAGCCCGGCTCCCAGCGCGCCTGCTCCTACCGCTGCACCGATGATGATCTTGCCTAGACTGGCCTTCAACGTATCCGCCTCCTAACGGTTGGGTGGTGATCCTGGCGCTAGGAGACCTGCGGTGGATTCGGAGCTCCTGCAATGACGCTCTGCCAGCGGTATGAAACGCTCTGCCGACCGTCTGAGCAAGCTCAGTTTGGTGTGCAGATCCGCTTACGACGCTCCCTGGCGACAGCGAAGCCGGCCTTGGAAGCGAAGGACTGCTGGTATCTCCGACGGCAACCGTGACGGCAACGACGGCAATCGTCAGCACCCTGACGCAGCCGCAAACTGCGGCGCCGGGTGGCTGCTCGAACCTGACCGCGGGTGGCCGGGCCAGAGAGGGCAGGAAGCCGTCAGCCTGTGCCCCGTTGAGCAGCGTGCTGAGGCTCTCGCCGACCAGCGCCCCAAGCGCTGACGATCTGCAAGTCACGGCACAGCGCCCGGCCGGATAGTTGCTCGGCGCAGGCCAGGGTGCGGACCAGGGATGTCACGGGTGCGACGCGCCCGCGCGATCCGCAATCCTGAGGCAGTACCAACTCCGCTGGCGCGGGGATGGGCCGTTGGCCTGGAACGTCAGGCCGAGCCACCTGGTCCGGCCGTCTGTCATCGTCAACCAATCCAGCGAGGTGAGACTCATGTCCAACGAAACTGAGACCCGTCCCTTCCGGGTCGACATGCCCGACGAAGCGATCGCCGACCTCCGGCGGCGCATCGCCGCGACCCGCTGGCCCTCCAAGGAGCTTGTCGCCGACCGGTCGCAGGGGGTGCAGCTGGCGACGCTGCGAGAGCTCGCGCGCTACTGGGCGACCGATTACGACTGGCGCGCGTGCGAGGCGAAACTGAACGCGCTGCCGCAGTTCAAGACCGAGATCGACGGGGTGGACATCCACTTCATCCACGTCAAGTCGCGGCACGAGAACGCGTTGCCGCTGATCGTGACCCACGGCTGGCCCGGGTCGATCATCGAGCTGCTCGGGGTCATCGGCCCGCTCACCGACCCGGCCGCGCGTGGCGGCTCCGCCGAGGACGCGTTCGACCTGGTACTACCGTCTCTGCCCGGCTACGGTTTCTCCAGCGAGCCGGCCGACGTCGGATGGAACGTCGGCCGTGTCGCGGAAGCCTGGGCGGAGCTGATGCACCGCCTCGGTTACACCCGCTACGTCGCCCAGGGCGGCGACGTGGGCGCCGCCGTCACCGACGCGATGGGCCGCCAGGCGCCCGCGGGGCTGCTCGGCATCCACATGAACTTGCTCCTGGCGGGGCTGGCCGGCGGCTACCCGTCAGCGGAACCCTCCGGGGAGGAACGCGCGGCGCTCGACGCGATTGCCACCTTCAGGACGAGCGGCAATGGCTACCTCATCGAGCAAGACACCCGGCCGCAGACGATCGGCTACGCCCTGCTGGATTCACCGGTTGCCCAGGCGGCCTGGATGCTGGACCATGACACCGACAGCTACTACAAGATCTCCCGCGCCTTTCTCGACGGCCAGCCCTCAGGCCATCTCACCCGGGACCGGATCGTCGACAACATCACGCTGTACTGGCTGACGGGCACCGGGGCCTCGGCGGCCCGGTCGTACTGGGAGAACACACGAGCCGCAGCGCTTGCGGCCGGGCAGGCTCGTCCGGAGGTCAAGCTCCCGGTCGGCTTCACCACGTTCCCCGGCGAGATCTTCCGCGCCCCGCGCAGCTGGGCCGAGAAGTCGTACCCCAACCTCGTCTACTTCAACGAGGTCGACAAGGGCGGCCACTTCGCCGCCTGGGAAGAGCCCCAGCTGTTCGCGACCGAGATCCGGGCGGCGTTCAGGTCGCTGCGCTAGCGACCGCTAGCCCCGACGTCAGCGCCGCCGCTCTGCCTCCGAGGGCCCGCGCCGCGCACGCAGGGCCACACGCAGGTGGAGTGGTGACTGCGTCGTTCGGAGCGTCCACGCGCCTCACCGGGCCTGCGGACGGGGACAGACCAGGGGAATTACCAGGGTGCTCCCTGGCTCGATGCAGCGGTGGAGATCGTTAGCGTCATCCCTGACACAACCCAAGGAGGTGCCAGATGAGCACAACCACCAGCGGCGCGAGCGGGATGGCGGAACAGCAGGGGCAAGGACACTGGCTCAGCGGAGTTCGTGAGGGCTACGCCGAGATCGGCGACGTGCGACTGCATTACGTCGAGGCCGGTGACGGTCCGCTGATCGTTCTGCTACACGGCTTCCCCGAGTTCTGGTACGGCTGGCGGCTGCAGCTCGAACCGCTGGCAGCGGCGGGATTCCGTGTCGTCGCACCCGACATGCGCGGCTACAACCTGTCATCAAAGCCGGACGGCGTCAAGGCCTACGACACCGGCCAGTTGACCACCGACATCCGCGATCTCATCCACGAACGCGGTGCCCAGTCCGCGCTGCTGGTCGGTCACGACTGGGGCGGGACCGTCGCCTGGGACCTCGCGATGAACCACCCCGAGGTCGTGGACCGGCTGGCCATCCTCAACGCGGCTCATCCGCGGAAGCTATCGCAGGGACTGCACCACCCGGGCCAGCTCCGCAAGTCCTGGTACTTCTTCTTCTTTGATCTCCCAGAGCTGCCCGAAGCCGTCGTGCACGCCAACCGCTGGCATTTCTTCCGGCACTTCCTGCATGACGCCCGCCCGGCATACACGCCGGAGGAGATCGATCGCTACATCGAGGCGTGGTCGCAGCCGGGCGCGGCCACTGGGATGATCAACTATTACCGGTCCTCGGTGCGGACCCCGCCGAAGAAGGCCGAAGCGGCGCTTCGCCCGATCAAGGCGCCCACGCTGGTCATCTGGGGGCAACGCGATCAGTACCTCAGCCCAGAACTAGCCGAGCCCGAGCGTGACGACGTACCCAACCTCGACCGCGTGGAGCGCCTGCCCGATGCGTCACATTGGGTCCATCACGACGAGGCTGAGCGCGTCACGCAACTGCTCATCGACTTCTTCGCCCCCGCCAAACCAGCCGGGAACCGCTGAATGCCGGCGCGCTAGCCACTCGACCGGGCTAGTCGTCCATGGCGACTTGACCGGGGAAGGTGCCAAGACCCCACCAGACTGCCGCGACATGCCGCGATCGAGAGCACCTTGCCGAAATTAGCCGCTGATGGATCAAGGCGGCGCCTGCCGGGCGGCGTTGCGCTGGATTTCGCGGGCGCGCCGCGCCGCCTGGCGGGCATCGCCGGCGGCCTGGCGGTACTGGGCAGCACGCCCGGAATCTCGGTCGGCCATCTCGTCATGGATGTGGGCGACGGTCTCTTCGGTCTGCACCAGCTTCGCGGCCAGTTCAATCAGGCGTGCACGCGCTCGCCTGGAACGCTCGATCTCCTCGCGTACGTCGAGGAGCCGGGCCGCCGGCTCCTGGGCGGCCGGCCCGGACCTGGCGCTCGGATCGCCCCGCCGCCGCCGCACTGTTGCTACAAGTTCCCGTACCTCCTGGATCTGGCGGTTTGCCTGTTTCCTGATTTCGCGTGACCGTGCCAGCGCCTGCTCGGTGTCGTCGTCTCGGCGCGCGGCGGCAGGCGGGTCATCTCCGGCCGTCGCGGCGGGCGGCGGCTGAGGCCTGGTTATCATCGGACCTCCCGGGAGAAGTCGTCTTGACGGTCACCACTGCCCGCGCCGCGGCAGTCCATGCACGCCGCACGGCGCTGGCTAGCCCGCGATCACCGCGCCATCGTGCGCATGGGCCTAAGGTACGGCTGATCGCAGCGGCTCGTGGACGATGGGCCCGGCTCGGTAACCTGAAGATCATGGCACGTGACGAGCGCAGCGTTACCCCGCAGAGCGAGGACTTCTCGGCCTGGTACAACGACGTGGTCTTCCGCGCCGAACTGGTGAACCGGGGACCGGTCCGCGGCAGCATGGTGATCAGGCCGTACGGGTACCGGATCTGGGAACTGCTGCAGGCCGACCTGGACGGGCGGATCAAGGCCACCGGGCACCAGAACGCGTACTTCCCGCTACTCATCCCGCAGAGCTATATGCAGCGCGAGGCCGAGCACATCGAGGGGTTCGCGCCCGAGTTGTTCACGGTCACCCACGCGGGCGGCAAGGAGCTGGAAGAGCCGCTGGTCATCCGGCCCACGTCGGAAACGATCATCGGGGAGATGATGGCCAAGTGGATCAGCTCGCACCGGGACCTGCCGCTGCTGCTGAACCAGTGGGCCAACGCGCTCCGGTGGGAGCTGCGGCCACGGATGTTCCTGCGCACCAGCGAGTTCCTCTGGCAGGAAGGCCACACCGCGCACGCCACCGCGGCTGACGCGATCGCCGAGACCATGCTGGCGCTGGATTTTTACCAGGACGTGGCGGTCGAGGTCGCGGCGCTGGCCACCGTGCCGGGCGAGAAGACGCCGGGAGAGCGGTTCGCCGGGGCCGAGCGCACGTTCACGATCGAGGCCATGATGCGGGACGGGCGTGCCCTGCAGTCGGGTACGTCGCACTTCATGGGGACGAACTTCGCGGCGGCGTTCGGGATCACCTATGCCAGCGAGAGCGGCACGGCTGAGCTGTGCCATACCACCTCCTGGGGCATGAGCACCAGGATGGTCGGCGGCGTGATCATGACCCACGGTGACGACAAGGGCCTGGTTCTGCCGCCGTCCTTGGCTCCCTACCAGGTGGTGATCGTCCCGATCGGGCGTGGCGACCAGGCCCAGGCAACGTTGTCCGCAGCTACCGAGCTGGCCGCCACGCTGCGGCGCGCGGGCATCCGGACGCACGTGGACGGCCGGCCGCAGGTCTCACCCGGCTTCAAGTTCAACGACTGGGAGATGCGCGGCGTGCCGATCCGGCTCGAGCTCGGCCCGCGGGACCTGGCCGCCGGTACCGCGCTGATGTCCCGCCGCCTGAGTTACCCACGGCCGGACGCCGGCAAGGAGCCCATCCCGCTCGATGCGGCGCCGGGCCTGCTGGCTGCCGAGCTGCCCGCGTTCCAGGCGATGCTGGCGCGGCGGGCCGCCGACTTCCGCGACGACCACACGGCCGTGGTCGATTCCTGGCCCGAGTTCACCGCCGCCGTGGCGGTCGGCTGGGCGCTGGCGCTGCACTGCGGCGAGCAGGCTTGCGAAGACGAGATCAAGGCGGAAACCACGGCCAGTCCCCGCTGCATCCCGCTGGCCGGCGAACCCGAGCAGGGCACGTGCATCCGCTGCGGCAAGCCGTCAGCCTACGGCAAGCGGGTGATCTTCGGTCGCGCGTACTGAGTCCTACTCTGGTCGCGTTAACGGTGCCGACGGCCAGGCGCCGTCAGTGGACCGGGAGGGCAGTGGCCAGGGTGACGTGGATGGCGGTGCCGCCGAGGATGCTGAGGACGGCGTTGCGCCGCCACAGGTGCAGGCTCACGGTGGCGGCCAGCGCGAGGGTGTCCGGCAGCGCCTGGACGGGGTCGGCTAGAGGCGCCCGGCGCAGGGTGTAGGCGAGCAGGATCACCATGACCCCGAGCGGCATGCGGGCGCTGAGGTAGCCGACGGCGGCGCTGGCGCGCAGCGGTGCCAGGGCAGTGAAGGGCAGGGCGCGCAGGCCCCACGTGACGGCGGCGGATACGGCGACCGCGGTGAGCAGATACGGCGTGTGAGGCATGAGCGGTGCTGTGCTTTCGGTAGGCATGGCCAGCCAGCAGGACGGCGGTGAACAGGGCGAAGGCGGTCAGCAGCATCTGACCAGGGAACAGGAACCGTGCGACGAGCGCGCAGGCGACGGCGGCAATGGGGGTGGGGATGTCGCGGCGGGCGCGGAAGGCGTCGATCGCCAGGACGGCGAACAGGGCGGTCATGGCGAAGTCCAGGCCGGCGATGTGCGCGGGAATGACCGCTCCGAGCACGGCGCCGGCGGTCGCTCCGGTCACCCAGTAGGCGTGCATGGATGCCTGCATCCACAGGATGCGGCGGCTGGGCCAGGACCGGGCCGTGCGGCTGGTGGTGAGGGCATAAGCCTCGTCGGTCAGCGCGAAGGTGCTGTAGGTCTTGCCGGCCGTGCCGGTGATCTGGTGCAGCGGGAAGGACAGCGCGTAGAACACGTGCCGGGAATTGACCAGGAAAGCGGTCATGGCGATCTGGGCCAGCGGGGCAGCGGCGACGGTGAGCCCGATGAGCAGGAACTCGAATGACCCGGCGAAGATCACGCAGGAGAAGACGCTGGCCCACCACCAGGCCAGGCCGGAGTGCACGACCAGCATCCCGAACGCGATCCCGATGGGGATGATGGCCAGTCCGACCGAGCCGGAGATCTTCAGTGCTGCCAGGGCCTCGGATCGCGGCGGGATCGCGGGAGCGGCCGAGGTTGATTTCATAGTGGTAATTTTAGTGTGAATTCGATGTAATATGGTTTCTAAATATGGCTTTAAGGAACCAAGATGAGCAAGTAAATGCGACTTGATGGCATAGATCGTGAAATTTTGTTTCAGCTCCAACGGGACGGGCGGTTGAGCAACGTCGAGCTGGCCCGGCGCGTCGGCCTGACACCCCCGCCGTGCCTGCGCCGGGTCAAGCGGTTGGAGGAAGCCGGCGTCATCACCGGCTACCGCGCCGTCGTGGACCCGGCCGCCGTGGGACGCGGCCTGGAAGTCTTCGTCGACGTGGACATCAACGCCAATGACCTGAAGACCGTGCAGGCGTTCGAGACCACCGCGGCGGGCTACGACGAGGTCGTCGAGCTGCGCCGCATGTTCGGCCACCCCGACTACTTCCTCCGCATCGCCGTGGCCGGCCATGCCGCCTACGAAGCCTTCCTGACCGGCAAGCTCATCGGCCTGCCTGGCGTCCTGCACGTGACCTCACACATCACCATGAAGAAGCTCAAGGCCGACGACTGAGCGCGTCCGCACATCCCCACGAGCCGGGGAACGTTGACCGGTCGGCGTGAGCGGCAAATGATGAACCGGTGCTGCGGGAACGGGTCTTCCTCGGCGGTCAGGCCGTATCCATGCTCGGCGACGGGCTCGCCGTCCTGGCCATACCGCTGCTCGTCTTGCAGCTGACCCGTAATCCGCTCGCCGCCGTGCTCGCGTCTCTGCCCGGCAGCGTCGGCTACCTGGCCGCCGGACTCCCCGCTGGGGTGCTGGCCGATCGGGTCAGTCCCTGGCTCGTGCTGATCGCCGGCGATGTCATCCGCACATTGATCTTTCTCACGCTCTTCGTGCTGACCGGATCACACGCCATCGCGCCATCGCTCATCCTGTCGCTGGCCTTCGCGGCCGGCGCCGTGACCGTCTTCGCCGACACCGCGCTCGCCATCGCCGTGCGGGATGTGTTCACTGGCCCGCGGCTGATCTCAGCGAACTCATGGCTGGAAGCAGCCAACCAGGGCGGACTGATCATCGGGCCCAGCGCCGCCGGGCTACTGGCCGCCGCGGGGCTGCTGCACGACGCGATGCTGATCGACGCGCTGACCTTCGTGGTTTCCCTCGCCTCGCTGGCAGGCGTCCGCCGTCGCTACCGTCCGGCCGGGACCACGGGGCGTAAGGCCACGACCGGGCGGACGCTGCGCCATGAGCTGGCCGAGGGGATCAGGTACCTGGCCGCCACCCGGCTGCTGCTCACGCTGCTGGTCTTCCTGCTGACGTTGAACCTGTGCCTGGGCGCCGACAAGCTCGTCATCTTCCTCGGCCAGGACACCCTGCACCTGCCACCCGGGCAGGTGGGCTTCCTCGTCACCGCGGGCGGCATCGGCGGGCTGGCGGGCGCGGCAGGCACCGGATTGCTGTGCCGCTGGCTCACGCCCCTGCCGGTGGTCACGCTGTGCTGCGCGGGCTCCGGGATGGCCCTGGTCTTGATCAGCGCGGCCACCTCCATGCCGGTGCTGCTGACCGGGAACCTGCTCTACACGTGGGCGATCGTCGCCGCGAGCGTGACCATGCGCTCGCTCCGCCAGGTCCTGGTTCCGAGGGAGTTGCTCGGCCGGGTAACGGCCTCCTGGCGGCTCGGTGGCCAGACGGTCACCTTCGTCGGCGGCGTCCTGGCCGGTGTCATGGCGGGCCTGCTCGGCAACGACCCCAGGCCGGTGATCGCCGCGGCGGGGTGCCTCACCATCCTCACCGTCGCCGTGGCGTGGTTCACCGGCCTGCAGAAGGAGAACGCCTCTGGCGTGGCTATCAGGTTGCTGGGAAAGCAGGGACCTGGCTGATTACGGTACTGGCAGGAGGAGGTCATGGTGATCTGCGCGGTGGTATTCGATATCGGCGGCGTGCTGGAGATCGACCCGGATCTCGGTGTCATCCCGATGTGGGAGAACCGGCTGGGGCTGCCGGCCGGGGAACTGAACGAACGCATGCATGACGCCTGGGTGGGGGGCAGCATCGGCGCGATCTCCGAGGGCGACGTGCACCAGGCCCTCAGGGATCGCCTCGGCCTGGATGAGCGGCAGGTGGCGGGGTTCTTGGCCGATATCTGGCGCGAGTACCTGGGTACCCCGAACACCGAGCTGATCGAGTACGCCCGCCGGTTGCGGCCGCGGTATCGCACCGGGATCCTGAGCAACAGCTTTGTCGGCGCCCGCGAAAGAGAGCAGACGGCCTATGGCTTCGAGGACCTGGTCGATGACATCGTCTATTCGCACGAGGCGGGGATGAGCAAGCCCGATCCCCGGATCTACGCCCTGGCCTGCACCCGCTTGGGCGTCCGCCCGGAGGAGACCGTGTTCGTCGATGACAAGGTCTACTGCGTCGCCGGTGCCCGCGAGGCGGGCATGCACGCCGTCCATTTCCAGCACAACACGCAGGCCATCGAGGACATCGACAGGCTGCTAGCCGGCTCCTGAGCAGGTGCCGGGCAGCGCGGACCGCAGGTGAGCGCGGGCCGCGGCCGGCTGCGGGAAGGGATCCGTGCCGGACAAGGCGCCGGATGCTGTTCGGTCCCCGGTCCGGTTCCTAGACTGACAGCCATGACCGAACAGGCTGTCCGGGTCGAGCGGGCGGGGCCCGTCACCACCGTCTACCTGCACCGCCCCGCCCGCCGCAACGCCGTGGACGGCCCCACCGCGGTCGCGCTGGCCGCGGCCTTCCGCGCCTTCGACGCCGATCCGGACGCCGGCGTGGCCGTGCTGTACGGCGACGGCGGGGTCTTCTGCTCCGGTGCCGACCTCACCGCGCTCGGCACCGAACGCGGCACCCGCGCGGCGCCCGACGGCGACGCACCGATGGGGGTCAGCCGGCTGCGGCTGTCCAAGCCGGTCATCGCCGCGGTGTCCGGGTACGCCGTGGCCGGCGGCCTGGAGCTGGCTCTGTGGTGCGACCTGCGGGTCGCGGACGAGACCGCGGTGTTCGGCGTCTTCTGCCGCCGGTGGGGCGTGCCGCTGGTCGACGGCGGTACGGTGCGTCTGCCGCGGCTCATCGGCACCAGCCGGGCGATGGACATGATCCTCACCGGCCGCGCCGTCGATGCCCGGGAGGCGCTGGCGTTCGGGCTGGCCAACCGCGTCGTGCCGGCCGGCCAGGCGCTGGCCGCCGCGCAGCGGCTGGCCGCCGAGCTCGCCGCGTTCCCGCAGGTCTGCCTGCGCAGCGACCGTGCCTCGGTGCTCGACCAGGAGGGCCTGGGCGAGGCGGCCGCCATGGCGTCCGAATTCACGCACGGCCGCCAGGCCCTGACCAGCGAGGCCATCCGGGGCGCCGCCAGGTTCGCCGCAGGGGCGGGCCGCCATGGGTCGTTCGGCCCCTGACCCTGTCACAAGACCCGGGAGGGCTGCGTCTGTACTGACATGTCATCACTTGCCTACACTCGCTCGGGCGCGGGAGTCCCCCTCGTGCTGCTG
>Ga0306923_10004133_pt1 | contig 13844 bp, 12 predicted proteins | sample sta12Can44000108_FD_203841 | JGI IMG/M metagenome (GOLD analysis project Ga0306923, IMG submission 203841) | Lab enrichment of tropical soil microbial communities from Luquillo Experimental Forest, Puerto Rico - statanox.12C.anox.44.000.108 (v2)... | ecosystem: Environmental > Terrestrial >... | reverse complement strand
GCGCGCGCGATTGCCGGCCCGCTCGGCATGACCGTCGAGGAAGCGGCGCTGGGCATCTACCGCATCCTCAACGCGCAAATCGCCGAAGGTATTCGCCTCGTCTCGATCCGCCAGGGTCACGACCCGCGCCGCTTCACCTTGCTGCCGCTCGGCGGGGCTGGCGCCCTGCACGCCTGCGCGCTTGCCGAGGAACTCGGGATCGCGCGCATCATCGTGCCGCCCAATCCCGGCGTGCTCTCGGCCGCCGGTTTGCTGGCGGCGCCGGTCGAGCACGAGGTCTCCGCGGCGCTGCCGCGCGCGATCGGCGAAGTCACGATTGCCGAGGTTCGCGATGCGCTCGATCGGCTCGACGCGCGCTGCGCCGCCTTGATGGCGCAGGAGAGCGTGGCTCCCGCCGAAATCACGCGCGGCTATTTCGCCGATGTTTGCTACGCCGGGCAGGCCTATCATCTCGAGGTGCCGTTCGCGCCCGACGCGCCCGAGCCGTTCGCGGCGCTGACCGCTGACTTCTATGCCGCGCACGACCGCACCTACGGCTTTGCGCCCGCCACGCCGGTGCGGCTCGTCAACCTGCGCGCCGTACATCGCGCCGCTGCGCCCGCAGTAGCGCCGCATGCATGGGCGCCGAACGGCCATGCCTCTCTGCGCCGTCACGCGCGCATTCTCTTGCCCGAGCACAGGACGCCGGTCGAGGCCGCGGTCTACGATCGCGCCGCGCTGAAGCCTGATGATCTCGTCGCCGGTCCGGCCATCATCGAGCAGGACGACACGACCATCCTCGTCACGCCCGGCTGGCGTGGGCGCGTCGACCGTCTCGGCAACCTCGTGCTCCAGCGCAGCAACAGTTAAGGCAAACGCGATGCAAACATCGGCGCTCGATCCCGTCACCGTTGAGGTGGTGCGCAACAAGCTCGACGGCATCGCCAACGAGATGGAGCTGACGCTACTCAAAAGCTCCTGCTCGCCGATCGTCAAAGAGGGGCTCGACGCATCCGCGAGCCTGTTCACCTTGCAAGGCGAGACGCTGGCGCAAGCCGTGGCGATCCCGATTCATCTGGCGACGCTCATTCCCTGCATCGCGCGCATTCTCGCCGAGTTCCCGCTCGAGACCATGCGCGAAGGCGACCTCTACTGCATGAACGATCCCTATCTCGGCGGCACGCATCTGCCCGACATCGCCGTGATCATGCCGGTGTTCGCGCGCGGGCGGCCGCTCGCCTTCGCGGCCACCATGACGCATCATCAGGACGTGGGCGGCATGACGCCCGGCTCGGTGCCGACGCACGCGACCGAGGTTTTTCAGGAAGGTATCCGCCTGCCGCCGCTCAAGCTGCGCGAAGGCGATACGTTCAACGAAACGCTGCTGCGGATTCTTAGGCGCAACGTCCGCATCCCGGAAACTTTCGAAGGCGATCTGATGGCGCAGGTCGCTGCCTGCAGCGTCGGCGCGCGGCGGCTTTCCGCGCTCGCCGACAACTACGGCGACAATCACCTCACCGCGATCTTCGCCGACCTGCTCGACCGTTCCGAGGCAATGACGCGCGACGCGCTGCGCGCGTTGCCGAACGGCACCTACCGGGCGGTCGATTTTCTCGACAACGACGGGGTCGATCTCGATCGGTGCATTCGCATCGAGGTGGTCGTGACCATCGATGCGGCCGGCATGACCATCGATTTCGCCGGCTCGAACCCGCAAGTGCGCGGGCCCTTCAACGCGGTGCCATCGGGCAGCCTCGCGGCCGCCTGTTACGTGGTGCGCGCGATCACCGATCCGACCATCCCGACCAACGGCGGTTGCTTCCGCCCGATCGCGCTGCGGCTGCCGGAAGGTTCGATCGTCAATCCCAAGGAGCCGGCGCCGGTCAACGCGCGCACTGCCACCATCAAACGCATCGCCGGCACCATCCTCAAGGCGCTGGCTAAAGCCGCGCCCGGACGCGTGCCGGCCGACAGCGGCGGCGAACTTCTCGTTCTCGCGTTCGGCGGCGAGCGGCCCGACGGCACGCGCTACGTCACCGGCGAACTCGTGGCCGGCGGCGCGGGCGCGAGCGCCGCCAAGGACGGCGTCGACGTGATCGAAACCGACGCCACCAACTGCATGAACCTGCCGGCCGAGGCGCTCGAGCTTGACGCGCCGATCCGGGTGCACCGCGTGGCGCTGCGGCCGGATTCCGGCGGCGCCGGCGCGCAGCGCGGCGGGCTCGGCACCGTGCGCGAATACGAAATCCTGCACGGCGACGTGCGCTTCACCCATCGGGGCGAGCGCCACTTCATCGCCCCCGCCGGGCGCGCCGGCGGGGGCGCCGGCGCCATGGCGCGGGCCGTCATTCATCGTGCCGACGGTGGTGAGGAAGTCGTGCCGTCGAAGCTGGTGACGACGCTGCGGGCGGGCGACCGCGTGGTGATGGAGACCGCGGGTGGCGGCGGTTACGGCGATCCGGCCGCGCGCGAGCGAGAGAAAGTGCGCGCCGACCTGGAAGACGGGAAGATTAGTGCCGAGGGCGCGAAGGCATACGGTACGGCTCCGGCGCGAACCGGCTGAATCGACGCTAGAGCGTGATGACGGTTCGGAGGAAATCGGCTCGGATCCATAAAGCCAGGTCGGGACCGCCAGGCTGATCCCGGGCTCGGCGTCCACCTCGCCGCGCCCGACAGCGCAGCCGAAGTCCAGCTAGAAATAATAATATGTACGCCGCGTTGGTATCTCACGCCGCCGCATACGGCGAAATCGCCCGCTTGAGGAAGGCGCCGTCGCCGGGTTCGCCGAGGATCTTGCCTTCCTCGGCGACGACCTTGCCGCGCAGAATCGTCATGACTGGCCAGCCGGTGACCGCCAGGCCCTCGTAGGGCGTGTAGTCGGTGCCATGGTGCATCAGCTCCTGGCGGATCGTTTCCTTGCGGTTGTCGTCCCACAGCACGAGGTCGGCGTCGAAGCCGACCGCGATCGAGCCTTTGTTTGGATAAAGCCCGTACATCTTCGCGTGGTTGGTCGAGGTAAGCGCGACGAACTCGTTCGCGGTGATGCGGCCTTCGGCGACGCCCTTGCTCCAGAGAATTTGCATGCGCGTCTCGAGGCCGGGGATGCCGTTCGGCACCCAGCGGAACGAGGTGCGCGCCTTCGCGTTCTTCTTGCCCATCGGCCCTTCGAAATAGAACGGACAGTGGTCCGACGAGAACGTCTGAAATACGCCCTGGGTAAGCCCTTCCCAGATCGCGTCCCAGCTGGCGCGGTCGCGCGGCGGCGGCGAGCACACGTATTTGCTCCCGCTCTCATCCATGTTGAGGCCCTTGAGGTCGTCGGCGGTGAGCGCGATGTATTGCGGGCAGGTCTCGCCGTAGACCTTTAGGCCGCGCTGCTGCGCCCAGCGGATCTGCTCCATCGCCTCGCGCCCCGACACGTGCACGATCATGATCGGCACGTCGAGCAGTTCCGCGTGGCTGATGGCGCGGTGCGCCGCCTCGCGCTCGACGATCTCGGGGCGCGAGACCGCGTGATAATAGGGGGCGCTCTTGTCGGCGCGCTCGAGCCGCTCGGTCATGAAGCGGATGGCGTCGTAGCCCTCGCAGTGGACCATCACCAGCGCGCGGCAGCCGCGCGCGCATTCGAATACTTCGAGCAGCTGGCGGTCGTTGAGCACCAGGTCGTCATAGGTCATGAACACCTTGAACGAGGTGTAGCCGTCCTCGACCAGGGCGGGGAGCTCCTGGCCGAGCACGCTCGGCGACGGGTCGGTGATGATGAGATGGAAGCCGTAGTCGGCAAAACATTTGCCGTCGGCCTCCTTGTGATAATCCATCACGCTCGCGCGCAGGCTGGTGCCGCGCGGCTGCAGCGCGAAAGGCAGCACGGTGGTGTTGCCGCCGGCGATCGCCGAGCGGGTGCCGGTGAGGAAGTCGTCCGCCATTTTCGGGCCGCCGAACGCGGGCTGCGACAGATGCACGTGACTGTCGATGCCGCCCGGCATGACGCGCAGGCCGGAGGCGTCGATCTCGCGCGCCGCGCCTTCGATGCGCTCGGCAATGGCGACGATGCGGCCGCCGCGGACGCCGATGTCGGCGCGGAAGGTGTCGCTCGCGGTGGTTATCGTGCCGCCGCGGATCGCAAGGTCGTAATCAGCCATTGTCGTTCTCAATGATGCGTTTGGGCGCTTTGCCCATCCTAGCAAAATCCACTACGCAACGAATATGCAACGCATCCTCGTCCTCGTCGTCCTCGCAGTCCTCACCCACAGTGCCGCGGCGCAATCGTGGCCGAACCAACCCGTGCGCCTCATCGTTCCGGCCTCGCCCGGCAGCTCGCTCGACGTGATCGCGCGCGTGCTGGGCGAGCATCTGCGCCCGCGCTGGAACCAGCCGGTGGTGATCGAGGACAAGGCGGGCGCCGGCGGCATGCTCGGCATGAACACCGTCGCCCGCGCGGCCGCCGACGGCCACACGTTTGGCATCGGCTTCAACGGGCCGATCGCGTTCGCTCCTCATCTCTATCGCCACATGAGTTACGACCCGGCGAAGGATCTGGTGCCGATCGTGCTCACGACATCCCAACCCAATGTGCTGGCGATGGCCGCGAGCCATCCGGCGAACAGCGTCGCGGAATTTGTCGCCTGGGCTAAGCAGCAGGACGGCAAGCTGCTCTACGCCTCGGTGGGTACTGGCAGCTCGTCCCACCTGACGATGGAACTGTTCAAGAGCGCCGCGGGCTTCGAAGGCACCCACGTTCCCTACAAGGGCTCGCCCAAAGCCGCCATGTCGGTCGTCACCGGCGAGACCCATGCGATTTTCGCGGTCGAACCGGCGCTGCTGCCGTTCCTGCAGAGCAAGCAGCTCAAGCTCCTCGCCGCCACCAGCAAAGAGCGCACGCCCGATCTGGGAAACCTGCCGACCTTGGCAGAATCCGGCTATCCCGAAGTGCAGTCGCTCGCCTGGAACGGCCTGTTCGCTCCGGCTGGGACACCGGCGGCTCTGGTCGAAAAGATCAATGCCGACGTCAACGCCGCGCTCGCGGAGCCGGCGGTGCGCGAACTGCTGCGCAAGCAAGGCTTGGTGCCGGGCGGCGGCACGCCGGCTGACTTCAAGCTGCTGGTCGAAGAGGAGAGCCTGAAATGGGGGCCGCTGATCGCAGCGAAGATCAAGCCGATCGATTAGGCATGATCCCAAAAAAGCCTGCCCCGCACTTGATGCGGGGTGGTTACCGGCTTCCCGCCTGCGCGAAGCCCGGGCATAGTTCCTCGTTTGGCTTGACGCTTCGGCGGGCGAAGGCAGGTCGGAAGAGGTCATGCTGACCTCGGCGGTATTATGCATCCGGCGCTTCGGCACACCCCCCCGTATTTTACCGCCGCCCGCCGCACTCATCGTTATACCCTCGGCCAATCCGGACTGTTGTCCCATGAAACCGCGCCCTGTCGATGAATGTCTGGTCGCGTCGACCGAATTGATTGTCACGACGCGCAGCAAGCTCGCGCAACTGCAGTTCAGCGTCGACACGTGTGTCACCCGTTAGAAGTTTCGGCGGACGCCATCGCGGCTTCGCAAGCCCTGCTGGCCAAATTGAACGGCAGCGCATTTGGCCTGGCGAACGGTGTGGAGGCGGAATTTGATGAGCCGCCGGGGTCGGAGCAAACATCCGACGATCGGCTGCAGCCTGGATGAGCGGCGAAACATCCGGGCTCAAGCGGGCTACTGCGCTTTTCGCACGTCCTTTGATCGCTGCTCGACGATGAAACTATCGAGGCTCTCGACGAACTGATAACTCTCGGCCAAGTGCCGCCAGCGCCTGGCGATGTCGAAGAGGTCGTGCCGCAGTTGGGAATCCGTCGCCTCGCGCGCACGCCGTTCCGTTTCGGCGGCGCGTACGATGCACTCGGTGACGTGATCGCTCAATTTGTGCAACATGGCACGCACCAACTGCTACGAGGCGACGATTTTCATTGAATTGAGCCGGCGGCTGCCGATGAAGGGATCGACGCCATGCCCACAATTACTCGCACGTTAATGACTTGCCTCGCTGAGTCTGTCGGCAGGCCGACTCAAGCCTGAGATAAATGAACGCATTGCGAGCGACGAGTCGCAATTCGCGGAAAAATTCTGTCTTTTGCGTATGCCAAGGGGCGTCACGGCGCGGCGACTTGGCGCGTCAACATGATTTCGCGGTCTTCGTGGGCCGAGCGCAGCATCGCGAGCAGCACTTCGACGGTAGCGGTCGCCCAAGCGCCGTCGTGGAGCGTTGGCTCGCTGCCGACGACCGTGCGGTAGACTTCATCGATCACCTCCGCGCGCGGGACCGCGGGCGGCGGCAACGGCTCGAGCCGCGCGCCGCCGTCCCGATAGATCATGACGCCCGCGGGGACCGGCCGCAGGTCGGCCTGTGTGCAGCTGACGATCAGCGTGCCGAAATGCTGGTGCGCCATCGGCGCCGATGGAGGCCGGTAGTCGGCGCCGCCGTAGTTGCGCGCGGCCTTGACGGCGATTTCCTCAGCGCCGCTCGCGAAGCGCGGCCGCGCCGCGGCCGCATAAGGCTGCTTCGCTTGGCCCATTTCGCCGACCCAATTGTCGAACTCGTCGGAATCGAAGCGGCCGTAGCCGCTGTAGGCGAGGGACGCGAAAGCGCCGTCCGCAAAAGTGAGCATCGCCGCATAGGCGCCCTCGGTCGGCCGCGCGCTGTCCCACGCGCCGGTCATGGCGCGCACGCTCGCCACCCGTCCGCCGCCGATAAGCCGCACGATATCGACCTGGTGGGCCGCCTGGTTGAACACGGCGCCGCCGCCCTTCGCGGTGTCGAGTTCCTCCGGCCGCCGCGGGCGATAAAGATAGTCCGTGTAGTTCAACGCAGTGATCATGCGCACCGGGCCGAACGCGCCGCTGTTGACGAGCGCGCGCAGACGCAGGATCGGCGCGTCGAACGAATGACTGTGGCCGACGATGAGCCGCACGCCGGCACGGTTCGCCGCCGTAACGATGGCTCCACAATCCTCGAGCCTGAGCGCGAGCGGCTTTTCGATGAGCAGATGCTTGCCGTGCCCGGCCGCGAGCAGCGCATGCGCCGCGTGGAATTGGTGCGGCGTTGCGACGTAAACCATTTCGACCGCGGGATCGGCACACAGATCCGCGACGCGCGCGTAGGCCGTGCCGCCGAAGTCCACCGCGAACCGTTGGCGCGCCTCCTCGCGCGGGTCGGCGGCCGCCACCAGCGCCACCCGCGGATCGGCCGCGAACGTCGGCAGCATCACGGAAAACGCGCGCCCCAGCCCGGCGACGCCGATGCGCAGCTTGCGTTCGGTTGAATTGGTCACGAGGCCCTCGACAAGTTTGCGCGGTTCTTCTTACTTTATATGCAATCCACGGCCGTCACTCGGTTCGCCGTCGAAGGAACGCCATGACTCCGGAAGAAAACGATCTCCTCTGCCGCGTCGAGGGCGACGCTCCGATGGGCCGGATCATGCGGGGACACTGGATCGCCGCCTGCCTTTCGGAAGAGGTGGCGGAGCCCGACGGCGCGCCCGTCAAGGTGCGGCTCCTGGGTGAAGACCTCGTGGTGTTCCGCGACAGCCGCGGCAGCCTCGGCGTGCTCGGCGAATACTGCTCGCACCGGCGCGCCTCGCTCGTATTCGCGCGCAACGAAGAGTGCGGGCTGCGCTGCCTCTATCACGGCTGGAAATTCGACGTGGACGGCAACATCGTCGAGATGGCGTCGGAGCCGCAGACGAGCGCGATCACCGAGCGCGTCAAGCACAAGGCCTATCCGGCGCGCGAAGCGGGCGGCTTCGTGTGGACCTGCCTGGGCCCGGCGGCGGAGATGCGGCCGTTCGAGCCGCCGGCTTTCGCGCCGAAGCCCGACGTGCGGGTGAGCGCCACCAAGGTGCGGGTGCGCTGCAATTGGGCGCAGGTGCTTGAGGGACAGATCGACTCGGCGCATTCCTCGACGCTGCATTCCTCCGACATGGTGCCGGCGCCGGTGGACGGCGCCAAGGCTACCGAGGTGAATTGGCTGCGGCCGTCGACCGACAAGGCGCCGCGCTTCCAGATCGAGCGCACGAGCTACGGCTTTCGTTACGCCGCGATCCGCCGTCCGATCATGAACGAGGCGACCCACGATTACATCCGCACCACGGTCTACATCGCGCCGTTCACCGCGTTGATCCCGCCCAACGACGTGCACAACGTCGCGGTCGTGCTCGCGCCCGAGGACGACGTCACCACGATGTTTTATTTCATCGCCTGGAACGGGCATGATAAGCCGGGCGTCGATCCCGACACATGGCGAAAGTTCAACGTGCTGCAGTGGGGCGTCGACGTCGACCGCAATTTCGACGCCAGGCGCACGCGCGCGAACCTCTACCTGCAGGATCGCGCGGCGATGAAACAGGGGAACTTCACCGGCATCGCCGGCATCCCCACTCAGGACATCGCCATGTGGGAGTCGATGGGGACGATCTCCGACCGTTCGAAGGAGCGGTTGGGCGCGAGCGATGTGGCGGTCGCCGCGTTTCGGCGGCTGATGGTCGAGGCCGCGCGCACCGTACAGAACGGTGGGCCGGCGATCGGCACCACCGAGCCGCACGTGCCGCATGCGAGCATCAGTTCGTACGAAGGCGTGGTGCCGAAGACCGCCAACTGGCGCAGCCTCGGCGGCGGCAGCGAAACGTCGCGTGAGCGCGTGCGCGCATGACTCTTGCCATCATCCTCCTGCTCGCCGGGCTCATGGGCGCGGGCGGGGTCGTGCTCGCCGCCGCCGATGCCCATGCGGCGCCGGGCGCAGGGCTCGCGGCCGCCGCCTATATGCTGCTGTTTCACGCGGCGGCGCTCGTCGGCGGGGCGGCGCTCTACGGGCAAGGCGTGCTGTGGCGGCCGCTGCTGCTCGCGGTTCTCATCGCCTGGATCGTCGGCGCGGTGCTGTTCTCCGGCGACGTGGCGCTACGCGCCTTCGCTGGCCATCGGCTCTTCCCCATGGGCGCGCCGACCGGCGGCATCGTGCTGATCGCCGCGTGGCTCGCACTCGCGGTCGCCGCGGTTGGCGCGCTGCTGCGGAGCTGAGACGCGTTCCCCGGGCGCAGCGCAGCACGAAGTGTTGCGCTGCTGACCCGGGGTCCGGGGGCCACACGGGTGGACCCCGGATCAGCGCCGCACCACTCCGCTTCGCTGCGTGCTGCGGCGCATCCGGGGAACGCTGCACGGAACTGCTGCAAACTTCACCGTTTGATCCGGCGAGCGAAGCGATTTATTTCAGTGCCGCGGTCGCCGAATACGACGGGCCGCGCCACAAGATCTTCGGCCTCGCGGTCAAGGACGGCGCGGTGCTACCCGGCTTTCCGCTCGACGTCGCCGATGCGCTGCGCGCGAACGGGCACAGCTTCATCCCGCGCGACCAGAACCAGCGCGCCGCGGTCACCATCATCGACGGTACGCTTTACGTCGCGTACAGCGGGCATTTTGGCGACTGCGGCGATTATCGCGGCTGGGTTGTCGGCGTGCCCCTGCGCGAGACTAACAAAATCGCAGGATGGGCGACGCGGGCGCGCGGCGGCGGCATCTGGGCGGCGGGCGGAATTTCCGCGGTTGGCCGCGAGCTGTTCTTCGCCACCGGCAACACCCTGGGCGCCCGCGCATTCGGCGACGGCGAGGCGGTGATCCGTTTGGCGCCGGACCTGCGTCGCAGCGAGGACCCGCGCGACTTCTTTGCTCCATCCGACTGGCACTCGCTCGATGATCGCGACGCCGATCTCGGCGGCAGCCGCCCGGTGCCGCTCGACGTGCCGCGCGCGAACGGCACCCAGGCGCTCATCCTCGCGCTCGGCAAGGACCGCAAGGCGTATCTCCTCGACCGCAACAACCTTGGCGGCATCGGCGGGGAGCTCGCGGAAGCGACGGTCGCGCAATCGGTGATCATCACCGCGCCGGCGGTTTACCCGGGCGGCGACGGTTTGCTTGTTGCTTTTCAGGCGTCGGGCGCCCACTGCCCGAAGTACGGCGACAACGGCCTCGCCGTCCTGCAGGCCAAGGCGGGCTCGCCGCTGGCGATGACGACGGCCTGGTGCGGCGCGGTGCGCGGGCGGGGCTCGGTCATGGTCACGACAACCGACGGACATTCCAATCCGGTGGTGTGGATGCTCGGCGCCGAAGGCGACAACCGGCTGCATGGTTTCAAAGGCGACACCGGCGAAGAACTGTTCGCGAGCGAGCCGCTCGCAGGCCTGCGCCGGTTCCAGACCCTGATCGCCACGCAGGACCGTCTCTACGTCGGCGCCGACGGCCGCGTCTACGCGTTTGTTTTTTGAGGGACGTCACTGCGAGGAACGCAGCGACGAAGCAATCCAGGGCCGCATGCACGGAACGTGTCGCCCTGGATTGCTTCGCTCCGCTCGCAATGACGAGACTTACTCCAGCGAGACGCCCCTGGCGCGGATCGGGCCGGCCCATTTGTCGATCTCGCTGCGGATGAACTTGCCGAGGTATTCGGGCGAGCGCTGCGGTGCCGGCGCCACCGTGTTGCCGAGGCGCTGGTAGCGCTCGCTCACGGCGGGCTGATCGAGCGCATTGCTCATCGCCTTGTTGAGACGGCGCACGATCGCCTCGGGCGTGCGCGCGGGTGCGACGAAGGCGTACCAGCCGGTGGCGTCGAAATTCGGCAGGCCCTGCTCGTCCGCGGTGGCAAGATCCGGCAGCGCCCGCATGCGCTCGCGCGCGAGGACCGCGAGCGCCTTGACCTGCTTGCCCTCGATCTCCGGCAACGCCGTCGAGCTGAAGTCGCACATATAGTCGATCCGGCCGGCCATCAGGTCCGGTCGCCCGGAGCCGCGATAGGGCACGTGCGTGACCGTTACGCCGATCGCCGTGTCGAGCAACAGGCAGGCGATGTGGCTGCCGGAACCGGCGCCGCCCGAGCCGAAGAAGAGCTTGCCCTGGTTTGCTCGCGCATAGGAGGTGAACTCTTTGAGATCGTTGGCGGGGAAATCGGGGCGGGTGACGAGAATGGCCGGCGTGAGCGCGATCAAGCCGACCGGCGCGAAGTCGGTCATCGAGTTGTAGGGCGGGTGTTTGTAGAGCGTCTGGTTCTGCGACAGTACGCCGGCGGCGCCGAGCAGGAAGGTGTAGCCGTCGGGCGCAGCGCGCGCGACCCGCGCCGTACCGGTGATGCCGCCGGCGCCGGAAATATTCTCGACCACCACCTGCACGCCGAGGCTGTCGCTCATGCCCGGCGCGATGATGCGGGCGATCACGTCGGGCGGGCCGCCGGCCGCGTAGGGCACGATCATCGTGATCGGCCGCGCCGGCCATTCCTGGGCGGCGGCCGGGATGATTGCGACCGCGAGCAGAACTGCGGCTGCCAGTGTTTTCAGGCTCGACATGCGCATCGCTCCATAGTGGTTTCTACCTAGCTTACTCGCGCGCCGTCCCTTGCCAAAGCGCGGACGCTGGAATTACGCTTCCGGCGCAAGTGCCGGACTTTGTCGCGCGGAGCAGCCGGGATAATGCGCGCCATCGGCAGGCGCGACACACTCGCAGACTATGAATAGCCGCACTCGCGCCTGCGTTCGCGCGCGCAAACAGAAACTCACTTCTAAGGGGACAATGGGAGAACAGCGATGGCAACGTGGCAACCGGATCCAACCTTCTATCCTTCACCACGCCAAGCCGCGAAGGCGCCGGCGGAAAAGCTCGCCTACGTGGCGGCATTCGATCCTGAGAGAAAATCATCTGACGCGATCGCCGTGGTGGATGTCGATCCGGCGTCGGCGTCCTACGGGCAGATCGTCAGTACCACGCCGGTGTCGAATTCGGGCGACGAATTCCATCACTTTGGCTGGAACGCGTGCTCCTCCTGCCTGTGTCCGCAGCTGCCGCATCCGCACGTGGAGCGGCGTTATCTCGTCGTTCCCGGGCTGCGCTCCTCGCGCATCTACATCCTCGATACCAAGCCCGACCCGCGCAAACCGCAACTGATCAAGACCATCGAACCGACGGAGATCGCCGAGAAAACCGGCTACACCCGCCCACACACGATCCACTGCGGGCCCGGCGGCATTTACGTCGTCTGCTTGGGCAACAAAGACGGTAAAGCGCCGGGCGGCATCTTCGTGATGGATCAGGAAACGTTCGAGCCGCTCGGCCGCTGGGAGGTCGACCGTGGGCCGCAGCAGCTCTCCTACGACGGCTGGTGGCACCTCGGCTACGACACCATGGTCACGAGCGAATGGGGTACGCCCGACACATTCGAAAACGGCCTCGTTCCCGAAGTCCTGCTCGGCAGCAAATACGGGCGCCGGCTGCACTTCTGGGATTTCACCAAGCGCCGGCACCTGCAGGAAATCGATTTCGGCGAGGAGCATCAGCTCGTGTTCGAGCTGCGCCCCGCGCATGATCCGACTAAGGCCTATGGCTTCGTCAATTGTGTGATCAGCCTGAAGGATCTGTCGTCCTCGATCTGGACCTGGCACCGCGAGAACGACAAATGGGCGGCGCGAAAAATCATCACCATCCCGGCCGAGCCGGCCGATCCCGACGACCTGCCGCCGGTGCTCAAGGGCTTCAAGGCGTGCCCCCCGCTCGTCACCGACATCGACCTGTCGATGGACGACAAGTTCCTCTACGTGTCGTGCTGGGGCACCGGCGATTTGCAGCAATACGACGTGTCCGATCCGTTCAATCCCAAGCTCACCGGCAAGGTGAGAATCGGCGGCATCGTTTCGCGTGCGGGACACCCGGGTGCGAAGAATGGGAAACTCGGCGGTGGACCGCAGATGGTCGAAATAAGCCGCGACGGGCGGCGCGTCTATTTCACCAACTCGCTCTACGGCGCGATCGACCCGCAGTTCTACGAAGGCGGATTCGAGGGCTGGATGGTGAAGCTCGACGCCAAGCCCGAGGGCGGCATCGCGTTCGACCCGAAGTTCTTCGTCGAATGGCCGAAGGGACACTTGCCTCACCAGGTCCGTTTGCAGGGTGGCGATTGCTCCTCGGACTCGTATTGCTATCCGTGAGCGGCGCGCGGTCGACACGGCGCCTGCAAACGAAGGACCGCCGGCCATGAGCAACGGCGTCGCTGCGTGGTGGCCGTGGCTCATGGTCGTCGGGCTGGGCCTTTATCATGGCGTCAATCCTGCCATGGGATGGCTGTTCGCCGTCGCACTCGGCCTGCACCGCAAGAGCCGGGGCATCGTGCTACTCGCGCTCATTCCGATCGCGCTTGGTCACGCGGCCTCGATCGCCGTTGTTTTGTTTGTGTTACTGACTCTCGGGCTCGTGATCGACCGCAGCCTGTTCACGTGGGTGGCCGCCGCCGTGCTGGTCGGCTGGGCCGGCTGGCACGCGCTCTACGGCCATCGCCGACACATGCTGGTCGGCATGCAGACCGGCCTTCTCGGAATTCTGCTGTGGTCTTTCGTAACTGCGTGCGCGCATGGCGCCGGGCTGATGCTGGTGCCTGCGGTGATGCCACTGTGCAGCGGCGGCTTTACGCCCGAGACGGCCATGCTGCCGGCCCTGGCGGCGCTCGCCGTCCACACCGCTACGATGCTTGCGACGATCGCCGTCCTCTCCGTCGTGGTTTATACTTGGGTTGGCGTCGATTTCCTGCGCCGGGGGTGGATCAACCTCGATCTCATTTGGATCGCCGCGCTGCTCGCGAGCGGCGTCGCGCTTGTCACGGAGTGATAGAAAGCTTCGTCTTCGCTGCCGTTCTATTTGCCGCCGCCTGCCACGCCGGGTGGAACGCACTCATCAAGATCGGGCTCGACCCGCTCTCCACCACGATCCTGATCGCGGTCGGCTCCGCAGTGGTGAGCCTCGTGGGCCTGCCGTTCGTCGGCATGCCGGCGCCGGCGGCATGGCCGTGGCTGATCGCGTCGGCC
>Ga0306923_10004130_pt1 | contig 13850 bp, 14 predicted proteins | sample sta12Can44000108_FD_203841 | JGI IMG/M metagenome (GOLD analysis project Ga0306923, IMG submission 203841) | Lab enrichment of tropical soil microbial communities from Luquillo Experimental Forest, Puerto Rico - statanox.12C.anox.44.000.108 (v2)... | ecosystem: Environmental > Terrestrial >... | reverse complement strand
CACGAAACGAATCATATAATCCGGTGAATAGTGCGTATTGATCACCAGTGTTCCGCCCGGAGGCATCCCGCGCAGATAATCCCAACCCTTGACCATGGTCTCTTCTACCAGTATGACGATGTTGGGCTGCTCGTTTTCGTAGGTGAGCGCGTTCTCGATCACTCCGTCGCTCACCCGACAGTACTTGCGTGTCGGGGCGTTAGTGCGATCGGGATTATCAACGTAGTTTTCCATCGCCTGCGAGTACTTGCCCTCGCGCACGGCAGCAGCGGCGATTGAATTGACAATGTCGCGACCCTCTTTGTCCATGATGATGCCGCGCGTCCAAACGGTGAGTTCCGTGTAACTCATGATCAATCTTCGTTCTCTGTTTAGATAATTAGATGCGTCTCGGAACAACTCCTGGACGCCAATGCTCAGCTCTTTTTCTCTTTTAATTGCTTGGAACTGTCACGATTGGACCCAAGAACCGTCAGGAAATTGCTCTGCAAGGCCGCGAACGGCGACGCGATCGCCATCTTGAAACTCTGCCGCCGTGACGAGCTCGATCCAACGATTCACAACGCGAAGTCTTGCCGGAGCTATGCTTTCACAATGTCACGGCCTAGGATGCACCTCCTCGAAAGCGCTGCACAAAACTATCACTCAGGCTCTGCGCTCTTTTCAACATCGGTGCGGAACGGGATCACACCCGGTACAAGCCACTTGTCCCACATCTCGTCGACCTTGCTTTGGAAGTAATCAATGTCATCCTTCGTAAAATGTGCGAACCGTCCCTGCTTGAGTAAATAATCGCGTACCGGCAGCCGTCTGATGCGGCGGTCAGCTAGTTGCTGTGTTTTGCCGATCAATCTCAACACTCCGTTTTCCACTTCGTAGAGCGGCCAAACTCCTGTAGTTACAGCCAACTCGCCCATTTCGTGGGAGAGAAAAGGATCGTAGTCCCAGCCCTTGGGGCAGGGATCCAGGGAGTGAACGAATGTGGGCCCGCCGATGGACAAAGCTTTGCGCATGGCATTCATCCCTAGCAGACCGTATGACATGCAGATGGTGGCGACGTACCGGCACGTGGGATGGCCTGCCGCCATCATGCCGGCCATGTTCTTTTTCCAGCGATGGTGCATGATTCTCTTCATCCTGCCCGGGGGGCTAAAGGTTGTGTGTGCGCCCCACGGTGTGCTACCCGAAAGCTGGATGTCAGTATTGGCGTAAGACTCGTTGTCATACATCAAGATCAAGCAGTTGTAGTCCGGATGGGTCAGCGTGGCGGAGATTCCACTGATTCCCATATCCGCTCCCCCTCCGTCACCGCAGAAGGCAATCACGTTGATCGGCTCATTCTTTATTTTGCCTTTGCGCATGAGCACCTTCAGAGCGGCCGATGTTCCTAGAGCAGCCGCCCCGCTGCTGCCGAGCTGAGTATGCATCCAGGGCACTACCCAGGAGGTGCTGTAGTAGGTGGTGTTGGCCACGTACATGCACCCCGTGCTGCCCAAGATAATGGTCCTCGGACCCGCGGCTTTGGCCATCATTTTCATGAGCAGAGCCGATTCGCAACCTTGGCATGTCCTGTGACCCGAGGTGAAGAACTCCTCGAGTGGGAGCTTTTTGACGGCCTTGAAGGCCTCTAACTCCTGAGTCGGATCGATCTGTATGTAGGTAGGCATGGCTATTCCGTCCTTTCTAACGACAACAACCTATCAACAAACACAAACTATAACTATTCCCGAAGCCCGATCCATTGTGTAAGCGGTTCCGATTTGCCCTGCGCGGCTCGATAGACAGCCGCAGTAATTTTCTCCACGTCAGGCACGGTGACTTCGCGACCCCCGAGGCCGGCGATGAAACCCAGCACCGGCGGCTTCTTTCCAGGGGACGGGTAGAGCGCGTTGCGGACCTCGCCGGCCACCACGCCGCCGAGATAGGGCGAACCGAAGGAGTAGTCGCGGTCGATCACCCCGACGGCGGAGAAGCGCCCCAGGCACTTGGCCAGTTCCTCCGCGGCGAAGGGCCGGAACCAGCGCAAGCGCACGAAACCTACCTTTTTCCCTTCGGCGCGCATTTTGCGGATAGCGACTTTTACTGGTGTAGACAGTGTGCCCATGCCCAGCAGCACCACCTCGGCATCCTCAGTTAGGTACTCCTCAAAAAATGGATTGCCGTAGGAGCGCCCGAAGATCTTCTCAAAGTCAGCGTAGGCTTCCTTGATGACGCCGAAGGTGCGCTCCATGGCGGCATAATTCTGCCTCCGGATCTCCATGACCCAGTCTTCATTGCCCTGTGGGGCCACGGTAATGGGATTGTCGGGATGGAGCAGCAGTTCTGCGCGGTTGTAGCGAGGCAGGAATTCGTTGACCTTCTCTTGCGATGGGACCTTCACGAGCGCTTGCGAGTGTGTCAGAAAGGCACCGTCACAACTGATGGCGCACGGCAAGAAAATACGCCGATCTTCCGCAACCCGATAGGCGATCAGGGCAGTGTCCAGCGCTTCCTGTGGGTTGTCCACCCAGACCAGTTGCCAACCGAGATCGCGCACCGCCAGTGCGTCGTTGTGCTCCACACCGAACGCACCTGGATCGTCCAGGGCCCGGTTGCCCACCATGGCTACCATCGGAATGCGCAACGCCGGTGTGACTGTCAACGCTTCCATTGCGTACATCCAGCCGACACCGCTGCTGCCGCAGAACACGCGCGCGCCACAAGCGGATGCGTGCTTTACGACTTCAAATTGCGAGTGTTCGCCTTCCGCCACGATGTATTCGCAGTCCATTTCACCTTCGGCCACTAGCTTGGCCACATACTGCATCACGGTGTCGTAAGGGCGGATGGGATAGGCCGTGATCACATCCACGTCGGCGAGCTTGCAGGCCACGGCAATCGCTTCGCTGCCCGTGATGAGGGCCGTGTCGTCAATCTTGTGATGTTTCTCAGTTTCTAGGGCCACTGGAACCATGACAACTCTCCTCCCTGAACAGTTAGTCCTCGCGCGCAGTTTCTAACATCTCGGGAATCTGCTCTTCGTATTGTCCGCGATAGCGAAAGCCGTGCGTGCGTTCCGGGTGGGCTGCTATCTTCTCCTGAAGCCACTTCCCGTAATCCGCCTTATCCCGCCTCCACATCTCCCACTGGCTGTCGTTATCGCGGAACTCCGTCTCATTCACCATGGTGACGCATTCTTTAACCGGGCAAACCGCCTCACAAACGCCGCACCCGCAGCAGGCTTGCATATTGGCGTCATATAAGCCGTCAGGGGTGACATCAAAGCAGGAGTCCGGGCAGTGCAGCCAGCAAAGCGTGCACTTAATGCAGGTCTCGAAGTTCACGACAGGCCGCATCGTGCGGGTAGAAAACTTTTTGAAGGTCGGATTGCGGTCAGGCCGAAATCCCCCTACGGTATGCGTGGTAGGGTCTTCAAACGCGCGGCCTGCTGGAATGCTGGGGATGGTAACGCCATCGCGCATTTCATGCCACTTCGGGAACTCAAAAGAGTACGGTATTTCGGGATTGCCCTGGTCGGGTCGAACGGTGACCGTGGTGAGTCGCTCGTAGGCCCGCGCCGCGGAAGAGGTCTTGATGGGATCCTTCCACTGGTCCAGGATAACCTTTTGGACCGATTTCAAGCTGAACAGGTCGGGCAGGATCTGGGAAATAGCGCCGAGGATGCGCACATCCGTGTGGTCATCCTTGTAAACCCAAAGGCCTGAAAAGCTGACCGTGCCCTTTACTATGGCCAGTTTATACGGGGATGCCTTGCGATGGGCCATCTCGATGATGGTATCGGGCTGCTCGCGAGAGGTTACAATCAAGGTGCCGCCGGGTTTCAAAAGGCGGTTGACCGGCTGTAGCCCATACCAGGCCCAGGACTCGACGCCCTTGCAGAGAGTGTCGTCCACGGCGATGGTTATATCGACCTCTTTGGGCTCGTACTTGGCCATGCCTTCCTCGAGCGTCACGTCATCGCTGGCCACAATGGCGAAGCTCTTGGCTGGAATGCCATTGCGCTCCGGGCTGTCGCCGTATCGGCCAAAGGATATGCCTCGCTTGCCTTCTTCATGTGCCGCCAACACAATCGCGCGGCTGATATTCTTAGCAAGAGTTTTCTGAAAGATTCCCCGATAAATAATTTCGATGGCAAAGAGCCGGCCCATGGTTGAACCTCCACTCAAGTTACATCCAATTCAAGTTATTCAAGACGATGCCTTCGATCTCCTCGACTAGTGACTCCGCAGGATGCACGGTGACGGTTCCCGCGAAAGGCGATGGGTCGCGTTCCGTCGGTCGGCTCACGGTGAACACCCTCTCCAGATCAAAACCCCTTAAGTACAATCTCTTCGATGTCTTTGATGTGCCGCCGCATAGCTGCCTTTGCCGCTTCAGCGTCACGGCGCTTAATCGCAGCCAGAATCCGCCGGTGGCCGGCGATTGATTTTTGTGAGCGCCCTTCCACCTGCAAAGAACGTTCCCGGGTCTCGCGCAGGAGTTCCATCAGAATATCAATCACTTTAAGCACCACGCTATTTCCGGACGCGAGGGCAACGGTGTAGTGGAACTCGGCGTCTTCCGCGATCGTCACCTCTCCATGCTCCTGCTTGTCCTCTTGCCGCTGCAGAATCCCTTCCATTTCGGAAATCTCATCGGCAGACGCGTGCATCGCAGCGCGTGCAGCCAGCGGCGGCTCCAGCATCTCGCGAAAGTCCAGGAGCTCGCCGACCGATTTCTGGCGGCGCTTGAGCGCATCGGAAAATGGATTGGTAAATGAATCGGTCGCGAGTTCGCGAACAATCGTCCCGGCGCCTTGCCGCGACTCAACCATGCCTACCAGTTCCAGGCCTAGAATCGCGTCTCGAATCGAACTGCGGCTGACCTGCAGCGTCTCGGCCAGCTCGCGCTCGGAAGGTAACTTGTCGCCCGGCTTCAGTTTTTTTAGAATCAGGCGTTCGATTTGCTTGGCGACTTCTTCGTAGACTTTACCCTTGCGGATAACCTCAAAGTCGAATTTGGCGGGAGTCGGCACTGGTAACTGGTCCGACCATCAGGCCAGTTATAAGTCCGACCGCACCCCTTGTCAAGGCCCTGATCAATTATTCTCGGGCCCTTGAGCCTTCTTGCGTTGGGGCTGGGTTAAGCGGAGAGTGAGCGCCGCCACAGACAGCGACCTCCATAGTCCACTCGTCACCTGCTGCCGGTAGCATGCCCAGTCAGCGTCACCGAACTCGCGATTCCACCGGCACTCAGCGGCTGATCCGGGAATCGTCGCGCGCTAGCTGCGCCGAGCTCCGCCAGGCACAAGGCGGGATTCTTCAAAGCGTTTCGTCCGGAAGTGGCATCGTTCATGCGCGGTGTTGTCCAATTTTTCGAGCATCCGAGTGATCTAGACTCGACAACTGTCCAATCTCACCAGAATTCGCCTTCCATGGCGCGCAAGAACGTTCAGAAGCTTTCGTGCTGCGAAATAGAGACTTAGATCATTTGTCGGGACGAAACTACTTCAATCTATGCGCTGGGCGACTTTCATCTTCCTCCGTCGATGTGCAACCAAGTATTACGAGGGTGAGGTGTTTGATGACCTGTATGAATTATCCCTTACTGCTTGTTCCTCAACGCATGTAGTTCTAATCTACGGTCGCGCGATTAGAATTCGTCATAACACATTGAAAAGATGCAGCATAAAAATCTCTAATCGGTGGTAAAGAGGGGCCTTGAAAGTTTCCGGAGTCCGTTTTCGAGCCTGTTGCCATTCCGCGCGGGAGGATAGCGGACAACGAATGAAGGATCGTAAGCAAACCCGCTCCAAGCCAGCGATCGTCGTCATCGGCGATATCAACATCGACATGCTCGGCCGCGTGAAAACGTGGCCGAAACCGGGACAAGATTGCCTCGCTCCTCAACTCGAGATGCACTGCGGCGGCGTAGGCGCTAACTCCGCCCTGGCCCTCGCGCGCTGGGGTATTGACGTGCGGCTTGCGGGTTGCGTCGGTCGGGATCGCTTCGGCGACTACGTTCTCGAGCATCTCGCGGAAGGCGGCGTGAACACGCGCTGGGTCGAGCGCACGAGCGACGCGATGACAGGTTTTTTCTACATCAACATCACGCCCGACGGCGAGCGGACATTTTTCGGCAGCCGCGCCGCGAACGGTCGCGTAAAAGACCTACGCAACCTGCGCTCGCTTTGCCAGGAAGCCGCAGCAGCGCATCTCGTCGGCTACAATTTCCTCAATCCCGGCCCCGCGCACGCCGCCAAACAAATTGCCCGCGAAATTCATGCTCGCGGCAGTTGGGTTTCGCTCGACGTAGGAATGGCGCCGGCCCAGCAGATTCCCCGAAAAATTTTGCAAATCATTCCGAGCGTCGATATCCTCCTTCTCAGCACGGACGAGGCCGCGCTGCTCACCGGCGCGCACGACCCGCGGCGCGCGTTTGCGGCGCTTGAAAAAGCAGGCGCGCGCGAAGTGGTCCTGAAACTTGGAAAGAGCGGCTGCCTGATTTCGCGCAACGGTGGACCGCGGCATGTCCCGTCATTCGACGTGAAAATGGTGGATTCCACGGGGGCGGGCGACGCGTTTGTCGCCGGATTTTTGCAGGCGCGCCTGCGCGGCTGGTCCGCGGAGGAAGCCGCCATCGCCGCGAGCGCGGGCGGCGCGGCCGCTGTCTCGTTCGTCGGTGCCGGAGAGACGCTTCCAGGCTCGCGCGAAGTCGTTGCGCTGATGCGATCGCAACGCCTGCCGGGAAAATGGGACGCCGTGCGCCGGAGCGCGCTCACGCGCCTTCAAAATCGCAATTCGCGCCCAGAGAGGCACATATGACCCCAATGCCGGATCGCAATCAATTGCCCGAATGGAAAAAAGAGCTCGACCGTCCGCGATTGAAATCGCTCGCCGATCTTTTCCCCGTCCCCAAGCCTGTAATCGGAATGGTGCATCTGTGGCCACGTCCCGGCGCACCCGGTTACACGGGCTATGGAATGCAAAAAATCATCGACCAGGCGCTTCGCGATGCGGAAGCGCTGGTGCAGGGCGGAGTGGACGGGCTCGCAGTCGAAAACATGTGGGACCTTCCCTACTACGTGGGCAACGACGTGAAACCCGAAGCGATGACGGCGCACGCCGTCGCGGCTGCAGAAGTGGTGAAGAATTTCCCGATACCGGTCGGCATTAACGTGATTCACAACGGCGGCACCGTGTGCCTTTCGATCGCGCTGGCAGCAGGCGCGCGCTGGATTCGCGTCTGCATTCTCACCGGCGCGCGCGTGTGGGATACGGGCGAATTCGACCATGGCTGCGCCGCCGAGCTGATGCGCAAGCGGAAAGAACTGCACGCCGAAGGAATCCACATTTTTGCCGACGTGGACAAGAAGCACTCCGTACCCTTTCCCGGAATCGACCTGCGCACGCACATCGAGTGGACGGAATTTTATGGAGCGGACGCGCTGATCGTTTCAGGGCGATTTACAGGAAGCGCGCCGGATGTGGATAAAGTGCGCGAAGCGAAGAGTTACGCGAAGCGGCCGATTCTGATCGGCAGCGGCACCAGCGCGGACAATGTGGCGGCATTTCTCGAACACGCCGACGGCATCATTGTGGGAAGCAGTTTGAAAAAAAACGGTGTAATGCAAAACGAAGTGGATGCGGGCCGCGTCCGCGCACTGATGAACAATGTTCAGCCAGTCCGCGAGAGAGCCGCGGCCCGGGCGTCTACGTCAAGTTCTTAAGACGTTTCGAGCGCTCCGCGCTAGCGTCCGTGAGCGGCTTGCTGCGAAGCCGGCTGCTCCGTGTTCACCATCCACGGAATGCCGAAACGGTCGGTGCACATGCCGAAGCGCGGCGACCAGAAGGTCTGCTGAATCGGCATGATGATGTTTCCACCTTTGCTCACTTCGTTGAACAGGCGATCCGCTTCCGCCGAATCTTTTGTGCTCACCGAAAGGGAAAATCCTTGCGGAGCCTGGTAACGATCGGCGGGCACGTCACTGCCCATCAACACTCTTCCGTTCAGGTCCATGCGTATGTGCATGATCTTGTTGCGATAGTCGGGTGACGATTGCGCGGCAGCGGGCGCTTCGCCGTACGTGGTCTTGAAGGTGATCTTGCCGCCGAGCGCTTTCTCGTAAAACTTAAACGCTTCCTCGCAGTTTCCGTTGAAATGAAGATAGGGGTCCAATTGCATGTTGCCTCCTGTGTCTGATTCAAATCCGGATCGCGCTCGCGATCCGGTGATGTTTCATTGAGCCGGGGAAAATCAGCCGCCGGACATTGCTCCGACGATTAGAAACGGTTCTTTGCCAGCGATAACGGCCAAGGGCAGGGCGGTTTCCGCTGGCTCGTGCGAATAGTCCTCTTCGCAGGCGAAGAATCTTACGAATGGCCGGCGCTCATGCGTCACCTGATCTCGAATTGTGCCGCGCAACACCGGATACTGCGTCTCGAGCGCGTTGAGCACTGAAAGCAGCGTCGGCTCTCCGGCGACTTCGACGCTCACTTCGCCGTTCACGCGTGCGAGCGTTCGCAAATGTGCCGGAAGTACCACGCGAATCATTGCAGCGTCTGAACCTCCACGGAGAGCACGGCCGGCAAATCGCGCACGATCGCGTTCCAGGTGTTTCCTGCGTCCGCCGATGCGTAGACTTGCCCGCCGCTGGTGCCGAAATAGATTCCGCAAGAATCGAGCGAATCGACTGCCATCGCGTCACGCAGCACGTTCAGGTAGCAATCGCGCTGCGGAAGGCCCTTCGTCAGCGGCTCCCATTCGTTGCCGCCGGTCCGGCTGCGAAAGACGCGCAGCTTTCCGTCGTGGACGAAATGCTCGGAATCGCTCTTGATCGGCACCACGTAAATCGTTTCCGGCTCGTGCGCGTGAACGTCAATCGCGAAGCCGAAATCGGTGGGGAGATTGCCGCTCACTTCCTGCCACGAATCGCCGGCATTGTCGCTGCGCATCACGTCCCAGTGCTTCTGCATGAACAAGGAATTGGGACGCGAACGATGCATCGCGATGTGGTGAACGCAGTGGCCCACTTCCGCGGTGGGATTCGGAATTCCTTCGGACTTCAATCCACGATTGATCGGCTGCCACGTTTTACCGGCATCGTCGGAGCGGAATGCGCCCGCTGCCGAAATTGCGATGACGATTCGATTCGGATTTTTCTCATCGAGAATGATTGTGTGAAGGCACAAGCCGCCGGCGCCCGGTTGCCAGCGCGGCCCCGACCCGTGTTCGCGCAAACCGGCAAGCTCGTGCCAAGTGTGCGCGCCGTCGGTCGAACGAAACAGCGCAGCATCTTCCACTCCCGCGTAGACCGTGTCCGGATCGGTGAGCGACGGCTCGAGGTGCCAGACGCGCGCGAATTTCCACGGATGCGGCGTGCCGTCGTACCACTGATGTGTGCCGGGAACTGTTGCGTAATCGAATTTGTTGCCGACTGGCTCCCAGGTTTTGCCGCCGTCGTTCGATCGCTGAATGAGCTGGCCGAACCAGCCAGTGGATTGCGAAGCGTAAATACGGTTCGGGTCCACGGGCGAGCCTTTGAGGTGATACATCTCCCAGCCGGCAAAGTGCGGACCGCTGATGTCCCACTTCTCGCGCTTTCCATCGGATGTGAGGATGAACGCGCCCTTGCGCGTTCCAACGAGAACTCGCACTCCGCTCATTCAATTCTCCTTGTGCGCCGATGGCCGTATTCACGTCGCTCGGGTTGTTGTGTGAGAGCCATTTCTCTTCTACTGACGGAGGCCGGGCGAACTGGTAAGCGAACTAGACGCGTCAATTATTTCGCAAATCGAGTCCATTTTCGCAGTTTCCGGCAGCTCTGGGCAAGTGGGAGGATTTTTGCAATCCGGGGCGAATAAGTCAGCTCGTTGCCAGGACAACAATCAGACGGCGAGGGCCGTGCGCGCCCATAACGAGAATCTTTTCTATGTCCGCGGTGCGGCTAGATCCAGTGATGAGACACAGAAAGGAATTCTGGGCCACGGTTCCGCGCTCTTGAACACGGGCCAAGGCGGCATCGATATCGGGTAGGAGCTGATTGATCGTCGCCACGACAATGTGAACCGGCGCGACGACGGAAGCGCCGCGGCCTCCACATCCGGCGGAAACGAGCACGGAACCGGTTTGCGCCACGAGCGCTTCGCACGCGGAGATCGTGGCTTGCGCGGATTCCTTTGGTCCGCTTTCGCTCGACCACTGAATCGTGCGGCCATCCTGCCATCCTGCCGCGAGTTTGCGGAGATCGGGCGAGTCTTGAACGAAGATTTCTCCGGGCGGAAGCTCTGCTAGGAGTTCCTTTATGGCCGCTCCGCTCGCGTGCAAATTGGGAACGGCGACAAATTCCGTGATGTTTATTGCGCATTCTTTCTGAAAGCGCTCGAGCAGATCGGTGACGGGAGCGAAGATCGGGCCTGCGTCGACCGGGTCGTGACGCGGAGCTTGCTCGCGCAACGCCGTACGGATGCGACCGAGGATGGTTTCGCGGCTGGGGTTTTCAGTTTGCGGCATTGTTTTTTCCCCAGAGCGCGCGAAATGATTTTTCAGGGACGCGGGGAGCGGCATGATTCTTCGACCATGGGCCCATCGGATCGAGCGCCGTGCCGTCCAAACCCAGGCCATGCGTGACGTGGAGGGCCATGCGTGCCAGACCGCCCGCGAGCCGGAAGCGCGAGGCGCTCTGCATGGTCCATTGCCAGATTTTGAAACCAAACCGTTCGACCCAGGGGCGGGCGGAATGATTCACTGCGTTGCGGCGATTTTCGAGAAGGTGATGATGCAGATCGATTTTCACCGGGCAGGCATCGGAGCACGCGCCGCAAAGGGATGAGGCGTAGGAGAGATGGTGAAACTCGTCGATCCCGCGCAAGTGAGGAGTGAGGACGCTGCCGATCGGGCCCGGATACGTGGTGCCGTAGGTGTGTCCGCCCACGGTGCGAAACACAGGGCACACGTTAAGGCAGGCGCCGCAGCGAATGCAGTGCAGCACGTCGCGCTGCTCGACGTCCGCGAGCAATTCAGTTCTGCCATTGTCGAGGAGTACGACGTGGAATTCTTCGGGCCCGTCGACCTCATTCGGTTTGCGCGGTCCGCCGATTAATGTGTTGTAGCAAGTGATTGGCTGGCCGGTGCCCGCCGTTGCCAGCACGGGCCAGAACACCGCGAGATCCTGGAGCCTCGGAATCACCTTTTCGATGCCTGCGAGGGCTACATGAATGCGCGGGACGCTGGTGCAGAGGCGGCCATTGCCTTCGTTGGTGGTGAGGGCAATCATTCCGGCATCAGCAACGAGAAAATTGGCGCCGCTGATTCCCATTTCGGCTGAGAAAAAATCGCGGCGGAGCGCGCGGCGAGCGGCGGCGACCAGCTCGACGGGATCGTCGGTATCGACATCACCTAATTTTTCTTTGAAAAGATCGGCGATGTCTTTCCGCGTGAGGTGCATTGCGGGCGTGACGATGTGATAGGGCGGCTCGTTGCGCAATTGCACGATGTACTCGCCGAGATCGGTCTCCATCGCCTGAATGCCGGCCTTTTCGAGCGCGGGTGACAGATGAATCTCTTCCGCCACCATGGATTTCGATTTCACCATTTTGCGAACGCCGCGACTGACAGCGAGGTCGGTGATGTAACGACAGGCTTCGGCGGAATCCGCGGCCCAGAATACATGGCCGCCGCGTTCCTTCACACGCTGTTCGAATTCGAGGAGATAGCGATCGAGGTTGTTTAGCGCTTCCCACTTGATTTCATGGCAACGCTGGCGGGCCGCTTCCCAGTCCGCAAAGCGGGAGCGGCCGCGATCATTGGCAGCGCTGTATTGATCGATGCCGCGGCGAATGATCTTGCGGTGGGTAAGGTCCGCAGATTTTACGGCGGCGATGCGGAGGAACTCTTGCGCGGCGGAACTCATCGTACAGTCACCTTATATAGGATCAATATGGATGGTCAATATCCGAATACAAATGCACTTCGGAATCGGAAGAAAACTCTGTGGCCCGGTGCCGATGAGACAGAGTTCAGTTGACTCGTGATCGTTTGTGGAGAGCCGGGATTAGTTTCTACTTCTTGATGTCGACATCGCAGGCTACTGCGACGGCCTTTGAGTCGGAGGGCACGTCGAACTGCATGACGACGTCGTTACCAGCATCATCCTGCGTGCTGATTTCCACAGTGTGAGCGCTGAGCATCTTTTTCAGAGAATATTTAGAAAACACGGCGGAGGTCTTGTCTTTCCCAGGCGTCCACTGTCGTTTGTCTTTTTTAGCTTCGTCCTCCACGCGGAGTTGAACGAATACTTTCGGGTAGTAGGAAGTCCCGTGAATCTCTGTCGGTTCCACGTAATGAATCTTCAGGGGTGCGTTGACCTGGACGATTCCGTCTATGAGTTTGCCCTTGGACCCGCGTCCCTTCCCGCAATCCACGGCCAATACGGGGGGATTCGACACATCACCGGCAGGCCGTTTCAGGAATTTACCCGTCAACGAGAATCGGGTGTAGGACGTTCCATCTGTCATTTGACTTTGGCGCCAGCCCTGACCTGACGGTGAGGATTGTTGCTGAGCTCTTGCCGGGAATGCGAGAGACGCCCATAGTAGCGGAACAAGCGCGAGTAGCGTGGTTGATCTCATGGTTTCATCTCCCTTTGCCTACGTTCGTTCGAAAATCCATATTGGCTTATAAATTTATACTAGCTAAGAGAACTCCGGACAGCAATCGGCTGTAGCGCGCATCTCGGCGCCTCAATTCCTGTGCGTGTTCTGTCCAAAGGTGAACTCCGCTTTGACTGCATGCCACGAGAACTGTAATATCCGCGGCGCTTCGGTTTTGAGGAGATACAAATGCGAAATTGGCTTTTTTGCGCATGTATAGCGCTGGCATTGCCAGGTTATGCGTTCGCGCAGCAACCGGCTGCGACGGACAAAGCCTCGGCGAACGCGCCATCAAAGGACACCAGCGCCCAGTCCAAGCTGGCGGAGATGTTGGAAGTGAAAGTGAAAGCCGCGTGGGCAGCGTTCAAAAAAAAGGACAAAGATGCTTATGCCGCGTTTTTGACCGACGATTTCCAGGCGGTGGAAGCGGATGGCGACGGAGAGCGCTCCAAGACAAAAACGGTGCGAGAAGTGGAGCACAGCATGTTTGTGGAATATTCGCTTCAGCTTTTCCAGGTGCAACAGCTTGGACCGCACTACGCTTTCGTCACCTATGAATGCACCATGCAATTCCCAAGAGGCTCCGCCGCACTCTTTCGGAGGGTCTTCATCGGCGAACTTTGGACGAATCGTGACGGTGACTGGAAAATGATGCGCTATCAAGAAACCGCCGTCCGATAGTTCGCTTCCTCACAGGTTCTGCTTTTCAATTACTGGGACGCGTAGACGCCGACGCAACCGTCGGGAGCTTGCGATTGGCACAAGCCACCGGCGGGCAGAGGTACAAAGACGTGATTGTTGTGTAGATCGGCCGCGACACTGTGTGCATTGCCGCTTGTTGGTACGTTCTGCAGCCACTGCCGAGAACGCGCGTCGATCACACCGAGTACAGGGGCGGGGATCATGTCTCTCGAAGCCAGGTAATACTTTCCGTCGCCGGGGTTAAACCACCCTTGATCCGCGCCGCCGACGAAGTTGATCGTGGCGAGGATGGCGCCTGTAGTGCCATTCATGATGTACGTTAGCGGAGCAAACTGCCTTCCATCATGCCCCGCGCACGTCACCATCACGTCTGTGCCAGGACCGACCACGACACCGCTTGGTTGGCAGTTGGGCACCGGGAAGCTGTTGATCACCGCAGGTACGCCATTGGGTGGCCCACCGGGGAAGGTGTGGAAGGGATCGATTTCGTCGATGCTGCCAACAGTCACATCGCCGCCA
>Ga0306923_10004129_pt1 | contig 13851 bp, 13 predicted proteins | sample sta12Can44000108_FD_203841 | JGI IMG/M metagenome (GOLD analysis project Ga0306923, IMG submission 203841) | Lab enrichment of tropical soil microbial communities from Luquillo Experimental Forest, Puerto Rico - statanox.12C.anox.44.000.108 (v2)... | ecosystem: Environmental > Terrestrial >... | reverse complement strand
GCCATCGCCCGACGGCGGTCCGGAAGCGCTCTATGTCCGCAACGCGCTTCTGGACCAGCTGGAGCTTGCGCTCGACGAACTGCCCGAGGAGCAACGCGAAGTGTTCGTCGCTCATGAGCTAGACGGCCGCAGCTTCAAGGAGCTGGCCGCCGCAACTGGCGTGAGCGTGAACACACTGCTCTCGCGCAAACGCTATGCGGTACTGCATCTGCGCGAACGGCTTCAAAGCATATCGGCGCCCCACGAGGTCCAGCAGCCTCCGCGTCACTTGGGGAAACTGATCCATGAGGGTTTCCAGATCTTTGCGCGGCACGAGTCGGATGATCGATCGTTCGGTCGCCCGAGCCGCGCAGTGATACACGCACTGTCCAATGCAGCCCATTTCGCCGAGGACCGCCAGAGCTTCCAAGTCGGCGATGACCAGTTTCTTGTCCCCCATCATTCGATAAGTCTGCACGCGTCCAGCTTCCAGCAGATATAGCTCTTGGCCAGTTCCGCCGAGTTCAAACAGGATGTCCCCCTCGGCAAACTCTTGGACTCTGGTGTTCTGCTCGACCTTGAGCAATTGTGAAGCGGGCAATCCTTCAAACAGATCAAAGCCTGAAAGACTACTCTTCTCTGCTTGCGTTTCCGCTCTTAGGATTGATTTTCGGGACAATTCCAATTCCTCCTCGTTGGCTCTGCAGCTCATCGCGATGAAATCCGTAGCGTCCGTTCACCAGGATGTGAAGCAAAACAACAGCTACTCCGAACAACACCAGGAAGCCCACATCAGTCGAGACAATCGTCGGCAAGCTGTGTTTGTTATCCACGTTTCTTTACTCACGATGAATCGTCATTGCAGAAATTGAAGTCGTTCTTCTTTTGAAGTAGATCGCCAAGAGCAATATTGACCCCGGCCCAGTAACGACCCACGGCGAGGCCAAAAGGAGCAACTTCGTCGAGAAAACCGGGTACCAATACACCAACGCGATAACGGGGGTGAACAGGCCATTCGCCAGGAAAAGCCAACGGACCCACCGCTCAAAGCCATGAAGGGCGAAGACGGGGGCGGCAAACAACGCCGAGATACCCATGCAGACGTATCCCAATCCGTCTAGAGACCAGAACAGTGAGTACCGTTGGACCGCGAAAAGCGGGTTCGCATTTCCCTGCAGCGCAAGCGGGATGGCGCTTGCGAGCTGAAGGGTATACATGAGCGTGACATAGGTCGTGTATATCACCGCAAAGAGGAGGGCAGCCTGACTCCAAATCTTCTTTTGATCCGGCGTGGAGCGGCAGAGGGCAAGGATGGCGAGCATGAACGGGGCCGCGATCAAAAGAGAGAATCCGTAGATTCCAATCGCGTCAAACGGCCATCGAATGATTCCGAGCACCTGCAGAGCCTGCACGATGGAATAGCCCGCCGCGGCAACAAAAGAGACTAAGGCTGACCAAAATCCGAACCTCGAGGCAATGAGCAGCGATTTCTGGTCGGGCAACTCCATCGCGCACAAGATGGCACCTGTCACAAGAGATGGCAGTGATGGAGGCCACACTGCGATGGATGACCGTTGGGCCAATCTCGGTGCTGGACTCGTTCACGTGCACCGACGGCGCGTGCTCCTGCAACAACGCCACGGTATGCGTGAAGTGATCAAGTCTCCCTGAAGGTACGAGAGTCCGGCCGGCCCCGGCGTTGCGGTCCCCGGGGCTGTGTGTCGCGAAGCTGGTGAGGGCCTGAGTGGGTGCGAGGTCCTGATGCATCGGCCAAGCATTCCGTTGACAGTCCGCAACGCGTTCAGCGGGATCAGTGGTGAACAGACAACGTCAAATTACAATAAGCGTCGTGTCGTTCCGCTGCTGCGCCAAGAAACATGGTGTGGCCTTTTAATACCAGATCGTGTTGATCGGTGTCACAGTCAAGGTAGCCATAGCAACGCCGAAGCATAGGCGTCTTAACACCGAGGCCAACCCGTCACACGTTTGTGTATCCTCAGTACTTGATTCCAAGCAATCTCAAACGCACGATTCGTGATGTTGAAGCGTCTTACGGTCGGAGGAGTCAAATGTCCGACACCAAGATCTTAGGACGCGGTCCGCGAAGTTGCGACTATCGCTGTTGCGAAGTTTATTGTCCTCACAAGAGAACTGCGGCCGAAATCACTGCTGCCAAATGGGCGATTGGGGACAACAACCGATGGACGCGGTGGAAAATAGTTGACTGTCCGCTTCTCCCTGCCGGAGAAGTCTGGTGTGACATGACTTGCCTCTCGCAACTGGAAAGCCCGACTGCGGATACACTGCAGCCCTAGTTAAAAGTCGATGATTTTAATGCGACATTTTGATTAACGGCTGTGCAAAATACTGCGAAGTCTTGACTGCAACTCTTAGGCGTCCTGTAATACTCAAAGCTAGCCCACCCCGGGGCCCCTTCCCCAGAGGTGCTTTGTCGCAAAGCTAAAGTTGTGGACTGTCGCGAACAAAAAAATGTCGAGCTTAAGCTTGATTTGTCGGAAGTCAGGCTGAGGAGGTATTGCATGGGCGATGCGCGATTTATTCATGCTATAGAAGTCGCCGCGAGAGCTACTGGTCTTGTGCTTGAGCACGTTTGTGATCCGCCCAACCCGGACTCGATTGCTGTGCTTTTGGGTGTGTACGGGGCAGATGGATATCTCGAGCCCTGTCTTTTTCGAAGGAGTCTTGTGATTAATTGGGTCCAAACGTTCGACGAGGATGGCCAACGACATCTTGCAGGGCGCATAGAAACAGCGAAGAATTTGATTCGCGAGCACTACCGCCATACTGGAAGAAACCCTTTCACTTAAGCGACCCACGGCTCAAGAACACTCGAAGTGTCCGGCGTGCAGGCGAGGGGCGAGGGGGCAGGTTCTTTCGCCTTCGGTAAGCCACGCCCTGCGGTTGCAAGAGACGCGACCGTAGCGAAACCGGCGGCTAAGAAAAGAAATTCAGGCACGGAGTTCTGAACTAAACCTGTGAGACATGGTTGACCTCGGCAGCCAACGAACCATGGGTTGTCCGTCCAACACTCGGGATAGCCGAGTAGAGCGCGTCTCTGAGAGCCACGTCTCGCGGGTCTCCGGTTAAGTGCGTGCCCATCTGGCTGGTCACATAGGCATAGCCTACTCCATTAACGGGGTCGGCAAAGCCCAAAGCGCCGCCCGATCCCGGCGCGCCGAATGAATTAGGGCTGCCGAACGGCCAGACTGTGCTGGGCTTCATGAAGCCCAGCGAGAACTGCCAACCCTCGGCCTTCATGCACTCGTCGTAGAATCCGTGCGTGGGAGGGATTGCCGGTGCGGCGAGCAGGTCGAGAGTCTCCCTGCGTAATCCCAGTTCGCGGCCACCGTTGGCGAAAACACCGTACGCGTGCGCGATCGCGCGGGCCGTGCCCACGCCAAGGCCTGACGGCACTTCGAGATTGCGCGCGTAAATGCGCTGCTGATCCAGGTAGACTCCAACACCTGGGTTAACCACGAGTGCCCGGGAAATATTAGAACGCCGGTTCATAGTCTCCACCATCAGCCGCAGCGGAAAACCGCGCAGCATCTGCAGGGGGGCGGGCGGCGCAAGAGTAGCCAGACGTGTATTGGGGATCGTCTCAGGCAATCGAATGTAGATATCGAGTCCGAGCGGGGTAGCGATTTCGTCCTGAAAGAACTGTCCCAGGCTGCGATGCTGCGGATCCACTCGTCGCAGCAGCTCGCCTTCATAGAAACCGAGTGTAAGCGCATGATAGCCTTGCCGGGTGCCCGGCTCCCATGCGGATTTCTGCCGAGCCATGACCACCGCCAGGCGATCAAGGTCGGCAACCACGCTGCGATCCACAGGCTCATCGAAGGCGAACAGGCCCGCTTGATGAGCGAGCAATTGGCGTACGGTAATCCGCTCTTTGCCCTGCTGGGCAAATTCCGGCCAGTACATCGACACCCGTTCTTCATAGTCGAGCCAGCCGCGAGAGTGGGCGATGGCCAGGGTCATCGCGGCCAAGCCTTTAGTGGCGGAGTGGACAACCACCATCGTGTCCTGCTCCCAAGGCTCGGCAGTCTGCTTGTTTCGAATACCGCCCCACAGGTCGACAACCTTCTCCCCATGCACAACGGCGCAGCAGGCTCCACCCAATTCGCGCCGTTCAGCAAAGTTCACGGTGAACGCCTCGCGCACGACCTCGCAGCCGCGGCTGACCTGCCCGTGAATACCGGGAGCGTTGTTGTGAAGCATAGGAATGCCCTCCGCCTAAGGTCTTCTTTCTTAGTCCCAATGCGAAGGTTTTTCCGTGACTGAGGTCACGTCAAGCTCACCGGGTGGTTCGTCCGTCATCCTCCAGCAATAAGTCTCGACCTCTGTGGGACTTTTGGACGTGCCATTCACTCTGATATTTTGGTCCTCTTTGGGAGGCACGTCTGCAAGACCAAGCTCTAGCAAATGTTCCGCGGCCAAGTCGCCGACATCGTTTCCGGAACTGTTTTCGTGTTTTGTCGGCTTGGCCGCCTGGGCGGTACAAACCTGGCACCAGCGTTGGCAAAAATCCGGTTTAGGTTCTCGGGAGCGAAAAACTCCTCATACGAGATCCATCCCTCTAGCGCCATAACGAAGCGGTTCGTATCCTCTTGGTTGCCGCGCAGGGCTAGGCGCAATTGGAGGAGTTCAGGGGCGATCGGGGTGAACCTAGCTGCGGCAACATTTTCCCGATATTCGGCCATCGTGGCTTCGTTTCTTCGGCGCTCATATCTCATCAGAGCGTCATCCAGGGGGCACTGCCCAGCCAAACCTTCGTGAATCGCCGTGGCCAAGAAATCGGCGTCACGAAAGGCATCGCAAATTCCGAGCGCCATCATAGGGTCTTTGTGACTGCCAGCATCGCCTACGAGCGCCCAGCCCGCTCCGACTGGACGGCGCAAGAAGTTGGGCACGTCGGCGGTTCCATAAAACCGCTCTTCGCGGCACCCAGTGCGCACGCGTTCCGCGAATCCGGGAATCTGATCCACAACGCGCATGAACTGGCCTTCGATGTCGGCTTTCACCGAACCAAATTCGTCGATGGGCCAACCGATGAAGATCGCGAACAAATTGTCGTTGGTTAGGAAGCTGAAGATCACCCGGTTTTTTCGCAGGTACCACTCAAAACCTTCCGTAGGCACACCGCTCCAATAAGAGAAATACCAGCAGGTCAGCGGGGGAGTTTCTCCGTAGGAGAGGGCACCAACAGCACGGGCGAGAGTCGAATGCCTGCCATCTGCCCCAATGGTGATAAACGCTCTTTCTGTGCTGGTGATACCTTGACGGTGATCGCGGCCGCGAATGCCCGTGACCCGATCACCGTCCCAGAGACAGCTTTCCACAGAGAAGTTCGGGCGGAACTCGACACCAGCTTCAACCGCCGCTTCCACCAGCACTTGGTCGAGCTGGCGCCGTCGCGGAGCATATCCCCAAGCCGTATTTCCCAGCCGTATGTCTCTTCCGATCAGAGGAAAATCTCCGAAATCAGTGCGATGGGTGGTAAGTGGCGGGCAGTTCGTACCAACGACTCTGTCCAAAAGCCCCCACTCGGCGAGCCGTTTCGGACCGTGCCTGTGTATGAAGTGTCCCCGGTGCACATCACTGGGAATCACACTTCGGTCGAGAAGCAGGACCCGGTGACCGTGGCGGGCTAGCAGCATTGCCGTTACCGCGCCCGCGCACCGGGCGCCAATCACAATCGCGTCGTACATATCACCTCCGATAGTCTGCGAATGACCGCAACACAGAAATGTTGGCCGACGACCGGAAGCTTGGATTGTAAGAATGGGAAGTGCTACTTGAGGGAAAGGCGCCGCCCGAAACCGTTGGCGGCACCAGTCATGAATTCCCGGGGAGAATACCCGGTCATTCTCTTGAATTCCTTTGAGAAGTGGGCTTGGTCATAGTAGTAATCGTAAAGGCGTTCCTTGAGAGCGTCATACGACACCCCCTGCGCCCATTTTCGGTAGAACATTTGAAATCGAAAGATCCCCGCCAAAACCTTGGGAGGGAGACCAACCTGCTGCTGAAAGAGGAGGTCTAGATACCGTCGCGAGTATCCTGTCTTTCGTTCCAGTTCTTTTATTGGCATTCGGCCATGGGTTAGTTTCAGAGCGTTGACACAAAACTCGATGACTCCGTTGCTCCGCTGACTCCTGCGGGAAAGCTCGACTAACTCATCCTGAATGAAACTCACCTTCTGTTCCACCCCTTCCACGTTGCAAAGGGCTTCCCTAGTTTCTCTGCCCCATCGGCCGAAAAGCACCTCCGAGTCGAATATTTTTTCGTCCACGGTTTCGTGCATCGGTATCCCAAACAAAGGAAAAGCAGCGTGAGGAGAAAACTCAATCCCGATGAACCCAGTTTTTCGTGCGCTGGAATGGATGAGGGTCGTCTTGATTCGATTCCCAACAAAATACAAACCGTGCTCGCGACTGACTCCTGCGCGGTCTTCGCTTATACCAGACAGCGAGTTTTCGTAAGGAATGATGAGCTTGGAGCAGCCGTTAGGTACCGCCAGATTCCGGTCGGTCAGGGCTATACCAGTTGTGCTTTCGAAGATCCAGAATGACTCGATGTAGGGCTGCAATTCCAGCCGGGGTTTTACAAATGAAAGTTTCACTTTGAGCTCTCAGCAAAAGCGATGACTATGTTTCTATCGCGCACAGCAATGCGCTGGGAGCCACTCAAAACTCTGGCGGAAGAAAAGTGGGAAAAAACCGATGGCCACACCTGCGTGCCGATCCGATTCTTCTTCATTTTGCACCTTATTATTCGATGCCGCAGGAACGATCGAGTTGCGTTTCGACGCACGTTGTCGGTGGCGAACGCTAGTCCGACCGCAGGCTGTTTGCAAACGCCAGTAGCGGTTTGACTGTACGTTGCGTCTCCGGCGCATCTATTGTGCAGCAGTGCTACTTCCTGGGCCTCGCGTGATGCTCGGTCGACGAAACTCCAACGAAACGACGAGAAACTTTCGTGAGGTAACCCTGGCTGAGAAACCGGTTCGCAAAGTGCCCTCGAATTGCCGTTGAACGGCCCCACAATCGTCAATTCAATGGCTCACCAAATTGAAATGCTGCTTGTAGACAAGCGATTTTCACGAATGTAGTCTGTAGTCGTAAGTATGTTCCCCGGCCAGCAGGAGCCTTTTATGCAAACCGCAATGGAACTGGAAAAAACTTTCCGTGGGGTCTCCTGTCGCCATTGTAGCCGCCCGATTCGTCTCCCCGCCTCGATAGTGCGGAGAGAAATTTCATTCAACCAAAATAGGGTGGATGCCGCGCAACAGTGGCGATCGAGAGTCTTTTCTCACCGGTGTAGGACCTGTGGTGGAGAAGCCATCTACGCGCTGAATCACATTTTCGATTTTGAGGATAAAACGTTTGCTCCTAAATGAGTCATGATGCGGTCCTCCCTCATGTCGTTCAGGTTCAAAACAACGCTGGCCGAAAAAGCGGCATATCTGATTGCCGCGCTTGCTCTTCTGCTTAGCCTCCTTATCGCGTACAAGAACCTGTTCCCGCAATAGGACCCGACATAACGATGGCTGGTGATCGGGACTTGACCTTGCCTGACACTTTTTCCAACCGTTGTTATCGATGCTGCTGGCCTGGCGGGGATTGTTTTTATCTCGCCCGAAGAGCGAGGTCCGTCCGAAGAGGCACAGAGACTAGCACAACTTGATTGTTTAGACCATTAGGTCCTTCCCGGAAATGCACGTACAGCTCGGGCCGAACGGCCAGCCCTCAAGAGTCGAACGGCAGCAATGGTCGCGATCAGTTCCAGGCGATAAGCCCAGAAAATCGCCAATGAGAACTACTGCTTGGACGCCTGTTGTATCACCGCGTCAGAATTTGCCCGTTAGCTCAGTACAAAGGAGGCTAGCGATGATCACCTCATCCACAGAAAGATTGGCTTCTTACCCAGTAAAGACTACCGCTGCTCAAAACGAGCACAACGGTGACCTGGAAATCAGTTCTCCCGGCGCAGCGCCGGGCGCAGCAAACATGAACCTCTCAGAATCCGTCGGATTTAGCCGCGGACAGCAGTCCCTGGACCATTCGGTTTGGTACAACGGTGCGCTAATGACCTTTTTGGCTACTGGTGAAGACACGCACGGACAGTTCGCGTTGATCGAAGCGGTTGGTAGGAGAGGCAGTGATGCACCCCCGCATATCCATCACAGGGAAGATGAGATCTTCTACGTATTGGAGGGCGAGATCGTCTTTTCGGTCAGCGATCGCATAATCAAGGGCACGCCCGGCACCATGATCTTCTTACCGCGCGACGTGCGTCACTCGTTCACCATCGAATCAGAGCAGTACCGGATGCTTATTCTTGTTACGCCCGCCGGGTTTGAAGCGTGGTTCAGGGAATTCGGTGTACCGGCGTCCGCAATGACGTTGCCGCCGGCAAATGAACCTGCATACGTCGAGGTACAAAGAATGTTGGAGGCCGCTCCGCGATATGGCCTAGAATTTGTGTTGCCACAAAATCCATGAGTGCAACTTGAGTCGCGTTCTTCGTGCTCTACAGGCGACTCATCTGTCGGCGCATCTTTGAGCTAGTGGTCAGGCAAAAAGTGCAGGAACAACACTGCCGGTTGACGTGAACCCATGTCTAAAGTGTTGAATGACAATCCGTCTGCGTTCAACCTCATTCCTCTCTGGTAGGGACGCAGTCGTGATCACCTGTAGGATGAGCGGCGATGCTTGTCTGGTTTGTTGCAAAATAGCCAAGAAAGAAAAATAGATGAAGCGGGTCCGCTCGTGTAAGAAACCACGCGTGTTTCAGCCGAAGAATACTCCCATAGCCTCACAATAGGATCAGACGCTATTTTCGGCCCTGGTTTCCGTGGATAATCTGCTCATGGCGCAACTCGAGAACTTTCGCCTAAAGGTGTTTCGTGCCGTAGCGGAACACTTGAACTTTCACAAGGCCGCGGAGCAACTCTTTCTCACCCAGCCCGCGGTGACGCTGCAGATCAAAGCGCTGGAAAGTGACCTTGGCGTTCGACTGTTCGACCGCGCCGGAGGGAAAGTCACTCTCACTCGACAAGGCGCCGTTTTGCTGACCTACGCGAACAAACTCGTGGCCACGGCCTCGGAGGCGGAACGAGAATTAGGTTGCAAAGACAGCAAAGTCATAGGAGAGCTCTCGCTCGGGGTTTCCACCACGATCGCGCAATATGTGCTTTCAAGACTGCTGAACGCTTTCTTCGCCGAGAATCCGCTCATCGACCTCACGCTGCATAGCGGCAACACCAGCGAGATTGTGCGGCTGCTCTTGAGTAGCAAGATCTCTGTCGGCTTAATTGAAGGCCCTGCGCGCGACCGGGGCGTACACACCGAGCCTTTCATGGAAGATGAACTCGTGCCTATAGTTCCAGTGGACACTCGGTCCGACGCCCTATCTGGGATCGAGTTTGTGAGACAAAAACTGTTGATTCGTGAACACGGCTCCGGCTCGCGCCAAGTCGTCGAGACAGCTCTTAAGAAGGCGGGTTACCCGCTAAAGGCATTTAAGAAAATAGTGGTTCTGGATTCCACAGAGGCGATCAAGTCGGCGGTGGAGGTTTGCTACGGAATAGGGTTCGTCTCGCGTTGGGCCATCTCCAAGGAGCTGGAGCTGGGTACGCTCAAAGTCGTCCAAGTCAAAGGAGTGAGAGCGACGCGCCACTTTAGTGTCATAACACGCACCGGACCGGAGCCGCAGGGCCCCGCGGGTGCGCTCCGGAACTTCGCGCTGGAGCGTGCGCGTTTCCTCTCTGACACACTGTCAAAGCCGCAGCAAACACGGTCTTCCAACCGATAAGTCCAGCTCATTACTAACGAGGATTACTGCTTGGACGTTCTCCTCGTGTCCGCATCAGACTGCTCGAAGCAGTTGTCAAAGGGGGCCAAATGAGCACACATATCGAGACGGTCATCGTTGGGGGCGGACAAGCGGGACTGGCGGTTAGCTATTACTTGAGCCAAAAGAACCGTCCGCACATTGTCCTGGAGCAAGCGGACAAAGCCGGCAATGCATGGCGCAATCATCGCTGGGACTCTTTCACCCTCAACACACCGAATTGGCAGTCCGTCCTGCCCGGAACCGAAATCCCGGGTTCAAATCCCGACAATTTTCTGTCGCGCGACGAGATCGTTGCGTACTTCGAAAATTACGTGAGCAGCTTTCAGCTGCCGATGAGCTATGCGGTACAGGTCCACTCCGTCGGTCCAAAATCATCCGGTCACGGGTATGTCGTGCAGAGCAGCACCGGCCGTTTTGAGGCAAGCAACGTGGTCATCGCCACAGGTTTGTACCAGAAGCCGAAGATCCCGGCGGTCAGTGCGGAGTTCCCGCCACAAATAAGGCAGATTCACTCCGACGAGTATCGCAACCCGCAATCGCTGCCCAATGGCACGGTCCTGGTTGTGGGCAGCGGGCAGTCTGGCGCGCAGATCGCTGAAGAGCTGTACAAGAGCGGAAGAAAAGTCTATCTGTCGGTGAGCCGTGCAGGACGCGTTCCCCGGCGCTATCGGGGAAAAGATGCCAACTGGTGGCATGAGCGCATGGGAGACTACGAACGGACAGTGGATCAACTGCCGTCGCCACAAGCAAAGTTTGCCAGTAAGCCGATCATCTCGGGCAAGGATGGCGGGCATACACTGAACCTCCACCAGTTTGCTCGCGATGGTGTGAAGCTCCTAGGGCGAATTCAAAGAGTGCGCGACAACAGCGTCCTTCTGGCCCAGGACTTAAAAGCAAACCTGGCACGCGCGGATCAGTTCGAAGCCGGTCTCGCGAAGAAAATTGACGAGTTCATTGCCAAGAATCGAATCGACGCGCCCGAAGAAGCCCTTCCCATGCTCGCCGATGGCTACGGGGTGCATGAGACACCCGAACTGAATCTAGTGGACGCGAACGTTACCACGGTGATCTGGGCAACGGGTTACAGCTTTGATTTCAGCATTGTTGAACTTCCTGTTTTTGACAACGATGGCTATCCAATGCAAAAACGCGGCATCACCGATCATCGCGGTCTGTACTTTGTTGGTCTGCCGTGGCTCCACAACGCGAGGTCCGGCCTGCTGTTTGGCTTAGCTCAGGACGCCGGGCACATCGCTGCGGCCATCGATGAAGAGGCACAGCACGCGCTGGCAGGCTCCAGAAACGGGATGCGACCAGCTCCAAAGATGAGTCGCCTGCCGCTGGTCAGTCGGAGAAAAGAACTCACCAACTTCCCTGGTTTGAGTGACCTGCTCTAACCATCAGAACCCGCTCCAAGTCACATTCTCGGAAAGGGCGTTTCGTCCACTTAGGATCGGCCTAAAGTCAGTGGGGACACCTTCCCGCGAAACAGAGGAGTTGCAGGCGCTACTTAGATTTGAAGTGGTATTTGTCAATACGCAGGCTTCTGATTTTTGTCTCCAGAGTCGATCTTGGGATTCCAAGCTTGGCGGCCGCGCCGGACGGCCCTGCGACCCGACCCCGGCTCTCTGTCAAAGCTGACTCAATCAGCTCCTTTTCTTGGTCCGCTCCCAAGGAACCTAGCCTTTTTGAGGCTTCGCTTGGCCGCGACGGCTCATGGCGCACCCAGACCTCATCCACCGAAAACGTTTCGTTATCGCACAGAATCACCGCTCTCTCAATCACATTTTGCAGCTCACGAATGTTCCCGGGCCAGTGGTATGCCTGAAACATTTTCAGAGTTCCTTTGTCGATACTTTTGATCTTTTTTCCGATCTTGCTCGCGTAGCGCTCCGTGAGGTATTCCACCAGCATGGGGATGTCCTCTTTGCGATCTCGCAGTGGTGGCACGTCGATCGGGAAAACGTTCAGCCGGTAAAACAGGTCACTTCGAAAGGTTCCTGTGTCGATAGCCGCCTTTAAGGCACGATTGGTCGCAGCGACAATACGCACGTCAACGGTGATGCACTGATTGCCGCCGATGCGCTCAAATTGGCGCTCCTGCAGTACGCGCAATAAGGCAATCTGCGTTTCGGCGGGAAGATCTCCGACCTCGTCGAGAAATAGGGTGCCGCCTTCCGCGAGCTCGAAACGACCCAGACGCCGTTGTGTTGCTCCGGTGAAAGCGCCTTTCTCGTGGCCGAAAAGCTCGGATCCAATCAGAGCCGCCGGTACCGCTGCACAATTTACACTCACAAAGGCTCGGGAGGACCTTGGAGACCGTTTGTGAATGGCGCGGGCGATCAGTTCCTTTCCAGTGCCGGTTTCTCCGGTGATGAGAACCGTGGAGTCGGTCGGCGCAACCTTTGTGACCTGCGTCAGTACGCGTCGTAGCGGTTCGGACGAGCCGACGATTTCCTCAAATAGCGAAGCTTGATCGATCTCTTCTTTCAGTGCCAGGTTTTCCCTGAAGAGCTCCTCTTTTAGCTTCTCGATTTCCTTGAAGGCCCTCTCCAGAGAGGCTCTCGACTCGTGCTGTTCGGTGACATCCGCGGCCGCGCCGACGAACTCGAGGTTGCCCAAAGCGTCTCTAGTGGCGCGTGCTCGAACGCGAACATGTTTGACCGAACCATCCGGCATCAGGACTCGAACCTGATGATCCCAATCCTTTCCGTCCTGTGCGGCGCGCTCCCGAGCCTGCTGAACCAGCGCAATGTCTTCCGGGTGAATTCGCTGGTCGATGAGTTCCTGGGTTGGTTTGGTTCCTGGTTCGTATCCAAGAATTCGATAATTTTCTTCCGACCAAAAGAGTTCTCCGCTGGAGACTTTCCACGCAAAGCTCCCAATATGGCTGATTCTTTGCGCTTCGGACAAGTACGCTTCGCCGCGCCGCAGCGAGTCTTCCGCCTGCTTTCGTTCTTCGATATCTGTCGCCGTGCCATACCACTTGGCAACCCGTCCTTCTACATCGCGCAGCGGATTAAACCGCAGCAGGAACCACCGATACTGCCCGTCTTTTCGGAGTAAGCGAGCTTCCATTTCAAAAGGAAGCCCACGGGAGATCCCCTCCTGTCGTTCGTGCCAATATCTGTCTAGATCGTCTGGATGGAGGAGCCTTTTCAGGCCACTGTGCGACCTCTCTTGCATGACCTCCGAACCGACTCCAAGATATTCGAAACTGACTTTGTTGGAGTACAGGGCATTTCCATCTGCACCTAATACGAAGATATGCTGAGGAACAACATCGATGATCTGACGGAGCTCCCGCTCCGCCTGCTTGCGATCCTCGATATCGGTCCCAGCGGCATACCAGCGAACGATGTTCCCTTGTTCGTCCCGAAGGGGATTGAAACGAATCAGAAACCAGCGATACTGCCCGTCCTTTCTTAGTATTCGCGCTTCGACTTCCCAACTTACCCCCCGGGATATCGCATCTTCGCGGGCCAGCCGCAGTCGATCGAGATCCTCGGGATGAAACACCCTCGTACGAAAGTTGCTTGCTTGCGCTTCTTCTAGCGTTAAACCGAAATAATCGAGCAACCGATCATTCGCATAGAGAACGTTTCCATCGGCCCCATCGACACACATGTATTGAGGAACAATATCGATGAGCTGTCGTAGCTCCCGTTCCGCCGCCTTTCGTTCCTCGATGTCGGTTCCCGCCAAGTACCAACGTAATACGCGTCCCCGTTCATCGCGAAGCGGGTTGGCACGAATTAGAAACCAGCGAGACTGCCCATCTTTTCTGCGCAGGCGAATTTCCACTTCCCATGGTGCTCCGCTCTTTATTCCGGATTGGCGCAGCTTGATGTATCTCTCGAGGTCCTCCGCATGAACGCGCTCCGCAGGAGTGACCTCAGCCAGAAACTCCTCGAGGGTCAACCCGTGAAAATCCAGCGCAACCTGATTGGCATGAAGACGCCGGCCGTCCGCTGCAAGAACCACGATATGTTG